>Ga0137374_10008306_pt1 | contig 12280 bp, 7 predicted proteins | sample SagtaG_20_FD_104811 | JGI IMG/M metagenome (GOLD analysis project Ga0137374, IMG submission 104811) | Vadose zone soil microbial communities from Sagehorn Ranch, Mendocino, California, USA - Sage1_R_100_16 metaG | ecosystem: Environmental > Terrestrial > Soil > Vadose zone | place: USA...
CGAATCCGACCACGCCGCCGACCGCTTTTCCCATGCCCGATTGTTCGGTTTCCGCGGTCGGAATGGCGGAGTGGATCTCGCGCTCGGAGCTTCCGGGCGTCAGCTGCCGGATATTTCCGGGCGGCAGTCCCGCGTTCACGAGGTCCGTCGCCGCGCGGTCCGCCGCGGAAGGAGAACTGAAAACCCCGACGACAGTTTTCATAAATGCCTCCAGAACGAGACACTCCAAAAACAGCAAGAACCAGGCCAGCGAGAGATGTGTGGTCAAGCGGGGCGCTGCCGGGCGAGGCCTCCGGCCGGCGCGTGTCTCATGAGGACCTGGCGACGGGGAGAGTCAGGCGGGCGATGCAGCCCGGCCGGTCCGAGCGGTTCTCAAGAGTGAGCGAGCCGCCGTGGGCCTCGGCGATCTGTCGCGAGAGAACCAGCCCGATGCCCGAGCCTTCGGGTTTTGTCGTGAAGAAGGGAACGAAGAGGTTTGCGGTGTTCGAGAGGCCGGGCCCTTCGTCGCGGATCCAGACCTCGAGGCGCGGCGCCGGGGATGTAACGCGCCTCCATCCCACTTCGACGCCGCCCCCGTTCTCCAGGGCGGCGTCCACGGCGTTGCGGAGGAGATTGATGACGGCCTGCTCGAGCTGGTCCGGGTCGGCGCGGACCGACAGGGGCGCCCCGGCCTGGAGCTGCACCACGAGTCGCGTCTCCAGCCCTACGACCCGGCAGAGAAGAGGGGCGACGTCCACCCTCTGGAAGCGGGGCTGCGGGAGCCGGGCGAGCTTTGCGTAGGCGTTCGTGAACCGCGAAAGCGATTCCGACCGCGAGGCGATCACCGCCAAACCCTTTCGCATGTCGTCGCGCCAGTCCGGCGGCGGCGCGGGCTGGGCGAGCAGGCCCCGCAGGCTCTCGGCCAGCGACTGGATGGGCGCGAGCGAGTTGTTGAGCTCGTGCCCTAGCACGCGGATCAGACGGCGCCAGGCCTGGCGCTCCTCTTCGCGCAACGTGCGGCTGACGTCGGCAAGAACGAGGAGTCGGTGGGGGAGGCCTCCCTGGCGGAACGCGCTTGTCCGGATCTCCCAGCGGCCCGAGCCGCCCGGAAACGCCGCGTCGAGAATCGGCGGAGCGTCCTCTCGCAGGCAGGCGTCGAGTCCCAGGTCCGCGGCGCTCGCTCCGATCAGCCGCGGCTCCGGCCGCCCGAGCAGGCGCTCGCCGGCGCGGTTGCTCAGCCTCAACCTGCTGGCCTCGTCGAACGCGAAGACGGCGACGTCGATCTCGGCCATGACGCGCGACAGCAGCGCGCTAGCCTCGAGCGCCTTCAGGCGCTGGTGCTGCAGCGTCTCGGTCAATGCATTGACTTCGAAGAGGACCTCGCCCAGCGGATCCCCGGCCCGTGCCCCCCGAGCGCGGATGGAGAAGTCTCCTTCGCGCATCGCGGCGAGCAGATTCGAGATCGTCTGCAGCGGGCGCACCAGGCGCTCCCAGAGCGACGAGGCGAACCCCAGCCAGAAGAGGACGATCACGGCCGTCAGCGTCCAGCGGACCTTCGGCGTGAAATCGCCGAGCCACAGGAGCAGGAGCGCCACGAGGACGGCGGGGAGCGCGGCGAGCGCCGCGAGCATCAGGACGCGCCGGTCGTGGCGGAGAGGCTTCATAGGAGGTATCAATCCCCGTCTGTCATCCTGAGCGCAGCGAAGGATCTGCTCCTTCCGGCCTGGGCAGATCCTTCGTCGCTTCGCTCCTCAGGATGACAGGGAAGACTCACAACTTCTCTAAACGGCGGTAGAGAGCGCTGCGCGACAGGCCGAGGGCGCGCGCGGCCTGGCTGACGTTCCCTCCGTACCGAGCCATGGCCTTCTGAACGAGCACCCTCTCGACCTCCTCGAGGCTCATCTGCTCGAGCGACGGCCCCCCGTCGCCTCCCGCGCGCAGGCCGAGGTCGCGCATTCCGATCGCCTCGCCGCGCGCCATGAGGGTCGCCCGCTCGACCGCGTGATCGAGCTCCCGCACGTTGCCCGGCCAGGGATGGTCGAGCATCGCCTGGAGCGCCGCCGCTTCAAAGCGCTGGATGTTCTTGCGATACCGGCGGGCGTGCCGCTCCAGGAAGTGGAGGGCCAGGGCGGGGATGTCCGTCCCGCGCTCGCGCAGTGGCGGCACCCGGATCTCGATCGTGTTCAGCCTGAAGAGCAGGTCCTGGCGGAATCGCCCCGCGGCGACTTCCTCCCGGATGTCGGCGTTGGTGGCGGAGAGCATCCGCACGTCCACCTTGCGGGTGCGCGAGGAGCCGAGCCTCTCGAACTCCCCGGTCTCGAGGACCCTCAGGAGCTTGGCCTGCTGGCTAGCGGGGACGTTGGCGATCTCGTCTAAGAAGAGGGTCCCGCCGTCGGCGAGCTCGAATCGCCCGACCCGGTCCGCGCGGGCGTCGGTGAACGCGCCCTTGACGTGCCCGAAGAGCTCGCTCTCGAAAACGCCTTCGGAGATCCCGCCGGCGTTCAAGGTCACCAGTGGCCGTGAGGAGCGGCGCGACGCGGCGTGAAGGGACCGCGCGACCATTCCCTTCCCGGTGCCGTTCTCTCCAATGACGAGCACGTTCGCGTCGGAAGGCCCGACCCGCTCGATCATCTCGAGCACCGGGCGCATGGCCGCCGACTCCGCGATCATCTCGGGCTCTCCGTCCTGGCGCAGGATGCGGTTCTCCGCCTCGAGCCGCTGTCCGCGGCGCAGGGCACGGCCGAGCGCGATCTGCGTCCGCAGCGTCGTCAGAAGTCGTGTGTTGTCCCACGGCTTCTGGACGAAGTCGCGCGCCCCGCGCCGCATCGCCTCGACGGCGAGGTCCACGGTCCCCCAGGCCGTCATGACGATGACCGGCAGCGTCGCGTCGAGCTCTCGGATCCGCGCGAGCAGGTTGAGCCCTTCCTGCCCCGACGTGGTGTCGCGCGCGTAATTCAGGTCCATGAGAACCGCGTCGAAGTCCTTCGCTTCGAGCGCCGCGAGGACTCCGGCCGGTGACGAGGTTGTTTCGATCGCGAGGCCTTCCCCCTTGAGCAGAAGGCGCAGGGCCTCAAGCACGTCGCGCTGGTCGTCGGCGACGAGGACCCGGTCGGGCGAGGCGGCGTCGGACGTCTTCACGGACCGGGAGCGGTCGGCTCAGGGGCGCCGCAGTGCGGGAGCCACGTCTGCCGCCCAGCGTGGCTCTTTTCCACGCCTCCGGTTCTCTGCTCGGCCACCTTTCTCAATCTACCACCGCGCTCACTCCGCGCGCAGCGCGCCCAGGGGATCGAGGTGCGACGCCCGCCGGGCGGGCGCCCAAGAGGCCAACGTGCCGGCGGCCACGAGCACGCCGACGACGACCGCGTCGAGCCCGGGGCTCCCCGCGAAGCCGGATCCCAGAGCGCGGGCGAGAAGCGGCCGCGAGAACTCCATGGCGGCGATTCCCGAGAGCCCTCCGGCGACCGAGAGCCCGAGGCCTTCGCGGACGAACAGCCGTTGGATGGCGGCGGGACGGGCCCCGAGCGCGAGGCGTATCCCGATCTCCGTGTGCCGCCGGCCTGCGCGAAAAGCCGCCACGCCGTAAGCGCCGATCGCCGCGAGTGCCAGGCCGAAGACGCCGAAGGCCCCGAGAATGAGCGTGCCGAGTCGCTGCTGGGAGAGCGACGCGGCGTAGAGCCCCTCCATCGGCGAGACCTCCGCGAGGGCCAACGCCGGATCAACGGCCCAGACGGCCCGGGAGATATCCGCAGCGAAGCCGCGCCGCCCCGGATCGCCGCGCACCATGAGGTGCACCGTTTCCGCGTCCTCGGAGTTGGAAAGCTGCTGGTAGGGGAGATACACCGTCTCTTCCATCTCTCCGAAGTCCGCCACGTCCGCGGCGAGGCCGACGACCTGCATGCGAACCGGCTCGCCCCGCGCCGAACGGCGCGCGACCGTCTGGCCAAGGGCGGAGGCCTCGCCCCAGATCCGCCGCGCCATCCGGCGGCTCACGATCGCGACCTGGGGAGAGTCTTCCCGGTCCGTCTCGCTGATGTCGCGTCCGGAGAGAAGAGCCGTTCCCATCGTGCGGAGGAGCCCGGGCGTCACCAGTCGGGCGTTGACGGAGCGGTACTCGCGGGGATCTCCGGCCAGGGATCCGGGCGCGATCCCCATTCCCCAGGTTCCTCCCCAGAGCGGATTGACGCTCGTCGCCGCGGCGCGCGAAACGCCGGAGACCGAAGAGATGCGCCTCAGGATCTCGTCCAGGGCTCGGACGCGTTCCGCGCCGCCGCCGTAGCGGGAAAGGGGGAATTCGAGCTCCGCGTGGAGGAGATTCTTTGGGTCGACTCCGAGGTCCCTCGTGCGCTTCTCGTGGAATCCCCGCATCATCGCGAAGGCGTCAGAAAGCAGGAGAGTCGAGATCGCGACCTGGAGCACGACGAAGCCGGAGAGCAATCGACGGTGTTCCCCGCCGCCTGCGGCCAAGCGTCCCCCCGCTTTCAAGAGCGGCCCGACATCGACGCCCGCGGAGGAAAGCGCCGGGGCCAGACCGCAGAGGACGCCGGTCGCAACCGCCGCCGCCGCTGCGAATGCGAGGAGCCGGAGATCGAGGCCGCCGCGTCCCGAGGGGAGCTCTTCCAGCAGGACGCGAGGCACGAGCGCATCGAGAGGTCCGGACATCCACCCCGCGAGGAGAAGACCGGCGCCGGCCCCGAGGATGGACAGCAGCAGGCTCTCGCTCAGGAACCGGCGGACCTGGCGCGAACGGCCCTCACCGAGCGCGGCGCGGATGGCCGTCTCCCGCTGCCGCGCGGCCGAACGGGCGAGGATCAGGCTGGCCAGGTTGGCGCAGGTGAGAAGAAGGAACGACCCCATCGCGGCGAGCAGAAACAGGGGAACACGGTCCTCTTCCCGAACGAGGTTCGAGTGCAGCGTCACGATCGCGAGCCCGCGCCCCCGGCCGGCGGCGGGGTCCTCCTCTTCCAGCCGGCGCGCGATCACGGAAGCCTGCGCGCGCGCGTCGGAGAGACTTCGGCCCGGCGCCAGCCGCGCGATGACGAGCAGGTCGCGCCGATCCGAGGGATCGATCCGCAAGGGCAGCCACACGTCGGCTCGGTACGGGAAATGGAAACCGGCTGGAAGCACCCCCACCACCACCACGGAATGGCCATCGAGCAGAATCGCGCGGCCAACCAGAGACCGATCGCCGCCAAGACGCTCCCGCCAGAGACGATGGGAGACGAGCGCGACGCCGCTCGCCTCGCCGGCCCGCTCCTCTTCGGGGCGGAATCTCCGGCCGAGCGCCGGGACGACGCCGAGGAGCGCGAGCGATCCGGCCGAGAGACTTGCGCCGTCCACCCGGACGGGGCCTCCCGAGCCGGTGAGCGTCAGCCGCTCCACGCGTTGAGCAGTTGCGCGGTCGAAGACGCCGGCCTCCGCTGCGATCCGCTCGAACCTCGAGGGCAGCAGGTTCCCGGTGTAGGTCTGACCGCTCGGGGTCGTCGTCTTGTCCAGCAGCCGCACCAGCCGCTGCGGCTCGGGGAACGGGAGCGGCTTGAGGAAGATGGCGTTGACGACGCCGAACATCGCGCAGTTGCCGCCGATCCCGAGCGCCAGGGTCGCGATCGCGGCGGCCGCGAAGCCGGGGCTCTTCGCGAGCGCCCGCAAGGTGTACCGCAGGTCATCGAGAAAAGCACTCAAGTGGGCCTCTCTCTCGAATGACCAGGCTGGAGAGTGGGAACGCCTTGGTTCGGCCGCCGAAGCGGACGGGGCGCCCGCGATCTCGAGCGCGACCGCCGGGAGACTCTAAGCTTCGAACGGGTTCAGATGTCTTCATCGCACCACCTCATTGCTCGCGCAGCGCGACCAGGGGATCGACCCGGAGGGCCCGCCAGGCCGGCAGCAGCGCGGCGAGGCTGGCGACGGCGAGCAGGAGCAAAGCTACTCCGGTGAAGATCGCCGGGTCCGCCGAGCTCACGCCAAAAAGCAGACTCTCCAGGAACCGAGTCCCACCCCAGGCCGCGAGGAGGCCGATGATCACACCGGTCCCGGCCAGCCACATTCCGCGGCCGACCACGAGCGCGAGGACATCCCGACGCCGCGCCCCGAGCGCCCGGCGGATGCCGATCTCGCGCGTGCGCGCGGCGACCATCTGCGCGAGCACGCCGGAAAGACCGACCGCGGCGAGCAGCAGCGAGAAGGCCGCGAAGAGTGCGATCAGGAAGAGTTGGAAACGCTGCCTCGATGTCGCGGCCGCGACCAGGCTGTCCATCGAGCGCAGGGACCCGGTCGGTACATCGGGGTCGAGCGCCCGTACAGTCTCTCGCACGGCGGCAGCCAGCCGAAGGGGAGCGCCGGACACCGCCACGACGACTCCCATCAAGTAGCGCGGGCGCTGGAATGCGGCCAGATAGAGCTCCGGCTCGCCGACAGACTCGAGCGCCGCATAACGGACGTGGCCCACGACGCCGACCACGGTCGCGGGAGGGCCGCCTGAGCCGCCGACGAGCACTCGCTTGCCGATCGGGTCCTCTCCGGGCCAGTCTCGACGCGCGAGCTGCTCGTCCACGACGACCACGGCGGGCGTTCCCTCGGCGTCGGCCCCGGTGAAGAATCGGCCCGCTCTGAGAGGTACGGACATCGCCCGAAAGTAATCGGGAGTCACCGCGGCGTAGGCCGCATGCGGCTGCGGTTGTGTCGGGGCGATCGGGACACCTTCGATGGCGTAGGTGCTGGACCAGCCTTCGCCCGAGAAAGGTAGCGGGTCGATGGCGGCCGCCGCCGTGACGCCTGGAAGCCCTGCGAGACGGTCGAGCAGGCGGCGATAGAAACCGATCGCGTGGCGTGCATCCGCGAACTTCGACCGCGGCAGCGACACTTGCAGTGTCAGAACCCTGCCGGAGCGGAAGCCGGGATCGACGTCGTGGAGTCGCGCGAAGCTCGCGAGCAACAGACCCGCCGCGGCTACCACGACGAGTGCAACGGCGACCTGCCCCACGACGATGCCGTCCCGAAGACGGTGTCGCCGGCTCCCGGGCGCTTCGCTCAGTCCTGTCTCCTTCAGGTCCGAAGCGATGTCCTGTGCGAGGGCCTGACGCAGCGGCGCGAGGCCGAAGAGCGATCCGGCGGCGGTCGACATGGCGACAGTGAACAGGAGAACGCGGATTCCGATGACGGTGTCAGCCAGGCGCGGAAGGTCAGAGGGCCCGCCGCGTGCGAGCAGGTCCACGCCCCACGCCGCGAGCAGGACACCGAGGGCGCCGCCGGCCAGCGCGAGGACCAGGTTCTCGGCGAGGAGCTGCGCGAGGAGATGGCTGCCGCCAGCGCCCACCGCGATCCGGACTGCAAACTCCCGTCGACGGTTCGCGGAGCGAGCGAGTTGGAGGTTGGCGACATCGGCGCACGCGATCAGTAGGAGGAGCCCAACCGCGCCGGCCACGGCAAGCAAAGAGACGCGGGCCTTGCCGACGTACTGTTCGGCGAGCGGGGTTCCGAGAAGCTTCCAACCCGGCGAGAGGGCGTAGCGATCCGGGTACTCGGAACGAAAACCGGCGGCAATACGTTCGAGGTCGGCGCGCGCCGCGTCCAAGGAAACTCCGGCCGCGACACGGCCGACGATGCAGAGGAACTCGTTGCCGCGCTCGTCGGGGACTTCGTCCCAGGAGACCGGAACCCAGAGCTGCGCGGACTTCCGGTAGAAGAAGGTGCCAGCTTCGGGAAACCGCAGGCCCGCCGGCAGCACCCCGACGATCGTCGTCGGGACGCCGTCGAGCAAGATTGTCTTGTCGACGATCGACGGGTCACTCCCGAAGCGATGGCGCCACAGGTCGTTGCCGAGGATGGCTACGCGCGGCGCGCCGCGGCGCCCCTCTTCGGGCCGGAAAACGCGGCCGAGCGCGGGACGCACGCCGAGAACCTCCGCCAGGTTCGGCGTGACGGCGAACGCCTGGAGGCGCTCGGCCTCTCCAGCACCCGTGAGGTTGACCGAGCGATCCCGCATCGCGGCGATGCCCCTGAAGGCGCTCTGGCGCGCCAGGGTGTCCCTGTACTCGGGGGGCGAGATCGCGCTCGACCCGAACTCACCGGTCCCGACCCGGGGCCAGATCACGAGGAGCCGGTCGGGCTCGGGGAACGGGAGAGGCCTGAGGAGCACGGCGTCGAGCACGGAGTAGATCGCCGTGTTCGCACCGATGCCGAGAGCGAGCGTCGCGACGGCGATCGCCGTGAAGCCGGGCGACTTTGCCAGCGTCCGCAGCGCGTAACGCAGGTCCTGCACGAGAGCCGTCATCGCGTCTTCTCCTTCACTCGCTCCGGAGCGGGACCATCGGATCGAACCTCGTGGCTCGCCGCGCGGGCAGGGTCAGCACGGCCACGGCTGCGAATCCCAGCAGCCAGCGGTCGCCCGCGGTCCCGGGTCCGGTCGCCGGCGGAATCGAAGCGGGCCACCGGGGAGAGCGGCGCGAAGACCTCCACGCCGATCGACAGGAAGTTGCCGTAGAAGACGGGAGGCGCTACACCGAGGACCGTCAGCGGCTGCCCGTCCAACACAATGGTCCGGCCGAAGGCGCCCCGGTCGGCGCCACCTCGACCCATTGCTATGCGAGAAGGCCTTTGCCGGCTCATCACTCCCATCGGAGCGCGGTCGTCGGATCCACGCGCATGGCGCGGAGCGCGGGAAGGAACGCGGCCATGCAGGTAACCGCGACGAGCACCCCCACACCGATCACGTACGCCGCCGGATCGGCGGGAGCCACCCCGAACAGGAACGAGCGCAGGGCTCGCGTCGCCACCGCGGCGGCCACGCCCCCCGCGACCACTCCGACACCGGTGAGCACCAGAGCTCGCCCGATCACCAGTCGGAAGATGGAGCGCGGCCGCGCGCCCAGAGCGAGCCGGATCCCGATCTCCCGCGTCCGGCGCCCGACGAGAAACGACGTCAGGCCGTACAGTCCCACGGCGACCAGGAGCAATCCGAGAACCCCCAGAGAGACGATCAGCCCCGTGGTCATGCGCTGATCGCTCGTCGCCAGGCGCATGTGCTCGGAGAGCGTCGCCATATAGATGATCGGCACGTCGCGGTTGACCTCGCGCAGCGCGCGGCGGACCGGGTCGGCGAGCCGGGACGGATCCGTCGTCGTCTTCACGATCAGGGTCAGCTCGCTGTAGTCGCCGGCGCCTATCGGGGTGTAGAGGTACGGCATCGGGTCCTCGCCCAGTTGGGCATTCACGCTGTTCTCCGACACCCCGATGACCTCATAGAAGTCGCCGTCGGGCTTCCCCAGTCGCACGCGCTGTCCGACGGGGTCGCGTCCCTTCCAGAAGCGCCGCGCCATGGTCTGGTTGATGACCATGACGCGCGCGTGCGCCTGCATGTCGCGGGCGTCGATGGCCCGGCCGGAGAGCAGGCGCGTGCCCACGATTTCGAAGAAACGGTCGCTCACCGGGTCGTAGTGAATCGGCACCCCTTCGCCGTCGGCGCCGCGCGAGTCCAGGAAAAACGCCTTCATCGTGGCGCCGCTGCCGCTCAGCCCGAACGGGATGCGCATTCCCGCGCCCGTGCCGGCGACTCCGGGCAGCGCCTCGATTTGCCGGCGCGCCTCCTCGACGAACGCCCGCTGGCCGTCGGCGTCGCGCGCCGCCATTCCCGGAACCAGCTCGAGCACGAGCATCTTCTGGTGCGCGTCGAAGCCCGGGTTGGCATTGCTGGCGTTGACGAGCGAGCGGATCAGCAGTCCGGCGCTGACGGCCAGGACCAGCGAAAGGGCGACTTGCGCCACGATCAGGACCGAGCGCGTCCCGGCGCGCGACGCTCCGCGCGAGGACCCCTGCTGTTTCACCGCGCCGGCCGGCGCGACTGCGGAAGCCTGCCAGGCCGGGAGCAACCCGAAGAGGGCCAGAGACGCGAGAGCCGCGCCGCCGCCAAACAGGAGGACGCGCACGCTCATGTGGGCGTCGATCCGCGCGCTGAAGCCCGCGTCGGGCAGCAGCCGCGGAAGAAGGTCGATCAGGTAATTGCCGAGCGCCAGAGCTGCCAGCCCGGCGGCGGCTGCCAGCAGTGCCGTTTCCGCCATCATCTGGCGAATCAGGCGCAGCCGGCTCGCGCCAAGCGCCACACGCAGCGCGAGCTCGTGGCGGCGGTATTCGGCGCGAGCGAGCAGCAGGCTGGCGACGTTCGCGCAAGCGATCAGCAAGACGAGCGCGGCGATCGCGAGCAGCGCCAGGGAGAGGTGTTCGACCGTGCCGCCGCGCGACCGGCTCTCGGGCAGCGCGGTCATCTGCCGGCCCGCGTTGGTCTGCGGAAACTGCCGCGCCAGGCCGGCGGCGATGGTCGCCAGCTCCGCCTTGGCTTTCTGCAGCGTCACTCCGGGAGCGAGGCGCGCGAAGATCTCGTAATCCCGGTGTCCGCGCACCGACAAGCCTCCCCGCTCGCCGGTCAGCTCGATCCAGGTGTTGATCGGGATCCAGACGTCCGGCACCATCCCCGGCTCGGTGCCCCGAAACCCCCGGGGCAACACGCCGGTCACGAGGACGGGCTGGCGGTCCAGGATGATCGTGCGTCCCGGCAGCGAAGGATCGCCATCGAATTGCTGCCGCCAGAACGGATAGCTCAGCATGACGGTGAGAGCGCCTGGCGCCTGCACCTCCGTTTCGGCGAACGTGCGCCCCAGCGCGGGCGCCGGGGCGAGTACGTCGAAGAAATTGTTGGAAAGGACCGCCGCCGTGACCAGTTTGTTCTCGCGGCCCGCGTCCAGTTGCGCGCCCCGGCGCTCCAACACCGCCACACCAGAGAGCGTCCGGGTCGCCTGGCGGACCGCCAGAAAATCGGGATACGAGCTGTAGCCCTGTGCGATCACCCCTTCGCTGCTCGGATTGCTGGTGAAGATCCGAATCAGCCGCTCGTTGTGGGGCACCGGCATCGGCCGGAGCCACACCTCATCGACGAGCGAAAAGATCGCGACGTTCGCGCCGATCCCGAGAGCGAGGGTCGCGATCGCCACAGCCGTGAAGCCGGGGGACGTGCGCAACTTTCTCGCCGCGTACCGCAGGTCGCCAGAGACGCCGTTCATCGCGAATCCTCCTCCCTCCTAGCCCGGCACTCCCGCGGGCGCGCCGATGCGGTCGGCCACCTTCTCCTCGCCGGCGATCCAGCCGTCGTGGAGTCGCACGATCCTCTCGCCGTAGCGCGCGTTCTCCTCCGAGTGCGTCACTTGGACGATCGTGGTGCCCTCCTCGTTCAGCTTCTGGAAGAGGCGCATGATCTCGCGCCCCTGGTCGGAGTGGAGGTTGCCGGTCGGCTCATCGGCGAGCAGGAGCTTGGGCTTCGCGATGAGCGCGCGCGCGACGCCGACCAGTTGCTGCTGCCCGCCGGAGAGCTGGCTCGGGTAGAGGTCCTTCTTCCCGACGATCTGGAACCGGTCGAGCGTGTCGGCGACGGCCGCCGCGCGCTCGGAGCCCTTGACGTTCCGGTAGGAGAGGGGAATGTCGAGGTTCTCGGCGACCGTCAGGTTGTCGAGCAGGTGGTACTGCTGGAAGACGAACCCGACGTATCTCTTGTTCAGGTCGATCCGATCCTTCGGCTTCATCCCGTGGACCTGGTGCTCGAAGAGCCGGTACTCGCCCGTCCACGCGTGGTCGAGCATCCCCAGGATCGAGAGGAGCGTGGACTTGCCCGCGCCCGACGGCCCCATGACCGTCACGAACTCGCCCGGTTCGATCTTCAGGTTGATCCGCCGCAGGACGAAGGTCTGCCCCGCCTTCGTCACGAAGCACTTCTCGACGTTTGCGAGCTCGATCATCGTTTCACCTCATTCGCTCCGCAAGGCCCGTATGGGATCGACTCTCGCCGCGCGCCGAGCGGGCAGGTAGCAGGCGGCCAGCGCCGCTGCCGCGAGAGCCAGCGCGACACAGGCATAGGTCGGCAGATCGGTCGGGCGGATTCCGAAGAGAAGGCTCGACAGCGTCCGGCTCACGGCGAGCGCGGCCGCGAGCCCGATTCCGATGCCGAGGATCGTCAGGCGAAGGCCTTCAGCGAGCACCTCGGCGACCACTCGCGCGGAATCGGCGCCGAGCGCCATCCGGATGCCGATCTCGGTTCTCCGCTGCTGGACCGAGCTCCACATGACGCCGTAGATCCCGACCGCCGCCAGCAGCGCCGCGAGCGTCGCGAACGACCCGAGAACCAGAGTAATCAGGAGCGGCCGGAAGATGGAATTGTCGAGACGCGATGCCATCGTCGCGACGTTGGCGATCGGCTGATCTCGGTCCACTTCCGCGATCCGCGCGCGAATCGCTCCGACGAGAGCCAGCGGATCCCCCTGCGTGC
>Ga0137374_10008310_pt1 | contig 12278 bp, 5 predicted proteins | sample SagtaG_20_FD_104811 | JGI IMG/M metagenome (GOLD analysis project Ga0137374, IMG submission 104811) | Vadose zone soil microbial communities from Sagehorn Ranch, Mendocino, California, USA - Sage1_R_100_16 metaG | ecosystem: Environmental > Terrestrial > Soil > Vadose zone | place: USA...
ACCCCCGATCTCGGCCGGTCGGGGTACAGCAGTTGCCCCCTTCTGATGCCGATCGTCGAGAGTTCTACGCGGCGCTCAAGCGACGCGTCTACTTCGAGCACGTCGCAGGGGCAGACCTGCTTGGCCTCGTCCCGAACGACGAGCGGATGTTCGACGCCCTGATCGGTCAGGGCCACGACGAAGGTCCGACCGTCGTCCGCGATCTGGTCCTCGCGATCAACCGGTTTTTCGAGCCGGACTGCCCGGACAGTGAACGCGAGGAGCTCTCACTGTGGCAGAGCCACCGTTTCGATGTTCGCTCACCCAACACCTTCGTCGCGCTGCACCACCTTCCGCACCGGCGGTTGCGGGTGCACCCCTCGAAACTCGCTCCGTGGGTTGAGGCGTGGCTGCCACCTGAACAGCGTCGTCTAAGCTCATTCGCGCTGGTCGGGCACAGTGACGCCGGCGCCGCTGCGACGCTCGTGGTCGACCGGGCGTTGTACCTGACGCTGTACGAGGCGCAGCGTGGGCTCGGTCGGTCCAGTTGGTCACGAAGCTCCACGCGGCGGGTCACGCGTTTCATCGATCGTCTCCACCAACTGGTCGACTCGACCGCCGATGTGGAGGACGTTCGCATCCGCAACACCGAAATCGATCTTGACCGCAAGTTCGAGATTCAGCGCAACCCTCCGAGGTACATGCTGTGACCGAGAACCCTCGCGACGTACTTCAGCGCATCTACGACACCGAATTTGGGCTGCGGCCAACGAACTTCTCGATCAAGCCCGTGCACGTGGCCAACGGACTTGGTAGATCGTTGACCGGTCGCAGCTACCAGTCCACTGCACTAGCGGAAACGCTCCGACGCTGGGTACGCATCCAAAAAGTCGGGTCTCAGGAGGAGCGTAACCCCAACAGCGCCATCCTCGAACGGTATGGCGGGGCCTTCGCGAGCCGTGACGGCGACGTCATCGATAATGCGACACTGAGCGTCTTGCGCAAGTTGGCGTTCGATGTGCTTGGGACCGATGGTGCCGTCTTCCCAGACTCCGACATGTCGTCCTACACGCTGTCCAACGAGCGGTTCATCACTCGGGATCTGTCCGACAACCGGTGTGGTCTGTTCCTCGCCCGACTCCTTACTAGCGGCGTCGATGGCGACGCCGCCAACCATATCCGGCTGATCCTTACGACCGACGACGACCCGTGGACCACACTCGCCCTGCCCATGCTGCAATTCGCCGAGCCGCGTGAGGAGGTATTGGATGGTGAGGTCGCCGTATTCGCCGCTCGGGCAGATCATCTATTCGCCCGGCGCCGCGACAAGCGACTTGTTTCGCCAATACTGCAGACGATGCGAGAGGCGTTCGACCGGCTAGCCCGATTCGAGCACACGAAGGGATCCAAGCTGAACTCCTTGCGCCGCCTCGTGATGTTCGGCTGCTTTGTCGTCCACGTTCACGTCTGTTCTCGCGCTTCCGAGGCGATGCCGGGCACGCAACGGCCGCCCATCCTCCTCGACATGTTCGACGGCACACGCCCGTCGCTGCGCGACGCCTCCCGCGCCACGCTGCGCGCTGCAGGGGATGCCGTCGAGGTCCTGCTGTCCATGCGTATGCGCGAGCACTTCGCCGAAGTAGACGCCGTCTCCGAGGCCAAGAGGATCATCGCCTATACGAACCTCAAAGACGGCGAGCACGCCGACCTCCGAGCCGCCTTCGACGCCTACCGACAGGACGGCGCGGTGCCGGTATCCGAAGCATTGGCCGAAGCGTTCCTACAGTCCGGCTTCAGTATGACGCGCGGGCATCCGATCGGCTTTCTCACCGAGTTGGGCCGGCGCGCCGGCTATCTGACACCGTGGGCGAACCAAGGCCGCGGCGGCAAGCTTCAGAAGCGGTATGGCCTGACGACGGAGTTCCTGGAGACGCTTATCGCCGCAACCGTCGAGCCGGATCGTCCGCTGGACTTTCCGGAATTCCTCGATGTGCTCCGTGATTCCTTCGGGATTGTCGTTGGCCGCAGAGTGGATGACGCGGTAATTCGCGCCAACAATCTCACTGGCGAGCCTGTGGGTACTCCAATCTCGGTCGCCGAGGAAGATCTTCGCCTCAACGTCGAAGCGCTCAGGCACGCGGTCCTGGACAGCGGGTACGCGAAGGCATATGCCGATGGGCAAACCGTCGTTACTACGGACCCAGAGAACATGGCCGTGCTATGAGTATTTCGAACCAAGAACTTGTCGCTGAGTTGCTCGCCGAAGAGGTGCGAGCGTTGAAGGGCGCGATCGGCGTCCTCGTCCAGGACGTACCTGATCTCGCGCCTGCGCCCGTCCTGCGGCGACTGCATGGCCTGTTGCAGGAAGGTGTGGATCTGCGTATCGCCTACCTCGCGCCCGGCACAGCGAAGGCGGCGGCGACGGTGGGTCTGGCCAAGGACCAGTTCACGTCGAGCGTTCAGCAAGCAGAGACGTGGCGTAACACGGGAGACCTGTCCGCCACCATCGTTGTGATTGCCACCGGCGATCAGGCGCGGTTGTCCTCTCTACAAGACTTCGAGCCCATCCAACCTCGCCAGCTCAAACAGCAACTCGTACGTCGGGCCCAGGCCACCCAGGCTGCCACCAATGAGGTGCAGTTCCGGTGGTGGGGGATGCTGCGGGACGACCCTCACGTCTCCTTCGGTCAACTCGTCGACTACTACGCTTCCTTGCCCGACGACGACGGCGAGTTTAAGACGCAGTCCAGCCGGGAGCTCCCTCGGCTGGGCCTCCTCGCGGACCCGATGCTGTTCGACGACCCAAAGGACACGGTGATCCGGCGGCGCCTGAACCTCAACCGCGACCTTGTCGGCCGCCTGCAAACCCTGACCGACAAGGACCGTGGGATCATTGCGCACAACATCGCTGGTCAGCACGAGCGTCAGCGCAAAGCAGCGCTGAACCGAAGCTTTCGACTTCTTCGCCGACTTCGGCGAGGCGAACACGACGCCGACCAGTTGACGCTGTCAGACGCGCAGGACCTCCTGGCAATCCGCCGTCCATCACCCAGGCCGCCAATGGACGACTTCGGGAACGGGTCGGAGGAGCCCCCACCGCGAGAGAGTTCCAACAAGCCCATGGCCACGGTGACGGCCGAAGCGCTCCTCGCCGACGACGACGAGCAGACTGAAGCGCTGAAGACAGTCGTAAACGAAACAGTGGCCGACCTCAACAAGTCGGACCAGGAACCCAACCTCGGGCCAAAGAGGATCAGCGTAGACCTCCCATCGGGACAGATGGCGCAAGGCCGCGCCCGTGGCGACGTGATGTCGCTGGTCACACGGTTCGTCGGCGACGGTGTGTATGGGGGATGGCTGGACACCGAGGACGGCGACATCGAAGAGCGCATCCGCCGCTTCCATGGTGACGACGACGTACGGACACGCTGGACACGAGAAAAAATTGAGGAGTACCTAGCCAACTTCGACCACGAGGCCGCCCACAAGCTCAAGACACTCTTCAGCGCTTTCGACACTGCCCGAACCAAGGTCGCCCCATACGCCCAAATGCTTGCCGCCGAACCTCTTACGGCAGCGGGCGCTCCCGACGTCAACCTCGCCTGCATGGCCTACCTGCGCAGCTACCAGGCGCTACTTGACGGCGTACGCGCCGCCTACCCGGTGCTGTTCGACGAGTACACGTCCGACGCCGACGTTCTCGTTGGGCAACTGCTAACCCTGGACACGATCGTTCTCGGATCGGGCATCCATGCCCTCGCACTCGTCTCGCCGCTGCACCCCCTATATCTGTGGCACTTTGCGGAGTACGCGCGCGTCGTCGCCGATCAACGGGAGCGGCTCACCCCGCGCGACCGCAAGCTCGTGATCGAAGCATCCAAGGCGTTGCCGATCTTCCTGTCGAACCTGTACCTGCCGGCGCTTACCGCCGACACGCCACCTGCGCTACCGCAGATCGGCATGCTAGGGCCGCTGCCCTACTTCGGGGCTCGACAGGAACGTAGCGTCGGGGACGATGGCGCTGGGCCGATCGGCAAACTGGTGCACGCGTTCCTCGATGCCTACCCACCGGCGCGTCTCGGACTCAGGCTTACCCTGCTCGACCCACCCAATCCGGGAATCTATCTCACCCTCCTGGCTGATCTTCACGAAGACGAGCTTCTCGCCGGCGGTCATCTCACCCTGCTACGCCGTCCATCGGAGAAGGTGGGTACAGAACTCGTCCTGACCGACGACGAAGAGGACCGAATCGCGCAGTTGTTCCGCGCGACCAACCAGGACCGCCGATTCACGTTCGACGTACGAACAGTGACGGCGGATACGCCCGAGGCACCTCCGGAACTCATCTCCCACATCACCGTTGCGTTCGACCAGACCGATGGTCGCGCCGACCGGCTGGCCACAGTCGACCATCCCATACAGCCGATCGCCATGCCGCAACGACTGCGGTTCCGCGCACATAGCAAGACCGTCGAGTTGGTGCCTGCCCCGGGTGGTCTTTTCGCGTCCTACTTCAACGTCGCGGAATTGGTCGCGAAGTCTTCGCCCGCCTCATACTTCTCGGTTCACCAGCAGAAAGGGCTTAGGGACAGACTCGGACGAATCTCCGCGCGATCCGAGTGGTTCATTCTGGCGGACCGACATGTCGACCGCGACCTGGACCTGGGTGCGCTGCGAATCTTTAGCGGGCGCGAAGGTGGCCGAGAGATTGCGGCGTTCGCCAAGACAACGGACCCCTTTCGGCGCGCACTGCGCGAGGTTGTACGGCAGTACAACACCGCGGTAAGTAACGGGGAACTCGACGGACTCCTGGTCGAACTGACCGACCTGCTCGACGCGGGTACGCTCACCATATCGTCTGGCGTCGACGGCAAAGTGGACCACAACAGAATCAAGGGACTCCTTGGCACCCTCATCGCGAGCCGGTGGTTCCGCACGACGTGCCCGGACGATCATCTGCGCCTACTGATCAGCCTCGACGATCCCGCGGCGCGGCGTTGGTTGCATCTGCGTGACGACGCGCTTCGCGCAGACCTCCTCGGCATCGAAGCGGGCCCCGACACATGTACGCTGACCGTATTCGAGATCAAGGCAATGCAGTCCACCGCAGGCGAATACAGTATCGAAGGAGGCCTAGCTTCCGGGCCCGCGGTCGACCAGATGCTGTCGACGAGACGGCTCCTAGACGAGGTATTCGCCAAAGACCGCACCGACGAGCTCATTACGACGCCGGCGCGGCGGGAGATCCTCCGAGAACATATCTATCGAGAGTTGACCAAGCCGCGGCACGCACCTGAGCAGCGCCGTCGCTGGGTCACCGTCGCGGAGGATCTGTTCGACGGAAAGCTACAACCAACGGTAGATACCCATTTGGTCGAGGTGTGTCTCGGCGTTGACACTGCTTCGCTCAACCCGCCCCTCAAGGTCAGCGTCGAAAACACACCGTCTACGCTGGTCCCTCTCTTCATCACGCAGTTGAACGAGAGCCAGGTCGATGCCCTTCAGCAGGCGGAGTCGCCGCCGGTCGACGAGCCTCCTGCGCCCGATGCGCCACTAGCAGAGGAAGAACCGACTTCCCCGCCGCCTACCTTGCCATCACCGCGCCTGGGTCCGGAGGAGACGGGTGATCGTGACAAGGAACGCCCGCCCGCACAACCGACGACCGGTGGCGAGGTCGGACGGCCGCGAGCCTATCTCGGCGAAGCACCCGGGACGTACGGCAAACCGGTGGAGGCGTGGTATGACCCGCAGCGGCCAGGCCAGCCACTTCCCAACCCCCACATTTCAATTACCGGTGAGACCGGCAGCGGAAAGACGCAAGCTACAAAGGCAATCCTCCGTGATCTGGTTTCGGGGGTCACTCGTCTGCCGGTCTTGATACTCGATTTCAAGGACGACTACTCGCAGCCAAGTTACGTGGAGACCGAGGGGCTGTCCGTCTACGACGCGAGCATGGATGGGTTGCCATTCAACCCGATGGTTCCTCCGATCGACCCGCGGTCCGGCAAGGCCAATCCGATGGGACACATCCACCAACTCGGAGAGATCCTCAAGCGGATTTACAGGCTCGGCGACCAGCAAGCCTTCCACCTGCGTGAGGCGATGAAAGAGACCTACGAAATCCAGGGCATCGCCACCCGGCCGTTCGAACCCGGAGACAACCAGCAGTATCTGCCGTTCGAGGCGATCCGGGACGTACTCGTTCGGGACGGGCACGACGCCCTCCTCGGCAGACTCTCACCGATCTTCGACCTTGGGCTGTTCGCCGCATCCGAGGAGACCACCTCCCTCACCCAGTTGCTTCACGAGCCGGCGGTGATTCGGCTCAGCCAGCTCCCAGGCGACGAGGTCAAGAATGCCGTCGCAGAGTTCCTTCTTATGGCGCTATACAACCAGCTCATCCGTCAACCACAACCCCGAATACTGCGTCGGCTTCTGGTACTCGATGAAGCATGGCGACTCGTTCAATCTCCCTTCCTTGAGCCACTCATGCGCGAAGGTCGAGCATTCGGACTCGGCGTCGTTGTTGCGACCCAATATCCAAAGGACCTTCCCGACACGGTTGCGGGAGCGACCGCAACACGGCTCTTCTTTAGTCAGAACCAGCCGGATCAGGTACGTGAGATCCAGCGAACACTCGTTGGTAAGACGGCCGGTGCCGATGCCGAGCGTGTCGCCGCCACGGTCCGGTCAATGCCGCCGCTCACGTGTCTGCTGAACAGCGCCCATTACCAGCCGTTCTCGCGGGTCACCGTTCACCCCTACTTCGAGAGGGTCACGACTACCGCAGACTAGCTACCGGGTGGCCAGCGGCATCGACCCGTCCTTGTGGTTGCTGACGTATAGATTCGATAATCACGAGTAGCGGGTGTGCCTCGGTGCATTTCACTGCCGGTCCACGCCCGTAACCTGGTTCATGCCGACACAAGCTTCCGACCTAGTAGTCCATTGTTAGCTGCTGCCAGCCGTCGGACGATGACGGTGGTAGCACAACACGGGCGCCATGTCGGACCGGTCGGCCGGACTGGTGTTGTGCAATGCTAGCCAGCACATCGGCAGACTTGATTCGCGGCGAAAGCCAGCGTCGCATCCACCATTCCGAGATGCTCGCTGTACTCCCCCTGATGTTTCGTCGGAAGAGGTAGCTCGGCTCACTCTCGACGCCCAAGAGATATGGCAGTAGGTTACTGACTAAGCTGACGCCGTAGACGATGCGCTGACGGCCGTGTTGCAGCAGCTCGTCGGATGGCCATCCCAGCAGGTCAAGGCCGTGCCGAACTTTTCGCAGCTTTGGGTTGACCCCCTCACCGAAAATGCTGTTCACTCTGATACCGGTCTGGCTGTGCTCAGCGAGCCGCACAAGCGAACTGACGGCGTCTGCCGAGAGGTGCGACGTTCCGAAGGATCGAGAACGGCCGAGTTGGCGAAACTCGACGTCCTGATCGCCGCCCAGAACGTCAGCCGGTATACGGATCCGATTGTACTGGCTCGCGCCGGACCCGTACAACGAGGTTGTGCCCACGTAGACCAAGTGCGTTCGGCGCCGGATGGCTCGCCCAGCCATGGAAGAGGCGATCTCACTCGCATAATCGGCGTACTTTTGGCGGTAAGCACTTACAACGGACGGGCTGACGGCGAGCATACTGACCAACTTGCCGCCTAGAAGCGCATTGTAGGGAGCCACGGCACCGCAGACCGTAAGGTCGGCGATTTCGGTACCCACCGACTCTGCCTTCGCTCGTCGCAGGATTGTGGCGATAGCTCGCCGGCCATTGGCATTGACAAGCGCCTCACGCAGCCCAGCCCTGCTGGGCTTTGGGTAGAGGAACGGGTCGAGAGCTGCGCGGGCACGAAGCAAGTCTGCCAACGCTAGGCACCGCTTGCTCCGAAATAGGTCGGATTCAGCACGTCGAAGCCAAACATCCACTTCGCCGCCATCGCGGCTTCGCTTGAAGTCGGAGGGTCGCACGAAGCGGTGATGGTCGCGCCGTCGAGCATCCGCCTCCTTCAGCAGTCGGTCCACTGCTTCTTGAGAGGGTGAGTTCCAGAGCGACGGCCAGTAGAGGCCGTCCTTGATGAGGTCGTCGACATACAACTCCTCAACCTCAGCTTCCAAACGCTGCACCGCCCAGCGAGCCATTCGCAGGCTTGGGTCGCTCGACAAGGTCGCCATGAAGCTGTCCGGCTGCCACCCGATCCAGTCGTCTCGTTCTCGGATCTGTACGATGGCACTGCCGAGTGCGGCTATTCCCACAACCGGGTGAAATGGGGCTGCCCGGTCTCTCACGAGGATCGTGAACGTGCGTCCCGGTGTGCTTGTGTATTGATTCGTCCAGGTGTGGCGGAAGTATCTCCAGATGTCGCCCAGGCGTAGGCCGGTGTATCTGCAGCGCTGTCTATTGTCGACGATCTGGACGTAGGGGTCGACCACTGTCCGCAGCACGGAGGGGTCCTCCGCCGCCCGCGGCGCGACCTCTTCCAAAGCGGCCCTCAGCTCTCGACCATCGCGCATGAGGCTGAAGATAGAGACAAAACGGCCATTGAACTCGCGCAGCTTCTCCATGTCAGTAACGAATCGCCGTACCGACGGGGTTGACAGCTGCTCATCGCGCTTGAGTAGTTCCTGGGCGCGAACTCGCTGCTTCTCCAAAGCCGGATCAACTATCGTCGCCGGCGGGCTCACAGAGACTTGGTCGGCGTCGTCTATCCCTACCGCCCAGCCTTGGCTGACAAGGTCTGATAAGACGTAGGTAGCAGCGCGGAGGCTTGGCTGGTCGCGCCGCAGGCAGGCGCGTTGCGCCGCCTCGACGCCCTGGAGGCCCTCAGGGGACACGCCCGCAACTGCCCGCACGAATGACGCGAACGCTTGTCGGTCCGGACGCCGCCAGTCTGTCGGAACGGGAAGCGGATACCAGTCGGCAGTCATCTCAGGCATTCATGAAGGTGGCGAGCACGTCCGCCCAGGTCTGCCGGAAGCGGCGGGCCTGACTTCGCTCGACGGTTCGGCGGGTGCTCACCTCGGCTCGTGCCGCGGCGAGGACCGTGAGAGCAACCTGCTTGGCGACGTCCTGATCCTTCGTAGATTCACTGGAGGCCAGCGGTCCGTAGAGATCTCGATACAAGGGGTGCCTGGCATTCAGTAGCAACAGCAACTGTCCATCGCGCACGAGGACTTCGAAAGCCGACGTTGTTGGCAACTCGGTCACGACAATCTGGTATGGCGTGCGTTTCCCTGCCGCCGGGGGGTTGTAGCTCTCAACGAGATCCTTGAGCCCCTCTGGGATCGCGTCTCTACGCCGAGGCATGGACGGGAGCGATGCCTCTGCACGGCTTGCCTGCCGTTCCGCAGCGCCCAGCGGCGCGGTCGCCTTGACCAGTTGAAACCGCTGACGGGCGCGGCCGTTGAGAGCCCGGGCTATCGGCTCCAGGTCGGACGCAAGGATTTCGAGCAACTCGCCCCGGGGGGTAATGGTCTGCTTGGCATGGGTAATGCCGAACATCTCGTCTAGCACGGGGTCGAAGCCGACCTCGCACCTCCACCAGTCGTCGTAGTTCTCCCGCCGTTTGGCCCCCATGAAGAACCACCCTCGATCGATCTCCCGGCCACCGCGGACCACTGACACGCAGGGGGCGTTGGTCACACCCATCTCCCGCTTCTCCGCAGTGGATAGGGCGTGCCATCGATCAATGGGCAACTCGCTGAACTTGACTTCGATCTTGCCCACGCCCGCCGCGGTGGGCACCTGATAGATGAGGACGTCTCCGAACTGCCTGCCGCCGACCGTCTTTGACGAGCGCTGCAGAAACAAGGGGTCGACGGCCACGATCGGTCGGCCGTTGACCTGGAGGTCGAGGCTCTTTCCCAAGAAGCGTCGGTAGATCCGCCCCAGATCCTGCTCAAGCCTGCGGACCAGGGCGGACGGCCGCTTGTACTCGACGCGGTCACAACGCATCAGCCTGACCACGGTACCTGTGGGGGTCGATCGCGCGAACGGCGGACGCCTCACGCGCTCTACCGGTGGCAGCGTCCGCTGCCCGCCCTCGATGATTTCGTCAATGTCCAACCGGCTCCACAGGACGTCCCGGCCTTGCCAGGTGTAGACCTCGATCCGCCGGCCGCGACTCAGTGCGCCGTTCGGCAAGCCCATCCCGTACCGGCCCAGCGAGGAGCGGTCATCGAAGCGGCTCGATCCTCCGAACGTCAGGGCTCGCCTCAAGATGGCTTCATCCATCCCTGCGCCGTCATCGGTGACCGTGATCTCGATCGGATAGGCGGGATCCACGCTCGTAATGACGTCTATCGAGATCTGGCGCGCCTCAGCCTGCAACGAGTTGTCGACGAGTTCCGCGACAGCTAAGGCGGTGCTCTTGTAGCCCGTATCTCTCGTCGCTAGGAGGAAGTTGGCCGGGCTAATGAGGCTCGGCCTGGAGGTCCGAGCGCTGCCGGGTTGCGTTCTCATCAGACCGCCAACACCTCTCACCTTCCGCACGCCCTACGACGACCATGATCCGTGAGGTCGAACCGACCCTGGGCCGGCTGTCGGCTCCGTTCCTGTGAGCATCGGAGACGCGATAGACATATGTTAGACGCGCGACTTGCCTTACACTACCTCAGTGGCCGGAGTCGGTACATGACCGCACAGCGCCGAATTAGCGCCGACACTCCCCTTCGCGATTGCCCCGAGGGAAGCGTCGGCTTGGCGTTTCCGCTGCCCATCAGCGACCGACTCGACGCCCTCGTCGCTCTGGCGGAGGCGGTTGGGGATAGAACTAACCGAAAGGAGCTGCTGGCCTCGCTGATCCTGGCCGCTCCGGCGACAGGCCAGGAACTGTCTGCAGCCATCAAGAGGTTCCGTCGGGCGACCGCTCGGGAAGCCCGTCTCGACGGAAGGACCGGCGACTCCACTGTTCCGTTACGGTTGCGCCGTCCCGGCCCGCGACCTCGAAAGAAGCCGTAGCCCGAGCGAGCCGCTAAGGCCGACGAGCTGGATGTGCCGCTGCCGGCCGGCTACGTTGACCGCCCGACAGAAGACCGGGTCCGCGGCCACGCACTAGCCGGGACATCGGTATGGCGCTGAGGTACGGCCCAGAGGGCAGAGAGGCACCTCGTTCCTGTCTAGGCGCGGGCGCTTGCGGGTCAGTAGGAGACGCTCAGGACAGTCCCCCGCTTGTGGATCGTCTGTCCGTCTAGGGGTTCGTCGCGGCCGGCGCCCGCGGGGTAGGCGGTGATGACAGGTTGCCCCGTCCGGGACTGGTCCCACGCGCGGATCTGGTCGCAGAGCCGATCTGCGAGCTGCTCCCCGGCGGGGCCATGGCCGATAGCGCCCAACTCCCATGCACTCCCGGGACTGCCGTTCTGGTCGAGGCGGCGCAGGGTGAGGTAGGCCAGGGAGGTGTCCTCGACCAGGGCCGGGCTGCGGACCGGGATGGCAGGCGTGCACAGGCCGGTCTTCACGGCGTCGGGCGCGGCGGCGATGCGGCAGGTGACTGGGTCGGTGCTGGTCAGGCGCAGCCACACCCCGTCGAAGGGCTCTTCGGGGCCGACCGTGACCGCCGACCATGCGGTTGTCTTGGGCTGGTCCAGGACGGCGCGCAGGGAGGCTGGGTCGATGGGCTGGTCTTCGTCCCAGTAGAGCGCCACTTCGCCGCCCGGGTCGATGTGCCCGGTGCGCTCGCCTTCCTGGCCGACCATGGGCACGAAGCCACACAGGTGGACGGAGTTGGAGCGCAGCACGTTGCCGGTGCGGTCGAACGCGATGCTGCGGGTCTGGCCGCGCCAGCGTAGCGGCACGACAAGACGTCCGCCGGGGACGAGTTGCTCCCACCAGGCGGCTGGGACATCCCAGGCTCCGACGGTGACGATGATGCGGTCGTAGGGGGCGTGGCCGGCGTCGCCGAGCGTGCCGTCGCGCGTGACAACGTGCACCCGTGTGTTGCCGGTGGTGTCGAGGGCGTGTCGGGCGCGGGCGATGACGTCGGGGTCGATGTCCACGCTGGTGACCTGCCCGTCTTGGCCGGTGAGGTAGGCCAGGAGGGCCGCGTTGTAACCGGTTCCAGCCCCGACTTCCAAGATCTTGTCGCCGGGTTGGACGTCGAGTTGGTCGAGCATCATGGCGACGATGATCGGCTCGGAGGCGCAACTGAGTGCCGCGCCAGTGGCGTCGCGTTTGGTGATGATCGCTTGGTCGGCGTACGCGTCGGGCAGCGGGGCGTCGGGGACGAACAGGTGCCGGGGGACGGCGCGCATCGCCTCGGCGACCGCTCGGGACCGGGCCCAGCCGGCCGCGGTGATGCGGTCA
>Ga0137374_10008318_pt1 | contig 12271 bp, 8 predicted proteins | sample SagtaG_20_FD_104811 | JGI IMG/M metagenome (GOLD analysis project Ga0137374, IMG submission 104811) | Vadose zone soil microbial communities from Sagehorn Ranch, Mendocino, California, USA - Sage1_R_100_16 metaG | ecosystem: Environmental > Terrestrial > Soil > Vadose zone | place: USA...
GCTCCACGAACTCGAACGTCCAGCCCTCGCCGCGCTCCATCCCGCTCGCCCACGGCTCGACCGCGCCCGCGCGGATCGTGAGCGACGGGTCCGGGATGATGAGGTCCGGGTCCATCTCGGCGCGCGTCCCGAGCCCCTGGCAATCCGGGCAGGAGCCGATCGGCGAGTTGAACGAGAAGGCCTGCGGCGCGAGCTCGCCGAAGCTGAGGCCGCACGCGTGGCAGGCGTTCAGCTCCGAGTAGAACCGATCGTGCTTCTTGTACTCCTCCGGGTCGATCCCCGGGCCGACCTTCTGCTCGCGGTCCACGTCGGCGACGACGAGCGTGCCCTTCCCCTCGCGCAGCGCCGTCTCGACGGAGTCGGTGAGGCGCGAGCGGATCCCGTCCTTCACGATGAGGCGATCCACCACGAGCTCGATGTCGTGCTTCAGCTTCTTGTCGAGGTGGAGCCGCTCGGTGAGCTGGTGGATCATCCCGTCCACCCGGACGCGCGCGAAGCCGCGCTTCTGCACGTCGTCGAGGAGGTCCCGGTACTCGCCCTTGCGGTTCTGGACGAGCGGCGCGAGGACGAGGATGCGCGCGCCCTCCGGCAGCGCGACGATCGACTCGACGATCTGCTGGGCCGTCTGCTTGCCCACCGGCCGGCCGCACGAGGGGCAGTGCTGCACGCCGATCGACGCGTAGAGGACGCGCAGGTAGTCGTGGACCTCGGTGATCGTCCCGACCGTCGAGCGCGGGTTGTTCGACGCCGCCTTCTGCTCGATCGAGATCGTCGGCGAGAGCCCGCGGATCGTGTCGTACTTCGGCTTCTCCATCTGCCCGAGGAACTGGCGGGCGTAGGAGGAGAGCGACTCGACGTAGCGACGCTGTCCCTCCGCATAGAGGGTGTCGAAGGCGAGCGAGGACTTCCCGGATCCGGAGACTCCCGTGAAGACGACGAGCTTCTTCTTCGGGATCTCGAGGTGGACGGACTTGAGGTTGTGCTCGCGCGCCCCCTTGACGGTGATGAAGTCGGGCTCGCTCATGAACCGCTCTACTTAACCGACTGCACACCCGTTGGCTACCCGCGTCACCCCGTGATACGACCGCGGAACTCATGGCGAATCCGGTGGAGCCCTCGCCGCTGCCGTCACCGCCGACGGCGGCATCCCGCGAGGAGCGCGCGCACCGGCCGGGCGCCCCCGTGCTCACCCTGCACGCGGTCGCCTCCGAGGCGCAGCGCGCCCGCGCCCGCGGGTTCGTCTTCGGCTCGAGCGTCTTCTTCGGCCTCTCCGCGGTGCTCGTCCGCCTCGCGACCCGCGCCGGCATGAACGGCGGGCAGGTGACGCTCGTCCGGTTCTCGTTCGGCCTCGCCGCGATCCTCGGCCTCTTCGCCGCGCGGCCCGGGACGTTCCGGCCGGTGCGCAGGTGGCTCCTCGTGTCGCGCGGCCTGTTCGGCGCGATCGCGGCGCTCCTCTACTTCCTCGCGATCGAGCGGATCCCGGCGGGAGAGGCGACGCTCCTCAACAACACCTTCCCGATCTGGGCGGTGCTCCTGTCGCTCGTCCTGCTCGACGAGCGCCCGACGATCCACCTCGGGATCGCGCTCGCCGTCGCCACCGCGGGGGTCTTCCTCGTGCTCGGCGGCGGGAGCGTCCGGCTCGGGCTCGGCACGGGCGAGCTCCTCGCGGTCGTCTCGGCGATCACGGGGGGCGCGGCGGTCACCTCGATGCGCGCGCTCCGCGCGACCGACAACGCGCCGACGATCTTCTTCGCGTTCACCGTGGGCGGCGTCCTCGTCTCCCTGCCGTACGCCGCCGGCGCCTGGCCGTCGTCGCCCGTCGCCTGGGCGGCCGCGCTCGGCGTCGGCGTCGCCGCGTTCGCGGCGCAGCTGCTCATGACCGAGGCTTACGGCGCGCTGTCCGTCCCCGAGGCCGCGCTCTGGCAGCAGCTCACGCCCATCGCGAGCTACCTGTGGGCGCTGACGCTCGGGGAGTCCATCGGGTGGCTGACCGTCGCCGGGGTCCTGCTCGGCGTTGCCGGCGTCGTGTACGGGAGCGTCCTCGGCCACCGTCCCGCGCAGCCGCACTCGCGCCACGCGGAGATGGCCGAGGGGATCCCGCTCGAGGAGCCGTGACCGGCGCCCGCGCGAAGCTCCGCGCCCGGCTCCTGCTCCTCGGCTCGGCCGCCTCGTTTGGCCTCATGGCCGTCCTCGCGCGGCGCCTCTCCCGCGGCGAGGGGGCGTTCTCGGCGGGGCAGCTCACGGTCATCCGCTTCGTCGTCGGCGCGGCCGTCTCGGTCGTGGCCTTCCGGCTGAGGCCCGGCCTCTACGCGCCGCGCAACCACCGGCTGCTGTGGACGCGCGGCCTCTCGGGCGGGGTCGTCGTCGTCCTCTACTTCCTCGCGCTCCAGCGGATCCCCGCCGGCGAGGCCGGCATGCTCTACAACCTCTTCCCGGTGGTCGCGACGGGGATGAGCGCGCTCGCCTTCCGCGAGCGCCCGACGATCCACCTCCTGCTCGCGCTCGCGGTCGCGACGGCGGGGGTCGTGCTCGTCGTCGGCGGCGGGACGCTCCGGCTCGGGCTCGGCGCGGGCGAGGCGCTCGCCGTCGCGGCCGCGGTGTTCGCGGCCCTCTCGTCGGTCACGATCCGCGCGATGCGCGCCACGGACAACGCCGCCACGATCTTCTTCTACTTCTGCCTCGGCGGGCTCCCCGTCGCGCTCCCGTTCGCGCTCGGCGCCTGGCCGAGCTCGCCCGCGCCGTGGGGCGTCGCGATCGTGATGGCGCTCGCCGCCTTCGCGGCGCAGGTGCTCATGACCGAGGCGTACGGCGCCCTCGCGATCCCGGAGGCGGCGATCTGGCTGCAGCTCACGCCGCTCGCGCAGTACGTGCTCGCGGCGCTCCTCCTCGGGGAGTCGATCACGGCCGCGGGGGCGCTCGGCGTCCTCGTCGGGATCGCCGGCGTCGCCTACGGCACGGTGCTCGGGCAGCGGCCGAGGCCGGCGGCGCCGCCCGTGCCAGCGGGACCCTGAGGGGCCCGCCCGGCTGCGCCCCCGACAGGGTCGCGCGCCGCCGCGCGCCCCGCGCGCTACAGTGGCTCCCCGGACCCATCACGGAGAGTGATCATGAAGAAGCTCCTCGCCGCCGTCCTCGCGCTCGCCGTCGTGACGCCCGCCTTCGCCCGCAAGGTGGCCGGGGTGGAGTTCCCCGACTCGGTCGAGGTGGGTGGTCGGAAGCTCGTCCTGAACGGCGCCGGGCTCCGCAAGAAGTTCGTCATCAAGGTCTACGCGGGCGGCCTCTACCTCGCGCAGCCGGCGAAGGACGCCGCCACGATCGTGGCCATGGACGCGCCGAAGCGGGTGCGCATGGTGTTCCTGCGCACGGTCACGAAGGCGCAGATCATGGACGCGTACCGCGAGGGCTTCGAGAGGAACTCGGGTGGCCCCGGGTTGAGGGACCTGCTCCTGAAGCTCGACCAGCTCGCCCTCGCCCTCCCCGCGGAGCTGAAGGAGGGCGCGGAGATGTCCGTCACGTACGTCCCGGGGGAGGGGACGACCGTCGGGGGCAGCGCAGGCGGCGGTCAGACGACCGTCGCGGGCAAGGAGTTCGCCGACGCGCTCTTCAAGAACTGGCTGGGGAGCGCGCCCGCGGACGAGAGCCTCAAGGCCGCCCTTCTCGGGAACTGACGAGGGCGCTCGAGCCGGAAGCCATGACCACGACCGAGTCGCTCGTCGTCCTCGTCACCACGCCGACCGCGGAGCTCGCCGCGGAGATCGCCCGCGCGCTCGTCGAGGAGCGGCTCGCCGCGTGCGGCAACGTCGTCCCGGGGCTCCGCTCGATCTACCGATGGGAAGGGAAGATCGAGGACGCGCCGGAGGCGCTGCTCGTCCTCAAGACGACGCGCGCACGCTTCGACGCGCTCCGCGATCGCGTCCTCGCCCTGCACCCGTACCAGGTCCCCGAGGTGATCGCGCTCCGCGTCGAGGCGGGCAGCGCGCCGTACCTCGCCTGGATCGCCGCCGAGACGGCGTAGGTCCGGTCCAGCTCCACGCCCGCGCCTTCTTGCGCGTCCGGGCGTGACAGGGCGCCGGCGCGGCCGGGCAGAGGTAGCATGGCGTGTGCGCCGCCTTGCCCTCGCCCTCGCCTTGCCCGCGCTCTTCGCGTTCGTCGCGCCGCGCGCGGCCCGCGCCGACGCGCCGCTCGTCCTCCTCCCGCCCACGCTCGGGCGGCCCGACCGCGTCTTCGTCGCGGGGCGGGTCGTCGGCGAGCGGCATGACCGCGGCCCCGCTGCCGTCCGCAACGCGCGGCGGCTCGCGGCGGCGAACGTCGAGGGGGCCGAGGTCGAGGTGAACTTCCTCGGGACGACGGCGCGGGCGACGAGCGGCCACGACGGCGAGTTCGCCATCGAGCTCGCCGCCCCCGTGGGCGCCCCGTTCCCACCGGGGCCGCAATGGGTCGAGGCGAGCGCGCGGGGCGCGACCGCCCGTTCGCGGGTCCACGTCGTCCCGGACGACGCGCCGTTCCTCGTCGTGTCGGATCTCGACGACACGCTCGTCGTCACGAACGTCGCGAGCCGGCGCCGGACGCTCGCGGCGACGTTCCTCGACGACGAGACGACGCAGCCGCCGGTCCCCGGGATGGCGGCGTTCCTGCGCTGCCTGCGCGAGGGGAAGGCCTCCCCGCCGCCGCTCGCCATCGTCTCCGGCTCGCCCGTCCAGCTCGGGCCGCGGATCGAGGCCTTCCTCGCCCGGAACGGCTTCCCGCCGGCGGCGCTCTACCTCCGCAACCTCGGGCGGAAGACGCTCTCCGGATACAAGGAGCCGGTGCTCGCGACGCTGCGGGCGCGCTTCGCGCAGCCGCTCGTGCTCGTCGGCGACTCGGGGGAGAAGGATCCGGAGGTCTACCGCGCCGTGGCGGCGGCCGAGCCGGGGCGGGTCCTGCGCATCTACGTCCGGCGCGCACCCGGGATGCCGGTTCCCGCGGCGCGGGTCAAGGGGATGCTGCTCTTCGAGGATCCCGCCGTCGCGGCGCGGGATGCAGTCCTGCGCGGGCTCGCCGATGCGGGGTGCGTCGCGCGGGAGTTTCCGGCGACGGCGCCGGTTCCGTGAGCGTCGCGGCGGTACCCGACTACGGCTGCGCCGCTCACCGTTCGAAGGGCGCATCGAACAGCCCGTGTCATCCCGGCGTGCGCCGGGACACTCGGTTGGGAGACGAGCGTCCCCGCGGCAATCGTTCCCCGCGCGAGAGGGACCCCATCACGACGTCGTGCGCAACGTTGCCTGCGCCGCGGCGCCGGATATGACGCATTCGCCAGCATCACGCGGTGCAAATGGGCGTGGCCCGGCGGCGTCGGACGTGTCCTCCGGGACCTTCACCACAAGAGGAGCGCACGTGGCTCGATGGAACGGAATCGCGGTCGTCATGGCGGTGCTCGGTGCGGCGGGGGTCGCGCTCGGCGCCGAGTACGGCACGCGCGAAGAGGCGAAGGCGATGCTCGACAAGGTCGTCGCCGAGATGAAGGCGGACAAGAAGGTGACGCTCGACAAGATCAACAACAAGGGCTTCAACGACCGGGACCTCTACCCGTTCTGCAGCGGCCCCGACGGGAAAATCACGGCGCACGGAGCGCTCCCGGAGCGACTCGGCGTGGACCAAGCGACGTTGAAGGACTCCGCGGGGAAGCCGTTCGGCGACGAGATCCGGAAGGTCGCGAAGCCCGGGAAGATCGCTGAGGTGAGCTACATGTACAAGCGCCCCGGCAGCACCGAGCAGGAGCCGAAGGTGAGCCTCGCGACGAAGGTCGACGATCAGGTCTGCGCGGTCGGCTACTACAAGAAGTGATGGCCGCGCCGCCACCGCGCGCTGCGCTGCATCCTCTGGCGCCGAGACGAGAAGCAGAAGAGCCCCGGCCTGTCGTCGACCGAGGCGCTGGATGAGTTGCGGGCGCCTGCAATACGGGCTTCAGCAGAGTTCCCCGCCTGTGTTCACAGGCTTCTCTGCCGAGGCACCGCCCAGCTCCGGTCTCACCGAGCAACGCTGCGCGCTCACCCGGTGGTCTGCGTCTCGGCGCGCGTGCGCTCGTATTCCTCCGGATCGAGGATGGCCCAAGCGGCCTGACCGACGGCAAGGACACCGCGGGCGGGCAGCGCGACCTCGCCGATCAGCGGGTTTCGCGCCGCGTGAGTGGGTCGCCCGAGGTCCTTGCCCTCGAGGACGGCCTTCGAGTCCTCGATGAGGTACATGCGCTGGGGCATGAGGGTTCCGTGGTGCCCGCTCGGCATCGTGCCTGACAGCCTCAGGTCTCCCATGCCCAGCACCCGGCGAGCCAGCAGCTCGCGGGCCCGGAGCAACGGAGCAGGACGCCACGTCCATACCGGCAGCCGAGCGCTCACGGCGTTGAGGGCGCGCAGCAGCGGCGTGTCGGTGGCGGTCAGGGTCCATTCGAGCCGCGGTGCATCCATGGTCACTCGCAGTGAGGCGGAGCCGGTCCATTCGACTCCGATCCTGGCGCGCGCCGTGCGGTCGCAAGCGCGCCCGTAGTAGCGGGGGCAGGCGATGTCAATTCGCGCGGCGTCGACGTAGATCGCCCATCGCCCACCGGGGTCCCGGTGCCAGATCGTGCGGTACGGGGCGAAGGTGTTCTCGGGGAACACCCGGAGCGCGAGCACATGACCCGAGTCGAACGGGAGCCCGAACACGCCCCAACCCTTGACGTATTCGTGGCCGGGCCACGGTGCCTGACCTCGCACCTCGGGCAGGTCTCGAAGCATTGCGGCGAGATCCATCATGGTCCACCTCCCGATTCCGTCGAGCCCGCCCGCAGCTCCTTCCACCCTCGTAACGCGATACGTCCAACCGTGCTCGTGACCGCCTGTCGCGAGCGAGGTCGGCTCAGTACTCCTTCCGCCAGTTCACGCTGGCTTCGCCCGCGCGCGCGTCCCCGTAGCTGCCGTTGACGCTCCAGCGCTTCGAGAGCTGATACTCGAGGCCCACCTCGTTGGAGTTCTCCCCGCGCGTGGGGTCCGCCCCAATCCGGCCCGTGAAGCCCACGTAGAAGCGGTCGTTGACGTAGGTGCCGGCCTCGAGCTTCGTGCCTTCGATTCCGCTGTCTCCCGCCTCGATGGAGAGGACGTCGAGCGGAAGCGTGCTGGAGAGCGTCTTCTTGAGCTGGGAGGCCGCGAGAGAGCCCACGAGCGAGGCGGCCTCTCCCGAGGTCGACGTCTTCCCGGTCCCCTGATGCAGCGACGTGTGGCCCGTCGCGAGCAGCGTGTAGATCTCCGTCTCCGGAAGCGGCGGCTCCGAGGTCGGCTGCAGCTGCAACTTCGTGGGCTCGCCTTGTACCTTGAGGTGTACCGTCACCTGCTCGATCTCGTTCTTGTAGCGCGCCGTGACGTTCAGCCCCGGCGCCATCGCCGGCCCCGTGAAGGACACCTTCGAGTCGCGCTCCAGGTCGAAGCGGCGCCCGAACACGTCGAGCCGCCCCCGAAGCACGTTCACGTCGCCGAATACTCTCGGCTCGGTGGCGTACTCGATGCGGAAGCCGTCCGAGAGCCCGATCTCCGTGTTGATGTCGTTGCCCTGAATCCACAGGTTCCTCGGAGCATTCACCAGGATGGTGAGCTGCGTCCCCGCACGCCCGGAGCCAGCCGATCCAGTTCCGGCATCCCCGGAGGCACCCACACCCGTCTCGGCGCTGGCTCCCGCTGGCGCCTTCGTCTTCGTGCCCCGGACCGGCTTCCCGTTGACGGTCAAGATGATGTCCGGATGGTCGTCCAGCTTCTGCACGTCCTTTCGCTGTACGTCGGGGAGGACCACGTGCGCTTCGGGGACGTCGAGGTTCCTGATGGTCACGTCGGTCGCAGAGACATTGCCGTCCGCCGTGCTCCGGACCGACAGCGTCGCGGCGACCTGCCCCTGGGACATCACCGGGAACCTGTTCAGGTCTGCGGCGGCGTGCAGCTTGAATGTCTTGCCGCCGGTTCGCGTGGCCAGCGCCGAGAGCTTCGCCGTGCCGCTTCCGCTCCTGGCGGTCAGCTCCTCGAGCTCGATACGGTCGTTGTCCCCCCTTGCCAGCAGGTGAACATTCGTGAAGTCCCCGTTCCCACGGATGAAGAGGAGGCCATCCTTCCACTCGAGCCGACCATTCACCGTGGGCGAGCGCAACGTCCCGCTCACGCGGGCATCCGCGTACACGAGTCCGCCCAGCTTCTCCACCGCGCCGCTCAGGTTCGAGAGGAACGCCGGGTCGAAGTCCTTCGCCTGAAGTGCCGCGCTCACCGGCGCGGTGTCGAGCCGCAGCGTCCGAGCCACCGCGGGGTAAGAGAGGTCGACGTGTGCGGTCGCCGCGACATGCAGCGCACCCCCGTTCTGCGATGTCAGCAAGACGTCCAGCATCTCCTTCGCGTCCGCGTAATCGAAGGTGACCGCTACCTGTCCGTCTGGTGTGCTCTCCGCGCCGAGCCCGTCCACACGCATCCGCAGCATCATCTGCAGGTCATGGAGGGTGCCGCTCACGGCGAGCCGGCCCGTGAGCGTGCCACGGACTCGAGGCGAGGCCCGCGCCGGATCCACTTCCGTCGGCTGAGTTGCGGCTTGAAGCTCGGACAAGGACAGTGGGCCGACGTTCGCGTCGAGTGAGAGCGGCGTCTGGGCCAGGCGGCTGGTGTCCTGTAGCTGTCTCGGATCGGTGCGGACGCGGGCCTTGGCCGTGAAGATGGACTCTCGGCCCCGCTCAGCCCGCACATCGGCATGAAGCTCGTCTCCGAGCTGGAGATGGATGAGCGCGTCCAGCGGCTTCACGCCCTGCGTCGCGAGGCCTCGCCCCCGCACGGACACCTCACCGCGAGGAGATATGGCCGCGCCGGTCACGTGCACCCGCGCGCTCAGCGTGCCATCCAGTGGGTGGCTACTCATGCCCGCCTCGGACAGGAGCTTCAGCGGAAGCTCGCGGACGTCCGCCTCGAGCCTGAGCTCGGCCGCCATGAGCGCGGCCGGAGTGGGCGGCTTACGGAGCACCTGGCCAAGCGTGAACGGGGTCTCGAGCTCGATGAAGCTCTTCTGTCCTTCCATCCCCAGGTCCACGCGCACCCCGAGCCGGCCGTCGCCTGCGCTCTCCGCGACGACGTCGAGCTCCGAGGCTGCGCTCTGCTTCACTCGGAGACTGCGCCCTTTGAGCGCGACCTTGAGCCTGGGGTCGTCCGCCGTCCCTCTCAGCGAGACCTCCGCCGAGATGAGCCCGGAGATCGGCTTCTCGAGACCGAGCTTCCGCAGCGACTCGTCCAGGCGCAGCTCGGCCATCCGGAACTCCACCTTCACCGGTACGTGCCGCCCTTGCTCGAGCGCCTTCACTGGAACGTCGAAGGCACCGGTCAGCCTGATGCCCTCGCCATCCGCGGCGAACGTTCCCTTCGCCTCGTCCTTGGCGTACGACGCGTCCAGGTGAAGCTGGACATTCCGATACCTCTTGAAGCGCCCCTCGCGAAGGTGGACACGGGCTTCCGCTTCCGGCTTCGAGCTCGGTCCCCTCACGCGGGCCCGAAGGTCCAGGACCCCGCCCAGCGCGAGCGCTGGATCGACGAAGGCCCTCGGAAGTCTCCCGAGATCAAGTGAGCGGAGCTCGAGCGACGCGTCGAGCTTCGTTCCGCGCTTGAGTATCCTGGCTGAGATGGCCTCCTGACCGGACCTCAGGGTCAACGGCGAAACCACCAGCAAGCCGGCGCGGGACTCGATCTGGACCGGTGCGTCCAGGGCCCACTGCGCCTCCGGGTAACGCAGTGACAGCGCATTCACCGTCGCGCCATGTCCATCGGGAGAGAGCACGGCCTGCGCTCGGAGGGCCAGCTCTGCGTACCCGTGTACGGCCGCGTCCAGAGTGAGCTCCTGGCCATGCCCGTCCACCTCGACGTGCACCGCCCGGAACTCCTTCCCCGGCGCGAGCGCCAGCGTCCTCGCCGTCAAGCGCGCGTTCACCCCCGTCGGAGACTTCGTGTCCGGGACGTTGAGGTGCAGCGCCAGACCGTCCACCCGGCTCGTCTGGTATGCGAGAAGCGGAAAGCTGCCGTCGGCCTTGACCGAGGGATGCTCGACCGAGCCCGCAACGGCGACGTCCAGCTGCCCCCGGCCCTTCATGGAGAGCCCCTCGGGGCCGACGAGCTTGCCCAGGGTCCGGCTGAGCGCTTGGAGCTCCGTGGCCACGAGCTTGCCACGCAAGGCCAGTCGCTCCTTGCTTCCTTGCCCTCGCGCCTCGATTCGAACGCCCGGGAGATTGATCAGGAGCTCGGGGAGCTGCAGCTCGCCATTCTTCGCGGTCGCCAGCACGTGCACCGGACCCATGGTCTCTCCTGCCATCGACGAGGGGGGGACGCTCAACTCCAGCCGGCCGGCCGCGTCCTCGAGAGACGTTCCTCCTCCCGACGCCATCAGGCTCAGAGCCATCTTGGACGAGGGACCGCCGTCGATCAGCTCGCTCAGATCCACGTGGCGAACCGTCACCGTGGTCTGATGACTGGCTCTGGTCGACAGGTCGAATGTCCCGTCCACCCGCGCGGTCGCCGAGGCGGCCTTGGCGTCCAGGCGGAAAGAGAGCTCATCGCCGTTCCGCCTCGCCTCTGCCGAGAGCGAGGCCACTGCACGGAGCGGGTAGCTCGAAGAGAAGGCCTTGACGATTTCCGGAGGTACGACGAGCGACTCGATGCGGGCATCCGCCGTGGTCTCGTTCTCCACGTGCGCCATGGCCACGAGCCTCGCAGTCCCGAGCTCGAGCCCGAGCCGCGCGTCCTTCCGTTCACCCGCGCCCGCGGCGTGGAGGCTCAAATGAAGGGGGCCCTTGAACGGGGCCGCGATGTTCGCCGCGATCTCCAGCTCCGCTTCGAGCGCGTCTCCCACCAGCTTCGCCGAGCCCTGTGTCGCCAGATCGTCCACGTGGATGTGGCGGGACGCACCCGCGGAGCGCTGCACGACGTCGACGACGCCGTGGCCGATCTCGAGGCTCTCCACCACGAACCCCAGACTGCTCTTCTGGCTTTGCTTCTCGGGCTTGGGGGTCGGGTTTCGCTCCGCAATGGCGCGCTCGAGGTTGCTCCCGCCCTGATCCTGCTGGAGGTGAAGTTCCGGCGCGTCCAGCCGGACGAGCGTCACGTCGATGCGCCTCTGGACGAGCGCAGTGAGCCGGAGGCGAACCTCGAGCCCGGACACGCTCGCGACGATCGCGCCATCCGGATCGCGGAGCTCCACGCCCTCGAGCACCAAGTGCCCACCGCGAAGAGAGAGCTCTTGAACCGTGAGCGTCCCCTCGATGATGGCGTTCGCCTTCTCGACGACGAGCTTGCGAAGCCGCTCTCCCCCGGGCGGGGTCGCGAGGTAAGCGAGCGCGCCCAGGACAAGAACCAGCACGAGCCCGACGAGCGACAGACCCGCGATCCCCAGGCGCCGCAGCCACCTGTGCCGCCGCGGGCTCCGGCTCTGACCGCCGCTCCTCGATGTCGACGCGGCCAACATGCCCCCTTCCCCGAAAAGGGCTGCCTTCCCATAGCTAGGGGCGCCGTGTCGCGACCGGAACCGGCGGCGAGCACCTGGGGGCCCGTCCGACTGGCGTGGGTGCGCTCGCTGCTAGAAGGCCTCTCCGACGGAAATGTGGAGGACGCACGGGCCCTCGGGGGCTCCGGCGCTGGGCCCTCCCTTTCCGAGCCCAAAGCAACTGGACCGCGCCGGGTAACTGAGCGACGTGGCGGGCGATTGAGTCACCGGCAGGGGTGGCCCGATGTCCAGACGGTAGCCGAAGTCCAGTCGGATCGGGCCGACCGGGGTGCGGTACCGGACCCCAGTGCCGACGGCGAACAGCATCTCGTCACGAAACGCTTTGGCACGAATGTACTCGCGGGTGACGAAGCCCGTGTCGAAGAACACCGCCAGTACCAGGGCGCTGGTGAGACTGTAGCGTGCCTCGAACGAGGACTCGAACAGGCCGTTCCCGCCAACCGGCACGGTGTAGCCCGAGGTCGTGGACCCGGGCCGTGGCACGACGAACTCGGGGGAGAGCCTGCGGTTGTTGAAGCCGCGCATGCCGTTTCCGCCGGAGAAGAAGCGCGCGACGATGGGGCTGGAGGCGTTGTTTCCGCTGCTGGGAATGAGCGTCCCCACCTTCAGCCGGGCAGCGAACGTCAGCTTGTCCCCTTCGAGGAACGACACGTAGCCGCGAACCTCGGGGATGATGCGGAAGTACCCGAAGCTCCCGCCCAGTACTCCGCCGCCCTCCTGGAGCGACAAGGCCGTGTAGTAGCCGCGGTGGGGCTCC
>Ga0137374_10008338_pt1 | contig 12251 bp, 10 predicted proteins | sample SagtaG_20_FD_104811 | JGI IMG/M metagenome (GOLD analysis project Ga0137374, IMG submission 104811) | Vadose zone soil microbial communities from Sagehorn Ranch, Mendocino, California, USA - Sage1_R_100_16 metaG | ecosystem: Environmental > Terrestrial > Soil > Vadose zone | place: USA...
GGTGGTCCCATTCCCCGGCGAGCAGCATCGGCGCGGTGTGCGGTGCGTTCCGCAACGGGTTGTCGCCCGCGCCGTACTCCCCCGATCCGACCTTGCCGATCTCGGCCCGGATCGCGATCATCGCGTCGCAGAACCGGTCAAGCTCGGCCAGGTCCTCGCTCTCCGTCGGCTCGATCATCAGCGTGCCGGCCACCGGGAACGACATCGTCGGCGCGTGGAAGCCGTAGTCGATCAGCCGCTTGGCGATGTCGTCGACCGTGACGCCGGTCTCCCTGGTGACCGGCCGGATGTCGATGATGCACTCGTGCGCCACCAGCCCGTGCCTCCCGGCGTACAGCACCGGGTAGTGGCCGGCCAGCCGGTGGGCCAGGTAGTTGGCGGCCAGCACCGCCGCGCCGGTGGCCTGGGTCAGCCCGGCCGCGCCCATCATCCGCACGTACGCCCAGGAGATCGGCAGGATCGATGCGGAGCCCCATGGCGCGGCCGAGATCGGGCCCACCCCGGTGGCCGGCCCGGCCTCGGGCACCAGCGGATGGTTCGGCAGGTACGGTGCCAGGTGGGCACGCACGCCGACCGGACCCACTCCGGGGCCGCCGCCGCCGTGCGGGATGCAGAACGTCTTGTGCAGGTTCAGGTGCGACACGTCGGCGCCGAACCGGCCCGGCCGCGCCCAGCCGAGCAGCGCGTTCAGGTTGGCCCCGTCCACGTACACCTGGCCGCCGGCGTCGTGCACCAGCGCGCACAGCTCGCTGATGCCCTCCTCGTACACGCCGTGGGTGGACGGGTAGGTGACCATGATCGCGGCGAGGTCGTCCCGGTGCTGGACGACCTTCGCGCGAAGGTCGTCCAGGTCGACCTCTCCGTTGTCCCGGCTGGCCACCACGACCACGCGCATGCCGGCCATCACCGCGGACGCGGCGTTGGTGCCGTGCGCGCTGGCCGGGATGAGGCACACGTTGCGGTGGCTCTGCCCGTTCGCGGCGTGGTAGGCGTGGATGGCCAGCAGGCCGGCCAGCTCGCCCTGGCTGCCCGCGTTCGGCTGCAGCGACACCGCGTCGTACCCGGTGAGCTCGACCAGCCAGCGCTCCAGGTCGGCGAACAGCCGCCGGTACCCAGCGGCCTGGTCGGCCGGCGCGAACGGGTGCAGCCGGCCGAACTCCGGCCAGGTCACGGGCTCCATCTCGGCGGCCGCGTTCAGCTTCATCGTGCACGAGCCGAGCGGGATCATGCCCCGGTCCAGCGCGTAGTCGGCGTCGGCCAGCCGGCGCAGGTAGCGCATCATCGCCGTCTCGGAGCGGTGCTGGTGGAACACCGGGTGGTCGAGGTACCGCGAGGTGCGGGCCAGGTCGGCGGGCAGCGCGTCGTCGACCTCGGCGTCCAGCGCGTCGATGTCCTGCTGGCCCACCCCGAAGGCGGCCCAGACCGCGGCGAGGTGCTCGCGGGTGGTGGCCTCGTCGCAGGAGATGCTCACGTGGTCGGCATCGGGCCGCCACAGGTTCACGCCGTGCTCGACCCCGGCGGCCACCGCCTCCGCGGCCCGGCCCGGGACCCGCGCCAGGACGGTGTCGAAGAACGCGCCGTGCACCACCTCGACGCCGGCGCGGCGCAGCCCCTCGGCCAGGATCGCCGCGTACCGGTGCACCCGGCGGCCGATCGCGGCCAGCCCGTCCGGGCCGTGGTAGACCGCGTACATGCTGGCGGTCACGGCGAGCAGCACCTGGGCGGTGCAGATGTTGCTGGTCGCCTTGTCCCGGCGGATGTGCTGCTCGCGGGTCTGCAGGGCCAGCCGGTACGCCGGGTTGCCGTCGGCGTCCACGCTCACCCCGACCAGCCGGCCCGGCAGGGACCGCTGCAGGCCGTCGCGCACCGCCATGTACCCGGCGTGCGGGCCGCCGTAGCCCAGCGGCACCCCGAAGCGCTGCGTCGTGCCGACCGCGATGTCCGCGCCGAACTCCCCGGGCGGCTTCAGCAGGGTCAGGCCGAGCAGGTCCGCCGCCACCGCGACCAGGGCGCCGCGCCGGTGCGCCGCCTCGACCAGCGGGCCGAGGTCACGCACCGCGCCGGACGCGCCCGGGTACTGCACCAGCACGCCGAAGCAGTCGCCCTCGGGCAGGCCCGCGGACAGGTCGGCCACCACCAGGTCCAGCCCGAGCGGCAGCGCCCTGGTGCGGACCACCTCGATGGTCTGCGGCAGGCAGTCGGCATCGACGACAAAGACACCTGACGCTTTAGAGATACGTCGACAAAGCGTCAGGGCCTCGGCGGCCGCGGTCGACTCATCCAGCAGCGACGCGTTCGCGATCGGCAGCCCGGTCAGGTCCTCGACCATGGTCTGGAAGTTCAGCAGCGCCTCCAGCCGGCCCTGGCTGATCTCCGGCTGGTACGGCGTGTACGCGGTGTACCAGGCGGGGTTCTCCAGCACGTTGCGCAGGATCACCGGCGGGGTGATCGTGTCGTGGTAGCCGAGACCGATCATCGAGGTAAGTACCCGGTTGTCCGCGGCGAGCGCGCGCAGTTCGGCCAGTGCCTCGGCCTCGGACGCGGCGGGCGGCAGGTCCAGCGGCCGGTGGCTGCGGATCGCCGCGGGCACCGCAGCGGCGGCAAGCTCGGCCAGCGACCCGTACCCGATCGCGCCGAGCATCTTGGCCTGGTCGGTCTCGCTGGTCCCGATATGCCGCTCGGCGAACGGGCGGGCCTGCTCCAGTGCGGACAGTCGCGAGACGTCACTCATGGTGGGGGTCCTCCTCGGTGCGGCGGCTAGCCGCGGTCAACCGGCGGACTCCCCCTCTGTCATCTGCGCCTGAGAGCTTCACCCGGCGGACCGGGCTTGCACCGTCGGCGGGGCCGGCTGCGGTGCCGTGCCCGCTTTCCAGAGTTGCCTCACTCGAGCGGTCCCTGATGCCTGAGAGGTTCCGGGGAGGTTGCCCCTTCGGCGTCCCACGCTGGGTGCGTGGGAACTCTCCCGCACGAGCTCAACGACACGTTGACGGTACCAGCAGGCCTCGCGTCCGGCTCAAGACAGGGGCGCGTGTCACCGCCCGACCTCCAAGTCCGGCACCAGGCAACGGGCCGCCGGTCAGGCCGACTCGGTGCGGCGCCGGCGGCGCTCGGACAGCTCGTCGGCATCCGCGGCCGGCTCGTCGGTGACCCGCTCGGCGCGCTCCCCGGGGAACTCCGCCAGCGACCCGGCCAGCTCGCGCAGCGCGCCGGACACCGCGATCCCGAATACCCCCTGCCCGCCGGCCAGCAGGTCGACGATCTCCTCCGGCGAGGTGCACTCGTACACCGTGGTGCCGTCGGACAGCAGCGTGATCCGCGCCAGGTCGGCCACCCCGCGAGCGCGCAGGTGGCCCACCGCGGTCCGGATGTTCTGCAGCGAGACCCCGGTGTCCAGCAGTCGCTTGACCACCTTGAGCACGAGGATGTCCGGGAAGGAGTACAGCCGCTGGGTGCCCGAGCCGGATGCGGGACGCACGGACGGCTCGACCAGGCCGGTACGCGCCCAGTAGTCGAGCTGCCGGTAGGTGATGCCGGCGACAGCGCACGCGACCGGCCCCCGGTACCCCACCAGCTCATCGGGGATGTCCGGCTCGACCGCGAACAGCGCCTCCTGGTGCGGCGTGGCGGGTTGCCGCGGCGTGGTGGGCTGGCGCGGCGTGGTGGGGACCGGCCGATCGCTGTTGTCGCGCTTGGCCACGGTCGCCTCCAGGTCTTCGTGCCGCACGGCGCCGTCCGTCGCCGTACCATCCCAGGCTAAGTCACACCGTGGGAATTTGGACGGTAGGCCGCCCTTCCGGGTGAGGTCAACGCACACCCCCGGCGTGTCCGCAGACTCTTGACGTCAACTACAGGTGGAAGTCCGTTCAGGAACCGGCGAAGTCGTCCGGGGAGATCTGGTCGAGAAACTCCCGGAACTTCTCCACCTCGTCCTCCTGCTCGTCCGGGATGGCGATCCCGGCCTCGGCCAGCACCGCCTCCTCGCCGAAGATCGGGGTGCCCGTGCGCAGCGCCAGCGCGATCGCGTCCGACGGGCGGGAGCTGACCTTGACCCCGCCGCCGAAGAGCAGCTCGGCGAAGAAGATCCCGTCCCGCAGCTCGGTGATGTGCACCGCCTCGAGCCGGTTGCCCAGCGCGCCGATCACGTCCCGGAGCAGGTCGTGGGTCATCGGCCGGGACGGCTTGACACCCTGCTGCTCGAACGCGATGGCGGACGCCTCCACGGCGCCTATCCAGATCGGCAGGTACCGGTCGCCGGAGGTCTCCTTCAGCAGCACGATCGGCTGGTTCGCGGGCAGCTCAACCCGCACCCCTACGACATGCAGCTCGTTCACGACCAGGGCTCCTTCGCCGATCACCTGCGTACCTGCGACGCTACACGGCTTGGCGCGCTTCGGCTGTACGGACCCGGCGGGCGGCGTCATGCAGCCACGGGTGGCCGGTCAGCCGCCGAGCTCGGCGCGCAGGCCGGCGCGGACCAGCGCGGCGTGCAGCCGCACCGACAGCGCGGCCAGCTCGCGGACGGCCTCCTCGGCGCGCGCCCGGGCGTCCGGGTTCTTCTGCCGCATCATCGGCGACACGACCTGTTCGAACAGCCCGATCTCCCGGTCGGCGGCGGTCTTGTAGGCCCGCACGTGCCGCGGCTCGATGCCGAACCGCGCCATCTCCACCACCGTGATCGCGATCGCCACCGCGTCGCCGTCGTAGTGCGGGGCCTTGCCGCGGCGGGTGATCAGGCCGAACTGCTCAAGCTGGCTGAGCTGCTCCGACTCCAGCCCCGCCGCCGCGAGCAGCTCGTCCCGGGACAGCCGCACCTCGCTTGGCTCGGGTGCGAAGAGGTCCGGGCCGGGCAGCTCGGAGGCGGGCACCAGGCGGCGGGGCACCTGGGCGGACCCGCCCGGGCGAACCGGTGGCTCCAGCCCGCGATCGATCGCCTCCAGGTTCTCCTTGATCACCCGCAGCGGCAGGTAGTGGTCGCGCTGCTGGGAGAGCACATACCGCAGCCGGGCGAGGTCCTCGCGGGCGAACTTGCGGTACCCCGACGGGGTGCGCTCCGGCTGGATGAGCCCTTCCGACTCCAGGAACCGGATCTTGGAGATGGTCACGTCCGGGAACTCCGCGCGCAGCTCGGCCAGCACCTCGCCGATAGACAGGTGCGCCCGCGCGGGCAGGTTGGCGGCGCTCACCCAACCTCCTCGCTACGCTCGTCGGCCGCGCGAGCGGGCGCTGCTGTGCTCATTGGTTGCGGACCCTGCCGCGCATGGCGCTCACCTTCGCGGCAACGCTGCGGTACCTGTTGGTTCGCTCGCTCACGGTGGCCCCCCGCGCGGCGTGCCGGTGCCGCCGCCGGTCACGACCCGGCCTCCCCGGTGGTCACGCCGTCGGCGGCACTCCCCGGCTGGCGGCTGCCGACCAGGAACACCAGCCGGAACTTGCCGATCTGCACCTCGTCGCCGCCGGCCAGCACGGCCGAGTCGATCCGCTCCCTGTTGACGTACGTGCCGTTCAGGCTGCCCACGTCGTGCACGCTGAACACGCCCCCGTCGCGGCGGAACTCCGCGTGCCGCCGGGACACGGTCACATCGTCCAGGAAGATGTCGCTGTCCGGGTGCCGGCCGGCGGTGGTGACGTCACGGTCGAGCAGGAACCGGCTGCCGGCGTTGGGGCCGCGCTTGACCACCAGCAGCGCCGAACCGGGCGGCAGCGCATCGACCGCGCCGAGTTGGCTCTCGACCGGGAGGTCGGGCTGCTCGGTGGCCTCGTCCAGCGCACCGATGTTGATCACCGAGGTGGTCTCGCTGGCCCCGGGCTGCCCGAGCTGGGCGCCGCACTGCGCGCAGTAGCGGCTGGCCTCGGGATTCTGGTAGCCGCACCGGTAGCACTGCACGGTCGGGTCGCCTCCTGGGCTTTCATGTTTCCGGGGAGCCGGCGGGTCAGTTGCTGCCCCTGGGCGGCCCACACCGGCATTCGGCGAGGGTAGCCAGGCCGCACCTAAGGGTCAACCTGCGGTGGAGACTACGCGGGTTAGTTCGACTCGGTGAGTCCTTGGTACGCCTTGGCGTCCAGCAGGTCATCCAGGCTCGCCGTTTCGTCGACCGTGATCTCCACCATCCAGCCCTCGCCGTACGGGTCGGCGTTGAGCAGCTCCGGCTGGCCGTCCAGCGCCTCGTTACGCTTGGTCACGGTGCCGGACACCGGGGCGTACACGTCTGAGACGCTCTTTGTCGACTCGACCTCGCCCATCGCCTGGCCGGCCTCCACCGTGGCGCCGAGCTCCGGCAGGTTCACGAACACGATGTCGCCGAGGGACTCCTGGGCGTAGTCGGTGATGCCGACCCGCACCACGTTACCCTCCCCCAGCCGGACCCACTCGTGCTCGGCGGTGTATCTCAGGTTCTGCGGCGTCGTCACGTTCGGCCTCACTCGTGGACGGTGTCAGTTGGTCGGGGTAGGCGACGGCTGAGCGTACTGAGGGGCCCGGACCTCCCGCAAAGCCCGGATGACCAGCCGCTTCTGCTGCACGATCTGCGTCTCGGCGTCCCGGCTGCGCACGGTGTCGACCACGCCGCCGGGGATGTTCATGGCGGTGGCCAGGGTGGGCGGGTCGCCGATGGCGAGGATCTGGTACGGAGCGGTCAGCGACTTGCCGTCCACCACGATCGGGCTGGTGGGAGTGTCCTGGGTGAATGCGGACGACAGCCCGATCCGGGCCGGCCCGACCGAGATCGCCTCGGCGCCGGCGCCGCGCAACTCCTCGATCGCGTCCAGCATGTCCTCGGCGGTCACCTGGTGGTACGGGTCGGTGATGGTCATCTCGATCCCCGGACCTTCGGCAGCCAGCGTGCCGGCCAGGATGCCGAGGTCGGCCGCCCGGCGGCGGGCCTCCTGCAGCGCCGCCTGGGAGCTGTCGCCGCCCGCGGACAGCCGGTCGCGGGTGTTCTCCAGCGCGGCTATCTGCTGGCGCAGCCGCTCCTCCCGGCTGGACAGGTCGTCCAGGATCCGGACCAGGTCGTCCTGCCGCCGGCCGACCAGCCCGCTGCCGGTATTGCTCTGCAACTGGATCACCAGCCCGAACCCCAGCAGCGCGAGCAGCAACCCGATCAGCAGCCCGGCCGGCGACGCACCCCAGAACCGCGCTGACAGCAATGCACTCCGCCCGCCCGGCGCACCCTCAGCCTCCGCACCCTCAGCCTCCGCACCCTCAGCCTCCGCACCCTCAGCCTCCGCACCCTCGGTCACCGGAGTTCCGGCGTCCGCAGTGCCGGCCGCTGCACCCTCGACCGCCGCCGTTCCGGCCTCCGCACCCTCGGTCACCGGAGTTCCGGCGTCCGCAGGGCCGGCCGCTGCTCCTTCGACCGCCGCACCCTCGGTCGTGTCGTTCTCCGCCGCAACCGGCCCCGCCGCAACCGGGCCGGCTCCGACCTGCGCCGCGGCTTCCCGTCCGGCACCGTCCGCGGCGGCCGGGCTCTCGGCCGGGCTCTCGGCCAGGGTTCGGGAACCCTCAGCCTGTTCCGCGCCCCGCCCGGCCAGGTCGCGCGGCGCGCTGTCCGGGTCGGTACCGTCCCCTGCGCCCCGCTCGTCTCCGTTCCCGACGGCGTTCCGCGGCGCGTCGTCCGGATCGCTACCGCTCCGGCCGTCCAGCACGGTCGGCTCGTCGTCCCCGCCTTCGCCGGTGTCCACAACGTCGTCGGTCGCAACGTCGTCGGTCGCAACGTCCTTGCTCGCATCCTCCGGACTACCGTCCGATGGCGCATCGTGCTCGGCCCTCGTGCCCGCTCTGTCCTCGGCGAGACCGTTTTCGACCGCCTCCACGGCCGGCCGGGGCTGTTCCGCCGGCTCGGGGGCGGCACCTGCAGCCGTCGCCTGCCGAGCTCCCACCGCGTTCGGCTCAGCGCTGCGGCCCTCGCTCTGCTCCTCGCAAGTCTCTACCTCGTCTGGAGATGGCGCCTCCTTCGGCCGCGTCGGAGTGGCCGCTCGGGTTGAGACTTTCGCGCGGCCGGGGACGTCGTGCTGGTCGGTCGTGTCGCTCATCGTCCCTCCCTCACGCGCGGAACATATGTCGCCGGATAGCCGCCGCATTACCGAAGATACGGATGCCGAGGACCACGACCACGCCGGTGGACAGTTGCGCACCGACACCGAGCTGGTCGCCCAGGAAGACGACCAGCCCAGCCACCAGGACGTTCGAGACGAACGAGACGACGAACACCTTCGCGTCGAAAATGCCGTCCAGTCGGGCCCGGATGCCCCCGAACACCGCATCCAGGGCGGCCACCACGGCGATCGGCAGGTAGGGCTGCAGCCACAGCGGTACGGACGGCTGCAGCACCAGGCCGAGGACGACGCCGACGATCAGCGCGACGCCGGGGATCAACTGCCACCTCCGGGTGTGGGCGTGCTGTTCGCGGTACCGCTGGGCGAGGGGGTCGCGGTCGCCGCACCGCCGCCGGATGGGGCACTGGACGGGGTGCCGCTCGGGGTGCCCGATGGGCCGGCCGGCGCGGACGGCTCCGGCACGGTGCTGGCGTGCCGCAGGTCGGTGCCGGCGGCGGCGCGCAGAGTTAGCTGGTCCCGCCGCCGCACGTCGAACTGGATCTGGTAGGCCCCGACGTAGGTCTGGTACTGCTGGCCCACCCGGCTGTCCACGAAGTGCGGGAGCAGCCGGTCCGGGTCGCCGATCGCCTCGATGGTGTAGGGGGAGGTGACCGCGAAGAAGTCGACCAGGATCGCGCCGCCGGCCTCCCGGATGGTGGTGGTCGCGGTCATCCGGCGCCCGTCGATGGCGATCGCCTCCGCGCCGGCCGACCACAGGGCGTTCACCACGACCTGCAGGTCGCGGTCGGCGATCCGGCCGTTCTCGTCCGGCTGGACAGTCTGCTGCTGCCCGGTCACCGGGTCGGTCTGCTGCTTCGGCGGCGCGTCGCCGACCGTGACCTCCACGCCGGGACCGCGTACCGCCAGCAGCCCGTCCTGGCTCTCCAGCCGCTGCAGCCTGCTGCGGGCGGCGGTGCCCTGCCGGCTGGCCGTCAGGGCGGCGTCCCGGTCCCGGGCAACCTGGGCGGCGAGCTCGTCCAGGCGACGCTCGAGGTCGTTGCTGGTCGCGGTACGGGCCTCGATGTCGTGGATCAACGCGATCTTGACCCGCGCCGACTCCGGCGCCGACCGCCGGGCCTGGGCGAAGCCGACACCGCACAGCAGCCCGACCAGCAGCAGGCCCACCGCGACGACGATCTGCCCCGGCCGGGGTGGTTGCGGGTCCTGCCCGGCGCGCCGCCGCGCCGCCTCGGCGTACCCCTGGTCGAGGGTGTTGTTGAGCAGCTCGTTCAGCAGCGAGACGGACATGCCGCCGAGCTTGGGTCGGTGCTTGGGCTGCCGGCGGGTCACGGGCGGGCCGCTCCGGCGGCCGACTCGGCGATGTCGGCGCGGACGAGACGTACCACATGGACGACGTAGAGCACGCCGGCCCACAGGTACAGCGCGGTACCCCAGATGGTGAACGCCCATCCGATCGGCCGGGCGATGTCGGACATGGTGCCGTGCCCGTTTGCGAGCAGCAGCAGCGGGAAGGCGTACAGCAGCGCGAGGGTGGCCGCCTTGCCGAGGTTGTGCACCGGCGGCGGGCCGTACCCGTGCCTGCGCAGCACCGGAAGGGTGAGCCCCAGGAGCAGGTCGCGGCCAACGATCACCACCGCGAGCCAGAGCGGGATGATGTCGCGGGCCACGAACGCGACCAGGGTGGCCAGGATGTACAGCCGGTCGGCCGCCGGGTCGAGCAGGACGCCGAGCTTGCTGGTCTGGTTGAGCAGCCGGGCCAGCTTGCCGTCGGCCCAGTCCGAGAAGCCTGACACCATCAGCACCACGAGCGCCCAGCCGTCGGCGTGCGGGCCGAGCAGCAACCAGAGGAACAGCGGTACGCCGAGCAGCCGCAGCACGCTCAGCAGGTTGGGCACGGTGAGGATCCGGTCCGGGGCCTGCGGGTCACCGAGCTCTCCGGCGGGCTCCCCGGTCGTCGGCGGCACCGGACCTCCTCGCATTGGCCGGGCACCGACGTGGCCACCGTTCCGCAGGACTCCGCGGCTCGGCCACGGATCGAACCTGCGGCCCTTCGGCCGGGAACGATAGCGCAGGCCGCTCCGGCAGGTCACACAGCACGGGCGCCGCGACGAGACGTCGTTGTCCGGCGTTCAGCACGACCGGGGTCGTCGATCGGATCTCATCGACGGCCCCGCATTCACTGCGTCGGGACGACAGGATTTGAACCTGCGACCCCTTGACCCCCAGTCAAGTGCGCTACCAAGCTGCGCCACGTCCCGATCGCCCGTGCGGTGGTGGCCACGGGCAGCATGAGGTTACCGCAGTCGATGGGTGGCGCGCGCCACCGGTCAGGAGCGCCGGGCGCGGCGTTCCCGGACCCGTACCGAGAGCCGGATCGGCGAGCCGGTGAAGTCGAACGCCTCGCGCAGCCGCCGCTCCAGGAAGCGGCGGTAGCCCGGCTCGAGGTGCCCGGTGGTGAACAGCACGAACTTCGGCGGCCGCACGTCGGCCTGGGTGGCGAACAGGATCCGCGGCTGCTTGCCACCGCGGACCGGGTGCGGGTGGGCGGCGACGATCTCGGACAGCCACTGGTTGAGCTGGCCGGTGGAGATCCGCCGCTCCCAGGACTCCAGCGAGACGCGCAGCGCCGGGGCGAGCTTGTCCACCGCGCGGCCGGTCCGGGCCGAGACGTTGACCCGCGGCGCCCAGCGGACCCGCAGCAGCTCGCGCTCGATCTCCTTCTCCAACTGAGACCGGCGGTCCTCATCCAACAGGTCCCACTTGTTGAACGCCAACACGAGGGCGCGGCCGGACTGGACCACCTGGCTGATCACCCGCTGATCCTGCTCGCTGATCGGCTCGCTTGCGTCGATGAGCACCACCGCCACCTCGGCCGCATCGATCGCCCCGGCGGTGCGCAGGCTGGCGTAGTACTCCGCGCCGCTGGCCTCCTTGACCCGACGCCGCAGCCCCGCCGTGTCGACAAATCGCCATACCGCTTCGTCGAGAAGTACCAGGCTGTCGACCGGGTCGACGGTGGTGCCGCCGACCTCGTGCACCACCGAGCGCTGCTCGCCGGTCAACTTGTTCAGCAGGCTGGACTTGCCGACATTGGGCCGGCCGACCAGCGCCACCCGGCGCGGCCCGCGGCCACCCTCGCGGTCCGGTGGAGCCTGGGGCAACGCGTCCAGGATCGCGTCCAGCAGGTCGCCACTGCCCCGGCCGTGCAGGGCACTGACCGGGTACGGCTCGCCCAGGCCGAGGGACCACAGCGCGGTGGCGTCGGACTCCACCCGCTCGTCGTCCACCTTGTTCGCGGCGAGTACGACCGGCCTGCCGCCGCGCTGCAGCACCCGGGCCACGGCAAGATCGGTCTCGGTGGCGCCGACCCTCGCGTCGACCACGAGGAGCACGGCGTCCGCGGTGAGCACCGCTCGGGAGGCCTGCTCCGAGACCCGTGCCTGCAGGCCCTGCGCGTCCAGTTCCCAACCGCCGGTGTCCACCACGGTGAACCGCCGGCCGCGCCACAGTGCGTCGTAGGCCACCCGGTCGCGGGTGACCCCCGGCACGTCCTCCACCACGGCCTCGCGCCGGCCGAGGATGCGGTTGACCAGAGTCGACTTGCCGACATTGGGCCGGCCGACGACGGCGAGCACCGGCTGATCGGTGGGACCGTCGGCATCCTCGGCGGACTCGGCGTCCTCGGCAGGCACGGCGCCCGGCTCGGCGTCGGTATCGCCGAGGTCTGCGTACTCGAGCAGGTAGTCGTCCATCATCGGGAGGGTCCTCCTGGGTCAGCCGCCGCGTCGGCGGGAACGGCGGGCGATGCGGCCGGTGTGGCGGCCGGCGCCGGGGCGGTGGGGGCCGCGCCAGCGGTCGGGGTGTCGGTGAGCACCGATCCGGGCCCTGGCCTGGTGGCCGGCGATGCTGGGGATGCGGGGGGCAGCGCGGCCCGCGGTGGGCGCGGAGCCCGCGGTGGGCGCGGAGCCCGGTAGCGGCGGCGCGGCAGCGGTCGGGCCGGCCGCCGTTGCCAGGATGTGGTCGGCCAGCGGGACGCGGACGCGCTCGGCGGCCGCGTTGACGTGCTGCTGGTTGGTCGCCGTGCCGGGCTCGGCGACCTGCGTCGGGCGGCCGAACGCGACGGTCACCGGCTGGCGTAGCCGGGGCAGCAGGCGGCCCTTGGCCAGCACCCGCTCGGTACCCAGACACGCCACCGGCAC
>Ga0137374_10008339_pt1 | contig 12250 bp, 11 predicted proteins | sample SagtaG_20_FD_104811 | JGI IMG/M metagenome (GOLD analysis project Ga0137374, IMG submission 104811) | Vadose zone soil microbial communities from Sagehorn Ranch, Mendocino, California, USA - Sage1_R_100_16 metaG | ecosystem: Environmental > Terrestrial > Soil > Vadose zone | place: USA...
GTTCCTCAGTTGGCAAGAGCCATATCAATATTAATAATTGGTGTGATTTTTTTACACTTTCAAAGTTAGATAATATTGCAAAGTCAAATTGTTTGGGTAAATATTTGTTAAAAGATAAAGTATCTTCTTTGGCCAAATTGAATTAGGGATTGGTTCAGAATGTGGCGCATGCCAAAAACTTCAATACTGAAAATATATTAGAGGAGATATCAAATACTACATCTCTTGACCTACTCTCTATTTTGAACTGCGAAGAAAATCAAGAACCATCAAAATCCTCGAACAGAATGCAAAAGACAAAGAATCTCGGGCGATTGCAGAGTAAATATTATAGAAGAATATCAAAGTTGAAGAAGTTAGGGCTCATAGAAGTTAAGAATTCGGAATTGACCTTATCTTCATTAGGTATTATAGTCGTACGTTCTATAGAAACTATCAGCAAGGCTATCGATATCTATGCCAAGCTAAGGGCAGTCGATATTGTATCCATGTCAAACATAGCAACGGACGAGGAAATTCACAAGCTAATCGATTCTCTTATAACAGACGAAAAAATCAGGAATGTTTTGAAACGATTTCCAACCGCTTTATCGAATTCCAGATAGTAGATTCTTAGACCATATCAACATATAAATTCGTCACAAAAAAATCTAACCGTTCTAATCTCTTCCTTGCAAATAGCTAAACGTTAGTTTCTTTCCACATTCATGTTCTTACCTTTTCTAGTAATAATTGATAATTACATTTCTGGCTTAAAAACAGCCATAACCCCAGATTCTCATATAAAAATAGATACTAAAGCCGTCTAGGATAAATCTTCTTAAACCCCATAGGGTAATACGTTACTGGGTACAGTCAATTCATTACGGTTTTCTTATGAAAATTTATTTCTAATTTTTTTATTAGAGCTGTAGTGGATTCTGCAATAGTATAAATTCTTCTGTCCTTGGTCTACTGCGGTCATTTTTGTGTTGACAAATTCTTAACGTATTTAGCAATTTGTGGTCAGCTCACACGATACTCTAGAGTAGAATTTAATAGATACACGATGGGTCCCTCCCCTTGTAGTGAACCGTACGTTTTATCGTAAAAGCTTCCACCTCAGTTAATAATGGCCTACAGCAACAGCCTCGATGCACTTAGAATATTATTATTTGCTCCGCAGTTTGGTGGAGTCATATCTGGTCTTTCGAACAACGGTTCAAGACTCAGCAATGGGCTGGAATACTGTTTGGTTGAAGTTACTTGTAGCACCGGGGTTCAATATGGAATACAGGCTTACGGTGAAGAGGCCGTAGATCTATATCAGGAAGTTATAAAGATTACCCGAGATGAAATTAAAATGTTGATTGCAGGTAAAATATTTTCTAGTCTTCGGTAAAAAATCGCACATGAGTATTTGTTTTGGACTGCGGATACGATTAATCATCTTCAGTCTTCAATTCATAAGCGTTTATGTATTGCCAAAGTTGGTTAGAATCATTAATTTTGTAATAGCATTTCATTTTCGCTAACATATCATCGTCATCACGTTTTCGACGGTTTTCCTTTTTTCCACTCTGCTATTTAACTAACCTATGATTTAAATTAAGAAATAACTAGCGAAAAATAGTTGTTATGGGATAAGATCAATCATCCAAGCAAGCCTTACTTCCAAATTCAAAATATCTCATTGGGTTTTCTAATGTTGATTCGTCATATGTTATAGCACTTGCTTTCCTTTTCTTAAGAGAGGTCGGTTGAACACTCAAGGACTATAGCTGATGAACTTTCTGGCATAACTCCTACTCCCTCCCTGTCTTACAAGGGCACTCTTTGATAAATACTGTAAGATATCTTACAATCAGCTCATGTCCAATATCCCAACAACTGAAGACTCCATTAGATTGAAACGACTTCCGCATCTTCAAACAGCTTATGAATATCTTCATGGAGTCTCATTCAACGTTAAAGGTATGCGTTCACTACTAGATATTTTAGCCGGAGATATGGTTTGTATCATAGGCAGTTCTGAATTTACAAACACAGTTCTTACTAGATTATGCGTTTTATGTTTATTACCCAGAAGACATGGTGGCCTGGGACTCTATAATTCTTCTTCGAGTGTATTTATCCTCGATGCCGGTAATTGTACTAATGTGTACCAGTATGTGACTTTCATGAAACAAAGCGGACTGGATATAAAAAGAGCATTACAACATATAGTAATATCAAGACTTTTTACAATCTATCAGATTGTAAATTCGGTACTATACGAGCTACCCAAAATCATTCAAGAATTCAATGCTAAAGTTGTGGTAATTCCAGACCTGCTGAAGATGTTTATTGATAATCCTCAACCCCATACAAAGGAAGTAGAAGTACTACTAAAAGAAATTAGAAATTCATTGTACAAAGTAATAAGGAGAAACAATATTGTACTGATCGCTTCCCTTCACTCAAACTATAACAGCGAACAATTGTCTGGTTTATCATCAAACTTACTTTATCTTTTTAACAAGGGCATTGAAATAGTTGAAAATAAGACCAATGAACGGCTAAAGCTAATAATACTTGAAAAACCTTCAGTGCCATTTCAGGATTTTGTTATTAGAAAACAAGTTGGTCTATCAATTGAAGATCTCAACTGCCCCTATGCAAAGTGAGAACTGATTGATTTGGGTAGAACCATTCCATCATTTAGAATTGCAAGTATGACAGAAGAGCGGAAATGGCGGTCATTTAGATGCAATCTCAGTAAAAAGGATAGAAAATTATTTGACGAAATGTTTACTATTTCCCGATTATACAATTCAGCTTGTTCTAATTGTGTTAGACCTGTAGTGGTATCATGCGTCTTAATGTTAATAATATTCCATCATTATAAACAAATAATTCAAGTAGCAAAACAGGTCATGGTAAAAACTGGAAAACGATCCAATGTCATACAATAGGATGAATTCATTAACTAATTGATCCACTATAGGAAGGATTCACAGCACGATATTGTTAACACAGGAAATTCAATCATGGCAAGGCTTTTCCGAGACACTGCGATCAGAAGACAGAAAATTATTCCTACAAATGTTGAATGACTGTTACCAATTAAGTGAAGCAATTAATTCTAAGGGAGAATATTTTTCAACAGAATCCTTGCTTATGGGTCTGGTATTTGTACAACATAAGATAATACATTGGCTGATAAATCATAATTCAAAGAACATCCAACAATAGTGGCAATCTACAGCATAGGTAAAAAAATATATGATATCTGGATGTTTATTCGACGCCTATCCCTTATCTGACAAGATGGTATTTTGGATAAAACAGAATAATGGAAAGACTACGAGAATAATAGACGATTGGACTCACTCAATATACGTTGCATCAGATAGTAAGTCCATACTCAAGTCAATTATTAATAAAGAAGAGATCTCTTCTTTCGTTAAGGATTATGAAATTAGAACAAAATATGAAAAAATGACGGATACTATAGAATCAGAGGTTCTACAACTGACCTTAACTGAATCTACTAAAGCAGCACAATTAGCATCTCGAATTGAAAGAATAGCAAGATTCGGCGAAGTACGGCTATACAATGTTGATGTTTTACCCGCACAATCATATTTCTATGATCATAATATCTTTCCACTAGCCAATTGTAAAGTTAACCTTAATACTTCGAAATCAAGTTTACAATGGGATATCCAAGACGATATCTGGTCTACAGATTATGAGTTACCAACATTTGTTGCTGTGCGTCTGACGATATATCCGAAAATAAATGAAGGGAGAATACCAAAATTTTCTGATAGAATAGACTCCATCAAAATTCAAAAGTACAAAGAGAAAGATAGCATCGAGATCAAAAGTCAATCAGAATCGGATATTTTGTACCAGCTTATGAAAGAAATTGCAGCTATAAATCCTGACTTCATTCTAACATACGATGGTGATTCATTCACGTTCCCATATATAGTGGAAAGATCCGAAGAAAATGGCGTAGAGCTTGTTTTGGATAGAGAACGCATACCACTATCACGGCCAAAAAAAGAAGGAATATCTTATTTTTCTTATGGGCGTATTTATTTTAAGCCGACATCGACAAAGCTATTAGGTCGAATACATATTGATACTGATAACTCTTTTGTGTTAAATGAAGCAGGGCTAGAAGGTCTTTATGAATTGGCAAGAATATGCAAGATGCCCTTACACGAAGCATCAAGGGCTAGTATTGGAAAATGCATGTCCTCTCTGCAATTTTATTATGCAAGTAAAAAAGGCCTTCTAATTCCATGGAAACCTATAATGATAGAACATCCAAAGACAATGGAAGAGCTTCTTTTAGCTGATCGTGGCGGGATTATTTTTGAGCCTGAGATAGGAGTTCACGAAAAAGTTTCAGAATATGACTTTGTTTCTCTATATCCGAACATTATGTACAGAAAGAATATTTCTGCCGAAACTGTTCTTTGTAATTGCTGTCCTGAATCGAAACTAAGCGTGCCTGGATTAAAAAGATATTATCGTTGTGAAAAGAGAACTGGAATTGTTCCAATCTCGCTTAAGATCCTACTGAATAAGAGGATAGTTTACAAAAAGCTGGAGAATTCTACTAGTGATCCTAAATTGAAATACATTTATGATTTAAGAAGAACAGCTTTGAAGTGGGTTCTTGTAACATCATTTGGTTATCTTGGATTCAATAATGCAAAATTTGGTAGAATAGATGCCCATATTGCAGTATGTGCTTTTGATAGACATATACTAATGCAATCCATAAAGATTGCAGAAAAACACAATTTTTATCTTTTGCATGGCATAGTGGATTCTATATGGGTACGGAAAAAAAATGCCTCACAAATTGATTATTCCAAACTCAAGAAATCGATAGAACATAAAACAGGTTTTGATATTTCATTTGAAGGAATCTATAATTGGATCGTATTTGTCCCTTCAAAGGATAGCACGTCAATATTACAGCCATTACCAGTAGCAAACCGATATTTTGGAATATTTGAAAACGGTATTCTTAAGATAAGAGGAATAGAAGCAAGAAGACACGACACACCCATTTTCTTCTCGGAAGTTCAGCAGATGATATTGAATATAATGGCAGAAGGGAAAACGGTACTGGAGGTCGTAGATTTAATGCCAAAAGTGAAAGAGATTTTTGATACCAACATAGAGATGATAAGAAAGAATAAGATCTCCTTAGATGAACTTGTTTTTACAAGGAGAATATCAAAAGATTTTGGAGATTATGATGAAAGAAGTACTGTCGAAAATCATGCACTAACTCAGTTGAGTAAAGAAGGAAAAGCTCTTAAAGCTGGACAAATTTTGAAGTATGTAGTTACCAATTATTACTACAAAAATGCCGCAAAAAGAAGTATACCTATTGAGCTTACCACTTCGAAAACCAAATATGATGTACGTCGTTATACAGAATTATTTATAGAAACATGTAGTTCCATAATCGAGCCATTTGGAATGAAATTATCATGCGAAACTCGAAAATTATGAATGAATTAATACAAGAACGAAGCTATATTACAGGGCACCTAATACATATTCTGGTTTCCCAAACAATCGAATCTCGGTAATAATGAGACAAATCAAAATTTTAAACAAATTTGTCATGATATTTATTCCCACAGTCTAAATTAGGGCATTAATAGCAAAAATATTCGTGCAGTTTTACTATAGTGTAACATTGTCCCTCGTACTTATGTCAACAATACTGTTGAGCACAACCTTATCTGCACTACCTGCTGTAGTCGCTCAAGAGGAATTCAGGCAACGTGAATTTGTCGAACAGGGGAAACCAAAGATTCTTGATTCACACCTAAAAGTGGAGCAAGTTGCAGGCGGACTTGATACACCAACTACTACGGCCTTTTTAGGCCCGAATGATATTTTGGTATTGGAGAAGGATAAAGGGACCGTTCAGAGAATTGTAAATGGGAAGATGTTGGGCCAGCCACTTTTAGATGTTAATGTAGCTAGCTCCGTTGAAAGGGGCATGTGTGGAATTGCGATATCTAAACATGATTCAAAAACGTATGTCTTCCTATATTACACAGAGATAAGTGGTAACGATGGTGAAGATAGACAGGGGAAGGAACCTGCTGGAAACAGATTGTATAGGTATGAACTAATGGATAATAAGCTCATTAATCCTACCCTTTTGTTGGATCTACCAGCCACCCCAGGCCCTCGCCACAATGGTGGAGCAATCATCATTGGACCTGATAATAACCTGTATGTCCCAATTGGAGACGTAGATGGTTCGTTTAGGGGACCTAGTTCACAGACTGTAACTCAAAATTATCAGAATGGGAAGGACGCTGATGGGAGGAGCGGTATACTTAGGATTACTCAGGACGGCCAACCGGTCGGCGGAGGAATTTTGGGAAATGATATACCTCTGCGGCTCTACTATGCTTATGGTGTAAGAAATAGCTTCGGTCTTGGATTTGATCCAGTTAGCGGTAAATTGTGGGATACAGAAAATGGGCCAGGCAATAGCGACGAAATTAATCTAGTGGAACCGGGGTTTAACAGCGGATGGCAGGAAGTAATGGGGCTTGCCAAAAATGAAAAGGGATTTGACGAATCAAATTTGGTCGACTTTAATGGCAATGGACATTATAGAGATCCAGAATTAGTCTGGTTAAATACTGCAGGTCCTACCGCTCTCTTATTCATGACTTCCGACAAGTTAGGCTCACAATATGTTAACGATATGTTTGTTGCAGACGTGCACAATGGCAGAATATATCATTTTGAGTTAACAGGTGACAGAGCCCATCTCATCTTCCCGTCGCAGCTTGCTGGTAAAGTCATAAAGAATCCAAGAGCAAGTGGGCTTAATCAGATAATATTCGGAGAGGATTTTGGAGGTATAACGGATCTGAAGATTGGACCAGATGGCTATCTATATGTCGTTTCTATTGGACTTGGGAAGATCTTCAGGATAGTTCCGGCATAAGTACAAATAGAAATCGATTCGATAACCCAGAGATGGATGATCGGGAAGACTCGATGGAAACGCAATCCAGCTATAATGAATGGGGGCAACCAATACCTCGTTTGTTATGCTTCGAGCGTACGTACCACTATTTTGTGTCTTGTACTTTTTTTATGTTCGGTTGCCATATTTGCATCAAGGAATTCCCTATCGCACTGTGGACAATGATATGACGTCTTCATATCCATTTGATATACAACAAAGATTAAAAATATTTAACATTGTCATGCTTAAACTAAATGGCAGGAGACGATACGCTATTCACAATGATGCGGTCTGGCATTATTGCAAAAGCTAGGACAGCTTTGCTTAAAGATATAAAAATGATAAGAGTCAATAGATCGTGATGAATAAAGAACTCTTTATTATTGGAATGGCTTTTTCAATCTTATTCATTGCATCAGCGACGCAGGGCGTCTTGGCTCAGAACTTGACCACCAATGTTTCAAATGCTGCTGGAAATGCAAGTGCAAATGTGAATAAGACTGCAACGGAAATGGGATCGAACGTGTCCAACTCTATGGGCAATGCAAGTAATTCAGCCAATCAGACCATGTCTGAACTAGGCAAAAATGCAAGCAATACTATGAGTAACGCATCGGGCGCAATTAACCAGACAGTAGGGGAGCTGGGAAAAAATGCAAGCTCCACTGGTGAAATGCTACTAAATAAGACAGGTGAAGTTGCCAAAAAATTAGTAGGCGGGGCTGCTACAGTACTTGGTAATATAAGCGGCGAAATTAAGAAAGGATTAGGAGAAAAATAGTCTAATACTAATTAGTAACTGGCTGAACTGTTGAGTACGAATCTCCTTTTTTCATCCGGCAATGTGAACATCATCAACCATCATATTTTTTCTTACAGAATGAGTTTGGGATCTGGGAATAAAAGATTCCTAATCGATGTCGGTTACCATTTATTCGCCACTGATGGACTTGGGTTCTTTTTGTACTTGTTCTGTAATTGTGCTCCTAGTTATCTTACCGTATAACTCAGCATGTACTTTTGCTACATTATTCCAGCTCATCTTATCTTTAAATGCTTTAACTCTAGTCACATAATCTTCGTAGTTGGCATCTAATTTTAGAAGGGCTCTTACAAATGCTTTTGCGTTCCTCTTGGCGGTAATGCCTAAACCTGATGCGGAGAATTCTTTGAAAAAGTCCAAATCTGATGCAACGAAAGGTATTCCATGACTTAATGCATCAAACATAACGCCAGAGCCGGAATTCACTTTATAAGGCAACAATACAGCATCAGCAGCATAAAATAATTGGGAAAGTTCCGCCTCATTTAAAAAGTCCATTTCCAAGTTAACGATCCTATTCCGCTCATTTATAACAGGATTAAAGTTCTCCATGTTGTAATGATTCTTAGATGAATTTACGACGACCGTCCAAGGTTCAGGAATATCCATTTTCTGAAATATGTCCCAACCCTTTGTAGCTGTTCTAAATCCTACTGCTAATGCTATCCTCCCCGCTGCGGGCAAAGAAAATCTCGATCTAGTCATTTCTTTGGTAAATGAAATAGAAACAGCAGGTTCGGCTCCATGATAAATTACTTTTCCGCCTCCTACTTTATTTTTCATATACTGTGAAAAAACTATACCTTCCCGAGATTTCTTGAATTTTTGTTTATTCAAGCCATTAAACGAGTTGTAGTTTATAAGATGTGTCCAATACTTTATTAATTTACTTCCATATCTGCCGCATCTTCCAAATTTTTCCCAATTTTTTATTGGGATAACCATACTCATCCATTGTTTGAAATTGAATGACGTATGAAATGTCGTTACTATCGGAACAGTGCATTTTTCATAAAACAGGTCAATGTTAGTGTGTGTGTTCCTAGGATTAAGGGGATCTAATCTTAAGCCATATAGGCCGTGCTCAAATTGGACGTGAACAATATCAGGAGTTGATTTTTCAACTATGTTCAACAAAACCTCTGAATTATGATCATTAGTAGGCGCCAGCCCAAAAAAGTTGCCATCGCCATCTTTGTTACAAGCGACAAAAACGGTCAGGCCGTTCTTACGTAATTCTTTAGTAAGATTAGCGGCGTGGCGTCCCACTCCACCTTTCATAGGAGGGTATTCGGTTGAGACCATGAGTACTTTAATTTCGTTGTTTTTTATCATTACAATTCGGCCCCGGGGTTTATCAAATCATTAATTAATGAAAAATATGATTTTTTTCTCATGATATAATATAGGCAATAAAGGTTATAATAACATTGGATTTAGTTCTATTACAGACAAGTAAACAGTGTTTAACCCGCCGCAAAAGGTATAGTTAAGTGCCACTTTCATGCGTATGGAGATAGAATGAGAGGAGTCCAGGTCATTCCAATACAAGAAACCTGCAGCCTAGAGAAAGTAAAATCATTCCTAAATTCAGTAGGACGAAACAGTCAGCAATCAAAACGAATCTATGGTATCGCATTAACGCATTTCCAAGTGTTTCTTAGGGAGAGTTACACACCGGCCGATGTAGAGACAATTTTGGAGACCTTACAAACTACAGATCGAATTAACGTTTATTCTCTGATTGATAATTTCGTAACTCAACTTCTAAAGAAGAATTTATCACCTAATACCATCGCTTTGTATGTCGCCGCTATTCGTTCGTATTTTGAACAGATACTTCAGATAATTCTTCTTTCTTCTCATTTACAAACTTGATAGCATCCGAAACGATAACTCCATTAGTAACTAAATTCATCTTATACTTATAGCAAACATTAGCGAGAGCAAGAGCTTGGAGCTTGGTTTTATCGTCCGCAGTAATTGATGAATTAACTATTTCCTACGACTTTTTCAATACTTGATTAAGGCCAGTCATACAGTGTTGAAACTCCTGGAATATCTCCCTTTTTATGACGTCATATTCTATTGAGATCCGTCCGGGTCCGGTTATAAAGAGACTAATACAAATGGCCATAATTAGCAAATCTAATTCATATCCACCTACAAATCCTTTTGACAATTTAACCTGTAACGTGCTACCAATCATTTCTAAAACTACCAAGCCCGCGGCTATTCTAGTTAAAATCCCAAACAAAATTGCAAAACCTCCGGCTACTTCTAGTAAAGCGATCAAGACGGCAAGATCTGGGGCAATCCTATCTTGGCAAAGAAATCCTGAGTTCCAGGAATATCTGAAACTTTTGGAAGGCCATGCAAGATAAGCGAAATTCCTACAAGAATTCTAATTGGAAGCGGTCCGAATTTAATTAATTTAATATTATTCATAAACTGTTACCTTTTACTTTATTTTAAGTTCATGATTCGTCTCCCTACTACGTATTGTGATTTCTGAAGCATAATGATAGAAGATATGAGACTGAGTCTAATTGAGAGCCTACCTTTTGAAGCGTCATAGATATTTAATTTCTTAAGATGTTTGCTCAGATGGGTCACATCAAAATGCATGACGAAGTTTCGCACCCATCTTTCATCGCATCTTACTAGTCTCTTTTCGGTTTTCATATCTGGCTGATCCGAGCAATGTCTAGATCAATGTTTGTGATATTACATCATATTTTGTTACTAGGTAACAAAGTTACTTCATGATTAATATATTCGAACCTTTAACAGACACTTTAACAGGACTATGTAAGGGAAGGCCGTGGCTAATCTTTTTTCTGCAATAGAGAACGATGGTACCTACGTGAATGTCGACAACGCAAGTCGTCTAATAATAGTTGACATTGTTAACCAATACATTCCCTAACCAGAAATACCAGCCCTACTCAAGTCTGCAAAGATGCATCATAAAAGAAATTTGAAGGTTTGTTTAGATCGTAAGTTCCTGAGATGTATTAAGATAAACCTTCAACTATACTGGAAACAAACTCACGTGCTATTGAACCATCCAAAACCAAATTCGGATTGAAGATAGTAATATCCATTCCAACCGCGCGACCTGAAGTAATTATAATCTTCAATAGTTCGCTCGGTTCAGAATAACTTAATCCTCCATCTGGAGGATAATCTACTGCCGGCATAATTGAATCATCGCAGACATCAGCATCGAGATGGATCCAGAACCCATCAAGTTCATCTTTGAGCAACAATTTAACAGCTTGGGGCAGATCCCATGATTCCAGATTGTCCGAAGTAAGGTCCGAATCTGTTCAAGGTCAAAAGGAAACTCTATTTTCACATCTTTGAGGAAAATGCCGAAAGCTTGTCAAACAGGGAAAAAATGAAAAGGAAGCATGGGAAAACAAAAAGAGACATATTTTTTTCGTTCCGAAGGCTGCAAGATGGTCAATTCTTTCCAGAGCTGCCGAAAATATTGGAGAAAAGATCGACGAAGTTTGTACAATAATTGAAAGGGAAAAATAATACCGCTTAGGTGAAGCTCTAAAGGCCAAAATCAGTTGGGATCATGATTGCAAAATTGACAATCACAATACAGAAGGGGCTTTTCGCATTGGCTGATATCGAAACAATAGCGAAAAAATCCCATACAAAGCAAGACGACGTTGTTAGTCAATGGCAGCATTATAAGGAAACAGAGAATTTAGTACGTCCGCGTTTGGATGAAAGAGAGCAAATTTTTCTACGCTGGGTAGTTTGGACTATTGAGGACGCCGGCGTTGCAGCCCATGTAGAAGTTTCAGACCGCTTACAAGGAAGTGACCCGATGTTCTTCGAGAATGAAAGCAAAATTGAAGAACATGAACCCACAGCAGTAGATAGGGATCCTAGCGATCAGAAGATCGTTCAACCTGGTCAGACAGGAGCTGATACTCCAGAGGCACAAGAAAAGCTAAAGAAAAAGGGTATGACGAAAGCCGGCGATTAAGTATAATTTAGCCACCGAGGTTCAGAGTACAGCTACGGTTAGTTTTGTCGCAGTTTATTCTTTCTTTTTTGCATGGTGGTAAATAATTTTACCCCGCCATTATTTCTACTATATTCTTTTATGGATGATATTTCTGTAAAAAGATTCATACCTCGGATAACATCGAGATACTTAAGCTGGATGAATACTTTTGGCTTTTTGAATAATTCCGGACAAATGAATCATGTGCACTTATGTTTAAAGTGGAACTGAAGATATGATACTCCAGCATAGTAAAATAATATTTAGAAGGGTAATAGATTATGCTATCTATAAGACTGAGCTAGATGTGTCTACGCTTAATTCTTAACTAGCTTTCTCTACTAGGTTAATGCTGAGGTAAAACTAAAATTTGTATCATTTGATATTTCTATTACTTCCA
>Ga0137374_10008342_pt1 | contig 12247 bp, 15 predicted proteins | sample SagtaG_20_FD_104811 | JGI IMG/M metagenome (GOLD analysis project Ga0137374, IMG submission 104811) | Vadose zone soil microbial communities from Sagehorn Ranch, Mendocino, California, USA - Sage1_R_100_16 metaG | ecosystem: Environmental > Terrestrial > Soil > Vadose zone | place: USA...
CTCAGGCCGATGCCGTGCTCGCCGAGGCCGGGGCGGCCGCCGCAGCGCTGCCGGTGGTCGTGGACGGCGACGTCGTTCACGAGGGCGCTAGCGTGGAGGCGCTTGCGGAGGCCTGGTCCGTCTTCGCCCGGCCGTCGCTCGCCCACTACGACCTGTTCATCGTCGGCGCCGGCCCGGCCGGGCTCGCCGCCGCCGTGTACGCGGCATCGGACGGGCTCTCGACCGCCGTGGCCGAGGAGGACGTGCCGGGCGGGCAGGCGTCCTACACCTCGATGATCGAGAACTTCTTCGGCTTCGTCGACGGCATCGGCGGGGCCGAGCTGGCGCGTCGCGCGGGCCGGCAGGCGGAGCGCTTCGGCGCGGAGCTCCTGATCCTCAACGGGGTGGTTCGCGGCCATCTGAAATCGGACGCGATGCCGGTAGCGAAGCTGTCGAGCGGCGACGAGGTGAGCTCTGACATGGTCATCGTGGCGCCCGGGATGGAGTGGCGGCGGCTCGAGCTCGACGGCGTGGAGGAGCTCCTCGGGCACGGCGTCTACTACGGCGCCGGACGCAGCGAGGCGGTGCAGTGCGCGGGCGAGCACGTGATGGTCGTGGGCGCCGGCAACTCGGCCGGCCAGGCCGTGATGAACCTGGCTGGCGCCGGCGCGCGCGTGACCATGGTCGTGCGCGGCGACAGCCTCGCGAAGTCGATGTCGGCCTACCTCGTCAAGCGAGTCGAGGCGAGCGACGCCATCGACGTCCGGCTTCGCACACGCGTGACGGAGATCCACGAGGAGGACGGACGCCTGGGAGCCGTGACCATCGAGGGCGCGGACACGGCGCCCGAGCCGCTCGGCGTGACGGCGCTGTTCCTCTGCATCGGCGGCGTGCCGCGCACCGCCTGGGCGCCCGCGAGCGGCGTGCGGACGGACTCGAAGGGCTTCATCCTCACCGGCCCCGACCTGCTCGACGCTGGGCGGCGGCCGGAGGAGTGGCCGCTCGACCGCGATCCGCTTGCGCTCGAGACCAGCATTCCGGGGGTGTTCGCCGCCGGCGACGTGCGGCACGGCTCGGTAAAGCGCGTCGCGGGCGCCGTGGGCGAGGGCTCGATGGCCGTGGCGTTCGCGCACCATCGCCTGGAAGAGCTGCGCAGGCGCTCCTAAGCGCGCAACTTTTCCGGTGCTACCGTGTCCCCGATACGGGGGCAGGACGCCCCGAAGGCATCGCTGCGCAGCGGGCACCGCCCGCTGCTTGCGCAAAGCCGGACCATGGAAGCTTCCGCTCTCCAACAGTCAGCTGCTCTGCCCGCCCTGGCCGGGCGCTCGCCGCTCCTCCGGCTCCAGAGCGACGAGCGGCTCATCGCGCTCACGCGGCGCGGCCACCACGGCGCCTTCGAGGCGCTCGTGCAGCGCTACCAGCCGCGGCTGCTTGCCTTCTGCCGCCACATGCTGGGCTCGCAGGAGGACGCGGAGGACGTGCTCCAGGAGGTCTTCACCGCGGCGTTCAACGCCATCCGCGCCGACGACCGGAGCATCAACGCGCGGCCTTGGCTGTACCGCATCGCGCGCAACCGCTCGCTGAACCACCTGCGCCGCCCGCAACCGGCCGGGCAGGACTCCATGGACGTGTTCGAGCGCGACGGCGGCACCACGACCGCCGACACGGTTCACAAGCGCGAGGAGTTCCGCCATATCGTGGCCGACGTGCACGAGCTGCCCGAGACCCAGCGCACGGCACTGCTGCTGCGCGAGATCGACGCGCTGTCGTACGACCAGATCGCGGAGACCATGGACACGACGGTGCCGAGCGTGAAGTCGCTCCTCGTGCGCGCGCGCGTGTCACTTGCCGAGGCCGCCGAGGCCCGCCTGCTCACGTGCGGCGAGGTGCGCCTCGAGCTCGGGCAGGTGGCCGAGGGGCTCACGCGCACGACGGCCCCGGTGCGCCGCCACCTTAGGGTCTGCGATCGCTGCCGCACCTTCCGCGGCGAGCTGCGGAAGACGACGCGCGCGCTCGCGGCCGTGTACCCGCTCGGGCCGCTCGTGTTCTTCAAGAAGCTCTGGGTCGCGAAGGCCGGCGTCGGCGGCGCCGGAGCCGCGAGCGCGGCCGCGGGCGGCGGCGCCGCGAGCAGCGGCGGCGTGGCCGGCATGGCCGTGACCGCGGCGGGCGGGATCACGGCCGGCGGCGCGGTCTCGGCGGGCGTGTCCACGCTCGCGTCCAAGGCGGCGGCGGGCATGGCCGCCGCGGTGATCGTGACCGCGGGGGCCGTCGAGGTGAAGCACGTGAGCGAGCGCCAGGCAGCGCCGGCGGCGCAGGTCGCCGCGGCGTCGCCGGCGCCGGCACCGACGCAAGCCCCGCCCGCGATACGGGCCGCCGCGCCCGCGCCTAGTCCCGAGCCGGAGCCGGTCGCCGAGCCGGAGCCCGTGGTCGAGCCGGCGCCGGTCGCCCCGGCTCCCGCGGAGCCCGTCGAGGAGGTGCCCGCGGAGCCCGTGCAGGAGGACGGCTCCACGGTCACCCTGCCACCGCGAGAAGACGATCCCGCCGAGCCGACGACTCCGCCGGGCGAGCCGACGGACCCGAGCATCCAGCCCGTCGACGGCACGACCGGCGACACCGCGACACCCGCCCCACCCGCGGGCGAGCCCGGCGGCACGAGCGACCCGGCCCCGCCGCCCCCACCGCTGCCCCCCACGCCCTGATCGAGTTCGACGACTTCATGAAGGTCGACATCCGCGTCGGCCGGGTCGCGCGGGTGGAGGACTTCCCGGAGGCGCGCAAGCCTGCCTGGAAGCTGTTCATCGACTTCGGACCCGAGCTCGGCGAGAAGCGCTCGTCCGCGCAGATCAAGAACTACACGAGCGAGGAGCTCGAGGGATCGCTCGTCGTGGCGGTCGTGAACTTCCCGCCGCGCCAGATCGGCCCGTTCATAAGCGAGGTCCTCACCCTTGGTGTTCCGGATGAGGACGGGAACGTGATCCTGCTGCGCCCGACCGCCGAGGTCCCGGTCGGCGGGCGCATGTTCTAAGTCTCAACGACTCAAGGGGTCTGACCCCTTCAGTGTGTGGCACTCAAGGGGTCTGACCCCTTTAGGCTACGGGCGCCAGCCCGATCACCTTCAGCCGGCGCTCCAGCGCCTTTGCCGCGAACGCGTGCGTCTCCTCGAGGTCGGCCCCGAACAGCTCGGTCTCGCCCTCGACGTACCACTTGGGACGGAGCACGGCGTCCGCGATCGGAGCCACCTCCGCGAGCACGCGCGTGATGGCCTCCCCGTAGCGGGTGTCCGCCTGCGCCATCTCGCGCAGGAAGCGGGCGCCGAACGCCACGTGGCGGTGCTCGTCGCGGGCGATGTTGTTGAAGCCCTCCACGAACCCGGGCAGCGTGCCCTGCTCCTCGTTGTACTGGAGGATGAAGTGCTGGCCGGTGAGCGCCAGCATCCCCTCGATCACCATGTGGTAGAGCGTCACGGCCTCCACGAGCTTCTCGAGGTCCTCGGGGACGCGGGCGAGGTGGTCCACGCGGCTCTTCAGCATCTCGTCGAAGAGCTCGTTGAACTCGGGGTTCACGTGCTCGCTCGTCTCGGCGAGGCGGCCCTCGAGCGAGTCGGCCTGGAGAACGCCGACCTCCCCGTAGAAGCGGTTGAAGAAGCGCACGTGGCGCGCCTCGTCGGCGATCTGGGTGCAGAGGAAGACGCGCATCTCCTCGGTGGGCGCGGCGCGCATCATCGGGCCGAGCTCCTCGGCGACCCTCTGCTCCCCGATGAAGAACGAGCTCAACCCGTACATCCGCTGGAAGCGCTCCTCCTCGGGGATGCGCTCGTGCCAGTCGATCCGGTCCTGCGTGAAGTCGATGTCCTGGGTCGCCCACTGCTGGCGCTCCCAGAGCTCGTAGAGCTGCTCGTAGCTCAGCAGGTTGACCTCGCCGCGATCGGCGGACTCGAGAACCCCGGGATCGCTCGTCGCCTGAAAGTCGTCGCGCAGGGTCCGCTCGGTCGCCGATTCGCTCATGGCGTCGCAGGTTACCCCATGGTTGGCTGGCCAGCCAGGGACCGGCGCGCCTACTCGAGCGAGCGCTCCACGAGGATCACGTCGCGCCACTCGCCGTCCAGCTGCCCGTGGCGGCGGTGGGTTCCCACCACGCGGAAGCCCGCGCGCTCCACGAGGCGAAGACTCTGCTCGTTGGTGTCGAAGAGCTTGCCGATCAGCTTGTGAAAGCCGCGCCGGCCGGCCTCGGCCGCCAGCGCGTCCAGCAGAGCGGTCCCCGCGCCCCGGCCGCGCAGCTTCGCATCCACGTACACGCTGCACTCGGCCACGCCGGCGTAGCAGTCGCGCTCGCTGTACTCGGACGTCGCGGCGAACCCGGCAACCCGGCCGTCGAGGTCCGCCACGAGGAACGGGTGCCGCCCCGACGCGATCGCCTCGGCCAGCTCGGCCGGCCCGCGCTCGCGCGTCTCGAAAGTCGAGGTCCGCTCACGGATCCCGGCGTTGTAGATGTCCGCGACCGCGGCGGCGTCCTCGGCTCGCGCCCCGCGGATGCGCACGGTCAGGGGCCGGGCTCCGCGGTCGCCGAGATGCGGACGTCGTTGCCGCCCTTGGTCGCCTTGCCGACGATCGCCTCCCCGGGGCGCAGGCCGTCGATCGTCGTCGACACCGAGCTCAGCTCGCCGCCGGCCGTGATCGTGGTGTCGCCGAAGCGGAGCGTGTAGATCGCGCCGTCGGCCGAGCGCAGCTCGGCCTGGACCGAGATGAACGCGGGCACCCGCACCAGGCGCGGGGTGATCCGCCCGCCGCGGCCCGTGAACAGGGCGAGCGTGCGCGCGGGCTCCTCGTCGCCCGCCCCGCCGGGCATCGCCTCGGGCTCCCCGGAGGTCTTCGCCCGGGTGTCGGTGCCGGCCGGCTCGGTCTCCGTCCGGGCCACCGTGGGCGTCGAGGCCGTGTGGGTCCGAGCCGTCGCGGCAGGCGCCGTCGAGTCCGTCTCGTCGTCCCCGCCGCAGCCGGAGGCGGCCAGCAGGGCCGCAATCAGCCCTGCGAGGGCGAGTTTCCGGGTGAATTTTCGCCGGCAGATGCCGATGACAGCTAGTGCGGAGTCACACATGCGGGGTCCATGGACACACGGTAATCGGCTCTTCGCCATCGACCTTGCCCGGCGGCGGGTGTGGGTGTGCGGGCAGCGCGTACATCACGGCGCCACGGGAATCGTCCTGGCGGCGGTTGGCGCGGCGCTCGTCGCGCACGACTGGAAGGACCGTCCCGTCTGGTTCGCGCGCGGCGCTCAGGACCGCCTCAAAGGCTGAACGTCCCGCCCGGCTCGAGCACCTCGACCGTCGTCTTCCCCCCGGTCCGCTCCTCCACGTCCGCCTTGAACGCCTGAACGTCCGTCTCGATCGGCGGGAAGGTGTTGTAGTGGCAGGGAATGACAACCGGGGCGCCGATCCATTCCGAGGCCACCGCGGCGTCGTGGCGGTCCATCGTGTAGTGGCCGCCGATGCAGACGAGCGCCGCGTCCAGCCGGTCGCGCTCGCCGGCGAGCCGGATGTCCGAGAACAGCCCGGTGTCGCCCACGTGGTAGACGGTCTTGCCGCCGAGGTTGATCACGAGCCCGGTCGGCGTGTTCACCGTCCCGTTCGGCGTGGTGCTCGTGTGCCACGCCGGGGTGAGCCGCGCCCAGCCGCCCTCGAACTCGACCGTGCCGCCGATGTTCCGCTCCGCGACGTTTTCGACGCCCTGCTCGCCCAGCTCGCCGGCCAGCTCGACGATCGCGACGACCTGCGCGCGCGTGCGCTTCGCGATGTCGACGACGTCGCCGTAGTGGTCTGAGTGCCCGTGCGTCAGGAAGATGTGCGTCGGCTCGAGCTCGTCGGCCCGGACGGCCGCCTTCGGGTTGCCGGTCAGGAAGGGGTCCACGAGCACGCGGGTGTCGCCGTCCGCCAGCTCAAAGCAGGCGTGGCCCAGGAAGCGGATGTCCATCTCAGTCTCCTTCGGGTTCTGTCGTAGTTCCAAGTTCGGCGGCCAGCTGCCAGCCCACGGCCACGCCCACGAGCATGCCCATGCGCGTCTCCTCGGCGAGCAGCGTCTCCACGCGCGCGGCGCGGACGGCCTCGTCGGGCTCGGCGAGCGCCGAGAGCAGCTCCGACCGATGGGCGGGGCCGAACCAGCCGCCCTCGTTGAGCGCCTGCGCCAGCACGCGTTGGAGCTGCGGGGCCGCCTCGGCGACGAGGCGCTCCGCGCCCGCGAAACGCTCGGGATCGGAGAGCGCCCGGACGGCGGCCTCGACCTGGTCGTCGGTGAACACCAGCCGGATCTTACGAGCGCTTGAGCCGCGGGAGCAGCAGCCCGATCGCCGAGCCGGCCAGCGCGCCGCCCACGGCGGCGGCGATGTTCGCCGCCTCGGTGGTGAGCGAGAGCAGCACGAGCACCGCCGCGACGATGTAGACGCCGATCAGGTCGTTCTCGCGGTCCTCGCCGCGCCGCAGGGCAAGGCGGTCGTCCACCAGCCACGCGCAGAGTAGTCCCAGCGCCGCGCCGTTGGCGCCCATCACGCGCCAGAAGGTGTCATCCGAGAGCAGCGGCGAGGTCTTCAGCAGTGCCGCGAGCGCGGCGCCGGCCGCGCCGGCGAGGACGAACGTGAGCACCACCGCCACAGGTCCGAAGCGTCGCTCCAGGAGCGTGCCGAACAGCCCGACGGCCACGAGCGCCACGAACGCGTAGCCGAGCTGGTCGGCGTGCAGGAACGGCGTGACGAACCAGCGCCAGGCGGCGTCGTCGAACGCATCCGAGACGAGCAGGTAGCCGAGGTCGAGGGTCGGCTTCGCCGCGTAGAGCACGACGCCGGCGACGCACAGCAGGATCAGGCCGACGGTCGCGTAGGGCCTCGTCTCGGGAGCGATCCCGGCGATCTCGTCGGCGCGCAGGCGCGGCAGCTTCCTGGCCCGCTTGCGTCGCTTCTGCTCCGGCTCGCCGGTGGAGCGGTCGATCTTCGGCGCGCGCTTCCGGACCCGCTGCCCGCAGTAGGGGCACTCGGTCACGTACGGGCTCACCTCGGAGCCGCAGTTCTTGCAGACGACGAACAGATCGGGCTGCGACACGGTCTCCCTCAGAGTACCCGGCCGGCAGAGGCCGCCGGCCGGTTATTCGCCGGTCGCCTCGGCGGTCTCGGGCACTGTGGCATCCAGTATCTCGCGCACGACCTCGCGGAGGTCGTGGTTCGCCTCGTAGACGACCTCCTGGCGGGACGCTCCGTTACCGCGGTCGAGGATGTCCTCGAGGCAGTTGAAGTCGGCCACGGAGCCGAGCTCCTCCGAGTGCGGGCGCAGCCGCTCCATGAGCCGGCGTGCGAGCTCGGGCACCGGCACGCGGTCGGTCGCGGGCAGGTCCACGAGGTACGCGCCCAGGCCGTGCCGGGCGGCCAGCCACTTGTTCTCGTCGAGCATCTCGTAGGGGTAGCGCGAGAGCCGCTGACCGCTCTCGTAGTGCTCACAGAGCTCCTTGACCATCGCCTGGACGAGCGCCGCGAGCGCGAGCGTCTGCTCCACGCGCGTCTGCGAGTCCATCACGCGGACCTCCACGGTCCCGAAGTTCGGATGCGGGCGCACGTCGTACCAGAGGTACGTGTAGTCGCCGATCACCTTCGACTGCATCATGAACTCGATCCGGCGCGCCCAGTCGGCGAAGTCGTCGTAGCGCGGCGGGATGCCCACGCGCGGGAACGCGCGGAACACCGGCGTGCGGGTGGAGTCGAGGCCTGTGTTGTCGCCGCGCCAAAAGGGGGAGTTGGCGGACAGCGCCAAGAGCAGCGGCGCGTGGACGCGCATCCCGTTGGTCACGTGGATGGCCTTGTCGGGATCGTCCACGCCCACGTGGCCGTGGATGCCGAAGATGATCTCCTGCCGGGCGACGAACTGGAGGCCCGAGATCAGGTCGCGGTAGCGGGGCCGGGCCACGATGCGCTGGTCCTCCCAGAGCGCGAAGGGGTGCGTCCCGGCCGAGCCGATCGCGAGGCCGTGCCGCTGGGCGACCTGGTTCACGGTCCGGCGCAGGGCGCGCAGCTGCGCCCCCGCCTGCGCGGTGTTCTTGCAAGGGGTCGTCGCGATCTCGCAGACGCCCTCCATCAGCTCCGGCTTCACCTCGCCCTCCGTGGGCACCTCGTTGAGGTCGGAGAGCAGCGCCTCGATGGAGTTCGAGAGGTCGAGCGTCTCCTCGTCCACGATCATGAGCTCTTCCTCGATCCCGAGGGTGTACGAGGGGCCCGTGAACCGGTGCTCCATCGCGCAAAGGTATAACCCAGGGGACACGACAAGGGAGACGTAAGCCATGGCACTGGGCTACGACGGCAAGCTCTACATCCTCGCGTTCGACCACCGCGGGTCGTTCCAGAAGAAGATGTTCGGGATCGAGGGCGAGCCCACGTCCGAGCAGACCGACACGATCGCGGACGCGAAGCACCTGATCTTCGAGGGGCTCCTGAAGGCGACCGAGCAGGGCGTGGACCCGCACGCCACCGGCTGCCTCGTCGACGAGCAGTTCGGCGACCCCAAGGGCGTTCCGTCGCAGGCCAAGGAGAGCGGGCTGCTCCTGGCGATGCCGGTCGAGAAGTCCGGCCAGAACGAGTTCGACTTCGAGTACGGCGAGGACTTCGGCGCCCACATCGAGAGGTTCGATCCCGACTTCTCGAAGGTGCTCGTTCGCTACAACCCCGAGGGCGACGCAGAGATGAACCGGCGCCAGTCCGAGCGGCTGAAGCGCCTCGCCGACTGGCTCCACGAGCACGACCGGAAGTTCCTATTCGAGCTCCTCGTGCCGGCGGAGGACCACCAGCTCGAGCAGGTGGGCGGCGACGAGGACCGCTACGACGCCGAGCTGCGGCCCGAGCTGATGCGCCGGACCATCACGGAGCTCCAGGAAGCCGGCATCGAGGCGGACATCTGGAAGATCGAGGGGATCGACACCCAGGAGGACTGCGCGCGGATCTCCGAGACCTGTCGCCGCGGCGGGCGCGACGGCGTGATCTGCGTCGTGCTGGGCCGGGGGGCGAACGACGACAAGGTCGACCACTGGCTGCGCCAAGGCGCCCCGGTGGAGGGCTACGCCGGCTTCGCGATCGGGCGCACCATCTGGTGGGACGCGCTCAAGGGCTTCCTCGACGGGCAGCTCGAGCGCGAGGACGCGGCGGCCCTGATCGCCGAGAAATACCTCCGCTTCGTACAGGTGTACAGGGAGGCAGCGAGGGAACACGCAACCGCATGAGCGCATTGCTACGAGTCCGCGAGCGCCGGGCTCACCTGGACGAAAAGGCATCGCTGCGCACCGGGCACCGCCCGGTGCTCGCGCCAGACCCCACTGGTAGCCTTCCGCCGACCATGCGCATGAGGCAATCGCTCGCGCAGTTCGAGGAGGCCTTCCGCGAGGAAGCCGCCGAGTCGATCGTGCGCAGGGAGCGGCTGCGCAAGGAGTCCGCTCAGCGCTCGCGCGTCCGGCGCGTGGAGCGCACCCGCAAGGCGGGCACGCTGCGCTTCGCGTTCCTGGCGCTCTCGATCGTCGTGACCGCCGTGATCGTCACGATCGTGATGTTCGAGACGCTGGCGATGCTGGCGGGCTAGCCGGTATCGCGCAGCCCGTCCAGGGCTACATCTACCTCCTCGCCGGGGTCGTCGTCGCGATCTTCCTGGATCTCGACGTACACCTCGCGCCGGAACACCGGCACCGAGCGCGGCGCCTCTATCCCGATCCTGACCTTCTCGCCCATGACCGCGAGCACCGAGATCTCGATGTCGTCACCGATCATGATGCTCTGATTGCTCTTACGAGTGAGAACGAGCACGCCCCACGTCTCCCCTGCCGAAGGAATTGGGCCACCAATAAAGCAGCCTGAGCCAGGGCGCGCAATGGACAACCGTTTTGGGGCCAGGAATGCCGTCGATTTCGGGCGTGGTGTTGGTAGTGTCCGGCGCCGTTTGGCACGTAGATCGCTGAAGCCACAGCTGAACCAGATCCGCACATGGGTGCGCCAGGGCCGCACCGACGCGTGGATCGCCCACCAGCTGGACGTGTCGGTCGGCGACATCAGGGCGTTCAAGCGGGAGCACGAGCTGGCCCCGGCGGACGCCGGCAACGGCGAGGCGTTCGTGCCGGGCGCCGAGGCGGACGAGCCCGATCTGCGCGCCGAGGACGACGCCCTCGTCGCCGAGGCGCTCGAGGCGGAGCGCCAGGCCGAGGCGGAGGCCGACGAGGCCGACGAAGGCGACGAGGCCGACGAGGACGACACGGCCGACACCGAGGACGGGGACGACAGGCCGAGGCGGCGCCGCCGCGGGCGCCGCGGCGGGCGCGGACGGACGCGCGTGCGCAAGCCGAAGGCCCTCGAGGGGACGTTCGACCACGGCGAGGAGGGCTACGGCCTCTGGCTCGACCCGGCCGTGCAGGACGATCCGACCTACGCGGAGCACTGGGCCGGACACCGGCCCGTCACCGTGACGATCGAGCCCGACAGGATCGTCATCAGCCGCGCCGGCGACGACGCCGGCGATACCCAAGTCGGGGCTGACGCCCCTCGGGGCACAAGCGGCGAGGACGACGAGGACTGACCCGGGCTTCGCAGGCTGAGCCGCTTTAACGCCGCACCGCAAGTCAAGCTTGCGCTGCGGCGGTAGCCTCGGCGCGAATGTCCTACGCGGTCGAGAACGCCCTCTATCAGTGGCGCGAAGGCGAGCGCCGGCTCGCGAGCACCTCCGAGCCCGCCCAGGCTGACCTCGACACGGCCGCCGACGTGGTCGTGGAGGAGCTGCGGCGCCGGCTGGGCTCGAGCTTCCTGGTGGACGAGCTGGCCGACCTCTACGGCCGCGACACCGACTGGGCGCTCGAGCTCGCCCGCCGGAACGCGGCGGGCACCGATGCGGCGAGCGTCGTGGACGCCGCCTTCGCCCGCTACGTACGCGAGGCGAAGGACTACGCCGGCGGCCGCCCCCGCGAGACGCACGAGAAGCCGGAGTAGGAGAAGAGCCCGCGGCGGCGAAGGCGGTCCGGATGGCCGTCCGCCGCCGCTCGGGAATCCGCTGGGACCGTATCGGTCGAGCGGCGCTGCTTGCGACGCTCGTCGTGATCGTCTTCTCGTACCTCTCGCCGGCCAGGCAGTGGATTCAGCAATCCGGAACGGCCGGCCGCCAAAAGCAGGAGCTCGGGCAGCTGGTTGCGGAGAGAAAGAAGCTGCGACAGCGCCTTCGCGCGCTCCGCGACCCCGGGGCACTCGAGCGCGAGGCACGCCGGTTGGGCATGGTGCGCGTAGGAGAGCGCTCCTACGTCATCGAGAACTTGCCGTAGGTCGCGTCGGCGCCCAGCGCCTCCTCGATCCGCAGCAGCTGGTTGTACTTCGCCACGCGATCCGAGCGTGAGGGCGCGCCCGTCTTGATCTGGCCGCAGGCGGTCGCCACGGCCAGGTCGGCGATCGTGGTGTCCTCGGTCTCGCCCGAGCGGTGCGACATCACCGCGCTGTAGCCGGCGTCTTCGGCCATGCGGATCGCGGCCAGCGTCTCGGACAGCGTGCCGATCTGGTTCACCTTGATCAGGATCGAGTTGGCCACGCCGAGCTCGATGCCGCGGCTCAGCCGCTCGGTGTTGGTGACGAACAGGTCGTCGCCCACGAGCTGCAGGCGATCGCCGAGCCGCTCCGTCAGCGCCTTCCAGCCGTCCCAGTCCTCCTCGTCCATCCCGTCCTCGATCGAAACGATCGGGTAGCGGTCCGCCATCTCCGCCCAGTAGCCGGCCATGTCGGTCGCGGACAGGCTCCGCCCCTCGTGCTTCAGCTCGTAGTCGCCGCCCTCGAAGATCTCGCTGGTGGCGGGGTCGAGCGCGATCGCGACGTCGTCCCCCGGCCGGACGCCGGCGGCCTCGATGCCCGTGACGAGGGCCCTCAGAGCGGCCTCGTTCGAGTCGAGGTCCGGGGCGAAGCCGCCCTCGTCGCCCACGGCCGTCGAGAGCCCCTGATCGTGCAGTGTGCGCTTCAGCGCGTGGAACACCTCGGCTCCCATGCGGAGCCCCTCCGCGAAGCTCCGCGCGCCGACCGGGACGACCATGAACTCCTGGAAGTCGACCTTGTTGTCGGCGTGGACGCCGCCGTTCAGGACGTTCATCATCGGCACCGGCAGCACATGCGCCGCCTCGCCGCCGAGGTAGCGCCATAGCGGCTGGCCCACCTCTGCGGCCGCCGCCTTGGCCGCGGCCAGCGAGATGCCGAGTATCGCGTTCGCCCCGAGCCGGCCCTTGTTGCCGGTGCCGTCGAG
>Ga0137374_10008349_pt1 | contig 12236 bp, 9 predicted proteins | sample SagtaG_20_FD_104811 | JGI IMG/M metagenome (GOLD analysis project Ga0137374, IMG submission 104811) | Vadose zone soil microbial communities from Sagehorn Ranch, Mendocino, California, USA - Sage1_R_100_16 metaG | ecosystem: Environmental > Terrestrial > Soil > Vadose zone | place: USA...
CAGGAGCGGCTGCGGCCCTTCACGACGACCTGGGCCATGAACAAGGGCTGATCCTGCGCGAAGCGGGTGGTCTCCTCCTGGAGCCGCGCGGTCGGTGCCCAGCCGGCACCGACGCCCGGGTGGTCGGTCAGGTTCTCGCCGACCGGGAGGCCCGTCTCGGGGCCGATTCCGCTCCGGAGCAGAATCGCCGGCGATCCGTAGGCGCCGGCCGACCCCATTCGTCGTAGTCGGAGGGCGCACCGGGCAGCACGGCGCAGGCGTTGTGGGCCGAGCAGCCTCCGAGGATCCGCGCCCGGAGCTGCGAGCGGTCTTCGGGGTCGTCGCGCTCCCAGGAATGGGAGAACGCGAGGACGGTGCCGTCGAGGATGTCGGCGGGCCAGCGATCGGCGCCGTCGGGGCCGTAATCGGGGCCTGCTTCGAGCAGGCAGACCGAGCGCTCGGGGTTCTCGCTCAGCCGTGCCGCCAGCACGCAGCCCGCGGAGCCGCCGCCGGCGACGACGGCATCGAATCTCAAGGTCTCAGCGCGGCCGTGTCGACGACCTCGAAGCCTTCCCCCGTGATCCGCCGCCGCAAGTGGAGGGCCCCAGTTATTCCAATGCCGCTTCGGCGCGCCGCTGATGTACCAGTTCGAGCCGTTGTCGGCCACCATCATCCCGTAGCGCTTGAGTGCTTGCAGGACGATGCTCGCCTGCCGGGGGAAGCCGCCGATGGGCACCTTCGCCTTCGGGCGCACTCTCAACCCCATCGGAGGGATGTTGGGATCGGTGGAGTTGCTCGCGTAATGGCGGGCCGGGTAGACGTACGCCCGGCGAGTGTTCTCGACGGTGAAGCGAAGAGCGTGGCTGATCCATGCGCAACCTCCCCGTAGCGCACACCGACATCCTGCTCTTCAGTTGAGGAGGCTGGAACCTTTCGAGGCGCAACCCCGCCGGGAGCGCCGCCTGGGTCCAACGAGCAACTCGGCTAACCGATCTGGATGCTGGCTTCGTCGAGCGTGCCGCTGTACCAGTCCGACCCCGGCCGGGCCCCGATCACCACTGGGGCGGTGTTGGCGATCGAGCCGACGTTGGCGCTCTGCGAGTACACCACCCCGTCCACGATCGTCTGGATGGCAGACGAGGTCTTCACGCACTGGAGCGTGTGCCACCTGCCGTCGTTGATCCTCGGGCCGGCGATCATCTCCGAATACCCGGCTGAGCCCTTGAAGCCGCACGAGGCCTGGCCCGATTGCTGGAACTCCATCTTCACCTCGCCCCCGGCCGTGCTGTAGAGACCCTTGCGGATCACGTCCCAGTCCTTTGGCGGCGGCGGGGGTGTTCCGGTCGTGTTCAGATGGATCGTGTACGTGACCTTCGCGCTCCCTGGATTCAGATCGCTCGCCGTCGGGACGGAGCCATAGCTGGAGGAGCCGTTGAAGCTGTAGCCGAGGTTCAAGACTCCCGGTACGCCCAGCTGGACGTGGTAGAGCGTTCCGTTGTGCTGGTTGACCGAGTCGTACATCGTGGTGCCGGACGTCTCATCCATGTGCCACAGCGCCACGAGAGTCGGGTCGCCGGAGCTCGGCTGGACGACCGCGGTCGGATTCGACGTAGCGCTCGCCGAGCCGGCCACATTCGTGGCGGTCACGGCAACGCGTAGCCTGTTGCCAACATCGGCGGTCACGACCAGATAGCTCGCCCCGGTTGCCCCGGAGATGGTGCCGCAGTTCGCCCCGCTGGAGTCGCACCGCAGCCACTGATACGCGTACGTCATCGGCTGCGTCCCGCTCCAGCTCCCTGTGCTTGCATTCAACATCTGGCCGTCCTGCGGAGTGCCAGAGATCGCCGGAAGTGCCGTATTGACCGGCGGCGCATCTGGCGGCTGTACAACCGTCGTCGCATTCGAGGTCGCCGTGGCCGAACCGACCGAATTGGTGGCCGTGACCGCGACACGCAGCGTCCCGCCGACATCCCCGCTCGTGACCGCGTAGGTCGAGCCGGTCGCGTCGCCGATCTCGCCGCAGGCGGCGCCGCTCGAGTCGCAACGCAACCACTGGTAGGTGTACGTGATCGGCTGTGTCCCGCTCCAGCTCCCCGTGCTTGCATTCAGCGTCTGGCCCTCCTGCGGAGTCCCCGAGATCACAGGCGGGGCGGTGTTTACCGGGGGTGAGGGCGCGGTCGCCGCATTTTGCATCGTGATCGTGTCGGCCACGAGCGTGAAAGCTTGCGCAGCGGTGTCGTTGCCGATCTGCGCGGTCGAGACACCGGCGGTTCCGAGGCTCGCGCTGCTCGTCTGGTAGATCAACGTTCCATTCAGGCGCACCTCGACCGTGCTGCTCGTGCCGTTGATGATCACATGGAGCGCGACCGTGCCCCACGTATTCAGGGGCAGCGTCCCACTTGTCGAGAAGTAGCTCCCGCCGTACGTGACGCCAATCCTGCCGCCCGTCCCATTCTGGCGGTAGACGCTCACGATGCGCTGCGAGCTGGGATTCAGGAAGCGGAAAAATGGAACGTTGCCGCCGCTTGCCCCTTCCTGGAGCAGCTGAAAGTCACCGCTGGCGGTGAAGTCCACTTGCTCGGCTGCGAAGGTCTTACGGGCGTAAGCCTTGGATCCCGACGTCGAGCTCTCCGAGAGTTGGGCAGCGAGGGACCCGGTCCGGACGATGGCGCTCTGGACCACCGCCGTGCCGTCGCCACCTACCTGGACGCTTGTCCAGGCGGAGAAATCGCCTGACTCGAACCCGTCGCTGAAGATGGTGTCAGCCACAGCCGTGCTCACCCCGATCGTCAGGCCGAGAGCAACCGTCGCCGCAACCGCGAGGACCCCTAGAGAAGAACGCGCCACCGTCAAGCACATTATGGCATCTCCTCTCCGCCATTGCATCAAAACATTCGACGAAAGCTCACATACAGTGGATCCATGCGATTTCAGCTGCCCGGAGCAACGCTCGTCTTCCGCGACCTCGACGGCCGCGAAGCACGAGGCGTTCGCACCGAGCTCGATCCTTACGAGCCGGTCGAGGACGATGCCGAGGCGCCCCCGGATCTTCTCCTCGAAACGGCCGTCGGTCCGTCCCCCGGCTTCTTGGATATCCAGAATCCCGCTGCCGACGGCCGCGTGACCGCCTTCGACGGAACACGGCTGCGGGTGCTCGACAGAGGTCGCACCTGCACCCTACCCCGGTTCGATGAGGGACTCCCGTTCCACTTCAGGCGCCAAGCGAATTTTCCGCTCCGTCCCTTGCTGCGGTCGACCATACGGCCTGCGCTCCACCTCGCGTTGCTCGAGCGTGACAACGTCGCTCTCCACGGTTCGACGGTCGAGCTGGATGGAGCCGGAATCGTCGTTGCAGGGTGGTCTGAGAGCGGAAAGACGGAAACCGCACTGGCGTTCCTGGAGCAGGGCGCTCAGTTCGTCTCCGACAAGTGGACGATCCTCTCGCACGACGGTGAGGCCGCCTCGTTTCCGATCTCAGTCGGAATCCGGCGCTGGGTCCTTCCACACCTGCCGCGCCTCAGTCGCGGCCTGCCCCGGGCCGCGAGATTCCAGCTGGCAATCGCCGCGGTAGCGGGCACGGCGGCGGCCCCTATTCGTCGCGGATGGGGATCCGGCCGCGTCGGCAGCCTTGTGGCGACGAGTTTCGATCGGGCGGTCGCCCTTGCCGAGAGAGCCGCCCTCGGGCCTTCCGAGTTGAGCCGGATCTACGGTGCCCACCGTCCGCTGCTTTGCACAACGCTTCATGCCGTCGCTCTGCTCACGACGGTCCCGGGCTCCCGTGTGACCGTCCGGACGGCGGACCGAATGTGGGCTGCCGGACGGCTGGCCCGCTCGGCCTCGTATGAGCGAAGAGACTTCTTCGAGTTGCACCGACGGTCCAGGTACGCGTTCCCCGACATGTCGGGAAACCTCGAGCTTGACGTGGAGCACCGGGAGGAAGAGCTGCTCAGGGAGTTGCTCGAAGGGATTGCGGTGTTCGAAGTGAAGGCGCCTTTCCCGACAGACCCGCGCCGCATTGCCGACGCCCTGGCGGAGGTCCTCCTTTAGTGGCCGATGCCTGCGACCACTTCGCGTTCGCGGCAGGCTTGACTCTCGAGCTGAAAGGACCGGAGTTCGCCCGCGACCATTTCAGGTCCGAGTACGGTGCGCGGGCGGTCCAAGAGCCAGGAGAGCCAAGTGTCGTCATCGAGTTTGGCCCCGCCGCGGGAGGCCGGGAAGAACGGCACAAGTCAGTTCACTGGCGCCTCGAGCTCGGCGATCCCGCCGAGCGGCCGCTGTCTGCTCGGATCGAGGTGGGAGGACGGCCGCGGCGGTTTGTGCTTTCCCTTCTCCAGGGTTACATCGTCGAGCCGCTTGTCGCGGTGGCCGCCTCGAGGGCGGGATATCTGCTTCTCCCGGCCGCCGCGGTCGAGACGGAGGGCGGGGCGGCCGTCGTCCTCGGCCGGTCCCGGACCGGCAAAAGCTCGTTATGCGCCGCTGCCGTGGCCGCGGGGCGGCGGATTCTTGGCGACGACCATATCTTGCTCGACCGCGACCGACGCGTTCGCGCTTTCCCGCGCCGGCTCCGGGTCTACCCCGATCTCACGGAAAGCGCGCCGGAAGCTTTCCGTCGCCTACCGCGGCAGGCGCGCCTCGCATTACGCCTCCGTGCCGTCGTGAGGGCGATCACGCGCGGGTACGTCTCGCCTCCGCTCTGGCTCCGAGTCGAGGATCTGGGTGGATCATTCCCGCTGGCGCCATTCCCGCTGACACGTGTCCTTGCGATCCGGCGGAATGCGGACGCCAGTCGGCTCGAGCGACGGCAGCTCAGCCTCGAATCGGCTGTCGAACTGGCCCAGGCGGCGGCAGAGGAGCAGCGGGTACGACTCGCAGGCGGACCGAACGCCGACTCATGGCGCAAAACACTCGCCGCGATTAAAGAAGCGGACCGTGCAATCCTCGAGAAGGCGCTCAAGGACCTCCCTGCCGAGCAGGCGCGGCTTCCAACTGCCTGGGGCCCCAGGCGTTCTGTCACGGCCCTTGCCGAGCTGCTCGGCTTCGACGCCGCCTGAGTCGGCAGTTCGGTCTGGTCAGGCCGAAGGTTCTCGGGCTTTGTCGCGACGGCTGGCCCGCCTGAGCATGACGGGAAAAGCGGCAATGCGAAGGACGAGATGCCACACGCGTGTGAGCCGTCGGTTTCGCCTGTGGTGATCGCAAACCGACCCCGCGTCGCGCGATTCGCTTCTCCGTTGCTCGACAGCGGAGACAACCTCAGCTGCCCAATCGTCAAAATCAGGATGCTGGCCGACCGTCTCCCGGTCCCGCGGCGACTTCCCACTCACAAACGGGGGCCGAGTGTATCGTGACCGTCGGACCGCCGTATTACAGTCGTCTTGCTCTCACGGTGTTTTCAGCCCACAGCCGATCGAGTCGCGGCCCGTGGATGCTTGCCATCCTGGCTGGCACAGCGTTCACCGCGGTCGCAACGGCCGTGCTGGCGACAGGTTCGTCGACCGCACAGATCAGGGTTCACGCCGTGGCCGAAACGAGGCCGGTCCCCCACGCGGGGGACGCAGCCGATGATCCAGCGATCTGGGTTGCGCCTCGGCGCCCGCGCCGAAGCGTCGTGATCGGAACGGACAAGCGCGGAGCACTTGCCGTCTACGATCTCGCCGGCAGCCAGCTCCACCTCTACAGAGGCACGAGCCCGAACAACGTCGACCTCCGGCACGGGTTCAGATTAGGCCGCAAAACCATAACCCTGGTCGCGACCAGCGATACTGCGTCGCACTCCGTTCGGCTGTACGCGCTCGATCCGGTGACCCGGGGACTGCGGTTCCTACGGGATCCCATCCAGACGGGCATCGGCGTCTCCGGGCTTTGCCTTTACCGGGGCCGACGCTCTCGTCTCTACGTCTTCGTCGGAGACAACAGCGGGACGATTCAGCAATGGCGACTCAAAGGCAGACCCGCCCATCGTGTGGCGTCAACGAAGGTGCGGACGCTCCATCTCGGCTCGACCACCGAGGGTTGCGTCGCCGACGACGCAAAGGGGCGCCTCTACGTCGCCGAGGAGGATGTCGCGATCTGGCGTTACGGCGCCGAGCCGTCGGCAGGCGGCGCGCGCACACGGGTCGATTCGGTCGGCAGCGGGCATCTCACAGCGGACATCGAAGGGCTGGCGATTTACCGCCGGCCGGCAGGTCGCGGCTATCTGATCGCGTCCAGCCAGGGCTCGGACAGCTTCGCGGTCTATCACCGTCAGGGGCGGAATGCGCACGTGGTCGACTTCCGGGTGGTTCAGGGGCGAATCGACGCGGTCACGCACACGGACGGGATCGAGGTCACGAGCTCGTCGCTCGGCACGCGGTTCCCGCGAGGCCTCTTCGTGGCCCAGGACGACCGCAACGAGCCGGAGCACCAGAATTTCAAGCTCGTCGACTGGCGCGCCCTTGCCCGTGTGAGGCCGGCGCATACCCGCTGGATGGCGCGCAGGAGCACCTATTACGTCGACAGCGCCAGGGGCAGCAATAAGGCCGGAGGCAGGTCGAAGGCGACCGCGTGGCGCTCACTGGCGAGGGTGAACGCAGCTCGGATCGAACCTGGCGACAGCGTGCTCTTCAGGCGTGGTCGCGTCTGGGGGGGAAGCTTGAAGCTGAAGGCGAGCGGCACGCGTGCGCGTCCGATCGTCATCGGCTCCTATGGAAGGGGGACACTGCCCCTGATCGGGGGGTCAGGGGCGACGAGCTGCGTCGTGATCACAGGCTCGTTTGTCCGGCTGCGGCAGCTCCACGCCGGTGACTGCTCTTGGGCGGGGATCGAGGTCGCGGGCGACTCGGATCGGGTAGCGCGATGCCTGATCACCCGCAATGCGGCCGGCGTCGACGTGAAGGCAGGAGCGGTGGGCACGAAGATCGTGAAAAACCACATCGTGGACAACAACAAGATGTCGGTCCTGACTCCGTCGCCCAGGAACGACGATTCGGGCGCGTTCGGGGTCGCCCTCCACGGCGATCGCAGCGAGGTAGCGTGGAACCGGATTTCCGGCTCCGACGCGTTCTCGTACGACTACGGCCGCGACGGGGCGGCAGTGGAGGTCTACGGGGGACGGCACAACCGGGTCCATCACAACGTCGCCGTCCAGAACCACGACTTCAGCGAGCTCGGCAACTCGCGCTCAGTGGACAACACGTTCGCGTACAACCTCGTGCGTTCCCGGTTGGCGGTCTCGAGCTTCTTGGTCACTCGCGGAGATCAGAGCCGATTGGGGCCGGTGCGGCACACGCGCCTGTACAACAACACCGTCTACCTCACGGGTGCCTCAAGCCAGGGCTTCGTGTGCTACGCCGGCTGCAATCGAGACATCCTCAAGATGCGCAACAACATCATCGAAGCCCGCGCAAAGGTCGGCTACGCCGACGCCCCCTTCAACGAGAACCACGATCTCTTCTGGGGTGGCCCTCTACAGGCCCGTCACGGCCGGCGGACCTTCGTCCGTAAGCCGCGCTTCGTCTCACCGCCGCACAATCTCCGCCTCCGCCGGATCAGCCCGGCCGTCGACCGCGGCATCCCACTGGGCTATCGGGTCGATCTCGACCGGCATCCAGCGAGGCTCGACGGAAACGGCGACCGCCGTGCCGTGCCCGACCTCGGGGCCTACGAGTACAGACCGGGTTAGACAGGCGCGGCGGCGTGGCGCTCGTCGTCCCAGCGGAGTAGCCGAGCAGTCGGCCTGCCCTCCTCCGGCCCCTCGAGCTCGATGAAGCCGAAGCGCGCACCGTCGCTGACTTCCCGCGCACCACGTGGGACGATCGTCGACCACGTGCCGGGATTCAAGTAGCGTGGCGTCTCGCGACCGGGTCGAAGGGGCCGGTCGGCGGGGACATGCGTGTGTCCAAAGATGTAGAAGGGAACTTCCGCCCGATCGCGCGTGAGCACGTCGTCGATCGCAGCGGCTGCGTGCTCGAGATAGCTCTCGCGGGAAAGCGGGGCACCCTTGAACCGCGCAATGAGCGCCCTCGCGGCCTCGCGCGCAATACGCCGCTCGAGCGCCAGTGGGGCGACCGCGGAGAGGCGGTCGAGGGAAGCGAGGGTCCGCCGATCGAGGCCGGTCTCCTGCGCCACGCCTTCGAGCGCGGCCTCGCGGTCGCGGCTTTGACCGGGGCGGGCCGCGTCGCCAATCCCGAGCAGACGAGACACGAGCGCCGCTCCTAATCGGACATGCGCCTTTCCCCGCGCACCCGCCGCGCTGTCGAGGCGGTGGAGATCCACGTGCGCACCGAGCGGCGTCTCCAGGCCGAGGGCCGAGGGCACGAGAAGAGTTCTGATGGCATTGAGATCGTGGTGCTGGCTGCCGTGTTCCGCGTACAGGAACCCGCGGCGGTACACGATCCAGGGGTGGAAATCCACCGCGTCCTCGGTGCCCGCCTGGCTGGCACCGAGCACCTCCCGAAGGCGCCGCTGCGCAGACGGTCGGACGAACTCCAGGTCGTGGTTTCCGGGAATGACGACGACTCGAGTACCGGAAGCTGCAAGATCGTCGAGCGCGCGCACGACGAGCGGGTGCGCGTCGGCGATGAGCTCGAGCTTCCCCAGCGACGCTTCCTCGGACGTGTCCCGCCACGCGCGCCGGCCTCGCGTTGCGTGCACGAAGTCGAAGAAATCGCCCGCCAGGACCAGGGCGCTGATCCGAGGCTGGTCGCGTGTCCCAAGGTTGTCGACGAACCGGGCGAACGCCTCATCGGCGGTGAAGAGCGGGGCCCCACCACCCGCGCTGACGTGGAGGTCCGCCACCACCACGATGCGTTCTGAGGTCGAGGCTCCCTCGCTACGGACGGGTTTCGCAGACGGCATCAGCCGAGCACATACGGCCAGACGAGGACGAGCCCGATGCTGATAAAGGCGTGGGCCGTAACGACGCCGCCAAGGCTTCTCGTCACCCGCACGCACCAGCCGAAGAACAGCCCTACCAGCGCAACCACGGCGATATAGGGGCCCGACTTCGTGCCGAGATACATCGCCGTGAACAGCCCTGCCGCTGCGATCCAACCCACGGCGCCGAAGAGGTCGGTAAACACCCGCTGCAGGATGCCGCGAAACAGCAACTCCTCGGTCAGGCCCGTGAAGACGGGAAGCACCAGGAATCCGGCGATCACGAGATTCTTTGTCAGGTGAGGTTCGAGGCGCTGGGGTCGCAGAGCAGCGTAAGCGAGCAGTCCGAGTGGAACGCCCGAGACCGCGATGAGAGCCTGCGTACGGGTCCACTCGAACCGGAAGGTCTCGCGTGTCCAAGCGGCGCCGAACAGGCGGGCCGTGAGGATGATGGCGAGCAGAAGCGGCGCTCCGGTCACCGCGTACCAGTAAATTGGGGGCAGATCCGGAACCGGCATCGTGAGGCTCAGAATGCGCGCGAGCGGAACAAGTGCCAGCGCCGGGAGGACCTGCAGCGGGTTGAGCGCTCGGTCAGAGCTTGCGCGGCCTTCCTCCTGCCTGCCGGCGACCAGGGCAAAGCCAAGCAGAAGGAGGATCACGACCGCGTGGCAGACGAGCCCAACCGCGGCATCGACAAACACCGTCAGCGCCTCGCTCGCCACGACCGACACGACGTAGGCGACGCCGATCGCGCGCAGCACAGCGAGGCGACTCCCGGCGCGGGGTGTTGAGATCAGTCCGGCGCTGGAGGCGTCCACCGGCTCAGAGGATCACGTAGGCCAGACGAGCAGCTTCGACAACCACGAAGCTGACGAGCATGGGCACGATCACGATCGAGAGGGCGCGAAGCCGGCGCGCGGCGCCCCCGCCCCCTGCGGTCCGCACGAGCTCCCGGAGCAGCAGCAGAATCAAGAGCAGGACGACCGCAGTCACGCCGATCGTGTTCGAGACGGTCTCGAAGTCGGTCCCGAGCAGGACCTGTCGAGTCACGTGATTGACGAGTGCGCTCACGAGGACGGCCTCGTTCCGATCCGGGCGCCGGCGAGGTCGAGTCCCGCGCCGACCGCCGCAAGGCCGAGCAAACCGCCGAACAGTGCCTCCGGCGACCAGATCCCGGCGTAGATCATCGCGAGCGAGGCGAGCAGCGCCACTCCGATGCTGAGCGCGATTGCCACCGCGATCTCGAGCAAGGTGTCGCCGAGGCTGAGAAGGCGAACGAGCGCCATTCCCGGGCAGATGAGAACGAATCCGAGAACGACGTAGGGCCGGGCATCGGCCCCCGGCACGACGAAGACGACAACCGCGGAAGCCAGGGTCGCGAGGATGACGCCGAGGGGCCACACGGCCGCGGGAACGCGTCGGCCGATCACGTCACCCTCACGTTTCTGAGCTGCAGAACGAAGGCATCAGGATGCGCATAAACTGCCCGAAAGTCGGGCGATCTGCGCAGTTGCCTGACCAGGTTTTCGAGCCAGCCCCGTCTGACGTCGGAGAACGTCTCGAGATCGGCAACCTGGCTCCGCGTGACGATGAGATACGAACGTCGCGGATCGGTGCCGTTCATCGTCCGACGGATGAGGTCGACGGCGGCACGAGGCGGTGCCTCGGAGACGTCGAGGTCGTGCCAGCGCGGTAGCTCGCTGACGAATGAATACTTGAACTGCTCGTAGCGGACGAATTTCCGAGGATAGTCGCGCGTCAAAGACACGACGAGGGCACCCTTCGGCGCGACCCGATTGATGTAGGCGTCCGCCCCGACCTCGGCCTGTGTGAAGTAGTCCGTTCGTTCGTTGCCGTACCGGCTCACGAGGAATCCCCCGACGAGAACGGCGCTGGCGACTGCAAGCGCGAGCGAGGCCCGCCACGAGCCGCTCGCCTTCGCGGCCGTGAAGAACACGGCCGCGATGAAGAACGCCATGAACGGCAGCGCAAAGAGATAGATGCGAAGCAGGATTTCGCCCCCGTAGGACTGGAGAGCGATGAGCAGAAACGGCGCCAGAGCGAGGACTGCAAGCTGGAGGTCGCGGTAGCCCCTGCGGAGACGCCTGAGGAAGCCGACGAGCGCGAGTAGCCAGAGCCCACCCGTCATGGCCACGCGCGTGAATACCACCAGGAGGTGCTCGGGGCTTCCGTGCAAGCGTCCACCGAGGCTGGACGAGACGTTCTTGTCCACCTGGCCCACCGAACCAGCGACTGATCCGAAGTGCCCCGAAAGGAAGGAGCCCGTCATGAAGACAACCCACGCGGCGAGCATCACGAGCACCAGAAGCGGGAGCCCGCGCGCGCTGCACGAACGAACGGCCACGAGACCGGTGACCGCGGCGAAGAGCGCAAAGGGGGTCAGCTGGTGACTGGGGATTATCGCCGCGGCCACCGCAATGAGCACCAGAAGGAGGAGAACCCGCTGGACAGCGGTCCCCTTAGATGGGCCGACGGAAGCGACTCGAAGCGCGCTGCGAAGACGGGTGAATACGCGACCGCTCGCGGCGAATGCGGTTGCGGCCACCGGAGCCCCGGCCGTGAACCAAGAGAGCAGAAGAGCCACGGCGACGAGGTAGAGGAGGTAGGTCATCGCCTGCGGCGAGAAGTAGTCCTGGGCCACCCAGTTCGTGATGGAGAACATCCAGACCGTGGTCCAGATGAGGCGACGGTCGGTGGAGCCCGCTCGGGCGATCAGGAAAACGGGGAGCAGGAACAGGAGGTCGTACACGAGCGGCGCCCAGCGCGCGAAGTCGATCGTGGTCTTGATGCCGGCAACGTCGGCAACGAAGGCCGAGAAGACGAAGAATCCGGGCCAGTTGAAATACGCGTCGATGTCGGTCTCGACGTGGTGGGTTCTGTCGAGGTAGTCGACGATCCCCACATGCCGCCACGTTGCAGAGATGTGCGGGACGTGCTCGACGATGCTGGTCGTCCCGAAGAGGATCACGACGAGAGCCGCGACGTGAATCAGGAGCAGAGGCCCGACAGGACGGAAATGCAGGCTCGTGAGAAAACCGGCGGTGACGAGCCCGAGCGCCACGAAGACCGGGGCCGGCAACACGGAGACCAGACCGGCGTCTGTCATCCGGCTCACGTCGATGGCTGAGAGCGCCAGAGCCCAAAGGAATACGCCTCCCGCCGTGAGCAGGAGCGCAGCCGCCGGCGCGATCGAGGGCAGAAGAAACGCTCTGCAGGCCGAGTAGGCGGGCGCGATCTCGATAGGCCGTGCCTCAGGCGCGCGGGCCACAGCCTCGGCCGGAGTCACCTCGGCCTCGTGGGCCGCCGGCTCGACCTCGGCCTGACTTGCCTCAGGCCCTCCGGTGAGGGTCTCTGGCTCGGCCCGGGTCAAGTCGGGCTCTCGAACC
>Ga0137374_10008354_pt1 | contig 12234 bp, 19 predicted proteins | sample SagtaG_20_FD_104811 | JGI IMG/M metagenome (GOLD analysis project Ga0137374, IMG submission 104811) | Vadose zone soil microbial communities from Sagehorn Ranch, Mendocino, California, USA - Sage1_R_100_16 metaG | ecosystem: Environmental > Terrestrial > Soil > Vadose zone | place: USA...
CTTCCGTGTCTGCCTGAGCAGATGCGGACGAAGCCAGGACAGTGAGGTTGGCCAGAAGTGCCAGGACGAACGACAGTACCGCTAGGCGGCGCATGAAGCCTCCCCTCTGGGCGCTCTGAGTGGTCACTGCGATGAAAGCTAGCGGGCTGCCCTCGGGCACGCAACCCGCATTTGTGGCGCGCTTCGAGTCCAGAACGAAATGGCCGAGGGTCAGGACCTGAGCACGGCGACTCTTGGAGAGGTTTGCAGTGGGAAATGGTCACCCTCTCACCGGAAGATTCCGTCTCTGACGCCGTTCGATTGATGGCCGGTAAGGCCATTCGATGGGTGCCCGTGATCAAGGAGGGCAGCCCCGTGGGGATCGTGTCGATCGGCGGCCTGGCTATTGATCAAGACCTTGATTCCGCCTTGGCGGACACTAGCGAGGCGGAGCCCAACCAGTAAATAGTTCGGCCTCATTGGGCCGGTGCTGAAAGAGCGACCAGGCTAAGGGGCCTGGGATGTGGACTCCAGTTTCGCGAACGCGCCGCTCGTGTTAGACGCGACTCCTACCAAACAGGAAGTACACCAATGCGATGACGACAACGATAGCCAAGATCAAGCCGATCCACCCTAACCTGAGCGGCACGGCGACCTAGGATGCTTTCTCGTCGGTGTTCCAGCCGGTCTGGCGGACGCCGGGCGACCAGGCGAAGGTGACGGTGGCGTACAACCGCGCCGCGGGCGTCGTCCGCTGGCTTGTCGATGACCAGGAGGTCGCCCGGGTCGACCACATCGGCCTGCCGTCGCCGGGCGCGACGACGATCATCGACCACGGCGGCATCCCGCAGCCGGCGGCGCCGCGGCGTCTGAATTGCGGGACGGCGCTGTTCACTCTGCTCGACGGCGGCCTGCCGCCGTCCGGACGGGGCTTGTTTCCCTCGCACCGGCGTAACGTTCCCGGCGGCGTTTGTCGGCGGCCCGAACCTCTTCGGCCAGGGCTCGGAGATGCGCGTCCAGCGTTTCGAGATCGACAGCGTCAACGGCGGCTAACTGGGCACAGCAGGTGGGCGCGGCCGGACGCGCGCACCTGTCAAGGGATTCGTAGAGCCTTAGCGGCAGCCCAAGCTGTTGGGTGCAAGAAATCGAGCCGGCGGCGGTTATGAAGGTGTGGGGTGCATTCATTCGGATCACGCCGTTCACCTGCCCATGTGACCATCGTGGATCGGGTGCCGGCTGGGCCTGACGGGCCTTTCAGGGATGCCCGGTGCCCTCGCGCCCGGCCTTCCAGGGGGAAGACATGAGTGTCTCAGACTCATGTCTCGGTTGATTGTTTCAGGCATGGATGCGAGCATTCCGGCAGCCACCTCACGCGCTCGCGGCCCGTCCCGGTACGAGAGACCGAATCGCAGGTACCAGCGGACCGCCAGGGTGATGACCTTGGGCGGAAACCGGTACCCGGTGAAGGCTGAGCTTCGTGCTGGACGGGGGCGAGGGTGAGAGCGTGATCTCATGGACGAAGTCTCCCCGAAGCGGCGCTCGGCGCCCAATGCAACAGTGCCCCTGGATCCCTTGAGAGCCGCGACGCTCCAGCGGAAGCTGAGCAATGCCTTCCGGGAACGACAGAAGTCCAGCCTGAAAGGACGCACCCGCCTGGAGCGCAGGCGCTGGCGGAACTCCATGAGGAGAAGCTGGCCAAGCTGAACGGGTTCCGCCATGGGATCGACCCGGCGCTCATCCGAGAGGCCATCGACCGCCTCTCAGAGGAGGAAAACCGCCTGCGTGAGGAACTGGCCCAGCTATCCCGGAAGCCGGACGAGCAGGTTCAGCTCGCCTCCGTCGAGAGGTTGAGGGAAGTGGGACCTGAACTCAGCGCGGTGCTACTGAGCGGCCCGGACGACATCCGTCGGCGGATTCTGACCCGCCTGGTCAAGAGCGTGACGTACCTCAAGGAGAACCGGAACATCGAGGTGGTACTGGTCCTGCCCCATCCGGACGTCCCGCTCAGGCTTGCGGCACCGGACGTGTCGGCTCCAGGGGCTCCCCAGGGACGCGTCCGAGATAGACAGTGCCCGGGGCCGGGCGCCTACAGAATCCACACGGGTTGATATGGGCTTTGAGTTGCTGGTTCGCATGCCCTGGACCAAATCAGGTCGATAACCTAGTGGCCCTGACTGACGCCCTGTGGTTCAGGTCAACGAGAGGCCCCTGGGGTCTTGGCCATGGTCGGTGCTTTCCGGGAAGCAGTTTGACCTGCAGGGAGCGCATCCAGGCATCTAGGGACCGCCTCCAACTCCACCTCCCGCCCGATCACTTCCTGAACCACAACGGAGCCTCCAAGGGAATCTGGTCTTTCGACAGATTGTCCACGGCGTGTCCGTTGTTAAGGTCTTCTGAAGCGGTCCCGAATCTTTCTGGCTCTGGATGCTCGGTTCTGGGCACTCGCCAGTGGCCTGCTCGACTGGGAGTTGGCATACCTCGGGCCGATCGTCCCAGCACGACCCGAAATGGAGCGTCTGGCGGACGCCATCGACACAGGGGACGGCTCACAGGAGCTGCCTCAGGAGGTCGAGTCCAATGTTCCCCCCGCTGATGACGCACACGACCGTGGACCCCGCCTTTGGGGCCACCTTGCCCGCCAGCAAGGCGGCCAGGCCGGCGCCGCCGGAAGGCTCCGTGACGAGCTTGGTCCGCTGGATCAGCATGCGAAGCGCGTCGAGGATCTCTGCGTCCGTCACCCTCACCATCTCGTCCACGAAGCGCCGGGCGTGCCGGAAGGTGTGCTCGCCGACGAATGGAGGGGCGAGACCATCGGCGATCGTTTCGACCTTGTCCAGATGCACCGGCGCTCCCCGCTCCAGGCTTCGACTCATCGCGTCTGCTCCCGCAGGCTCGACCCCCACCACGCGGGCGGATGGGTGCTGGAGCTTCACCGCCGCCGCGATGCCGGAGATGAGGCCACCCCCTCCGACCGGAACCGCGACGAGGTCGACGGTCGGGACCTGCTGGAGAATCTCGAGCCCTACCGTCCCCTGGCCGGCCATGATGGCCAGGTCGTCGAAGGGGTGGACCAGCGTGAGGTTCCGCTCTCGCTGCAGGGCCAGGCAGGCGTCGAAGAGGCTCCCCTCGGTCTGGACGACCTCGCCGCCGTAGCGTCTGGTCGCCTCGACCTTGGATGGCATGGCAGTCAGAGGCATGACGATTGTGGCCTTGGCCCCCACGGCGGCGGCGCCGTAGGCGAGAGCAGCGGCGTGGTTCCCGGCCGACAGGGACACCAGCCCGCGCGACAGGTCAGTCGGGTGCATCGACAGGAGCTTGTTGAACACCCCACGGGGCTTGAACGAGCCGGTCTTCTGGAAGAGCTCCACCTTGAGATGCAGGTGCACGCCCAGCTCATCGCCGACGGTGGTGGAAGACATCGTCGGCGTGACGTGGACCCGGCCCTCGATCCGGGCCCGGGCGCGCTCGATGTCTTCGAGTTCGAGCAACGCACCAGCGCCCCTACCGGCCTCTTCTCCGAGCCCTTCCATGACATCCCCTCAGGGAAGCGTGCCGGTCAGGATGGCCGCCAACTTGGCCGGATCGATGTTGCCGCCGGACACCACCGCGACAACTCGCCCCGTTCCGGCCAGCCCGGCCGCGGCCGCGGCAACCAACGCGGCCCCCGCCCCTTCCGCCACCACCTGGTTCCGCTCGACCAGCACCCGCACGGCCCTGGCGCTGTCCGCCACCGATACGGTGAGCGAACCATCGAGGATCCGGCTGACCAGGGGCCACATGGCCTCGAATACGGCCTTGCCCCCGATCCCGTCCGAAGCTCGGGGTGTACTCCACGCTCGTGGGCCCGCCGGCCGCGAGCGAAGCGGCGAGGGGTGCGGCCGTCTCGGCCTCGGCGGCGAACACCTTCGCTTCCGGCCGGAGGGGCTTGACCGCCGCGGCGATACCGGTGGAAAGCCCACCCCCACCGTAGGGCACGACCACGGCGTCCGCGTCCGGCAGATCCTCCAGGATCTCCAGCCCGATGGTGCCGTTGCCGGCCATCACCGCCTGGTCGGCGAACGGATGGACGAACAGCCGGCCGGGGAAGGCCGGGTGGGAATGGTCCGCCATCACCTGCCACGACTCATTGAAAGGAACCTTGAGGTAATCGGCCCCCAATCGGGTGATGGCGGACAGCTTCGCCTCCGGCGCGGTCTCAGGCACCACGGCCGTGCAGGCGATGCCAAGCCGTCGCGCATGCCAGGCCAACCCCTGGGCCATGTTCCCAGCGCTCGCCGTGTAGACGCCCCGGGCCAGTCGGGCGGGGTCGACCTGGGCCACGGCGTTGCCGGCGCCCCGGATCTTGAAGGCGCCGATCGGTTGAGGTTCTCGAGCTTGAGGTAGCCCTCGGCGGGGGCCTCGTCGACGTTCAGGCGGACCAGCGGGGTGCGGAGGGCCCACTGGGAAACTCGATGGGCGGCCGCGCGGATCTCCTCCAACGACGGCAGACGGTGGGTGGTCGAGGTGTCGATCTCCATGACGGCCCCTCTCGCTCGACGCGGCCCTGCTTCGGTCTTGACGGCCCGTTGGCAGACGCATCGTACGGCGGCGAGGTCCTCGACTCCACGCCGACGCCTGGGAATACCGTGAGTCTCAGCGCGCCCCAATGCGGGTTCCTGCCCGAGGTGGAACACGCACAGATTCCCCAGGCGCAGATGCGGTGGTTCAAGTCGAGGTGGCGTCCGAAGCCAGACTTCATCCAAGGCTAGCTGGAGCCGACCCTGTGGCCTGGGAAGCCATAGAGCGCGAACTGCCGAGGACAGTGTCGCCCGAAGTGTCGAGCGGCGCATCCTGTTTGGTACGGACGACCCGAGATGCATGAGCTCTAAGAAGCCCGACCACGCCCAGGAAGCAGCTCCGTCTCAGGCTCACCAGGGGGGTATGGGCGGAGGAAGTACTCCCTCCCCATCATCTCCGTGAGTAGGGAGAGCGGAAACATGTCGGTCCGGATGGGGAACTGGGTGCGATGGGCGGCCACGGCCGCGATCTTTCGCTCCACATACTGCGAGACGTCGATCACGGTCGTGGTTTCACTCCCCGCATCTCCCTGTATCGCATCGCCAGGCCAGATCTCCCGGCCAGGGAATGACGTCCCCCGGGAGGCGAACGCAGTGTGCTCATGGGGCGAGAGAACGAGACATGTGACGCTGTCGGCGGCTATGACGTGAGCGGTTCGGGCAGCTCGATGGACGATCCCAAGCTCGCCGAAGAACTCCCCGGGGCCCATCCTCTTGGCGGGGCGCATGGTGCCGTCGGGCTCCTCCTTGGTCACCTCCACTTCGCCCGAGAGGATGAGGTACAGGCTCTTGGCGGGCTCGCCCTGCTCCAGGATGTAGATGCCCGGTGGGAACCACTCGATCTCGATGGTGTCAGAGACATAGCGAAGCGTGGTCGACTCCTGGGCGAAGAGCGAGAGGGCATGCACGAAGTCGCCGCTCCCCTTGAAAACGGTGTTGGCCTCCACCAGCCACTTGGCTAAGAGATCCAGGAGTAGCAGGCGACTGCGGGGGAAATGGCTGTGAAACAGGCGTGAGGGAGCGGGCCCATGGAGGCCTTCGGCGGGACTGTCAACGAGCGCCCGCCTGAAGGCTTCAGTTGTTGCGTCGCTGATGGCGATGTGATCCGGGTGCCCGTAGGCGCCCTCTGGGCCAAACGTGATGACAACGTCCGGCCGGAAGTCGCGTGTGATGCGAAGGACATGCTCGGAAAGCACCACGCGGTCGATCTCGGCTAGTTGGCCGTCCGTGTAGTCAAGGCAAAGGGCGTTCTGAACGCCCAGGATCGAACAGGCCTGTTGAAGCTCCCGCTCTCGGACCTGGCCCAAGGTGCGCCGGGTGGCGGCACCAGCGTCGCGTATTTGTCCACCTTGCCCACGGGTCGCAGATACGACCATCGCTTCCCATCCATGTGACACACACTTGGCCAACGTCCCCCCCACGCAGAAGACCTCGTCGTCCGGGTGGGCGAAGACACCGAGTAGCCGCGGCTGATCCATCCGTCACCTCCGCCGATTCTCATGCTTGGCGACAGTCCTGCTAGAGCCACGTCTGGCCGTCGGATGGATATGACAAGGAGCTCGTCCTCCGGCTTCCCCGATTCGAGATAGTACGCAAAAGCGAAGCGACGCTGCAGGGTACGGCGCCGGAATAGCCTGACTGCCCCAGGTGGGCGCCTCGGAGGAAGAGAGTCGGTGCCGGGGGGCGAACCGAACGAGAGTGCAGACATCCGATAAGCGCATTTGTCCAGGTAAACGCCACCTACTCGGTCGCCGGATGAGATCGGGCTCGGGGCCCACTCGTACGGGACCCTTCCCCAGTAGCCGATCCTCAGCGCTCGACTTGGTAATCAGTTCGATTCCCGGCTGCGGAGGCGGACCGACAGGCGTACGAACCCAGGCAGGCCTGGGACGCGAACATGGGTGGAGTCCCCGTTATTTGGACAAAGTGGTCTGGACAGTCCAGCTCACGCCCTAGGAGAAGATGAGACCCGACTCCTGCCGCATCGGTCTCCCCGATTTCTCTCCCTCCCCAATGCCTCCCCGATCTCTCTCCCAGCCCCGGCGGGAGTTGAAGTGTGGACAGCCGCCTATGTTCCTCACTAAACGAAGATGAACATAGGCAAGGGCCCGCCTGAAATCAGCCCTCTAGGGCCTCGTCGCACGCCTCGTGAGAGCCTTCATGCAGGTGAGCAATAGTCTTGAAGATCACTCCGGGAGGAACGCCAGGAAACGCCGCGTCGATAAAAGCCTTCAGCTCCGGCATTCCCCCAGGAATCTCATCGCTCGACCCAGGAGGAGATATGCCCGACGCTTCGAACCCCATACAGCTCGCTTGACCGCCGCGAGTATCCGCGATCGCGGCACTGGTCGGAGCCGCAATGGTAAGCCCTCCCACAGCTAGCAAGACCACGATCACCCTTCTCATCCCCTACCTCCGCGAGGAAAAGTCCTTCCTTAACTCGCCAAGCTTGCTCTGTCACTTGTATCCAAGCAATACGCCAAATTGCGTAACGAGCAGACCACCCTCACCGAGGGAGCAGTCATACCCCGTTCGAGGGAGAGGTAATAGTCGTAAGACAAGCATGCGGGAGCCCGGTTGTCCGGACGCTCCCCGATGACCTATGGTACGGCACCCATCCGAGACAGGAGGTGAGATCATGCTCGACCGATTCCGCGTCTACGCGGTTCTTCCGGCATCTGATCTGCAGCGAGCCAAGGCCTGGTGGCAAGCGAAAATCGGGATGTCCCCGACGAACGAGGATCCGGGAGGATTGTGGTACGCGTGCGCCGACGGCACGTGGGTGGTCCTCACCCCGAGCGGTTACGCGGGGACGGCCCAGAACACGGCCGTCAGCTTCTCCGTCACCGGCATCGAGGATCTGATGGAGGAGCTCAGGAGGCGCGGGGTGGCCTTCGAGGAGTATGACCTGCCGAACTTCAAGACAGAGAACGGTCTGTTCGAGGCCGGCGGCTACAAGGCGGCCTGGTTCAAGGACAGCGAGGGCAACATCGTTGAGATCGCACAAGTGCCGTCCTGACCCTGTCCACTCAGCCATTTCGGACCGGCGCAAGCTGACGCCGGAGCACTGGTCTCGAGGGAGCAGAAATCGTCAGAGGCGCCCCGTCGGTGGGACGCCTCTGGCTACGAGCTGGCGCTGCACTCAGCTCTGCATGCGGTAGCAGTTGAGGATGTTCCCTTCGCTGTCCTTGAACCAGAACCCGCGGTAGGGACCCATCTCGGCCACGCCACGCTCGTCGGTCTTCGCGTAGGGCAGGTCGAAGTGCTCGAACTCGATGCCCTTGCCGATCAGGTCGTCGGCGACCTTGTCCAGATCGTCCACCTCGAACCCCATGGCCGTGGCCTGGTTCGTTCCGGCGAACTGGCTCGGGTAAACGCCGAACCTGGTCCCTCCCGCCGTGCTGTACTCCAGACCGCCCTCGTTCTCCACGGACGGGGTCAGTCCGAGCTTCTCCTGATACCAGCGCTTGGCGCGCTCGATGTCCGACGCCGGAAGCATGGCGACGGACGGGAACCCCTCGAACACTCCCTACCACCTCCCCCTACAGCCAATGGCCCGGGTCATCCCGGGCGATACCAGAATGCAATGTCTGACCGGTCCCGGATCATTACATTTTTGATGAGACCGTGCTTCAGGTATCTGAGGCCCAAAGCTCCGATCACCGCGGTGGAGATTGGGCAGAATGGGGTGATTCCTCTCTTCCACTTCTGCCGTGTGCTCAGGAGGAACGGTCTCCTTACACTCACGATCTAGCGGACCGGCGAGCCTCCCACGCATCGAGCCGGTGCATCCCGAAGATGCACCACATCGGGGCGGCCCCCTCCGGTTCGGGGACGCCGCGGAGCCGCCGGATGAGCTCGCCGATGGCACCGAACTCACAGCCGGGGGTGCCGAGGGCGAGGGAGACCAGTCCCCCGACGGCGGTGAGGATCAGGAACCCCAGCGCGAAGCCGTACAGAAGCCAGGTGAGCGGCGCGGCCCACAGCTCGCCCTCGACCCCGATTGCGGTGGCGCCCGCCGCGATCAACACCACGGCGAACGCGATAACGGCCCGGATTCCCCAGCGGCGACCGAATCCGCTGGTCGCGGTCTGGTAGAGCCCGTAATAGATCCCTGCGCCGATGACGAACCACGGCGCACCCCCGGGCCCGCCCTCGGAGAACCCGCTGATACCGTCGTATGCGATGAGGCCGGCGGAGAACGCCATCACGGCCGTCAGGAGCAATCGGCAGGCGCCGCCCGCCGGTCCTATCCTCCGCCGAGGGGTGGTGACCCGAACGTTGTGCGCGTCCATGTGAACCCCCTCCGTCAGGTGGTTTGCCCCTCCAACACCCCCGCATGCTGTGCGACCGGCTCGTCTCCGATCGGCGAGGTCGCTTCATCGCTGTCAAGAACCATCAGAAGGACGAAACTCAATACTCGGGAAGCCGCCACCCTCAGAGTAGAGGATAGCCGACATCTAATAACCATGTGCAACTATCACGAGGACCGTGTGCTATGCTGAGCGTGAATCCTTCCGGCTCGGATGGCTGGCCGGAGTCGCGGTCTTCCGAATCGTCGGCCACGGCTGACATTCTCCCTGCCCGACCGTCGCGGATCCACAGGACGGTCAGACACTGCCGCGCTTGCGAACCTCGCTGCGCAGAGGGGGGCGCTTGCGGTTTGCTTGCGCTTGCGCTTCGCTTGCGCTACACTCTCTTGACATGGACTTGCTGCTGACAGGCGGAGCAGAGGTGGCCGCCAAGGAGCTTGACCGACTCGTACGCGCCCTGGTCGAGGAACTCGAGCGATCGGTTCCATCTGCGCTTCGGGGCGAGGAAGGGGCAACGAGAGTCTACGTTCGCGCTTGGAGGGGTCTCTCTCGACACTACCTACAGCTGGCCCACGACGTACTGCCAGACGCCGTCCTTGAGACCGAAAAGGGGGACACGCTGATCGTCGACATCAAACGATCAGTGTCTCCGATCGCGACCACTCTGCTCGACTACCTGGCAGTTGAGGCTCCCTTCTCGCCCTGGGTCACCCACTTCGGAGCCGGTCGCGGAGTGGCCGTATTTCTGTTGTCCGAGGTCCGCCAGGCCATTCCCGGACTCGATCCAATACCGCTGCCTAAAGGGGCGTCTGGACTTGCGCACTGGGACGTGAATGAAGGCGACTTCGCAAGATTCGCGCGGCTCGTCTGGCAAGAGCTTCAGGGAGAAGAGTCGCTCCTTACGCACATCGCCCGAGTGTTCCAGTTGACGGTCACAGATCTAGCGAATCTCTTCGGCGTCAGTCGCCAAGCTGTGTCCCAGTGGCTCGAGGAAGACATTCCGTCATCGCGTCAACCGAAGGCGCTCACAGTTGCGCACATCGCCGACCTCCTGGAACGAAACCTCTCGTCGAGCCGCATCCCTGCAATCGCTCGAAGTCCAGCCCCTGCCTATGGCGGGGGGTCGATGGTCGACATGATCGCCGCCGATCGCCACGAGGAACTCCTCGATATCGTGCGCGAGTCGTTCGACTGGGCGGTTACTGGGTGAGATTCCGCCACCTGGAACAACACGGGCGCCACTTCCGAGTCGCCGACCCTGCGTGGAGACGACCACTTGAGGGTCATCATTCACAGCGACATGGGGGGCGCTGGAACGAGGAGGGATCCTTTCCGGTCGTCTACCTCTTCACAGCCGTCGACGTTGCGCGATCGTTTGTGCTGTACAAGCACCGCGACCTTCCCTACTCGGTTCTGGACATGGTGCCTGACCGTCAGCCTGTTCTCGTCGGCACGGACGTACCCGATGGCCGCCACGTCGACATCGTTTCCGACCGCGGGTGCGTTGCCGCGGGGCTTCCCGCCTCGTACCCCAGGGAGGCGGACGGCATGGACATCCCGTGGGCGCGATGCCAGCCGATCGGACAGGCCGCTTGGGACCAGGGGGAGCCAGGGATGGCATGCAGGAGCGCCACGGCGCGAGTTGGCGACATCGGGCACGAACTCGCCTGGTTTGAGCGTGATCAGAGGCTTCGGTCAGCCGGTCGTCAACGCTTCGATGAGTGGGTCGCCTGAGCTTAGCCGCCACGGCATCCTTGCTCAGAGAGCTGCTACCGCCCTGCAATGGGATGGCGGACTACGCCGTGGAGAACCCTGTGATCTCGCCCTCCCAGTAGACGAAGGGGCCTTCCGGAAGCTCCCACTGGACCCTTCCGTAGCGAGGGATCCGCACACCGCCCTCGATCAGGGCGTAGTCCCTGAACTCGCCCCGCCACGGCGTCGGGATGCTTCCCTTGCCGACCTGACGCGGCCGGTCGGCCATGGAGCACGAGACGATGTCACCCTCGTCGTCGAACCCGAAGGTCAGCTCCGTCGGCCTCGGTCCCACCGAGGTGGCTACCCGGACCGACCGCTCGCCAGCTTCCCGCCACTCGAGATCCTCGTTGCCGACGATGCTGTAGGGCGTCCACGGCAGCTCCGCAACGTAGCGCGACAGCTCGCCCACCTCGACGTCGTCCCCGCGGGTCCGCATGAACCGGACGAGCCCCCAGACCCGACCGTCCATCCGGCCCCCCGTCTGATCGTACGCGTCCACGATCGACAGCCACACGGCCTTCCCCGCGATCGGGAACTTCGCCCGCCAGGAGAACGACACTCGCCGTACGCTGTACTCAGCCAGGGCGGTGAACCGCACCGGCCTGGAGCCCGGGGCCCTCCACATGCGGCCACGCTGGGAGATGCGCGTCACCGTGGGGAGCGGACCTTCTGGCACGTTGCCATCGACGAACCTCCAGACGATCGCCGGCAAGCGGTCCTGCCTCTCTGCAGACTTTGCCTCGGTCACGACATCCATCTTCCACTACGTTCGCACCCGTTTGTACCCCTCCTTGGCACGTACGTGGCACGCCGCGAGCAGAGGCACGGCGTCCGCGCCGATCAATGCGTGGGAGGGATATTGCGGTTCATGCGGAACAGGTTCTCTGGGTCGTATTCCGCCTTGACCCGGCGGAGGCGCTCGTAGTTCCCCCCGTAGGCATCGGCAGTACGAGTTCCGTCATCCTCGGCCAGCTGGAAGTTGACGTAATTTCCTCCGGTCGAGAAGGGTCGAATCGTCTCCCACGCCTCACGCACCCACTTCACATGCGCGTCGGCAGGGGTGCCCGGCGGCCACGTCCCCGCAAACCCACTGACGTACTGGGCGTCGCGGTTGCCCACCGCTCCGTCGTCGTCCGCCCGTTCGTTCAGTGCGCCGCCGAGGTGGAAGATGACCGACTGGGACAGCGGCGAGGTCACCCTTAGGGCCCCGTCACCGAAGGTATCCAGGAATTCGCGTGACAGACCAGGCAGGAACTCGGTCTTCCAATACCGGTGCAGCGCCTTGGGCTCCATGGCGTCGAGCATCGACTGCTGAGCCGCATATGGCCTCTCGGTGATCACGTCCACGATCGGATCCCCGAGGGCACGAACCGCGGCGAGGTCGGCCTCAGCGTTCCCGCCGCTGTGGCACACCTGCATGCCGGCGATGGGCTTGCCGTGCCACTGTTGGGGAACGAACGGGGCAGGCGGTGCCAGCCGGACGATGACGGCAGCGGTGAGTTCGCGTGGCGCCGATTCGGTGAGATCCCGGTAGGCCTCCAGCACATCGCCGGCCCGATCGGCGCTCCAGGCGATCAGCCCGCCGGTGACGGTCGGGCCGATCTCATGCAGGCGGAACGTGAACCGGGTGA
>Ga0137374_10008355_pt1 | contig 12234 bp, 7 predicted proteins | sample SagtaG_20_FD_104811 | JGI IMG/M metagenome (GOLD analysis project Ga0137374, IMG submission 104811) | Vadose zone soil microbial communities from Sagehorn Ranch, Mendocino, California, USA - Sage1_R_100_16 metaG | ecosystem: Environmental > Terrestrial > Soil > Vadose zone | place: USA...
CTGGCGGGTATGGCGGTCGTGGCTTCGGCATCGTGCACTCCTAGGATCCCTCTCAAAGGGACCGGAGTCCACGAAATCTGGGCAACTCCAAAGGGTTCCAGGTTCAAGGGTTCCAGGTTCAAGTGCGTCAAGCGTTTCGAATCAGGCGTGAACTTTCGAACCGTTGAACTTTCGAACCCTTGAACCTTCGAACCCTTGAACCTTCGAACCCTTGAACCTTCGAACCCTCGAACCCTCGAACCTTTGAACCTTTGAACCTTTGAACCTTTGAACCCTGATTAGGGGATGCCGATCGACACCTCGTTTGACGGCGGTCCTGCGCCGCAAGGGTTGGTCGCGCGCACGCGGACGAAATACCGCCCCGGTGGCGCAACCGCGGAGACCGTGAGGATTGGCCCGCCTGTATCAATCGTCACGAGATTCGTCAGGCCGCTGCTCGAGCCGACGTCGATTAAATACGATGCGGGGACGCCGCCCGCAGGCGCCGACCACGACAACGTGACGTTCGATCCCGCCACGGCAAACCCGAGATTGCCCGGCGCGTTTGGCGGCACGCACGCTCCACCAACGGTAATCGCGACTTCATTGGACGCCGGGCCGACGCCGGCTGCATTGCGCCCGCGGACGCGGACGTAGTAGACGCCGTTCGCAGCAGTGGCCGTGAACGTCCGCACCGGCCCTATGAGGAGCACCGCAAGGTTACTCAGACCAGCAGCGTTTCCTGCCTCCACGTGGTAGTTGGTTGGAGTGCCACCGTCGGCAGGCAGATCCCAGGACAGATTGACCGTCGATCCCACCACGCTCGATGTGAGATTACGCGGGGCGCCAGGCGGCTGAGCGGCAGTTGTTCCCATGAATGCGATGGTCTGATTGACGCTCACGTTGCGTCGCGTCACATGTCCCCCGTCGAGGAACGTGACGTCGACATCTACACTTTGCGCGGGGCCCAATCCGAAATGCAGCACTGGATCGTCTTGCGAGAGATATCCGTAGACGCTCTTCGCTTCGCGCATTGCAATAAGCGCATTGGTTCCCGCCCGATACACGCGAACTTTCGCGCCAAACGCCCCAGCCTGTCCCAGAGACGACGTGAGTTGAACCTTGAGCCAGTTGCCGCCGCCGGTGAGATTGTTGCGAATCAGGTAAAAAGAACCGAACTTGCTCGTCACGAGGGAATCGAGATCGCCATCGTTGTCCACGTCGGCAAATGAGACCGTGCGCGGATCGGGTCGCGTGCAGTCCGTGCTGATACATCCTGTCGCGGGTGTCGGCGTTGGATAAAAGGGCCCTCGCGTGAAGTGCGCGGCTCCGTCGTTGAGCAACACGGCCGGAAGTCCAGGGAACGTCAGATCCAAATCTCCATCGTTGTCGAGATCGGCCAACCCGGCTGTATATCCCGGAATGCCGCGGATCTCGGCGGCGAAGGAGAATGTGCCGCCGCCGGCGCTCAAATAGACGTACGCGATCCGGTCAAAGCCAAGCGGCCGCTGCGGATCCCGATCCTGGTCGATGAGGATTAAGTCAGTCCGCCCGTCGTTGTTCAGATCGCCGCTCGAGATGCCTGTAGAGGCGCGGTGAGAGATGCCGATCGATGTTCGCGGCACGCGCGTGAAGACGCCGTTGCCGTCGTTGCGGAGAACGCCGAGATCACCGAGCGTCGTGTTGTAACCACCGAAATCCGGCATCAGGATGTCCACGTCACCGTCGCCGTCGTAATCGGTGTCCGCCGCCGCCTGTCCCGCGGGCGTGGTGACGAGCGGACCGGATGTAATCGCGGAAAAATTGAAGCCCCCGTTATTTCGATAGAGTTCGTTGCGATCGGGCAGGGGCTCGAAGCTGCCCCGATCGCCATTCACAGCAAACACATCGATGTCGCCGTCGCCATCCATGTCGAAGCCGAGGATGCTCCGCGTATAACCTTCACCTTCCCTCGCAGGCGGTGGGTACGCCGCCATGGCCGGCGGCGTCCGATCGACAAAGAAGCCGCCATCGTTGCGGAAGATCTGGTTTGCGAGCGCCGGCGGGCTTTCAGTAGTGACGCAGTCGGTGAGGTACGTGTTGCCGACGAGCAAATCGTAATCGCCGTCGTTATCGACATCGGCGAACGCACCGCCGTGCGAGCCACCGGTAAAGCGAAGTAACCCGCGCGCACTGGTTTCGTCCGCGAACGTTCCATTGCCAAGATTGCGGTAGAAGCGGTTCGTGCGTTCTCCGCTTCGACATTCGTTGTACGTGAGAAAGACGTCGGGCCATCCGTCGCCCGTCGCGTCCGCCCAGAATGCGCCGTGACTCCCGCTGCGGGTGTTGCTCATCCCGGCTGCAGCAGTAACGTCGGTAAATGACAATGTCGCGTCCGCAACCGCCAGCTCCTGGGCGGCCCAAATCGTCGACAGATGCCCCGTATTCGCAATCGTCAGTGTGGCAAGAACCACCGTCGCACCAACGAGCGACCGGCGGGACATCATCATGCTCCTCATGAGGCTCCTTTGAAGGTTCGATACACCTGTATGCGCGCGGACGTGAAGCCCTCGGGCAACCGGAAAGCTTAATCGAGGATTTGGCAAGCTCGCTGATTTTTCGTGCGCGATAGAGGGCGAAGATACGTGAATTGCTGTGCTATACTCCTGCGCGTTTGTGCCAGGGCCCCCAGCCCCTGTCCATCAGAAAAACCCATTGGAACGCCGGACTTGGCAGAAGGACTGTACAGATGCAGTGGATGAAGACGACGGCTTTGACTGTTACGGCACTGGGACTCGTCGCATTTTTCAGCGCAGACGCAGCGGCCCAGGCACCTGTGCTGACTGCGACCGCAAACGGGGGGGCCGTGACGATTGACTGGACCTCCGTTCCTGGGGCGACCGGGTACACCGTACAGGCGGGCACCAGCAGCGGCGCCGCTGATATCGCTTCGGTGAATCTCCCGGCGACAATCACGCATATTGTCGGGGCCGCGCCCAACGGGGCGTACTTCCTGCGCGTTCGCGCGACCGCGACCGGCATCACCGGGCCGTTTTCGAACGAGGTCGCTCTCCTCGTCGGTGGACCACCTCCAGGACCGTGCACGGGCGCTCCCGAAGCGCCGTCAGTCACGGCGTTAGCGCGAGGGGCGACCGTGCTGGTGGCGTGGAACCAGGTAGCTGGCGCGGCGGGATATCGGGTTGAGTACAGCCGCACGCCGACGGGAACCGATATGGTGCATGTCGTCAACGGCGGCACCACTTCTGAGAACACGTTTGTCGGCATGCTGGGCACATTCTTCACGCGAGTCGTTGCCGGCAACTCGTGCGGTCAGACCGCGTCACAAACCGTTGAATTCGCGATTACTGATCTCGCCTCCGGACCAGGACCACGGACGCCCGATCCGCCACCGGGAGGAATCCTGCCGCTGCCCAGCTATGGAGCCGCTGTCGTCCAGAATGCTGGGCGCGCGTACGCAGCAGACCTGGCACGGCATTCAGGGCCGAATTGCAAGGGCGAACTCACCTGGCTCTTCAAGCTTCTTCGCGACTTGCGTCAGCAGGACAGTCGCTGGGGACTCAACTGGAAGCGCGGCTGGGGGACGGAACTCTCAACTGACATCATCACGTATAACGGAACTTCGGCGCCCGACACAGTGGCCACGCACATTTACCTCGTTGACGTGCTCAGCGGCGAGTGCGAGAGCAACATCCCCGTCTGGAACACAGCGACCACAGCGGAAACATGGTCCGCTAATGCACGATACCCCGGTCTTTGCGCGAACGGCGATTGCGCGAAGTGGACCATCGCGCCGTATCTCGCCGCCGGATACCCCGCGGATCCCCGGCAACAGTAGAGCTGTAAACAGGCTTTAGATTCGAACAGGGCTCGGCGCCTCGACACGGCGTCGAGCCCTTTTTCTGTCTGATAGGCTGTCTGTTTGCTCACGCGCGATCGACAAGTAGGTAGGGCAGATCGCATGACACACAACCCGCAACTCACACCGTAAATGATCTCGCGATGTCTTCTCGCGATCGGCGGCGCGACGATTCTGGCCGTCGGGGCGCAGGTGCCGATTGTTGGGGAACAAACCGCCGACCTCGATTCACTCACGCGCAGCGCCTCACTGATTGCGACCGGCCGCGTCGTGGAAGTGACGAGTCAATGGGACCCGGCGGTCAACGCCATCTATACATACGCCTTCATCGACATTTCAGAAGTCTGGAAAGGCGCAACGTCCTCGCGCCGGATCGTCGTAAAGATGCTGGGTGGCCGAGCCGGCGGAGTGGAGCTGTTGATCGCGGATCAAGCAGTGGTTGAGACTGGGGAAGATCTCGCGATGTGGCTCGACGTGCGCCCGCGAGATGGAACGTTGTATCCCGCGGGTCTTTGGAGAGGCGTCTGGCGCATCTCACGTACGGAGACCGGCGTGGCCAGGGCGGAACGCACACCGGAGGGCGGCGTCCGTGAGGAAGTGAATCTGGAAGAGCTTCGCGAGTTCGTTCGCGCCAACGGCGGTTCCGGCGATGTCCGATCGTTTCAGGCATCACCGCCTGAACTTGGTCCAGTGAGCGACTTCACGTTTGGCCCGCCTGACGGAGGACCGGCACGCTGGCACGAAGCCGACTCGGGTGTCCCTGTATTTGTCGACTACCAGGCGCCGCCGTCCGGCCTTGGTGGAGGCCTTGCTGAAATCGATGCGGCAATCGCGAGCTGGAATTCGACCGGGATGAACCTGCGGCTTCAGCGCGGCATCGCGCGTTCCGCCCGATGTCTCGGCGCGTACGAACCCGACGGGCGAATTTCTATTTCCTTCAACGATCCCTGCGGCGAGATCAGCGACAGCGGCTCTATTGTCGGATTAGGCGGCGGCTACTTCACGCCGGGCGAGCTCAGGAGCGCCGGCGGCGCGGTCTTCAAGAAGCTTCTGCAGGGCATTGTCGTGCTGAACAACAGTCCTGGCGCCTTCGCGTTCTTGTCTCAGCGCGGCTGCTTTCAAGACGCGCTCGCGCACAATCTCGGCCACACGATCGGCCTGGGACACTCGACCGATCCACGCGCCATCATGTGGCCGGATCCACTTCCTGGATGCTCGGCCGGGCCGTCGCCATTTGCACCGGATGACGTGAACGGTGCGCGTGCGATTTACCCCAGCGGATTACCCTCGTCGCCTCCCGGCGCGCCGTCGAGCCTCGCCGCGAGTGTAAACGGCACCAGTGTGACGTTGACATGGAGTGCACCGGCCACGGGCGGCGCCATTTCGAGTTACGTCGTGGAAGCGGGCTCGGCGACGGGTCTCGTCAATCTCGCGAGCGTCGCGACCAACAACGTGCAGACGTCGGCGACATTCATCACGGTGCCTCCCGGCGTTTATTTCGTCCGCATACGCGCGCGCAACAGCGTAGGCACAGGGCCGGCATCGAACGAGCTGCAACTGACGGTCGCGTGCAGCACTCCCCTTGCGCCGGCCAACCTGACATTCACTAAAGCAAATGGTGCGGTGACGTTCATGTGGATCGCCCCATCGGGCGCCCCGGCACCAACCGGTTACTCATTTCTCGTCGGGAGCGCACCAGGCCTCGAGAATCTGCTCGTGATCGATCAAGGGCTCCTCACTTCCTTAACGGGCACCGGCCCTCCGGGCACCTACTACATTCGCGTGAAATCACGCGGCACGTGCGGCACGAGCGGACCCTCGAACGAGGTGATTGTGACGCTGCCTTGAGCAAGTTGTTGGCGTTCGGATCGCTGGCTGGCGCGCTTTGGGGCGTCTTGCTCTATGCCAGCTTGGGCGCAGCACAGACTCCGCCGCCTCTCGTTGTGTGGCAGCTCGATAGGCCCGCCGCAGACGCGGCGCTCGCCGGTACGGCCGGACGCGACAATGGGGCCGCCGAACGTTACGTCGTCGGCATGCGTCTCGAGCGTCTATTCGAGGATCGTGCAGAGCGCATCTTGCTGAGTGTTGGCGGTCACTTCTGGGTGGCACGGTTCGAACATCTCGACCGAGATGTGCTCGGCCACCGCTCGTGGGTTGGATCCATCGAAGGCATTGCCAACAGCCACGTCTCGTTTATCGAGCGCAGTGGCATCGTTTCGGGTCTCATCAACGCGCTCGAGCAAACCTATCAGCTTCGCACGTTGGCGCAAGGCGTCTATCTCATCGAGCGCGTGGAAATCACTCGAACGGAACTGGATCCGATTGTCGCGGGCACTCCACTGCAGAATGAAGCGCCGCCATCGCCTGCAGTGAGCGCGCCCTCTGATCGCTCGATTGTTGACGTGTTGATCCTTTACACGCCAAACGCTCGAGCTCGGGCGGGTGGCCTGGCGCAGATGCAGGCACTCGTGGCGCAGATCGCCAGCGATTCGAACACGATCTTCGGGAGAAGCGGCGTCTCGCTGCAGATGAACCTGGTCGGCAGCTACGAAGTGCCGATTGTCGAATCGACCGATTTGTCGTCGACGCTGCATCAGGTGACGAACGAGCCGGGTATTCGCAGCGCACGCGATTACTTTCGTGCGGATCTGGTGCAGTTGCTCGTCAGCAGTCCGACCGCCTCCGCATGCGGCGTCGCATGGCTGCTCGATTCGCTCGCTGTCAGCGATTTCAACGCGTACAGCGTTGCCGATGTCGACTGCGTGGCGCAGTACACGCCGACGCACGAAATGATGCACAACATGGGCTCGCATCACGCGCCCGAAGACGACGCGATGGGCGCCCTGTTTCCGTATTCGTACGGATACAAAGATCCAACGCATGGATTCCGGACGATCATGGCGTATCCCTGTGCAAACGCGCGGTGTGCGCGAATTCCGAATCTCTCGAATCCAAGCGTTGCCGAGGGTTCTGCCCCGACAGGGACGCCGCGTCAGAACAACGCGCTGTCGGTGAACCAGGCGGCGGCGACCGTCGTGAACTTTCGGCAGCGCGCGACCGTCACAGCGCCTCCGAGCGCGCCGGCCGCGCCGCAGACGCAAGTGATCGGCAGCACGGTTGTGTTGTCATGGGATCCTGTCAGCGTCGACGTGAACGCCGTGCCCACCACGGTTGACGGCTACGGTGTGCACGTGCGTTCGGCCACCGGCCGCATCCCGCCTCTCTTCGTGTTCGTGGGAAACACGACGTCCGTGCGCGCGCTGGCGGCACCAGACACCTATTTCTGGAACGCGCTTGCCCTCAACAATGCTGGTGCCAGTCCCCCTTCGAGCGAGCAGAGTTTCAGCGTGTCCGGATCGTGCGGTCCAACGGGCGAGCCGCAGAATTTCAGATTTTCGCTCAGCGGCCGCGAGGTGACATTGAATTGGGCACCGCCGGTGGCCGGTGCCGGTCCGTTTACGTACGTCGTCGAAGCCGGGTCGGCTCCCGGGCTGACGGATCTCGCGACGCTGCCGGTCGCTGGAGCGACTACGCTGACTGTGCAGGCGCCACCGGGGACATATCATGTGCGCATTCGATCGCAGAGTCCGTGCGGCATCACCCCACCGTCGGATGAGCGGATGATTGTCGTACCATGATCGCGCTTGCTGTTTCTGGCGTCTCTCGCCTGCGCTTCCGGGCTGCTCGCCCTCTACACGCGTCTTCGTTCTGAATACCCGCGCAGCGTCAGCGGAGTTGCCGTCGCGCTGATCTTCGGCGCGACATCCCTCCTCTGGTACACCCTGTTCGAGCCGTCAGTGACCGAAACGGCGGCGTTCGGCCTCCTCGCATGGCATGTCGTCCTGGCGGAGCGGTGGAGTCAAGCGTCTGTTTCGGCGTGGCGAGGGTGGGTGCTTGGCACGCTGCTTGGTGCAGCAACACTCATCAGGCCGGCGAACGCGGTGGTTGGAATTGCAACCCTGATGTTTCTGTTCACGCGTCGGCTCGAGGGCGCGGATCGCGCGCGCAGTGGGTTGCGAGCGGCCGCGTGGATCGCACTCGGCGTTACGCCGTGGTTCATCGGGCGTCTCGCGCTGTCCACGCCGGGCAGCTTCGACTCGTCCCAGTCCTCCTGGCTCGACGTGTTGTTCTCCTCGTGGCACGGCTTCCTCTCGTTGACTCCAATCGTCTACTTCGCCGTGCTTGGCACCATCGGATACCTCCGCCGCAATCGGCCGTGGGCGCGCGCGGCGCTGATTGTGCTCGTCGCGGTCGCCTGGATCAACGGTGCGACAGGTGAATGGGCAAACGGCCCAGCGTTTGGCGCGCGATCGATGATCGGCGTTTTGCCGCTCGTCACGCCTGGACTGGCGTATGGGATTGACCTGCTCAGACGAAAGCCGGCACTGGCGCTCGCCCCGCTCGTGATTGCGGCGCTCCTGTGGAACCGCCTTCTGATGGTGCAATACACCGTCGGCTTGTTGCCGAAGGACGAGCCTGTCAGCTTTGCTCGTCTCGTGCAGCAGCAAGCAGACTTACAGGTTCGCGCCTCCAGGTTTTATCCGTTTGCGTTTCCGGCCAACATCTGGTTTGCCTGGCGTGAGGGTCTGCCGATCGACCGCTACGATCTGCTCGCGTTCGAGCCGCGCCGCGCGAACCTTGATCTCGTCATGGACCGCAAGGCGGACCGCTACCTGCTCGAAGGGTGGGACGCGCCGGGCGTTGACGGCGCCGAATCGGTCTGGTGGATCAACGGGCGGACGGCGACGCTTGCAGTACCGCTCGTGCTGCCACAGGACCGCGCTGTGCTGGTGACGGTGAAGGCCCGAAGCCGATTCGAAGAGCCGGTCGTCATCGGGGATCTTGCCCTGCAGGTGAACGGCCACGAAGTGGGCCAGTTGTCGCCGGGGGCAGCGGCGCCGACCGAAGCACAAATCATCGTGCCCGCCACGCCCGCACGCGCGCTGTGGCGCGACGGCTTCAACAAGATTGCCTTCGTCAGCCGCGGCACGCATCGTGTCGACCCGGGTGACACTCGCCCGCCGGGACCTCTCGCGCGTCGCGCGGGACGGCCCGCCTGGCCTGTCGCGATTTACCGAATCGCCATCGAGCCGAAGTGATCGTGAGATCGCGCGCGGTCACGTAGCGACGCCTCCCTAGGCCGACGGCACGAAGCGACACCCACCGTAGGCCCACCGGGCGCAGCGAGGCCCACATCTCGAAGCGATGTCCACCGAGCGTAGCGGGGCCCCACCGAAGGCCCACGTCGCGAAGCGACGCCTAGAAAGGCAACTGCAGGGGCACCGGCGATTCTGCCAGGCGCGGCAGTACGCTCAGCAGCTCCGGCGCCTGACTGCGCCATACAAACGCAAGGACTGCGAGTGACACGACGAGCGCCGCCACGCGCGAGGCCGACCAGCGCTCCGTATACAGCGGCGCCACGCCGCGCGCAAACAGCACCGTCAGTAGCGGAACCCACGGCAAATGGAACCGGCTGTCGCCGAAACTTGCGATGTGCAGGAGGACCACGGAGGCGAGCGTCATCAACAACAATCGACCGGTGAGGTTCGCTGTAACGCCAGGCCGCCAGGCGCCAATCGACGCGCCAATCATCAGTAGCGGAAAGCTGATCAGAATCGCGACGCCCCACACCCAGATTGTTCGCGCACTTCGTCGGCCTTGCAGATGGAGCGAGTAACCCCACGCGTGTTCGCGGCCTTCCAACCCGAGCAGATAAGCGACTTTGAAGAGCGCGAGGCGCGCCGCGCGTGACGGCTCGCGCATCACGAACTCGCGAGCGATCTTCATTCCCGCATCGCTGCGTTCGAGATCGTTGCGTGTATTCGTCCCATAGCGTCGGCTCGCCTCCTCAACAGCAGGAAGGCCGGGATGACGGCCTGTCGCGCCCGGGTAGTTGCCGAGCAGCACGTTGAACCCTGAGGATGTGTCGGTCGGAACGAAGCGATGGTAGATCGCGTAATTGCGCTGTACCCACGGCGCCAGCGCGACGGCAAACCCGAGAATCAACAGCGTGACGCGAGCAAACGCCCGTGCGCCTGTTCTGCTGCGATCTGATTGCGCGCTCCAGAGCTCCGCCAGCACCATGCCCGCGAGGAGCGCAAGGCCTACGCTTCTCGTCAAGGTGGCGGCGCCTGCCGCGACGCCCGCCAGCGGCGCCAGCCACCATCGCTCGTTGATCCACAAGAGGACGACGAGCACGACGAAAAACGCAAACAGCGTTTCCGCCATGATGTAGGCGGAGTACAGCAGCAACGCTGGATAGATCGCGACAATCAGCGCCGCAACCAGCGCACCGCGATCGGTCGCCATGCGTCGCGCGATGAAGTAGGTGAGCGCGACAGTCCCCGTTCCTATCAGCGCCTGCCCTGCGCGTACGGCGATCAGACTCTCAGGCGCAAGCCTGAAGACACCCGCGATGAAAATAGGAAACAGCGGAACGCGGAAGGCATCTGGATAGAGCGTCCCGGTCTTGAGCAGGTACGCGGCGCGATCGTGGTAGTCCTGCATATCCGCGAAGAGTCCCATTTTCGCGGTAGCGGCAATGACAATCGCGCGAAGCACGAGCGCGAGCAGACAGATCGCGGACAGCCACCGAAGGCCTGCCGAAGGCCCACGCGTTGCGCCTACCCGCCCCTGCGAAGCGCCTGGTCGCGGCCTAGGAGCCAAGCCACGCATGGAATGTGTATTCGGCCCGCGCATACTGCGCGCCGACGGCTTCGAGCACACGCACCATCGAGAAGTTCGAGCTCTGCGTCATCGCCTCCGTCAGCACGCCGGCGTTGTAGTTGTCCATTGCCGCCGCACGAATCAACCCGGCGTACGCGCCAGGCCGATCCGGGCGGCAGGCGCCGAGACTTCCGGATGAAATGGTCGCTCCGCCAATCGAAGACACCGGTTCGGCTTTCTTCACGCTTGCCCACCCGAACAAATGCCCCTGTCCATCGTCCGCGACATAAATCCGATCGGCCATGGCGCCGGTGCAGCACTTCCGCGCCCACTCGATATAAAACTCGTCGCTCCTGTCGCGCGGCAGATGCGGATCCACCTGAAAGCGGCCGCGAAAGCCCTGATAAGCCTCGCGCGTGATTTCAAGCACTTGATCGGTGTCAGTTGAAACGAACGGTCTGATGATGCCGACTTCCTTCACCCGCCGCGGCGGCGGACGCTTCGGGTGTGCGATGTATGTGACAAGACTGTCCATCAGACGAAAGCCGGCGTCTTCGACGACCGTGAGGGCCACCGAATCCGCAGCGTCCACCTTGACCGCAACATGGCGGATGCCCAACCCGCGAAGGCGTTCCACGCCGCCATCAACCGCGGCTCGGAGCGCTGACGGCGGAGCGCCAGTTTCGCGCAGCAAGGCATCCAATCGCCCCATCGGGATGCCGAAGAACTGGCTGTCCCAGGCAAGCGGACGACCGCACACCATCGCGGTTCCCTCGTTCTCTTCGACGACAAAGGCGACATGATCGGGCGTCTGCAAGATGCGATCGAGCTCGGCACGCATGACAGTCGTCTGGCGCCGGCGCGAAAGGATGCGGTAATTGCGGTAAGGCTTGAATCCGTACGAGTCGATCAGTCGATCGAGGAAGGCGGCATCAACCGCGGCAATGTCTCGCAGCTTCACGCATGTTCCTCAACCGCCGGCGACGCGTAGACGTGGCGCACGAGGTAGAACGGACGGCCGCTGCTCTGCCGGTAAATCCGCTGAACGTAATCGCCCGCAAGTCCGAGCAGCGCGACGAGCGCAGCGAAGATGGCGCCGCTCAAACCCAGAAGGGCACCCGCTGGTCCAATGCGGACGAGCGCGACGAGCGCCGCGATTACCAGGAGCCCTGAAATGCCGCCCGCGAGAAGGAAAACCCACGCGAACACGTCGCCGATGCTGTTGACCAGAAAATCCATGAACAGACGCACCAGGCCCGTGGCGGAATACGACGAGCTCGGACGGTGAACGGGGCGTGCCTGGTGTGAGACTTCGACTTCGGCGACACGCTTCGCGACGCGCACGGCAAGAGGTTTGAGGAAGCGGCGCAACTCGCCGAACGTCGAGACGGCGTGGACAACGTCCACGGTGCACGCATTGAAAGGGCATCCGACATCTCGCAGACGCACGCGCGTGATGCCGGTGACGATCCTCGTCAACAAGCGCGACCACAGTTGCCGTGAGCGCGGATCGCGCCGGCCGCGCCTCACGCCGCTGACGAAATCGAACCCCTGTTCGAGAGGCGCGAGCAGCAGCGGAATCTCCGCCGGATCGCATTGCAGGTCGGCATCCATGGTGACGATGTAGCGGCCGTGGGTGCGATCGAAGCCTGCAGAGAACGCCGCATGCTGGCCGAAATTGGCGGCGAGCTCGATCACGACCACCCGCGCGTCGCGCTCCTGAACGCCCCTCA
>Ga0137374_10008371_pt1 | contig 12223 bp, 9 predicted proteins | sample SagtaG_20_FD_104811 | JGI IMG/M metagenome (GOLD analysis project Ga0137374, IMG submission 104811) | Vadose zone soil microbial communities from Sagehorn Ranch, Mendocino, California, USA - Sage1_R_100_16 metaG | ecosystem: Environmental > Terrestrial > Soil > Vadose zone | place: USA...
GATGTTCCTGGTCTTCCTGATGGCGGGGATCGCGGAGACCAACCGGGCGCCGTTCGACCTGCCCGAGGCGGAGCAGGAGCTGGTCGGCGGCTACCACACCGAGTACTCGGGCGTGAAGTTCGCCCTGTTCTTCCTGGCCGAGTACCTGAACATGATCACGGTGTCGGCGGTCGCGGCGACCCTGTTCCTGGGCGGGCCGAACGGGCCGATCTTCCACAACCCGAGCTGGCTGCAGTGGCTCTGGCCGATCCTGTGGTTCGTCGCCAAGGTCTACCTGTTCCTGTTCCTGTTCATCTGGCTGCGGGCAACCCTGCCGCGGCTCCGCTTCGACAAGCTGATGGCCCTCGGCTGGAAGGTGCTGATCCCGTTCGCGCTGGCCTGGATCCCGGTGACGGCGCTGATGATCATCCAGCCCTTCCCGGCGGGCTCCAGGAAGTGGCTCGGCATCGTCGCCGCGGCGCTGCTGATCCTGATGCTGGGCTCGCTGCTGTTCAACCGGGAGCCGCCGGCCGAGGAACGCGGCACCGCCACGAGAGGTTCGACGCCATGACGCCCGAGATCCTGAAGGGACTGTCGGTCACCTTCCGCAGCATGTTCCGCAGGCGCAACACGATCCAGTACCCGGAGGAGAAGCGGCCGACCGCGCCGCGCTTCCACGGCCGGCACCTGCTCAACCGCTACGACGACGGCCTGGAGCGGTGCATCGGCTGCGAGCTGTGCGCCTACGCCTGCCCCGCCGACGCGATCTACGTGCAGGGAGCCGACAACACCCCAGAGGAGCGCTACTCGGTCGGCGAGCGCTACGCCGCGATCTACCAGATCAACTACAACCGCTGCATCTTCTGCGGCCTGTGCATCGAGGCCTGCCCGACCAGGGCGCTGACCATGACCAACGAGTACGAGCTGTCGGCCTCCACCCGTGGCGAGCTGGTCTACTCCAAGGAGCGGCTGCTCGCGCCGCTGCCGGAGGGGGCCAAGCCGCTGCCGCACGAGGACGCGGTCGACGGGGCGCCGACGATCGCCCGCTACGGGCCGCAGGCCTCGCTCTCGCAGGAGTCCGTCGAGCCGGTGTGGGCGTTGCTGCAGGCCCAGGAGTCGCGGCAGGGCGGGGGTGCGGAGCTTCCCGACGACGAGGCGGTGCCGCGATGAGCCTGGCGCACACCACCGTGGTCGTGCTGGCCGCCACCCCCGCGCAGCGGGCCGAGCTGATCACCTTCGTGATCCTCGCGCCGGTGTCGGTGCTCACCGCGCTGGGCATGGTGCTCAACCGCCACGCCGTCTACTCGGCCCTGCTGCTGGTGGTGAACTTCTTCTGCCTGGCGGCGTTCTACGTGCTGCTGCAGGCGCAGTTCCTGGCGGTCGTTCAGGTGATCGTCTACGCCGGCGCCATCATGGTGCTGTTCCTGTTCGTCCTGATGCTGCTCGGCGTCTCCAATGAGGACGTCCTCAAGGAAACGATCAGAGGCCAGCGGCCCGCCGCCGCCGTGCTGGTCGTGCTGCTGCTCGCCGGCGTGGTCTGGGCCATTTTCGCCAAGCCGTTCAGCGGGCCCGGCGCCGACCTCGTCAGGGTGGCCAACGGCGACAACGTCCGCGCGATCGGGCAGCTGCTGTTCACCCGCTATGTGTTCGCGTTCGAGGCGACCGGCCTGCTCCTGGTGGTCGCCGCGGTGGGCGCGCTGGTCCTCGGAAAGCGGAGGCGACCATGACGGTGCAGCCGAGCTGGTACCTGGTGCTGTCGGCGCTGCTGTTCACCATCGGCGTCGCCGGCGTGCTGATCCGGCGCAACGCGATCGTGGTGTTCATGTGCGTCGAGCTCATGCTCAACGCGGTAAACCTGTCGTTCATCGCCTTCTCCAAGCTCAACGGCGACCTGAACGGCCAGGTCCTGTCGTTTTTCGTCATGGTGGTGGCGGCGGCCGAGGTGGTGGTGGGCCTGGGCATTCTCGTGGCCATCTTCCGCAAGCGGTCGTCGACCAGCGTCGACGACGTCAACCTGCTCAAGGGGTGACGAGGTCCTGAACGCTACCGGCGCGATCCGACTCGTCTGGCTGGTGCCGCTGCTGCCGCTGGCCGGCTTCGCCGTCAACACGCTGCTGGGGCGCCGGCTCGGGCAGGTGGCCGGCTGGCTGGCCACGCTGCTGGTCGCCGGCGCCTTCGCGATCACTGTGGCGGCCGTCATCGAGCTGCTCGGCAAGGACGCCGACGCGCGCGTCGCGATCCTGCGCGGCTACGACTGGTTCGTCTCCGGCAACCTGCGGGTGGCCTTCGACCTGCGCCTCGACCCGCTGTCGGCCACGCTGGCGCTGGTCGTCACCGGCGTCGGCGCGCTGATCCACCTGTACTCGATCGGCTACATGGCCGCCGACGGCCGCAGAGGCACCTACTTCGCCTGGCTCAACCTGTTCGCCGCCGCCATGCTCACCCTGGTGCTGGCCCAGAACTTCCTGGTCATGTTCCTGGGCTGGGAGGGCGTCGGCCTGTGCTCGTACCTGCTGATCGGCTTCTGGTTCACGCGGCCGGAGGTGCCCGCGGCGGCGAAGAAGGCCTTCATCGTCAACCGCGTCGGCGACATCGGCTTCCTCATCGCCATGTTCCTGATCTTCGCCACCGTCGGCAGCCTCGACTTCGACCAGGTCTTCGGCCGCGTCGGCAGCCTGGCTGGCGGCACGGCGACCGCGATCGCGCTGCTGCTGTTCCTGGCGTGCACCGGCAAGAGCGCACAGATCCCGCTGTATGTGTGGCTGCCGGACGCCATGGCGGGCCCGACCCCGGTCTCGGCCCTGATCCACGCGGCCACCATGGTGACCGCCGGGGTGTTCCTGGTCGCCCGCGCGAACGTCCTTTTCCAGGCCTCCAGCGCCGCGGCGGCGACGGTGGTGGTGATCGGCGCCCTGACCGCCCTGCTCGGCGCGGTGATCGCCATCGGCCAGGACGACATCAAACGCATCCTGGCCTACTCGACGGTGTCCCAGCTCGGCTACATGTTCATCGGCGTCGGGCTCGGCCCGATCGGCTATGCCGCCGGCATCTTCCACCTGGTCACCCACGCCTTCTTCAAGGCGCAGCTGTTCCTCGGCGCCGGCTCGGTGATGCACGGCAACGACGACTCGACCGACATCAAGGAATTCGGCGGCCTGCGGCGGGTGATGCCCATCACCTTCGTCACCACCATGGCGGCGTGGCTGGCGATCATCGGCTTCCCGCTCACCTCCGGCTTCTACTCCAAGGACCAGATCCTCGGCGCCGCGTTCGATCATGGCGGGGTCGGCATGTTCGCATGGGTGGTCGGCGTGGCGACCGCCGGGATCACCGGGTTCTACATGTCGCGGCTGGTGTTCCTCACCTTCTTCGGCGAGCGGCGCTGGCCGGAAGGGCGCCACCCGCACGAGTCGCCGCCGGTGATGACCGTGCCGCTGCTCGTGCTGGGCCTGCTGGCCCTGATCGGCGGCTTCACCCTGAGCACCTTCACCGGCGTGGGCGGGCGCATCCAGGAGTTCCTCCAGACGGTGCTCGGCCAGGCCCCCGAGGCGGGTTCGGCGACGCTCAGCGCCTTCTGGCTGAGCGTGATCGCGACCGGGCTGGCGCTCGTCGGCGCGGGTCTGGCCTGGTACGTGTACGGCAGCGGGCGGGTGTACTGGCTCGCGCCGCGGGCGCGCTTCGCGGGTGTGTGGCGGGCGCTCTACGCCAAGCTCTACGTCGACGAGCTGTACGAGCTGTTCACGGTCAGGCTCGGGGGCGCGCTGGTGAGGTTCCTGGCCGGGCCGGTGGACCAGGACGTCATCGACGGGGCGGTGAACGGCGTGGCCGGCGCCGTCTCGACTGGTGCCGGCCGCGCTCGCCGGCTGCAGACCGGTCTTGTCCGCACCTATGCCGTCGGCGTGCTCGGCGGCGCCGTGCTGCTGCTCGCCTTCCTCGTCATCAGGTCCTCGGCATGAAGGAGGAGAGTTCACACCTGTGCTGCTGACCTTCACCGTCTTCGTCCCCCTCGCGGGGGCTCTGGCGCTGCTCGCGATCCCGCGTGCGCAGCAGCCGCTCGTCCGTTGGACGGCCCTCGCGTTCAGTCTGGCCGCCTTCGGGCTGTCGGTCGCGCTCGCCCTGCGATTCGAGGTCGGGCGGGACGGCTTCCAGCTCGGGGTGACCGCCGATTGGGTGCGCTCGCTCGGGGTGCGGTTCCGGCTCGGCGTCGACGGTGTCAGCCTGCCGCTGGTGCTGCTCACGACCGTGCTCACGCCGCTGGCGATCGTCGGCTCGTGGCGCATGCGGCAGCGGCCGCGGGCCTACCTGGCCCTGCTGCTGGTGCTGGAGTCCGCCCTGCTCGGAGTGTTCGTCGCCTTGGACCTGTTCCTCTTCTACATCTTCTGGGAGGTCGTGCTCGTCCCCAGCTACTTCCTGGTCGGGATCTGGGGCGGGCCGCGGCGCGTCGCCGCCGCGGTCAAGTTCTTCGTCTACACCCTGCTCGGTGGCCTGCTGATGCTGGTCGGCATCGTGAGCCTCGCATACCTGCACGCCAAGGCGACCGGCTCGGCCAGCTTCGACTACGAGACGCTCCGCGACCTCGCCAAGGACCCGGTCACGCAGCGCTGGCTGTTCCTGGCCTTCTTCGCCGCCTTCGCGATCAAGACGCCGCTGGTCCCGCTGCACAGCTGGCTGCCGGACACCTACGTGCAGGCCCCGACCACCACCACCGTGCTGCTGGCCGGAGTGATGTCGAAGATGGGCGTCTACGGGCTTCTGCGCTTCGCGCTGCCGCTGTTCCCGGACGCCGCCCACTGGTTCCAGCCGCTGCTGCTGACGCTGGCGGTCACCAGCATCCTCTACAGCGCTCTGGTCGCCACCGGTCAGCGCGACTTCAAGCGGCTGGTCGCCTACTCGTCGGTGTCACACCTCGGCTTCATCGTCCTCGGCATCTTCGCCTTCACCGTGCAGGGGCTGCAGGGCGGGGTGTTCTACATGGTGGCCCACGGCCTGCTCATCGGCGGGCTGTTCTTCGTCACCGGCATGCTGTGGGACCGCCGCGGCACCTCGGAGATCGGCGAGCTCGGCGGCCTGCAGCAGGTGGCGCCCCGCATGGCCGGAGTGACGCTGGCCATCACCCTCGGCGCGGTGGCGCTGCCCGGCATGGCCGGCTTCGTCGGCGAGTTCCTCACGCTGCTCGGCGCCTTCCTGACGCATCGCGTCTACGCGGTGCTGGGCGCGCTCGGCGTGATCCTCGGCGCGGTCTACATGCTCTGGGCCTACCAGCGGATGTGGCATGGGACCCTGACCAGAGAGGAGAACCGTGCCGTCGCCGACCTCGACGGGCGCGAGTGGGCGATCATGGTGCCGCTGCTGGCCGCGATCATCGCGTTGGGGATCTTCCCGCGCCCGCTGCTCGAGCGGATCGAGCCGGCGGCCCGGCAGGTCGCCCAGATCACCGCCGAGGCGGGCGGCCAGCGCGCAGGCAGCGCCCTGGAGGCAGGCAGTACCAACCAGTCGACACCGTGACCGCCCGGGGCGCGGCCCCCGGGCCCGATGGAGGAGCCCGTGCACCTGCTGGCCCAGATCGCTGACTCTCCGATCCCGGCACCCGAGATCGCCTGGCGCGCGATCGCGCCTGAGCTGGCCCTGGCCGGCGCCGGGGTCGTCCTGCTCATGGTGGTCGCGTTCTGGCCGAACGCGCGCCGCGGTGTGCTCGCCCTGCTGACGATCGCCGGTCTGGCGGTCGCGGCGGGCCTGGTCGCCTGGAACTGGAACCGGCCGGCGGTCGCCTTCGGCGGCGCCGTGTCGCTGGACGGCATCACCCGTTACGCGCGGGTGATCCTGCTGGCGGTCGGCGCGCTCACCGCCCTGATGGCGGCGGCGGAGGAGCCGGGGGCGCCCAGAGGAGGTGGCGCGGTGGACCGGGACCGCGGGGCGCCGCCGGAGCTGTTCCCGCTGCTGCTGTTCGCGCTCACCGGGATGGTCCTGCTGGCCGCGGCCTCGGACCTGCTCGTGGTGTTCATCGCCCTGGAGATCCTGTCGCTGGCGCTGTACATCATGGCGGGGGCCACCCGCCGCGCCACCGCGCAGGAGGCGGCCATGAAGTACTTCCTGCTCGGCGCGTTCTCCTCGGCGTTCCTGCTGTACGGCATCGCGCTGTGCTACGGGGCGACCGGGAGCACCAACCTGGCCGCCATCGCCAGCGCCACGGCCAGCACCGAGGTCGACATCGCCCTGCTGCTGGCGGGCACGGCCATGCTGGCGGTGGGCTTCTGCTTCAAGGTCGCCGCGGTGCCGTTCCACATGTGGACGCCGGACGTCTACCAGGGCGCCCCCACCCCGGTGACGGCCTTCATGGCCGCCGGGACCAAGGTGGCCGGCTTCGCGGTCTTCCTGCGGGTGTTCGCGGGCGCGCTCGGCGGCTTGGTGCTGGACTGGCGGCCGGTCATCGCGGGTGTCGCCGTGGTGACCATGCTGGGAGGGTCGGTGCTGGCGATCGTGCAGACCGACGTCAAGCGCATGCTCGCGTACTCGTCCATCGCGCACGCGGGCTACCTGCTGATCGGCTTGGCCGCCGCGCCGACCAACCCGGAGGGCATCTCGGCGTCCATGTTCTACCTGCTCGCCTACGCCTTCATGGTGATGGGCTCGTTCATGGTGGTGCTGTACGCCTCCCGCCTGCCGGAGGAGGCGGAGGAGCCGGTCCCGGTCACCGCCGGCGTCGCCACCGCCGGCTACGGTGATGGCGGGGGCGCCGGGGTCGCGGCGGCGGTGGCCACGGCCACCGCGGGCGACGGCGACGCGGGTGGCGCGGGTGCGCCAGGTGCCGCGGGTGGGCCCACCGCGGGCGCCGATGACGAGGACGCGCGCGAGCGCTCCTCGCTCGACGACTTCCGCGGGTTCGGGCGGCGCCACCCCTGGCCCGCGGCGCTGCTGGCGCTGTTCATGTTCGCGCTCGCCGGCATCCCGCCGCTGTCCGGGTTCTGGGCCAAGTACTACGTCTTCCAGGCGGGCATCAACGCCGGCCTCACCTGGCTGGTGGTGATCGGCGTCGTCAGCTCGGTCATCTCCGCGTACTTCTATCTGCGCGTCATCATGGTGATGTATATGCAGGAGCCGGCGACGCGCGAGGAGCAGGAGGGGCCGGAGCGGCCCCAGGAGGGCGGCCCCGTCGGCAGGGAACGCGGGCGGCCCCAGGTCGCGCTCGGCGTTGCGCTGGGCGTGGCCGCCGTGCTCACCGTGGCGATCGGCCTGGCTCCACAGGCACTGGTGACCGCGGCGCAGACGGCAGGAAGGATCCTCGGGTAAGTGTTGCCAGCAGGTTCGCTCCTCTCCGGTGACATGGCCGCACTGCAGGCCAGGGTCCGGGCCGGGCTGGAGCGCGTCGAGGCGGCGCTTGCCGAGGCGGTGGCCAGCGCCGACCCCTTCATCCAGGAGGCGGCCGGGTACCTCGTCCGCGCCGGGGGCAAGCGCTTCCGGCCCACGCTGCTGCTGGTCTGCGGCCACCTCGGCGACCCCGATGAGCCACGCCTGATCGGCGCGTCGGTGGCGATCGAGCTGACGCACCTGTCGACCCTCTACCACGACGACGTCATGGACGAGGCGGAGGTGCGGCGGGGGGCCCGCTCGGCGAACGCCCGCTACGACAACAAGGTCGCCATCCTCACCGGCGACTACCTTTTCGCCCGGGCCTCGGGCGTGACCGCCGACCTCGGCACCGAGCCGACCCGGGTGCTGGCCCGGGCGATCGGCCGCGTGGTCCAGGGCGAGATCCGCGAGGTGCGCGGCGCGCTGCCGGGGGAGGACCCGGTCCAGCACTACCTCGGCGTTCTGGCGGACAAGACCGGCGCGCTGATCGCGGCCGCCTGCCGTCTCGGCGCCTGGCTGGCCGGCGCCCCCGTCGCCGAGGTGGAGGCGCTGACGGAGTACGGCGAGCGGGTCGGGGTCGCCTTCCAGCTCGGCGACGACCTGCTCGACATCACCACGGAGACGGAGGTGGCCGGCAAGGAGCCGGGCGCCGACCTGCGCGCGGGGCTCCGCACCCTGCCGGCGCTGTACCTGCTCCGCAAGGGCGGTCGGCAGGCCAAGCGGCTGTCCCGGATCCTCGAGGGCAAGCGCGACGACGACGAGGCCATCGCGGAGGCGCTGGCGCTGCTGCGCGGCTCGCCCGCTCTGGCGGCGGCCCGCGCGGCGGCCCAGGCCGAGGTCGACCGCGCCAAGGCCGCTCTCGCCGTCCTGCCGACCGGCGCCCCCCGCCTCGCCCTCGAGGCCGTCGCCGACCAGGTCTTCGACCGCCAGGTCTGAGCCGCGCCGCGGCGTGCCGGCGATGGTCCGGCCGTCGGCGGGCGGGTCAGCGGGCACAGGTCGGGGACCTGGCCCCCCCTTTTCCAGGTCCCCGTACGGTCGGGCATTGACTGACCGTCGTGCAAGGTGATAGCAGAGCGGCCCAAGCCGGTTTTGACATTTCTTGCCAACGGGCATGAAAGGGGCTGGGGAGTGACCGAGGAGTTCCCGAACTTCGGGCACGCACTCAAATACCTCCGCCGCCGCGCCCGCCTCACCCAGCGCGAGCTCGGCCTGGAGGTCGGCTACAGCGAGGCGCAGATCTGCCGCCTGGAGCAGAACCGGCGCCTGCCCGACCCGATCACGCTGGCCGCGCTGTTCCTGCCGGCGCTCGGGCTGGACCGCGACCAGGCGCTGGCCGCCCGCTTCCTGGAGCTGGCCACCGAGGCGCGCGGCGAGCGCGCGCGCTGGCCAGCCCCCAGGGGCCCGGAGCCGTCCGCCGAGGCCGCCGAGGTGCGAGAGCTGGACGCCATCCCGGCACCACCGCGGTACGCGGTCGCGCGTGCGGGCGCGCTCGCCGAGCTGCGCGAGCGCCTCGCCAGCGACGGCGCCGTGGTGGTGCTCGGCCTTCCGGGCATGGGCAAGACCACGCTGGCCGCGGCGCTGGCGCGCGAGCACGGCCCGGAGCGGACCTGCTGGCTCACGCTCAGCGCCGGGCTGACCACCTCGCTCGACGCGCTCCTCGGCCGGCTCGGCCGCGCCCTCGGCATCAAGGAGTCGAGCCCGCCGCCCCCGCTGGAGGCGCGGCTCGAGCGCTTCGCCGCCGCCCTCGCCGCGCGCCCGCTCCTGGTGTGCCTCGACGGCGCCCAGCTCCTCCGCGACGACGACACCGTGCTGCGCACCCTGGGCCGTCTGATCGAGGTCACGCCCGCGCGCCTGCTGCTGACCAGCCGCGAGCAGCTCCCGCTGCCGGGGCTCGCCGTGCTCCGGCTCGGCGGCCTCGAGCCGGTCGAGGCGCGCCGGCTGGTCGAGCGGCTCGGCGGACCGCTTCCGGCGGAGCTCGCCGAGCGGCTGATCGCGCGCACCGGCGGCAGCCCGATGCTGCTGCGCCTGTCGCTCCCGCGGCTGCGCGGCGCGCCCGACCCCGCCGAGCTGATCGAGCACCTGGAGACACAGCCGGAGGTCGCCGCCTACCTGCTCGACACCACCCTGCGCCACCTGCGCGAGCCCGCCGCCGGGCTGCTGGCGCTGCTGGCCGTCTGCCGCCAGCCGGTCGACCTCCACGACGAGACGCTGGTGGACCTGTACCAGGCCTCGGAGGGTCCCTGCGACCTGCTCGACGGCCTCGCGGAGCTGCAGCGCCATCAGCTCGTCGACCATCCCGCGCGGGCGCGGCTCCACCCGCTCGTCCACGACCACGCCTACGCCAGGCTGGTGGGCGACGTCGCGCGGCGCCGGCGCCTGCACCGGGTGGTCGCCGCCTGGTACGAGGTCGTCCGCGAGGATCCGCTCGAGGCCGCCTGGCACTTCGGCCAGGCCGGCGAGGTGGCGCAGGCGACGGAAGTGCTGGTCGGCCAGGTCCGGGCGCTGGTCCTGGCCGGCCAGGCGCTGCCCGCGGCCGACCTGGCGGCGGTGCTGCTGCGCCGGGCGCGGCGCGCCGGCGCCGGACCCGACCTGGTCCGCCAGCTCCTCCAGGCGCAGGGCGATCTGCTGGTCAACACCGTGCGGGCGGGTGACGCCGAGGCGGCCTACCGGCAGGCGCTCTCGCTCAGCGGCTCGCCCGCGCTGCGCGCCCAGGTGACCTGGCGGCTCGCGGAGAGCCTGCTGCAGCGGGCCCAGGTGAGCGAGGCGCTCGAGCTGTGCCTCCGGGCCAGCGCGGCGCTCGCCCCTTCCGACACGCTGCTGCTCGCACAGCTCGCCGCCACCGAGTGCCGCGCCCATCTGATGCTCTCGGCCTATGACGACGCGGTGCGCCGCGGCGAGCAGGCGCTCCAGCTGGCCGAGCGGCTCGTCACCGTGGCGCCCCGCAGCGCCGCCGAGGTGCGCGCCCGCGCCCTCGCGGTGCTGGGCATCGTCGCGCGCCTGCACCGCCACTACGACGCCGCGCTCGAGCACCTGCGCCGGGCCATCGCCGCCGCCCGCGAGGCGGACCTGCACGAGCTCGCCAACCGCTGCCTGTTCAACATCGGCGCGCTCCGTTTCGAGCAGGGCCAGATGCGGTCGGCGCTCGAGGTCTACACCGAGGTGCTCGCCGCGATGCGGGCGGTCGGGGACAGCTACGGCGTGGCGCGGGTGCTGCATGCGCTGTCGCAGGTGCAGCGCAACCGCGGTGACCTGGAGGCGACGCTGGCGATGCTGGACGAGGCCTGCGACATCAAGCGGCAGCTCGGCGACGCGATGGGGCTCGCCGTCTCGGAGAACAGCAAGGCCATGGCGCTGCTCTCCATCGGCCGGGTGGCGGAGGCGCGGGCGCTCTCTGAGCGGACGCTGGTCGAGACCGCCGACAGCGGCGAGCAGTGGGCCCGCGGCCATTTCCTCGACACGCTCGCCATGGTCGAGCTGGTGGCCGGTGAAGCGGGCCGCGCGCGGGACGCGCTGTGCGAGGCGCTCGCGCTGCCGGCGCTCACCGATCCGCAGATCCGCGCCCTGATCGCCACGCACCTGGCGCTAGCCGAGCTGATCGACGGGTCCGTCGAGCGGGCCGAGGCGCTGCTGCGCGAGGAGGTGCCCGACGAGCACGGGCCGGAGGTGGCCCTCGACCGCCAGTTCCTGGCCGCCGCGGTCGCCCTGGCGCGTGGCGACGCCGCCGCCGCGGGCGGGGCCGCCCGCCGCATGGCCAGCCAGGTCACCAGCTCCGGCTTCGCCCTGTACGCTCCGGTCGCCGCCAGGCTCGAGGCCGCCGCCGCCGACCCGCCGCCGCTGACCGCGCTGCCTCGCCTGCTGTGGGTGATCAGCGAGGCCGCCCCGGAGCGGTAGGAGGCCGCCGCGGGCTCAGGCCGCGCGCGGGGCGGCACGCGCTTGTTCATTCGTGTGGAAAACAGGTGTCTACCTGCCGCTTTATGATTGGCTGCCGTCCCCGCGAGTGGCATAGAATGCCGGCAGCCAGGCATGGCCGTCGCCGCGCCTGCGCTGCGACGCCGAGACCTGCCGTCCCGGGTCCCACACCCGGGAGGCCGCGCCGCTCGGTGTGCGCGCCCGAGGCTCGAATCGAGGGAGTCGATGACCCAGTATTTCGAGGCGTATGGCACGCTGGCCGGGCTGCTCGTGCTGGCGGTCGGGTTCGTCGCCCTCGCCTTCGGCGTCAACTGGGCGCTGCGGCCCAACCGTCCGAGCCCGGGCAAGCAATCCACCTACGAGAGCGGCATGACGCCGATCGGAACGACCTGGTCCCAGACACAGATCCGCTACTACGTCTTCGCCTTCCTGTTCGTCATCTTCGACGTGGAGAGCGTCTTCCTCTTCCCCTGGGCGGTGGTGTTCTCCTCGCTCGGGGTGGCCGCGGTGTGGGAGATGGTGGTGTTCATCGCCGTCCTCGCCGTCGGCCTGCTCTATGCCTTTCGGAAGGGTGTTCTCAAATGGGTCTGATCGACAAGGTCGAGCTGCCCCAGCCGATCAAGTTCGTCTTCAACTGGGGGAGGAAGTACTCCCTCTGGGTGTTCAACTTCGGGCTGGCCTGCTGCGCCATCGAGTTCATCGCCACCTCCATGGCTCGCCACGACTTCATCCGCCTCGGCGTGATCCCGTTCGCGCACGGCCCCCGGCAGGCCGACCTGCTGGTGGTCTCCGGGACGCTGACCGACAAGATGGCCCCGGCCATCAAGCGCCTCTACGACGAGATGCCGGAGCCCAAGTACGTGATCTCCTTCGGCTCCTGCTCCAACTGCGGCGGCCCGTACTGGGACTCCTACTCGGTCACCAAGGGCGTCGACCAGATCATCCCGGTGGACGTCTACGTGCCCGGCTGCCCGCCGCGGCCGGAGGC
>Ga0137374_10008376_pt1 | contig 12222 bp, 14 predicted proteins | sample SagtaG_20_FD_104811 | JGI IMG/M metagenome (GOLD analysis project Ga0137374, IMG submission 104811) | Vadose zone soil microbial communities from Sagehorn Ranch, Mendocino, California, USA - Sage1_R_100_16 metaG | ecosystem: Environmental > Terrestrial > Soil > Vadose zone | place: USA...
AGGCATGCGAAGACAGCAGACCACCGGGGAAAGATATCCGGCATCGCGTTGAACTCGTCGGACACTGCGGGGGAACGGCCGGAAGCACCTTGCGCACGTCGTGGGCTATGCGCCCACGAACTGACCGATGGTGACGTTCGCCCAGCCAGCGCACCATCGACGCGCCGGCTGGACGATGCGAGGACATCGTTATCCGTCGACGCTCACAGCCTTCAGAATGACCGACGCCGCGCGCTGGATGCGATCCAACGAACCCGAGAGCGCCTCGCGGTCGCCGCGGTAGAGCAAGATGTAGTCGCGTGACGAGTCGGACGTGTTGAGTCCCACTGCCCCGCCGACGACGAAGGCCACGGCCTCTGCTTCGAGTTCGCGCGTGTCGCGTGATGCCGGTCGGTCGTCCGCGCGGTGTAATAGTTGATGCGCGTATTCGTGAACGAGGGTCGTGAACTCCATGGCGGGCGAGAGACCGTTCAGAAGCCGGATGCCTTCGCTGCTCGACGTGCCCAGTGCACCGTCAAGGTCGTCGACCGATTCGATCGCGATGCCCTGTCCGAGGATCGCAGTCTTGAGCGCAGCCGTCTTGACGCCGGGGTCGCCTGAGGCTTCGACAGGCGTCGGCAGGGGCTCGCCGTCAGTCTGATCGACGTCGAACACGTACGCGGCGCGAAAGCCGACGACGGCTCGCGCGTTGTCTCCCTCGGACTCGGCCTCGCGTCGGCCGACGATCGGTGCCAGAATCGCGATGCCCTTCTCGCCCTTCCGAACGAAGCGACCCATCGTGCGCCACGTGTGAAAGCCCGCGACTCGCGTCGCGGTCGGGCGCTGACTCGCGATCAAACAGATGTTGTGCCACGAATACTTGTGGAACCGCGCCATCGTCTTGAGCAGCGCGGTGAGCTGGTCGCTGTGGCCTTCATCGAGAAGCGCCGCAAGCGTGTCGAGGGCGTCGGTCGTGATCTTCTTGAGTGCGTCGGCGGTCATGGTGTCCTCCTTTGGACGGGTTGTCCGTGGTTCCTTCGCGCCCTGAGGAACCCGACAACCCGTCTGGAGGACACACGGCTCGGGCGTCGGCACGCTGAATACCGCGCCGGTTCTCACCGGGCGTGCCAGCGACTTGTGCTGGCGCGACGCGAAGCGGCCGGTGAGCGCCGCGGTGTGATCGTGCGCAGCACGACGGCGTGCCGATGGCGGAGCCATCTCGCCGACATCAAGTACTGGGAATGGGCTGCGATGCAGACGACTGCGCTCGCAAGCTTCGTCGTGCCAGCAGACGGCGCCGAAGATCTAGACTGCGGGAGCAGCGACAGGGGCATTCCCCCGAGCCGACAAACTCGCGGGAGGCGGCAGGTCAGCTCGCCTTGGCGTATCGCTTCAGTTTGCGGAAGAGCGTGGTGGTGTTGATCCGGAGTTGTTCGGCGGTTTGGGCCTTGTTCCCGCCGTTGCGTTGCAAGACCGTGAGGATGTATTCGCGTTCGACGTCGTAGAGCGGGCGCACTCCTGGCGAGACGGCGACGACTGAGGGGCACATGCGAAGTGTGTTGGGCAGGTCATCCACGTCGATAAGCAGGCCCGTCGCCAGGGCGCAGGCCCGCTCAATCGCGTTTTCGAGTTCCCGAATATTACCGGGCCACGCGTACTGAAGAAGGCAGTTGAGGGCGGCGTCGGTGTACCCAGCGATGGCGCGCTGCATGCGCGTCGCGATTCTCGTTTGCAGCATGACAGCCAAGCCGCGGAGATCGTCTGGCCGCTCCCTCAATGGTGGTACGTGCAACTCCACGACGTTCAGCCGAAAGTACAGATCAACTCTGAAGCGCCGCTCTTCGACATCGTCCTTCAGATTACGGTTAGTCGCCGCGATAAGTCGTACGTCCACGTGACGTTGCCGATTTTCGCCGAGTCGGCGCACCTCCCGCTCTTGGATCACGCGCAGCAACCGCACCTGCATTGGTAACGGCACGTCACCGACTTCGTCCAGCAGGAGCGTGCCGCCGTTGGCGGCCTCGAATAAACCGGGGCGGTCTTGGAAGGCTCCCGTGAACGCGCCGCGGACGTGACCAAAGAGTTCGCTCTCGGCGAGTGTTTCTGAGAGGGCGCCGCAGTTGACGGGGATGAACGGGCCTGCGGCGCGCGCCGAGGCCCCATGGATGAATCGGGCGAGACACTCTTTTCCAACGCCACTCTCGCCGGTGATCAAGATATTCGAATCGGCGCGCGCGACGCGCCTCGCAAGATCGACCAGGCCGCGCATTGCCGGACTAAACACGCCGAGAGCCGGCTCGTCATCCTGTGGCGCCGGGGCTCGACTTTCTCGCTCCATCTTTGGAATCGCGTCGTCATGCGCGATCCGAAAATCAGCAAGGACAATGCCACGCGTAAAGGACGAAATCCGTCAGATCTACGCGCGATCATCGGCAGCAATGTCGCGCGAGACTCGATCATGTAATTGGTGGAGACAACTGGCGCAGAAACTACACGTACTCCCGCCCAGCGGCGTTCGCGATTCACGGCGTCAGCGGCGATGGCGCAGAAACAGCCAAAGGAGCAAAAATGGCCAGCAGTGATCCCAGAGGTATGGGATCCGAACAACTCGAACTGTAGCTGTCATCTTCCGGGTCGAACGAACGCACCTCGGTCGATCGGCGAGGACGAAAGAGTCTCAGGTGGACGTTCGAAGGAAAGGGTCTTCGCGCGGATTGTACCCAGCGACGAGCAATAGATCTCGTCGCGCGAGAGGTCGCAATCGCGACAGCGTCCCGAAGGCTGCGTCACGAAGGACTCTCATCACGGGTGACCTCCATTGAGCGACCATGCCAATTCGCCAGGCCGCGGTTTGCGTCTGATTGACGAATGAACGGCGGATCGATTCGTATTGTGGGCCAATGGCTTCGAAAGACGAATGGTGTTCACCTGATCGTGCCAGCAGTGCCATTAGTACGAGCGCGTCCACCATCGCAGCATTCGCCCCTTGGCCGTAGTTTGGCGTCATTGCATGCGCGGCGTCACCGATAAGAAACGTCCGACCCGAATGCCATGGGGCCGCCCGAATTTCTGCTGGCTCGTCGTAGCTCACAAGATCCCAGTGCGCAACACGCCCTAATACGTCACGAACCTGACGTCCGTACGGCCGCCAACTATCAATCCAAGCATCCAGCCCGCCTGTCAACACCTCCTGCCATCGGCCACGCGGTGCGGAACAGTAGAAATACGTTTGTCTATGCGTGAGCGGAGCCATACCAAACCTCCGGCCATCCGTGCCCCAGATTTCGAGCGCGGTCTCTTCGTTCCGCGCGGGCTCGCTGATGCCGCGGAGGTACGCGTCGCCTGCGCTCTTGCTGACCACGCCGACAGGTAGGCATTCCCGCACCTTCGAGTGCACACCGTCGGCTCCAATCAGGACGTCACACTCGGTGGTGTGGCCATTCTCAAATCGGAGCTGCACCGTGCGAGAACGTTCTTCTATTGTGGTGCAGCGATGACCGAAATGGATCGACGCAACCTTTCGAGCCGCTTTGAGCAGGTGCTCGTGCAGTTGGTGTCGCAGCACGATCGCGAAATAGTTCTGTGGAATCGGCAGTGCACTGTACTTGTTGACCAGCGTCCACCTGTTGCCCAACTGCAGCGTCAGCTCGTGGCAAGGAAACATGAGCGGCTTGAACGACTCGAGGAGCCCCAGCCGTTCAAGTGCACGCAAGCCGTTACTGTGAACGACGATGCCACCGCCCACGCGCGTGAAGGTATCGGAGCGTTCGAAGACCGTTGGTGTCAGGCCGGACTGAGCTGCAGCGATGGCCGCCGTCAGTCCAGCCGGACCGGCACCGATGATCGCTAACGGTACGCGAAGCGGAATCTGCGACATACCAAACGCCTCAAGTCACGCCACGAAGAGCCGCTCGACGGCCACGTGCCCGATCCAACGGAATCGATGACGTGCCCCAACCGCCGTTCGCACGTCAGCCTAGGGCAACATGCACGATGATATCGACGCCAAAATGGGACGCCATCGCCCACTCCAAGCCATAGCGTCTGTACAATTCTCCAAATACGAGCCCAACGGTCCCGTTCAACACAACCGCTCTGACGACGAGCGCCGTCGATAAAGGCGCAAGGGCTGCGGTCGCCGGCAGATGCCCCAGTCCAAACAGCACCGCTGTGACGACATTCGCCGTCCAAAACGCACCGCTCGGTAGCGCCGGCCCGCCCTTCGCTCGACCCAGCCCAGCGAGAGCACGGAACGTTAATGTGAGAAGCGACAAGAGGCCGAGTCTCATGAGGATTTCTTCGTCGAGCGCGCCGTAGAAAGAGGCCAGAAAGCCTTGCCATGCACTCGGTTTCGCGCTCGCGCTCTCCGCCTTCCGGATTAGTTCGGCGACCGAAGGGATGGGGGCGAAAACCCAGTGATCGAACATCGCCAGGGCAAGGGCCGTCAGGATGCCAACGACGACAGCAATGAGAAGAGTTGAGAGCGTCTTGTTTGGCGGAGGTCGGCGAAGCAGAAGGGCGTCTATCAGCGGCGTTCCAAGCCCCAGTTTCCGCGCCGCCCATAGACCGACGACGACTGCAATAGCCAGCAAGACCGCGGATTGGATAAGGGAAATCGCGAGCAAAGCCTTCACGTTGAGATGACTGCGCACCGCTGCTTCGGCGAGCGCTCGGCTTTCGAGAGTAGTCACGTAGGGAAGGACTAGGAAAACACCACACAGCGCCGAGCCCCAGAGAACAAGCGCTGTCTTCAGGAACGGGCCATCCATTCGCGTCTGTCGTAGGCGATCATCCATTCGTCCGTCCCTTCGCCACTTGAGGCGAAAAAGCCGCATTTGCTGAGTCCAGTCCGAATATGCGCCCAGAGCGTTCTCTGCAGATGGCACCCCGTCGTTACCCTATCTTGTCCACGTGCAGTTGCGCCTGTCGGAGCGGACGTCGCAGATCGCACTAGCGCTGAGCGGTTTGTGCCTGTCTTCGCACGTCGCTGGGTGAAGTGCCAGTGGTACGACGTATGTGGGCCGCCAAGTGGCTCTCGTGCGAAAACCCTGTTTCTGAAGCGATTTGGCTAATCGGTATGGTGCTTTGACGCAGCAGCCGCACTGCACGATCAACGCGTCGTTGGATCACGTACTGATGGACCGGTACGCCCAGCGAGCGGCGGAACGTGTCCTTGAGGTGCGAGGGACTCAGGCCGGCGAGCTTTGCGATCACCTGGACGGACAGATCGCCTTGGACATGCTCCTCGATGTATTCGAGGACGTATTGAAGAAGCCGGGGCGGCAAACCGTCGCCGGCTCCACTGGGCTCAGGCGCTTTCGAGCTGTGGCGACTCACCAGGCGCGCTGCTACAGCCATCGCCATACTGTCCATGTAGATGGCTCCGCCTGGACAGCCTTGTTCAAGTTCCGCTTTGAGTGCCCAGCCGATATGCTCAATCTGCAGATCTCGCGTGTGAAAACGAGGTCGGATCACGAAGTCGTCCGTCTCATGCCCCAATGTCTCGGCGGCGACACGGCGGAGCAGCTCAGGGTTGATGGCGATGAAGAGAATCGTTGCGGCATCGCGCATTTCGAAGCTTGTAGCGGTCCCAGCCGGAACGATGTTCACGTGACCCTGAATAGCTACGCCCGCGTAGTGCTCGTCTCCCTGACGGCATCCAAAGCTCGCGGGGCGGCCAACATGAATAGCGACAATCGGGACCGGCCACTCGATGGCCTCGACCGAGCCTGGGCCTTCCGCGCGAACGACAACTCGCATCGCCGCCGAGAGGAGCCCGGAATCCAGCACACGCGACTCATCTGGTTCGCCCGTTGAATCCGTTCGTCGCCTGCCGTCATTCACGATGTGCGTGCGGCACGTCGAGGTCGGCAACGGTTCCGGAATGACGAGCGGTGTCACAAGAGGCATAACCTTGCTGATCCGATCGCGGGAATCGTCGCCATTTTCATGCTGACTGCTCTTGCTTCACCATTTCGCCGGCGCAACTGCACGTGGACACCAGATGGACTAGCCGTTCTTTGATTGAGCGTTCGCCATGCGAAGGCCCCAGAGCATCAGCGCGAAGGAGATGAGCCCCGTGGGCGCAGACGAATACGCCACGTTCTTGATCACCGCCTCTTGAAAGGCGCTCCCGTGAGCCGCTCCTGCCGCCAGCGCCATCGTCTCGTTGCCCGCTCCCCACGTGGCAGCCATCATGTAGGCGGCCAAGATGGCGAAGGCCGAATAGATGAAAGACCAGAACGCGATGCGTGCCGCCATGGCGCCGAGATTGAGCCTGGGCCACACGAGTCCCAGCGCCAACAGGAGGACGCCCTGCAAGGCGCTCAGCGTGTGCGCGGACAGTCCAAGCCGCGGCGCAGCGAAGTACGGAATCACAAACCCTTCGAATGACGAAAACAGGAAGAGCGCCATGCCAATCTGCAGCAGGCGATGGCCCTGACGTGACAGCAAGGGTGATGAGTTCATGTCCCGTTCTCTCTGTGCCGTAGGCCCTGCCTGGGCCTGGAGTGGCCTTGGTCGCCGGGTCCGGAAACCTGGAGGGCGAGCGGTCGCCGAGGGCTGACCTTCATTTCTGCTTCTTCGCGGCTAACCGTTTGGTGGCCGTTGCGCGTGCAGTCCCGCGAGTCCGGCTCGGGGCTCTGAGTTCCTGACCGCGCAGCAGCGCTACGTGACGATAGGCAATGTCCGTGGTGCGAGTGAGGAACTCGGCGATCGCGGTGAGCTGGTGGGTATCGAAAGTCTCCAGCACCGCGGCCACGTCTTGTCGGAGTGGCTCGAATACGGCCTGGTGGATGTCTCGCACGCGCTCCAGGACTGGGTAAAGGACCTGCTTACGTCCGTCGTGCGGATCCGGTTCACGACGGAGGAATCCGGCCTGTTCCAACCTCGCGACCACACCTGTCATCGCGCCAGTGGTGAGGCCGGTAATCGCGGCGAGTTCGCTACCGGACATCGGGCCACGCTCGCGCAGCAAGTCGAGGCATTTGTGATCCGTTGGGCCCAGGCCTAAGCGCACCGCGACCGCGTGGTGAAACAGCACATCGGCCGTGCTGCGCTTGCGGACGAGTTGCCCGACGATCGTCTCGACCAGCTCGCGATGGTCCTTGCGCGGCGCCTTCTGGACTTTCGCTTTCATATTTGCTTACTATCTAAGCTATCGAGTTGACGATACCCTGTCAACTCGATGCTACGAAAAGCGTCACCGTTGGCCCACATCGACGGCCGGTGTCGTTCATGGTGTCACGGTCACGCGCGGAGAGATCGTTGAAGTCAAGTGGGCATTCTCTGCTGGGAGGTGGACAGTGACCTATGTAAATGAAGGGGTGCTAGACCGGGTCATCCGCGGTGTGGTCGGCGTCGTGCTGGCGTATGCAGCACGGGCGCTCTGGCCAGGAACGGTGAGTGTGGTTCTCCTCGTATTGGCAACCATCGCGTTCGGCACCGCCATTGTGGGCTGGGCTTTACCGTATGCGCTGTTGGGTATCTCCACGAACAAGAAGGGAAAGTGACCGCCTGCTCGTCGCCGTGGCCGTGCCAGCCGTGGGAAGACAATCGCGTCCGCTACTCCCACGACGGTGCGATGGGCGCGTCTGCAGCGACCGTTGGTGCCGCTTAAACCCATGCGAACCAGTACGCGTTTGATGCTCGTCGCCTGTGTGGCGATCCTCGGCAGCTTCGTGGCCACGGGAACGGCCTCTGGACAGGACACGACCGGCACGGGAGCGCTGAGCGGCACCATTCGCGACGCGGGCAACGCGCCGGTGGCCTTCGCGACCGTTTGTCTGAGCGGGACGGCGACGTGTGGTGTTGCCGATGACCGCGGCGCCTTCCAGATCCCCAACATTCGTGCGGGCACGTACGCGCTCGAGGCGACCGCGCCCGGTGACACCGCGCTGCCGCTTGGTCGCGTCGAAGTGCGCGCGGGTGTCGACCAGCGGATCGACGTCACGCTTCCCTCACGCGAACGTCTAGAGACGACGGTCACTGTGACCGCGTCAGCCGCGGCGATGCCCACGGAGGTGAAGACATCGGGCTACCTGGTCACGTCGCGCGAGATCGCCAAGGACGCCGGCTCGCTGCAGGATGTGTCGCGCTACATACAGACGCTGCCGGGCGTTGTCGTCCCTCCCGGCTCCGCTGATTTCCGCAACGACATCATCGTCCGCGGCGGCAGCCCTCTGGAAAACCTGTTCGTCGTCGACAACGTGGATGTGCCGAACATCAACACCTTCGCTAATTTCGCGTCCGCGGGCGGGACGGTCAGCATCCTGGATCCGGCGATGATCCGTGACGTCACGTTCCTGACGGGCGGCTTTCCGGCGTCCTATAGCAACCGGACGTCGAGCGTACTCCAGATCACGCAACGTGAAGGGAGTCGCGACCACATACGTGGCACCGCGACATTCAACAGCTTCACCGGGGCCGGCGGCACGATCGAAGGCCCCATCGATGGTGGCAAAGGATCGTACGTCGTGTCGGCACGGCGCAGCATCCTGGATGTCTTCACGAAGGACGTCGGAGTCGGTGGCGTCCCCGTTCTCTACGCGCTCAACGCGAAGGCGGTCTACGACCTCAACGCGCGGGATCGCGTCTGGGCCGTGAATATCACCGGCGTCGATCGGATCCGTCTGGGTCCGACGGACAGCACGCCGAATGATCAAGAAGTCTTCAACGTCGACATTCGGTATCACGGATGGCGGAGTGCGACAGGCCTGAACTGGCAGCATCTCTTCGGCACGCGCGGCGTCGGGCTGTTCGGTGTGACGAACGCGATGGCGTCTGTCGGTCAAACCGTCAAGGACCTCGTACGCGATGGCGCGCCGCCTGTAGGCCTGAGTGCCGATCAGCTCATCGCAACCAGCCCCGTCGTGTATCACGACGAGTCGCGCGAATCTGAGACGACCGTGAAGTATGACGTGACGTGGACGATTGGCGTGTCCGGGAAGCTGCAGGCTGGCGGGAGCGCCAAACAGTTTCGAGTGAATCTGAATAGCCAAGCGCCCCTCGGCTTTGACAACCCGTACTCGCCGACGCCAGACGCTGACGCCTTCAGCCTCTCCAAGACATTCACCGGGTGGCAGCCTGGCGCGTACGTCCAGGTGACCGGCGATGTGGCACCGCGACTGAACGTCACGGCTGGTCTACGTGTGGATGACTATCAGTACATCGCGGCGACGCGCGTCAGTCCGCGTGTGGGGGCGACCTTCGATCTGACGACGAGGCTCCGGGCCAAGGCCAGCGTGGGCATGTACTACCAGCAGCCGGCGTTTCTCTTCCTCGCGGTGTTTCCACAAAACCGCGCCCTCGCCCCGTTTCGCGCCGACCACTATGTGGGCGGCGTGACGTACGCGATGAGCGATCGGCTGAAAGTGAGCGTCGAAGGATATCGCAAGGATTATCGCGACTATCCGGTCGCGACGGAATATCCCACGCTCTCGCTCGCGAATCTCGGCGACACGTTCAACGTGTTGGAGGTGCTCTTTCCGCTGACGAGCGCCGGGGTTGGCACGGCGCAGGGTCTCGAATTGAGCGCGGTTCGAAGCGACGATGGTCGCTGGTACGGACAGGCGAATCTCTCGGCGTCGCGCGCACGATACGCCGCGCTTGACGGCGTATCCAGTCCTGGCGGGTTCGATTACCCCGTCGTCTTCAACCTCACCGGTGGACGTCGGCTGTCGTCGAAGTGGGAAACGTCGCTCCGCGTTGCGTATTTGTCCGGACGTCCCTATACGCCATTCGCCTTCGCGGACTCGGCGCAGCAGCGGCGCGGCATCTACGATCTCTCGCAGGTGAACGGCGTGCGCGCGCCCGCGTACGTTCGCGCGGACGCGCGCATCGACTGGAACACGACGCTGGCCGGACAACCGGCCATCGTGTTCGTCGGCCTGCAGAACGTCACCGGTCGCCGCAACTTTGCCGGCTACAGCTGGAACAGGCGAAGCAATACCATCGAGGCGAACGAGCAACTCGGCGTCTTTCCGCTCATCGGATTCGAGTGGCGATTCGGGAACACACCTCCGCGTCAACAACCATGATGCTGAACCCCGGCCTCCGCAAGTTCGCGCTCACCGCGCACGTCACGCCTTCGGTCGGTTGGCTCGGCGCGGTCGCCAGCTTCCCCGCGACGGAAATCGCCGCTTGTGACACACACACGGACGGCCGTGTTCGATCAGGGGCTTCACGGTCACGCGGAGAGATCGCTGACGTCGAGTGTGCTCGCGACATCCGCGCCGATCCGCTACGCGTCTGTAGCAGGCCGGGCTAACCCTCGACGATTGCGCGCAGCGAATCTGTGGCATCCCTCATAGGAGTCCGTATTCGAGGAGGACCAAGATGACTGAAATCGTGGAGAGCGTCGAGATCTCTCGTCGTCCAGAAGACGTCTTTTCATACGCGATCGACTTCTCGCATTTCCCCGACTGGCAGGGAGGCGTCGTGGCGGCGCGCCGAGAGAGTACTGGTCCGCTCGCCGTGGGGTCGAGAGCGCTGGTGACCCGGCGGGCCGGTCCCCGAACGCTGCCGAGGACTGAGGAGATCACGGAGTTGAGCCCACCGAGGACATGGACGGTGCGCGGCGTCGGCGGACCGTTCACCGCAATTGGCAAAGGCCGGATTGAGTCTCTCGATAACGGCACGCGATCACGATTAACGATCGCGCTCAAATTTGAGGCGCACGGGATTGGTCGGTTACTCCTGCTCCTGCTGCTGGTCATCCGCCGGCAGGCACGGAAGCAGCTGGCGAGAAACGGGCAAACGTTGAAGGAATTGCTCGAGCGCGGCGCATGACTCAAACGCCACCGACTGCCGCTTACGATGTGAGCGACTACCGCAACGTCTGGAGGGTTCATGCCTGACATTGCAGCCCGGTTCGTTGGTGTCGAACTCTATTTTGACGATCTGGAGCGGGCAAAGAGGTTCTACGTCGAGACACTTGGAATGCGTGTCTCCGACGAACAGGTCGGTCACTATGCGAAGTTCGGAGGTGACGCCGGCTTCGTCTGCTTGGAACGCAAGGGTTCTGAGCAGTATCCCTCAAGCGACAAGGCTGTGGTCTTCTTTGAGGTCCCCGATCTCGGAGCGGCGATCGCCAGCATCGGCAAGGACAACGTGGTGCGAAGTGAACCAGGATGGGCGGTCCTGCATGATCCTGAGGACCACAACGTGCTGCTCGTTCAGGCGGGATCGACGTGAGGGCATCGTCCCAAGCTAAGGAGAAATCTCATGAACACCGCGCTCTGGATCGTTGCCGGAGTCCTAGCCCCTGTCTTCCTGCTCGCCGGCTTCAACAAGGTGTTCATTCCTCGGGAGAAACTGGCCAAGGCTCCTGGCGGGGGATGGGCCTTGGACTTCAGCGCCGGCTTCGTTAAGGCCCTCGGAGCAGTCGAGATCCTGGGCGCGATCGGCCTGATCCTGCCCGCCCTGCTCGACATCGCGCCGGTTCTGGTGCCGCTGGCTGCCCTCGGTCTGGGCTTGATCATGACCGGCGCGACGATCGTGGAGTTCCGCCGTCAAGAGTTCAAGCACGTCCTGTTGGACCTGACCTATCTCGCTCTGGCCGCCTTCGTGGCGTGGGGCCGCTTTGGCCCCGAGTCCTTCAGGTGATTCGCGTGATGTGTCGTCGGGGTTCAACGCGCGGACGGCAGTACCGCTGGTAGCAGGGAGGAAAGATGCCACCGCATCCACTTGTTCGTGCCTATATGGCCGGTGTCGTGGTGCCGACCGTGACGGTGTTCGCCGTCGCAATCGTCGTCGGGCGGTACTTCTCGCAGATTCCAGCACCGATCGAACGAGCGATGATCTTTCCGATGGCGATCAATCCACTCCTGTGGGGCGTCTGGAACGCGCTGTACATTGCGCTCCAACGGGTTGAGCGCCTGACGCTCGGCTGGCATGGCGCCGTGCTCCCGCTGCTACTGATTCCGGCGGGCGTCGTGATGGCACACCAGCTTGACATGTCCTTCGTCACGACAAAGGGCGGAGCGCTTGTCCTAGTGCCGACCATGGTCGCCTACTTCGTGCTCTGGAAGTACGTTGTCGGCTTCCTGAACCGTCTCGTTGGGCTGTCCGATTGAAAGGGCGAACACGTGCGCACAGACACCGTCTCGATGATCGGCGTACTGGCATTTATTGGAGTGCTGTATCTCGGTTTCAAGCTCCTCGGATTTCCTGCGGGTCTCTTTGGGACGAAGTTTATTGGAGGCTTTGTCCTCTGGATGCTGACGAAATTTCGTGTAACTGTTG
>Ga0137374_10008381_pt1 | contig 12217 bp, 9 predicted proteins | sample SagtaG_20_FD_104811 | JGI IMG/M metagenome (GOLD analysis project Ga0137374, IMG submission 104811) | Vadose zone soil microbial communities from Sagehorn Ranch, Mendocino, California, USA - Sage1_R_100_16 metaG | ecosystem: Environmental > Terrestrial > Soil > Vadose zone | place: USA...
CGGGCTTCGGGACAAGGTCAACGCAAACTCTCTCTACCGAGGGGGGACCATTCGATCCGCCAACATCGGTACGGGCTCGACCTGCAGCGGCTCGGACGGGGTGAACGTCGTGGACTTCGGCAACCTCGCCGCGGGCGACCTCGGCTATGCTTGCTGGTGGACCTGGGGCGGCTCGACCGTCGAGGCCGACATGCGGCTCAACAGCACGGAGTACAGCTGGGCCGTGGATTTGGGCGGGTGCCTCGCCAAGTACAGCGTGGAGGACGTGGCCACGCACGAGCTCGGACACACGTTCGGGCTGAACGACCTGAGCGAGCGGCTCCACCCCTCGCTCACGATGAGCCTCATCATGCTTCCGTGCCAGAACGCCGAGACCACCCTCGGGCTGGGAGACGTCCGGGGGCTGAAAGCGATCTACTGAGGCTCGGCCCCGGCGGATGCCCTATCGATCCGGCCGCGCCGCCGAGGCGGACGCGGTGGGACCCACGCCCCACACATAGCGCTGGGTGATGTCCCCCGCCGGTACGGGCTTGCTGAACAGGAAGCCCTGGCCGAGCGTGCAGCCGTGGTCCGAGAGGAACTCCCACTGGTCCGCGGTCTCGATGCCCTCGGCGAGCGGCGTCATCCCCAGCCCGTGGGCGAGGTCGATGACGGCCCTGACCATGCTGGCGCCCTGGGGGTCGTTGGGGATGTCCCGGATGAACGACCGGTCGATCTTCAGGATATCCACGGGCATCTGCTTGAGGCGGGACAGCGACGAGTAGCCGGTCCCGAAGTCGTCGATGGCCAGTCGGAGGCCGGCCCCGTGCATTTCCTCCAGGAGGCGGATCGTCCGCTCCGGATCGGTCATGGCCGAAGACTCGGTGATCTCGACCAGGATGGAGCGGGGGTTCACCTTCGTGTATTCGAGCTGGCCCAGGATGCCGCGAACCAGGTTCGACTGCCACAGCTGGCGCGGCGAGAGATTGAAACCGATCTCGGTCATCAAGCCCTCCCGCCGCCAGAGCTTCGACTGCCGGCAGATCTCGCCGAGGACCCACTCGCCGATGGCCTCGATCAACCCCATCTCTTCGGCCAGTGGGATGAACTCACCGGGCGGGATGAAGGCTCCGCTCGCGGTCTGCCAGCGCAGCAGGGCCTCCACGCCCACCAGATGCGCATCCGACAGGTCGACGATCGGTTGGTAATGGAGCAGCCATTCCTGCTTCTCCACGGCACGACGAAGCCGCGTGGTCATGGACAGCTTGCTGAGCGGGTCGACCGTATCGGTCGAGAACATGGCGTAGCCGCCGGGCCCCCGCCGTTTGGCTCGGTACATCGCGACGTCGGCGTTCTTCAGGAGGTTCCTGCCGGTGTCGCCGTCGAACGGGGACAGGCTGATGCCGATGCTGGCCGAGATGAAGAACTCCGTCCCGCCGACGATGAAGGGCGTTGCCAGGGCCTCATGGATCCTCCCCGCCACGGCCTGGGCCACGACCACCGAATTCTCCGCCTCGGGCCGAGGCGTCATGCTTCCCCGCTCCAGGTCGGCGAGCAGCACCAGGAACTCGTCACCACCCTGGCGAGCGACGACGTCCGTGTCTCGCACGGCCTCTCGGAGCCTCATCCCCATCATCTGGAGGAGCTGGTCGCCGGCTCCGTGCCCGAGGCTATCGTTCACCAGCTTGAAGTTGTCGAGGTCGAGGTAGAGCACGGCGACAGCGAGCTGCGCGCGCCTGGCCCTGGCCAGGGCCAGGTCGAGCAGCTCCTCGAACATCACCCGGTTCGGCAGCGCGGTGAGCTTGTCGTGATAGGCGAGGAACGCGACTTGCTCCTCCGCGCGCTTCTGCTCGGTGATGTCGTACATCACGCCCTGCCAGAACAACGGGCGGCCGGCCCCGTCCTGCACGAGGAGGGCCTCGTCCCGGATCCACACCATGCTTCCGTCCCGGGCCACCATGCGGAACTCCGAGTGGATGGGCTGGCCTGTGGCGCTGCTGTACGCCTCCTCCGCCAGGACTCGCTCCCGGTCGGATGGGTACAGGTAGCCGGCAAACGAAGCGGGATGCGCCATCCACTCCTCGGGTGAGTACCCCAGGATGGCCTTGACCTGTGGGCTGATGTAGAGCCATTCGCGCGTCTCCCCCACCCCAGCCGTGTAGACGATGGCGGGGATCTGCTCCACCAGCGTTCGATAGCGCGCCTCGACCCCCTCCAGGACCCGTTCGGTCCGCCTACGAGCCAGCGCCGCCGCGAGCGTCCCAGCCGCCGCCCTCAGGGCGTGGATCTCGCCCCCGGTCCAATCGCGCTCTCCCAGGCACTCGTCGAACCCCAGGCAGCCCCACCAGTGGTCGCCGACCAGGACGGGAACGACCACGATCGAAGCGATCCCTTGCGCCTCCAGCTCGGGGCGTTCTGCGTCGGCGAGGTCCCGGACATGCCCGTGAACCACTCCTCCGGTACGAAGGATTTCGGCCCAGCGCGCGAACGAGCCGTCCCAGGGGAGATCCTGCAGGCGCGGGTTCCCGATCTGGGGCGCGATCCCCTCCGCCACCCATTCGAACCGCTGGCTGGTCACCAGCCGGCCATCGCGGCCCCGGCGGTTCTGGAAGAGATACACCCGGCTGACGCCGGCCGCCTCGCCGAGCTTCGCCAGGACCTCCGCGATGCACGCCTCCCAGGTGGGTGCCTTCAGGAACTCAGACGCGGCGAAGCCGACCGCGGAGAGGATGGCGTCGGGGCTCGTCTCCGGCAGTGGCTTGACGAGCTCGACCTTCGCCTTCTTAGCCCGCGCGCCTCCGGCGGGGTCACCTTTCAGGCCTGGTGCCTCCATGTCGGTTGCAATATCGACCCGCCCAAGAATTGATTGAACCGGCCACAAGCCCGGAGCCAGCTTCTCAAGCACCGGGATTGTGATCGACAATCGGAACACTGCGGTCAGGCCCGCCGGGAGGCGGTCCACACCATCAGCTCCCCCCTCGGCAGGAAGTTCAGGATCCGCTCCCTCGGGATGCCGGCCCGGATGGCGGCGGCCAGCCCGAACTCCATCGACTGGAGCTCCCGGGGGTGGTGGGCGTCGGTCCCGATCGAGATCCAGGCTCCCGCCTCCCGGGCCAGCCGGAGCAGCTCGACGTCCAGGTCCTGGCGGTCCGGGTACGCGTCGATCTCAAGTGCTTTTCCCTGGGCCGCAGCCTCTTCGAACACCGTCGGCCAGTCCGCGCGGAGGCCGACCCGCGCTCCCCACCGGCGGCCCCGCGGATGGGCGAGGACGTGGAAGGTGGGGTTGCGAAGGGCAGCGAGGTACCGCTCCGTCTGGTCGTCGGTGAGCCTCAGCTTGGAGTGAAACGCTCCCAGAACCAGGTCGAGCGATCGCAGCGCCCCGGGATCCATGTCGCCCTCGCCTTCCGGTGACAGGTTCATCTCGAGCCCATGCAGGACGCGCAGATCCGCACCTTGCGCCTCGAGCTCGGCGTTCACCGCACGCACCTCCTCGCCCTGGACGGCCAACCGCGCCTCGTCCATGCCGAGGGCGATGGGCAGGCCTTTGGAGTGGTCGGTGACCGCGACCTGCCGGTAGCCGTGCACCTCGGCACAGGTCGCCGCCATCTCTCTGAGCGAGGCCTTGCCGTCGGAGAAGGTGGTGTGCATCTGGAGGTCGGCCCGTAGGGCCGCTCGCCACTCGGGATGCTCGGCGAGCGTGGCTCGGACCTCCGCCAGCGTGAGGAACCCCCGCCGAACCTCCGGGGCCGGGACGGGATCAGGCGGCTCGCCGCCGGCCGAGCCCAGCCAGGCCCCGATCACCCCGGAGAGCCACGGACCGACGGCACGCAGCTCGGTGAGCGGCCGGTCCTGGCCCACCACGTCGGCGGCCTCCTCGGGCCAGAACAGGGCGGCCCGGGAGGCCCGGAGGAGTGCCTTGTGCCGGTTCGTGCCCGACGGCTCGTCCTCGGCGCCCCTGGCCAGGAGCTCGGCCAGCTGGGCGTTGGTGAGCGATCCCATGAGCCCATGCTGGGGATCGGGGACCTCCACCAGGTACGGCTCGGCGTTCTCGAGCTCCCTCATCCAGTTCGAGGGCAGCTTTCCCGCTACAGCGATGCCCTGGCCCGGGCTCGGCGGCGGGTCAGCACTGCGACCAGCAGGAGCGTGAGCAGACCGCCGATCCCCACCACCGCGTACCAGGCAGCCGAGGGCCCGGCCCGAAGCGGCGCCAGAGGTTGGGCTGGAGCGGCAGCCGGAGGGGCCTCCGGCAGGCCGGCCGCCGTCAGGACGTCGAAGAGGCCGCGGCGCGAAGCCACCCAGCCCGCCGCCGGCCCTTCCACCCACCCGCACGCTGGTTGCCCGGCAGCGGTGAACGTCCACACCTGGGCGAGCGAGCGGAATCGAGCGTACGGGTACAGGGACTGGTGGATCGCGACGGTCTTCGAGCCCCCGCCCGGCAGGTCACACGTGAGCGAATAGGCGACGTCGTACCTCGGGCCGAGCGCGACATCGAACGGCCGGCCGGTCATCCTCGAGCTCGGATTGAACGTGTTGCTGAGATCGCCGTAGGCGGCGGCCGAGGTCCCGGAGAAGCGGACGGACCCGGCAGGCCCGGTGATCGAGACTGATTCGGCGGTCACGCCGCCCTCCGCGCCCTTGGCCTGGGCCGGTCCAGCCATCCAGAGCACGGACCCGAGAACGAAGAGAACCAAGAGGCCTCGTCTCACCGCAATCCTCCTCGTGAGGCAAATAGGACGGTTCCGATCCCCATACGATCCGGCGCGCGGATCGGTTCCGGCCGCCAGGCGTCACCCAGGCGGGGCCAGGACCCGGTCCCGCTCGGGGAGGTGGGGATGGAGCGCCTCGGGCAACGCGACCGAGCCGTCCTCGCGCTGGTGGTTCTCGAGCAGCGCGATCAACGTCCGGCCGATCGCGCACAGCGTGCCGTTGACCGTGTGGACCGTACGGTTCCCGTCCGGAAGACGCACCCGGCACTCCAGCCGCCGGGCCTGGAAGTCGGTCGTGTTCGACGTCGAGGTGACCTCCCGGTACTTCCTCTGGCTCGGCACCCAGGCTTCGACGTCGAACTTCCTGGCCGCCGGAGCCCCCAGGTCGCCGGTGCACGTGTCGACCACCCGGTAGGGGATCTCCAGGGAGCGGAAGAACTCCTCCTCCCAACCGAGGAATCGCTCGTGCTCCGACCGGGACTCCTCCGGCAAGACGAACGAGAACATCTCGAGCTTGTCGAACTGATGCAGGCGGAAGATCCCCCGCATGTCCTTCCCGTAGGTGCCGGCCTCCCGTCGGAAGCACGTCGAGTAGCCCACGTACCGCTTGGGGAGCTCGCCGGCGTCGAGGATCTCGTGGGCGTGCAGTGAGGCCAGCGGCACCTCGGAGGTGCCGGCCAGATAGAGGTCGTCCTCCCGGGTCGAGTAGATGTTGACCGCGTCGGTGGGGAGGAATCCCGTCCCGAACATGGCTTCCTCGCGAACCAACACCGGAGGGATGACCAACGTGAACCCGCGGGTCTCCGCGAAATCCAGCCCCATCTGGATCAGCGCGAACTGGACGCGAACGGCCGATCCGGTGAGGTAGGCGAAGCGCGATCCGGAGGTCTTCGCGGCACGCTCGGCGTCGAGGAGCCCCAGCGCTTCGCCCAACGCGAGATGATCCCGCGGCTCGAAGTCGAAGGCCGGCGGATCGCCCCATCGCCGAACCTCGACGTTGTCCTCTTCGGACAATCCGTCCGGCGCCCCTTCGTCGGGTACGTTGGGCAGGCGGGCCGCGACCTCGCGCAGTTCCTCCTCCACGCGAGCGAGCTGGGGTTCCAACCCTTTCAGCTCTCCGGACACCTCGCGGAGGTGCGCGATCACGCGCTCGCGCCCGGACGGATCCGCTGCGGCGATCTCCTTGGACCCGCGGTTCTGCTCGGCCCGAAGGTCCTCGACACGAACGGTCAGCCGGCGCCACTCCTCGTCGAGGGCGAGCACCCGGTCGAGGTCCTCGGCCGCTCCTCTCCGAGCCAGCGCCTTCCGGAACGGTTCGGGATCCTCCCGGATCGCCTTGAGGTCGAGCAGGTTCTTCCTCCCCGCCCCTGCGTCAGCGGGCGCGGGCCCGTTCGCCCTCGAGCACGGTCACGCTGTCGCCGCCCTCGGAGCGGGCGGTCGCCTTCACCTCGCTGCCACGACCCTGAGCGGCGGCATGAGCCTGCCCGGCCTGCTGATCCATGATCGATTGGCCGCAGAAGATGGCGCCTTCCGCCACCACCAGCGACTTGCACGTGATGTCTCCATCCACCCGGCCACCCTTGGCGAGCTCCGTCCGTCCCTTGGACATGATGTTGCCCCTGAACGGGCCACCGATGGTCACGTTCTGTGCCGAGATGTCCGCCTCCACCTGGCACCCGGGGGAGAGCACCACGTCCCCGTCCGCCGAAATCTTGCCCTTCACCTGTCCGTCGATGCGAAGCGACCCGGCCGACACCACGGTGCCCTCCAGCCGGGCCCCGTTGCCGAGCACCGTGACCTCCGAGCTGGTCCCCTCTCTCATCCGAACCTCCCCTGGCTGGATGGGCTGATCCCCATGCCGCTCGTCTGTTTCCCCTCGCCTGAACAATGCGCTTCCTCCCTTCAGCGGCCAGGGACGGCCAAAAGCGTCCCGCGCCGCTCTCCGGTCATCAGCCTACCCCCCCTGCGCCCCGCGGGCCTCCGCGACCTCACGCTCGTCCGTTCCCGAGAGGGCCAGCCGGATGGCGTGCCGCTCCTCGTCGGAGAGGTTCCGCGAGCTCGTTCCATTCCTGACGCGTTTGGCGTAGGTGCGAGTGTCCTGCCGGCCGTTGATGGACGTGATCACCAGGCCGTCACCGCTCCCGTCGAGCAACGCCGCCGAGAACGACAGCCGGCCCCCCATGTCCTCGAAGGCGTCGAACCGAACCACCCCCACATGGCACACGGCCCCCGCCGCGATCTGCCCGATCTCGCGCTGCCCCAGGGCGAGCTGCCGGGCGGCGGCCTCGAGCCGCTCGATCGACCTGGCGTGATCCTGGAGCTCGGCCTCGAGGCGTCGGCGGGACGAACCGCCCGCTCGTCCCACCTTGCTGCGCTCGCGCAAGGCCGCCGGTACCAGCAGAAAGAACGTAACCAGCACGAGCGCCAGCGTCAGGAGAACCAGGAACGACAGTGTCGTGATGGAGAACTGCATGGCCTCTGGGGAAGCGATCTGGTCCGGTCGTGCGGGGAAGTATACGATGAGGCTTCGCCGAGTCTGAAGGGGTGCGAGCCAGATCCGGACATCCTCCCTCCCCTCTGCTCAGGCCTGAACCTTCGTGCGCCTGGCCTACTTCGACTGTTTCTCCGGCATCTCCGGAGACATGGCGCTGGCTGCGCTCATCCATGCCGGCGCCGACATCGAAGCGATCCGGGACACGCTTCGCACCTTCCCCATCGACGATCTCGACCTCGAGGTCGAAGAGGTGGAGGTGCGCGGCATCGCCGCGCTGCGGGTTCACGTGAGGGCCGGGCCACAAGGCGTGATCCGTACGTACTCGAGCATCCGGGCGCTGCTCGATCAGTCCGAGCTCCCCGAACAGGCCCGGCGGATCGCGCAGCGCGCCTACCAACGCTTGGCAGAGGCGGCGGCGAGCGCGCACGGCAAGGAGCCCGAGCTGGTGACCTTCCACGAGTTCGGCGAGATCGACTGCCTCGTGGACATCGTGGGATGCGCCACCGCGTTGGACATGCTGCACGCCGAGCGGGTGTTCGCTTCGCCGGTGCCCACCGGGATGGGCATGGTCCGCACCGAGCACGGCATCATGCCGATCCCCTCGCCGGTGGTGATGGAGCTCCTCCAGGGCGTGCCGACCTACTCGCGCGGCATCCCGCTCGAGCTCGTCACCCCGACCGGGGCGGCGATCCTGGCCGCGGTCTCCGAGGGCTACGGCGACATGCCCCTCATGCGGGCGGACCAGGTTGGGTACGGGGCCGGCAGCCTCCGGCTCGACTTCCCGAACGTGGTGCGGGTCGTCATCGGGGAGGAGCAGCGGGCGGGCGGTGGAGGCGTCCCTCCGGGCACCACGTTGCAGGAGCTCATCACGCAGGGCGAGGTCCTGGTTCAGGCCTGGATGGGATCGTCGGATCGCAGCGTGTGCGACCGGCTGCTGGAAGAGCTCGAGGTGGCGGGGGCGCTGGACGCGTGGGTGTCGCCGGGCGAGGGGCGGGGAGGGGACCGCTCCCGGACGGTACTGACGGTTCTGGCGACCGCCGATCTCCGCGAGACGGTGCTTCGGATCCTCCGGGCCGGGCACCCCGACCGGATCCTGGTGAGTCCGGTGGTCAGCGCCCCCACCGCGCTGTGAGAGCCGACGCCGGGCCTGCCGTCCGTTCGCTCGATCCGAGCACGTTCTCGAAACTCCCCTGGCTGCGCCCTTCCGTATAACGGGGCGGAACTTCCCGCCTCCGGCTTCCGTATGTCGGGAGGAAAGAACCGTTTTCGCCTGGGGGGGCGATGAGCCAGGGAGTACCAGCCGGCCGGGCCCGATCGGCGTCGCACCGTCCCGCCCGGGGCGGACGCATCCGGACGAAGCTCGGCCTGGCCACGGCGTCCCCGTGGCTGAGGGCCCCCCTCCTCCTGTTTCGCTATCCGGGGCTGCTCCTGGCCATCGCCACAGCGGCCGGCATCCTGGCCCTGGCCGGGGCGTCCAGCCCATTGTTCCTTTCCTCCGCCGGAAACGCGTTGCTCCAGGAAAACATCGGCGCCACCTGCCCATGGGTTGCCGGTGTTCAGGTCACCGCGCCCGGTCCGCTCTTCGGGACAACCTTCACCGGCCGCCCCGCCCTGTCGTTGTTTCAGGAAACCACCGACCTCCTGGCGGCAACGGCCCGCGAAATCCCACATACGGGTCCGATCGAGCTCCAGGCCGTTGGGACGGCCCTCCAGGTATCCGCCCCCGGCGGATCGAAGGCGCACGGCGTTCGGCTCTACACGCGAGATGGGGGATTCGCACACGTCCAGAAGCTCCAAGACGCGGGCGGAAAGGGCGTCTGGTTGCCGCACACCACCGCCGGGTCGCTCGGCCTCCGGGCGGGTGACGACGTCCGACTGGCGAGCGCCGACCGCGCCCTCAGTGTCCGCGTGGCGGGTGTCTATCGGGACCTGGCCACGCTGCCCAGGACGGGGTTCTGGTGTGCCCAGGACCACCTGATCTACCCGCTCAGCGGTTTCGACTTCTACCTTCCCCCGCCCTTCGTCATGGCCGACCGAGACACGTTCTTTGCTTTAGGTGGGCGGCTGCGCGATCGGGGGGCCACGTTCACGTGGGAGATCCCGATCGTCTCACGCGGCCTGACCATCCCCGAGGCCCGACGCGTGGACGCAGCCATCCAGACGGCGACCGACCGCTTGCGAGAGGTCGTGATCGGGTTCGCCTCGACCGTGCGCGTCGATTCGAGCTTCGACTTCATCCTGCAGAAAGCGGAGGCGACGACAGGCTCGTTGCGGAGTCCGGTGTGGACGATCTCGCTGGCGGGGCGGCTGGTGGCCCTGCTCGTTATCGCGGGAAGCGGCGTGTACTGGGTGCATCGAAGACGCACCGAGGCGACCTTGTTGTCGGCAAGAGGAACGGGCCCGGTGGCCATCGGGACCAAGGCGCTGCTCGAGGCCTTGCCGGTCGCCGTGGGGGCGTCGCTCCTCGGGTGGGGGGCGGGGATCTGGCTGATCAAGTCGCTCGGTCCATCCGAGCTGTTCGACGAGGGAGCCCAGGCTGCCGCGCTCCGGCAAGTGGCGTGGACGGCGGCCGTCGGCGTGCTGCTCCTGGCGGTGGTGGCAGGTGTGGCTGCCAGGCGGGACAACGAACCCGCCGAAGCGCGGGGGCGGCGGTCACTGGCGGGCACCCCGTGGGAGATCGCCGTCCTGGCCCTGGCCGCGGCAGCGCTCTACGAGTTCCTCACCCGCGCCCCTCGCCCCACCACCGATGTGAGCAGTCCGTTGAAAGTGGACGTGCTGGTCCTGCTGTTCCCGATCCTGTTCGTGGCGGGCGCGGCCGGGCTGGCCGCGCGGGGCCTTCGAGTGCTCCTCCCTCGGCTCCGAACGACCGGCCGGGCCTGGCCGGCGTGGGCGTACCTGGCCAGTCGTCGCCTGGCCATCGCCCCTCGTATCGTCCTGGCCCTGCTCACGGCGAGCGCGCTGTCGATCGGCATCCTCTCCTACGCCGGAGCGTTGACGTCCTCGATCGACGCCACCACCGACGCCAAGGCCCGGGTGTTCACCGGCAGCGACCTCGACGTGGCCCTCGGCGCGGACATACCGGTCCCGCCCTCGATCGCCGCCCGGACCACCAAGGTCACGCAGGTCGACCGGGCCTCGTTCGTCTCCGACCAGCTCACGGTGGAAGTGCTCGGCGTGGAGCCGTCCACGTTCTCACGAGCGGCCTTCTGGGATCGGAGCTTCGCCGACCGGTCACTCGGCGAACTGCTGAAGGACATCGCCCCGCCGTCGTCCGCATCGGGGCCGGTGCCGGTCATCGCTGCCGGCCAGCCGGTGGGACGCAGCTCCGGCACGCTCACCTTCCGGTTCGGGGAGACCAAGCTGCCGGTCAAGATCGTCGATCAGGTCCGGGCGTTCCCCAGCATGTCGCCTTCCGAACCGTTGCTGGTGGCCGACGCCAAGACGCTGGCGGACCGAGGGGTACACGGCGTGGTCAACCTATGGGTGAAAGGCGATCCACAGCCGGCCCTGACCGCGCTCACTCGGTCCAACGCCCTGATCATCTCCTCCGTAACGGCCAGAGACATCAAGAGCCAGCAGTCCTTCGTGTCGCTCTCCTGGACGTTCGGGTTCCTCCAGGCGCTGGGCATCATGGCCGGGCTGATCGTGCTGGGCGGCATCCTCCTCTATCTGGAAGCCCGTCAGCGAGGGCGTGCCATCTCATACGCGCTGGCCAGCCGGATGGGACTGTTGCGGCGGTCGCATCGCGCCTCCGTAGCCTTGGAGCTGGGGGCCCTCCTCGCCCTGGGCTGCGTGGTCGGGATCGGCCTGGCCTGGATCGCCGCGCGCATCGTGTACGGCAGACTGGATCCCTTGCCCCAGCTCCCGCCCGCGCCGCTGTTCCGCCTGCCGGTGGCGGTGTTCGGCCTCACCGCACTGGCCGTCCTGGCCGCGGCGTGGCTCGGCGCGTGGCGGGTGCAGCGTGAGGCCGAACGAGCGCGAGTCTCCGAGGTGATGCGTGTTGCCGGCTGAAGCCCCCACGCAGGTCGGTGCCCCCAGCGTCGGTGCGTCCAGCGCCGCCGCCTCATGCGCCGGGCTGGTGAAGATCTACTGGAGCGCCACCGGCGAGGTGCACGCGCTGAAGGGGATCGACGCCACGTTCTCCTCGGCTGCCATCACCGCGGTGGTCGGTCCATCGGGCTCGGGGAAGTCGTCCCTCCTCCGCATCCTGGCATGCATCGACCGCCCCACCGCCGGACGGGTTCGGGTCGGCGACGTGGAGGTCTCTGCGCTCGGTGCCGCCCGGCGACGGTCGATGCGCCGGCGCCTGGTCGGCTACATGTTCCAGCGCCCGTCCGACAATCTGATCCCCTACCTCACGGCGCTCCAGCAGCTCACGGTGGCCGCTCGGTTGCGAGGAGCGGGAGCACGGCGCGACGAAGCTAAGGAGCTCCTCCGGGCGATCGGCCTGGAGGGGCGGGAGCGGCATCTGCCCCATCAGCTCTCGGGAGGGGAGCAGCAACGCGTGGCGCTGGCTGCCGCCATGATCGGCAAGCCCGCGCTGGTCGTGGCCGACGAGCCCACCGCGGAATTGGACAGCGCCTCGGGCGAGAAGCTGATGGAGATCCTGGTCGCGCTGGCCGGCCGGGGCGTAGGGTTCGTCGTGGCCACCCACGACCCCGTGGTGACGGGGCCGGCCGACCGGATCCTTTCCCTCCGACACGGAGCATTGGAGGCCGAGACGAAAGCCGACCGGGCGTTGTCGGTGATCGACGCGTACGGCCGCATCCAGCTGCCGCCGAAGGCGCTGCAGTTGTTTCCTGAGCACCGCGCGGTGATCTCGGTACAGGACGGGGAGGTGAAGATCACCCCGCCATGAGCGAGACCGCCGAGATGACCCGGACCGGCGTGGTGGAGGTTCGAGCTCTCTTCAAGACGTATCGCCGGGGGCCCGAGCAGGTCCACGCCCTGCGGGGGGTGAGCTTCTCGCTGCGGCCCGGGGAAGTCGTGGCGCTGTTCGGCCCATCCGGCTCGGGAAAGAGCACGTTGCTGAACCTGC
>Ga0137374_10008387_pt1 | contig 12216 bp, 10 predicted proteins | sample SagtaG_20_FD_104811 | JGI IMG/M metagenome (GOLD analysis project Ga0137374, IMG submission 104811) | Vadose zone soil microbial communities from Sagehorn Ranch, Mendocino, California, USA - Sage1_R_100_16 metaG | ecosystem: Environmental > Terrestrial > Soil > Vadose zone | place: USA...
ATCTTTTTGCCGAAGCTCCCGAACGGCGAGTGCTACGCGACGCGCGGCCTCTGGGTCTCGCGCGACGGGACGACCATCACCTCGGACGGGGCGTGCATCGTCTCGCTCGGGCTCGGCCCGGTCCGGCTGCGCTCGATCGACGGTGACCCGATCGCTGCGAGCGCTGTCTTCTTCGTCAACCGCTCGACACCCACGAAACCGGCCCCCGTCCACGTCACCATCTCAAACCTCCGGATCGTCGTGCCCGAGGGTCAGTCGATGTACGGCGTGGCACTCTTTGGCCACCAGATCACGTTGAGCCACCTCGACATCGGCGGCTCGCCGAAGGACGACATCACGATCAGCGGCCGCGGTAACGGCAACTCGTACGCGGGGAGCATCTCGATCCTCGATTCGACGCTCAGCGGCGCCAGCCGAAACGCGATCTCCGCGACAGCCGTCATCGGGCTCCGCATCGAGCGAAACACGATCGTCGGCGTGCGCGACTCCCCGCCCGGTCAGCCCGCCGCAGGAATCGACGTCGAGCCGGACGACCGCGGCCAGCCCGCGCTCGACGTGCAAATTATCGGGAACACGATCTCCGACAACGCGGGACCAGGGATCCTGCTCGAGCTCGAGTCGAACGACGGGCCCGCGGCGGTCGCGACGGCGCTCGAGATCAGTGGCAACACGATCCTGCGGAACTCCGCGAAGCCAACGCCGCCGAAGCGCGGCGGGATCGTGCTCGCCGGCGGGGAGGACGGCGGCCAGGGGACGCTGGTCCTCAAGAACAACGTCATCCGGGGGAACGGTGGCCCCGGGATCCTGAAGAGCCGGCTCAGGCTGGTGGTGGACTCGACCGGCAACGACGTCAGCGGCAACGAGACGGCGTAGCATGCGGCTCGCCGATGCGCGGGCCTTGGCGCGTACCGGTGCCAGGCACGGGTACGCAACGGTCACCGAAGTGTGACGCCTTCAGGCGTGCAGCGAGCGCGGGCGGTTCACGAAGACGTTGTCGAGCGCAGAGCGCGCAGCCCCACGGCTCGCGTACCCGTGCCAGGCACGGGTACGCAACGGTCACCGAAGTGTGACGCCTTCAGGCGCGCGGCTACTGGGGGCGGTTCACGAAGACGTTGTCGAGCGCAGAGCGCAGCCCCACGGCCAGCGCGCCCATGAGCACGGCTGCCTCGCCGAGGCTCGAGATCTCGACCTGCGGCGGGTAGGGGATCCAGGCGGCCAGCAACCGGCGCACCGGTGTGAGCAGCAGGTCACCATTCGCACCGAGCCCGCCGCCGAGGACGACGAGCGCGGGATCCGCGACGGCGGCGATGGGTGCGATGTGCGCCGCGATGCGTCGAGCCACTTCCTCGACCACCGTGCGTCCGAGGGGGTCGCCGCGTCGTGCAGCGGCGAAGACGGCCCGGGCGTCGTAGGGAGGCGCGAGTGACGTTCCGGGCGAACCGGCGGGTGCAACGCGCGCAGCCAACGCCGCGACTCCGTACGCCGAGGGATCCACGTCCTCGGCCAGGCCGGCGAGTGCCCAGTCCACTTCGCCGGCCGCGCCGTGATTACCGCGGTGCAGTTCACCGCCGAGCACGAGGCCCATGCCCATGCCGGTGCCGACCGAGAGAAACGCAAAGTCGTCGACGCCGCGGGCGACGCCCGCCCAACGCTCACCGACCGCTGCAAGGTTGACGTCGTTCTCGAGCGTCACGTCGATTCCGAGCCGGTCACCGAGCTCGGCGCCGAAGGCGCGGCCTTCGAGGCCCGGGATGCTCGGGGTCGTGAGGTGCAAGGTGGACGTTCCGGCATCGATCACGCCGGGAACTCCAAGCACGATCCCGTCGATCCGCTCGACCGGGAGCGCAGCGGCTGCGATCAACGACTCGCGTAAGGCTGCGATCGCCTGGAGTGCACCGTCTGCGTCGGCGCCGCGCAGCTCGACGTCCTGACGCGCGCGCATCTCGCCGGCGAGGTCGCACACAGCACCGCGCAGGAAGCGCGCCCCGAGGTCGAGCCCGAGCACGTACGCGGCTTCCGGAACCGGTTCGAAGAACACGGCTCCGTAGCTGGGGCCGCTCGGGCCTCTGGCTGCTTCGCGCACGAGTCCGGCGTCGACCAACGTCTGCAGGGCGAGCGAGACGGTGGGCTTCGAGATGCCGGCCCGGCGCGAGATCTCTGCCCGCGAGATCGGGGCTCCTGCCCGGATGGTCTCCAGCACGGTGCGCTCGTTGAGGTGCTTGAGCAGGGGCGGCGTGGCCCGGGCGGCCTGAGGAGCGATTTTCGCCATCTTGTCAAGGAAGTTAACTCAGCTACCCAGGTTCTCGTCAAGCTTGACTCTCTTTAGGCTCAGTCGTAGAGTCCTCGTTCGGAACCTTTACGAGATTCCAGAGATCGCCGGCGCACTCGGCGACGGCGCTGGATGAGGAGACCGGGGTCGACGACAATCACCCCAAGGGAGGCAGGGTATGAGACGCGTGGGGATTGGGTTGCTCGTGGCGCTCGTGCTCGGTGCGGCGCTCATCGCGGCAACCGCGAGGAACTCGGCTAACGCCGGCACGTCCGGCACGAAGGCCGACAACATCACGATCTGGGTGGGCTGGAGCGCGGCTGAGCTGAAAGCCTTCAAGGGCGTGGTGGCGGAATACGACAAGAAGCACTCCGACCTGACAGTGAAGGTCGTCGGTGGCATCAACGACGACAAGATCACCGCCGCGATCCGCAGCGGCAAGGTGCCGGATGTCGTCAGCTCATTCACGTCGGCGAACGTTGGCCAGTACTGCAACTCGGGTGCCTGGCTCGACCTGAAGCCGTTCCTGTCGAAGGACAAGATCGACGTGAACATGTTCCCGAAGACGTCGCAGTACTACACGCAGTACAAAGGCAAGCGGTGTGCTCTGCCGCTCCTCGCCGACGTCTATGGCTTCTACTACAACAAGAAGATGTTCAAGGCGGCAGGGCTCACAGGCCCGCCGAAGACGATGTCGCAGCTGACGGCATACGCGAAGAAGCTGACGAAGAAGAACTCCGACGGCTCGATCAAGGTCGCCGGGTACAACCCCTTCCTGGGCTTCTACGCCGGGAACGCCCCGGACATGAGCGCCTACGCACCGCTCTTCGGCGCGAAATACGTCGACGGCGGCGGCAAGTCGGTCCTCTCGAAGGACTCAGCCTGGTCGAAGATGCTGAAGTGGCAGAAGAGCCTCGTCGACTGGTACGGCTACAAGAAGCTCCAGAAGTTCAATGCCGGTGCTGCTGACGAGTTCTCGGCCTCGCATGCGTTCGAGATCGGCAAGCTCGCGATGATGATCGACGGCGAGTGGCGCGTGGCGTTCATCGGACGAGAGCATCCGAGCCTCGATTACGGGACCGCGCCGGCACCTGTCGACGACGCTCATCCCGAGCTCTACGGGGCGGGCTACGTCAACGGCACGATCATCGGGATCCCGAAGGGCGTGAAGCACAAGGAGCAGGCGTGGGCGCTGGTCAAGTATCTGACGACCGACAGTCACGCGCTCGCGATCTTCTCGAATGGTGTGCGAAACGTCCCGACGACGAAGGCATCGCTGACGTCGCCGGACATCAAGCCTGATTCGCACTTCAAGACCTTCCTGAAGATCTTCTCGAACCCGAACTCGAAGACGACGCCGATCACTGCAGCCGGCAATGCGTACGGCTCGCTGATCCAGGCGTTCGCCGTCAAGTGGCAGGCCGGACACGCCGGTGATCTCGCGAAGGGCCTTCAGAAGCTCGACAAGCAGATCGATGCACAGCTGAAGCAGGCGCAGGCGGGCGGAGTGCCGTAATGGCGAGCGCCGCAACGGCGGCTGTTCAACCGTTGGACAGGACGCGGGCGAGGCGGAGGGCGGCATGGCGCCGCCGCCGCCTCGTCCTGCTGCTGATGGCCCCCTGGCTGATCGGCTTCTCGGTCTTCTTCGGGTACCCGCTCGTGATGAGCGTGTATCTGTCGTTCACCCACTACGACCTGCTGTCGTCGCCGAAGTGGATCGGTACCGCGAACTACCGGTATCTCTTCACCCAGGATCCTCAGGTGGGGGCGGCAGTGAAGAACACCCTCTGGATCATCGCCGTCATGGTCCCGCTGCAGGTGGTGTTCGCGTTCGGCGTTGCGATGATGCTTGCGCGTGCGCGGCGCGGCGCGGGCTTCTTCCGGACGATCTTCTACCTGCCGGCGCTGGCGCCACCTGTGGCCGCGACTCTTGCATTCGTCTACATCCTCAACCCGGCGACAGGCCCGGTGAACATTCTGCTGAAGCAGTTCGGGATCGAGGGGCCGCTCTGGTTCCAGTCGGCCAGCTGGTCGAAGCCATCGCTGGTTCTGCTGGGCATGTGGGGCGTCGGGAACATCATGATCATCTTTCTCGCCGCCATCCTCGACGTTCCGAGGCACCTGTACGAGTCGGCGGAGCTGGATGGGGCAGGGCCCCTGCAGCGCCTGCGCTGGGTGACGTTGCCGACCATCAGCCCGGTGATCCTCTTCTCGGTCGTGATCGGGGTCATCGCCGGGCTTCAGTACTTCACGCAGGCCTACGTCGCAGCCAACGTCGCGTCGGGACAGGCCTCGCAAGCCGGTGACCAGACCGTCAACAACCTCGGGTATCCGGAAGCGTCGACGCTCTTCTATCCCGTGTTGCTCTATCAACACGGGTTCCGCTATTTCAACATGGGCTATGCGTCGGCGATGTCGGTGCTGCTCCTCGTTGTCGCGTTCACCGTCACCGTCCTCATCATCCGCAACTCGCGGCGGTGGGTGCATTACGTGGGATCGGCAAAGTGAGCGCCACGACCATTTCTGCCGCCGCTGCGCTCACGAGAAGGAAGCCGCCCGCGAGCGTTCGGCGGCGCAAGTTCCTGCTGGCAGTAGCGAACCACTCCTTGTTGATCGTCGTGGCGATCGCTTTCCTCGCGCCGTTCGTGTTCATCGCTCTCACCGCACTGATGACGAACGGTCAGGCGCTCTCGGAGCATCTCTGGCCGAGCCCGTTTCGCTGGCAGAACTTCGTGGACGTGTTTCACCAGGCGCCGATCTGGCGCTGGGCCCTGAACACGATGATCTACGCCGTGCTCGCCACGCTCGGCGTCCTCGTCTCGAGCATTCCGGTCGCCTACGCGCTCTCGCGGATCCGCTGGCGAGGACGCAACTTCGCGTTCGGGCTCGTCCTGATCGCTTTGATGCTGCCGCCGGTCGTCGCCGTCGTGCCCCTCTACGTGATGTGGGCGAAGCTGGGCCTCGTCGGCGGCCTCGCGCCGCTGATCATCCCCAGCTGGTTCGGCGATGCCTTCTCGATCTTCCTGCTGCGCCAGTTCTTTCTGACGATTCCGGAGGAGTACCTCGATGCGGCTCGAGTGGACGGCTGCGGCGAGCTACGCATCCTCATCACGGTCGTCCTCAGGCTCGCGAAGCCGGCGATCGCGGCGGTTGCACTCTTCTCGTTCCTCTACACCTTCAACGACTTCTTCCTGCCGCTTCTCTATACGCGTGAGAACCCGAGTAGCTGGGTGCTGCAGATCGGCCTCTCGGAGTTCCGCTCTCTGCACCAGGTGCAATGGAACCTCACCATGGCGGCGACGCTGCTCGTGATGGCGCCGGTGATCATCGTCTTCTTCCTCGCGCAGAAGGCCTTTGTCGAAGGCGTGACGCTGACAGGGGTGAAGGGATGAAGATCGCGGTCATCGGCGGCGGTTCGACGTACACGCCGGAGCTCGTGTCGGGGCTATCGCGTGAGCGTGAGCGAATCGACGTGAGCGAGCTCGTGCTGCAGGACATCGATCCGGAGCGGCGCGAAGTTGTCGGTGGGCTCGCGCAGCGCATGCTCGACCGACAAGGGTACGAAGGGCGGCTCGAGATCACCGACGATCTCGACCGGGCTGTCGACGGTGCCGACTTCGTCCTCATCCAGATCCGCGTCGGCGGCCAGGAGGCTCGGCTCTCGGATGAGACCTTGCCACTCGCCTGCGGCTGCATCGGGCAGGAGACGACCGGCGCAGGCGGGCTCGGCAAAGCTCTGCGCACCGTTCCGGTCGTGCTCGGGATCGCCGACCGGGTACGAGAACGTGCTGCGGACGGCGCCTGGATCGTCGACTTCACGAATCCGGTCGGGATCGTCACACGGTCGCTGCTCGATCGCGGGCACCAGGCTGTCGGTCTCTGCAACGTTGCGATCGGCTTTCAACGGAGCTTCGCGCGGATGCTCGGCGTGGAGCCGAGCCGCGTGCAGGTCGATCAGGTCGGGCTGAATCATCTCTCCTGGGTCCGTCACGTCCGGGTCGACGGTGAGGACGTGATCGCGGATCTCATGTCGGCGCACGGCGACGAGATCGCGCACGACACCGGACTGTCACGGCGGCTGCTGGACGAGCTCGGCGTGATCCCCTCCTACTACCTGCACTACTTCTACTCGCACGACGCCGCGCTCGCGGAACAGCTCGACGGCATCCCCCGCGCCACGACGGTCGCCGAGATCGAGCGCGACCTGCTCGAGATGTACCGCGATCCGAACCTCGTCGAGAAACCGCCGCTGCTCGAAAGGCGCGGCGGCGCCTTCTACAGCGATGCGGCAATCGGATTGGTCGGCGCGCTCGCCGCAGAGAGCGGCGAGCCTCACGTCGTCGACGTGCGCAACAACGGGACCGTCGAGGGCCTCGCCGACGACGACGTGATCGAGGTGCTGGCCGAGGTCGGCGCAGGCGGCGCGAAGCCGTTGCCGCAGGCGCCGGTCGCGCCCGAATTGCTGGGGCTGATGCAACATGTCACCGCCTACGAGCAGCTTGCGGCGCAAGCGGCAGTCAGCGGCGACCCGGCCGTCGCGCGGAAGGCGTTGCTGGCACACCCGCTGATCGGCCAGCATCCGCTCTCCGAGGAGCTCGTCGACCGGCTGCTCGAAGCCGGCGCCGCGCACCTGCCGCAGTTCCACGCGGAGACCGGCCGATGAGCCACGCAGCAGTGCTCGCCGTCGACGGCGGGAACTCGAAGACAGACCTCGCACTCGTGAACGCCGACGGCTCGGTGCTCGCACTCGTTCGCGGCCCGCTGAGCTCGCCTCATCACCTCGGCGTCGATGGGTGCCTTGCCGTGATGCAAGGGCTCTTGGCGGAGGCAGTGCGCGAAGCGCGGCTCGGCGATCATGCCGGCCGGATCGCGCAAGTCGCCGCCCTGTTGATGGCAGGAGTCGACTTTCCCGCGGAAGAGGACGCGGTTCGAATCGCCGTCGAGCAGCGGGGCTGGGCGCAGAGCGTTCACGTCGGCAACGACACGTTCGCCGTGCTTCGTGCCGGCACGGAGCGCGGGTGGGGCGTTGCGATCACGTGCGGAGCCGGAATCAACTGCGTCGGTGTTGCGCCCGATGGAAGGCATGCACGTTTCCCGGCACTCGGCGCGATCACGGGTGACTGGGGCGGAGGTTACGACGTCGGCCTGGCTGCTGTCTCGGCCGCCGCGCGGAGCGAGGACGGACGTGGCCCGCGGACGAGCCTGGAGCAGGCCGTTCCGGCGCACTTCGGCCTGACCACGCCGAGCGAGCTCGCGGAAGCAATTCACACCGGGCGAATCGGGCAGCGCCGTGTCATCGAGCTCGCGCCGCTGGTGCTGGCGGAAGCCGCGGACGACCCGGTTGCGGCGGAGATCGTCGCGCACCTCGCCTCCGAAGTCGTCGCACTCGCGCGCGTGGCGCTGACGCGACTCGAACTCATCCAGGAACCTGTCGAGGTGCTTCTCGGCGGCGGAGTTTTGCAGGACGTCGACGGCGACCTGCTCGCCATGATCGACTCTCACTTGCGCCAAGCCGCGCCGAACGTCACTGTCCGGCCGACCGCGTCCGCCGCAATCGTGGGCGCAGCGCTGCTCGCGCTCGACGAGCTCGAGGCCGGCCCGGAGGCGCAGGCCAGGCTTCGCGGTGAACTTGGGGCGGCGTTTTCCCAGCTGGAAGGGGTGGCGGCCGTTGGCTGAGGTTCGATACGTCCAGGCAACCAGGCTCTACCCGGGGACCGATGCGCCGGCGGTCGACGCGCTCGACCTGAACGTTCACGACGGGGAATTCATGGTGCTCGTTGGACCGTCGGGGTCGGGCAAGACGACAGCGCTCCGCATGCTCGCCGGTCTGGAAGAGGTCGATGCAGGCGCGGTCTACATCGGCGATCGCGATGTCAGCGACGTACCGCCCAAGGAACGCAATGTCTCGATGGTGTTCCAGAACTACGCGCTCTACCCGTATCTCACCGTCGCCGCGAACATCGGTTTCCCCCTGCGGATCGCGAAAGTGAAGAAGGCCGAGCGTGAAAAACGAGTCAAGGAAGTCGCGAAGCTGCTCGGCCTCTCCGGGTACCTCGAGCGCAAGCCGGGCCAACTGTCAGGGGGCCAGCGCCAACGAGTCGCCATGGGCCGGGCGATCGTGCGCGTCCCCAGCGTCTTCCTGATGGACGAGCCATTGTCGAACCTCGACGCGAAGCTACGCGTGCAGATGCGGGCGGACATCGCCGCTCTGCAGGCCGACCTCGGCATCACAACCGTGTACGTGACGCACGACCAGTCGGAGGCAATGACGCTGGGCCACCGTGTTGCCGTCCTGCACGAGGGACACCTGCAGCAGTGCGGGCCGCCGCGCGAGCTCTACGAGCGGCCGACGAATGTGTTCGTGGCCGGGTTCATCGGCTCCCCGGCGATGAACCTCTGCACGGTGCCGGTGTCCAACGGCGCCGCCTCCTTCGGCGGGGTGGACGTGCCGCTACCGCACGGCGTCGCCATCAACGGGAGAACGAGTCTCGTGATCGGGGTCCGGCCTGAGTCGCTCGAGGTCGCTCCGGAGGGAATTCCGGCGAAGGTCGACGTCGTGGAAGACGTCGGCGCCGACGCATTCGTGTTCTGCAGCACCGAGCTCGGAGGCGAGACGACGAAGCTCGTGGCGCGTTCCGAGTCGCGCAAGGCACCAAAGCAGGGCGATCGAGTGACATTGCGGCCGCGCCCCGACGAGGCCCACCTCTTCGATCCGGCGAGCGGCGAGCGGCTGGAGCGCTGATGTCCGCCGCAACTGGGCCGTACGGTCCGGGCGAACTGTTCCTCGGCGAGATCCGAGAGCAGCCGGAGGCGCTCCTGCGTCTGCTCGAGCAGGAGGCAGAGTTCGAGGCCGTCGCCAAGGCGATGCGTGAGCGTCGCCCCGCGGTCGTCCGCCTGGTGGGCCACGGCTCATCCGACGCAGCCGCCTCCTACGGCGTGTACGCGTTCGGGCTTCTGCCGGGCTGGACTGCGATGCGGGACTCCATCTCGCTCACTGTCTACTACGACGCGAAGCTCGATCTCTCGGACTCGGTCGTCATCGCCCTCTCGCAGTCGGGCGAGACACCGGACGTCGTCGAGTACGTGAAGCGCGCGCGCGGCAAAGGAGCGTTCACGGTCGCGATCACGAACGGGACGGAGTCGAGTCTCGCGGAGGCCGCCGATGCGACTCTCGGGCTCGCGGCCGGGCCGGAGCGCGCGGTCGCCGCGTCGAAGACGTTCCTCAACACACTGGCGGCACTGGTGTGGATGGCCGGCGGTGCGGCGGGGCGGGGACGCGAGATCGCAGAAGGGCTGCGCCGCGTCGCGGAACAGCTGGCAGGGTCGCTCGGTCCGCTCGAGCAGGTGGTCTCGAACGTCGCAATGGCGTTCGCCTACGTCGGACGGATGTACGTGATCGGGCGTGGCATCGAATTCGGCACCGCACGCGAGGTCGCCCTGAAACTGACCGAGACGTGCCGGGTCGCCGCGGAGCCGCTCACGGCGACGGATCTGGCGCATGGCCCGATCGCAGCGGTCGACTCGATGTTTCCGGTCTGGACGATTGCCTCGCGGGACGAAAGCCTGCCGGCGGTACTCGAGGCCGCAGCGCGCGTGATCGAGGCGGGAGCGACCGTCGTTGCGAGCGGCAACGCAGCAACGGAGATCAAGGGAGCAGCCCACCTTCTTCCCGTGCCCGAGGCGCCCCTACCGATCCTCTCCCCGCTCCTGTCGGTGGTGCCGGGGCAGCTCTTTGCGGGCGCCCTGGCCCATGCAAAGGGGCTCGATGCCGACTATCCCGTGGGCCTCAGCAAGGTCACCCGCGCGCGCTGATCCGCTGACGGACACGGCATCGCTCAATCGAGTTAGCTCTTTCGGGGGTAGACGCCGAGCCGCAATCTGACGAAGTTGTGCGTGGAGAACTGCGGCACCATGACTATGTATGGATCCAGCCAGACAGCGTCGGCTTCGCCGACCGTCCCCCCATTCAGCACCGCGGAGATGCGGAGCTATCCGCTTGGCACGCTCGTGTATCGCTCGGGCCTGATGCCGCTCGAGACCGTCAACCGCGCGCTCGCGGAAGCGGCGGAAAGCGGTCGGCGGCTAGGGGAGGTCCTCCTCGACTACGGCTTGCCTGAGCGCGACCTCACTCGTCTGCTGGCAGCTCAGCACGGACAGGAGTTCGTTGACCTCACCGAGTACCCGATCGATCCCGAGGTTGCGCACTTGCTACCGCGGTCAGTCGCGGAGACGTACTGCGCTGTGCCGCTCAGCCGCGAAGGAGACTGCATTCTCGTCGCGGTGCCCGACGCCGACAACGCGTCGCATCTGACCAGGCTGCAGGAAGCGCTGCACAGCCCGATCAGGCAGGTGACGGCCGCTCGCTCCGACATCAAGGACGCAATCGAGCGGGTGCACATCGAGCCGCAGGGGATGATCACGCGGATGGCGCTGGCCGAGGCGACTCAGGCGCTCCCCGAGCCGGAGCCGAAGCCGACGACCATCTACCGCGTCGAAGTGACGCTTGCAAGCGGCGCGACACTCCTGGTGGCCGAAGCGACAGATTTCGAGTACGCCAAGCAAATGGGCATGCGCGTGATCGACGAAGCCGAGGCCGGCGGAACCGTCGCCGTCGGCGACGCAACGATCGACGGCCGGCAGGTCGTGTCGGTCGACGTCCTCGGCCGTAACAGCGCGTGAACTTCCCGGTCGCTGCCGTCCGCGAGCTCATTTCCGCGGTGCGGAAGGACGGGAGGCCGGTCGTGCGGCTGACATGTTCCGACTACGGGACGGAGTGGGTCGTCGCTGCTGACGTCTATCCGGCCGACGAGCTAACGGTGCAGCCTCGGAGCGCAGGGCCGTACGTGTTCGACACCGAGCAGGAAGCGAGAAGCTTCATCGAGAGCTCGCTTGCCGCACTGCAGCTTCTCGGCTGCGAAGTCGCGTAAGCGCTACGGCCTCGACTTCTGCCTCGCGACGGAGGCCATTTCCTTCCAGCGCTTCTTCCGTGCGATGCGGAGACGATGGTCGGTGCGCGCGGCGATCGACTCCAGTTCGCGCTGCAGCTTCCGCCAGGAACGCAACCGATCGAGCTCGAGCGTGCCGTTGTCGACCGCAGCTAGGACTGCGCAGCCCGGTTCGTTCATGTGGGCGCAATTTCGGAACTTGCACTCCAGCGCGAGCGCCTCGATGTCTTCGAACGCAGCCGTGAGATCGCCTTCCCAGAACTGAAGCTCGCGCAGGCCTGGAGTGTCGATCACCATGCCGCCTCCGGGGAGTTGGACGAGCTCACGGTGTGTGGTGGTGTGTCGTCCGGTTCCGTCCGCGGCGACCTCACGCGTTGCCATCACCTCTGCCCCGGCGAGCCGGTTCAGCAGCGTCGACTTCCCGACGCCCGAGGAGCCGAGCAGGACGACCGTGCAACCGGCCTGCAGGTACGGCTCGAGCGCCGTGAGTCCGTCACCCGTGACGTTGGAGATGGGATGGACCGGCACGCCGATCGCGACCGTCTCGACTGCGAGCACAGCCTCGGCGACGTCTAGAGAGAGGTCGGCCTTCGTAAGCACGACGATCGGTTGGGCGCCGCTCTCCCACGCGATCGTGATGTAGCGCTCGAGCCGGCGCAGGCTGAAGTCGTCGTCGAGGCCGGCGAGCAGGAAGGCCGCGTCGACGTTTGCCGCGAGCACCTGCTCGGTCGAGTCCTGGCCGGCATTCTTGCGGATGAACGCACTTCGACGTGGGAGGATCGACGCGATCGTCGACGGCGGTGTCACGGCGACCCAGTCGCCGACGGCAGGCATCTGCCCGCCCACCTCGTGCGCGTAGAAGAGGCGTCCGGCTGCTCGCGCGCGTACCTCGCCCTCTTCGGCGAAGAGCACGAACTCGCCGCGATGTTGTGCGGCGATACGTGCCGGAAGCAAATTGTCGTCTTGCAGTTGCTCGAACGCGGACGCCAGTTCGGCATCCCA
>Ga0137374_10008388_pt1 | contig 12215 bp, 9 predicted proteins | sample SagtaG_20_FD_104811 | JGI IMG/M metagenome (GOLD analysis project Ga0137374, IMG submission 104811) | Vadose zone soil microbial communities from Sagehorn Ranch, Mendocino, California, USA - Sage1_R_100_16 metaG | ecosystem: Environmental > Terrestrial > Soil > Vadose zone | place: USA...
ATATTTGCGGCGGCGACGAGTTGTCTTTTCCGAGTTGCGAGTTGATTCTGATGATCCCTTTTTCATAGTCGTGTCGCTTATTTTCTAAGCAACACTGCTGTCCGTCAAAACAGGACCATCTCAGAATCCTATCAAAAGGACGAGTGCCGTGAAGCCAAAATACAAATTGGAGAACAATACTGAAGCTCGACCCTGGCTGAAGGAAAAGGTCTACGATCCCAAGCGACAACGAACTGCGGAATTGGTGAAGCTCGCAGTGGATTATCTGCTCAAAAACAAGCGGCGGGTTTCACTGGCTTCGCTGGTCGCACGCTCGAAGGAACTGGATCCGGAAGGCCGTGGGGTTTCTGAGACGGCCATTCTCAACAACGAAGAGGCTCGCGAATATTATGAGCGACACCGCACTTGGAGAGGAAAATTTCGGAAGTGCCCAGCTCGCTCAGGGAATGCGCCGGAAATCGTCGCGCCGATCAAGATTGATCGCGATCTATCCCGCGTTCGTCACCGTTACTTGAAAATGAGCAAGGCCGAGTTGGCCGCACGGCTTCTGGCAGTGGAGCAGAAATACGCCGAGCAAGAAGAACAATGGCTTCAAGTCAATGAGGAGTTGATGACTTGGCGGTTACGCGCGGAGCGTGCAGAGGCTCAGCTCCGTCACGAATTGGGAGTCGCCAAAGGAAAGCTTTAATGTGTCGGGCTATGGACTACCATTGCATAGGCTAAATTGTGCAAAATCGAATTTTGGGTCGATTTTAGTGCAACAGGCTAAAAGTGATGCGCCACATATGCTTCCAATCCGCGAGCGCCAAATTATGCTTCTAGTGAAGGGCTGAAAGATTGACCTTCTTTCTGCGCGCCAACTTTATGTTTCACCCGCCGCCATCTTTAAGTGAACCCACACATCGCCTCCACGAAGGGCGTGTAATTGTGACAGGACAGATAAATTGTCGTTTGCGACATGAATTATGGCAGCAGCAATTAACTCTCCAAAGTTCGATCATCTTTGTCGGAAAATCATCATTAGGTCTCTACATGCTGAGATCACTCATGTCTGATCGCGATCATCGGATCAACTCTCGTCGCACTCCTCGCCGGAAAATAACACGCCAGTAGTGCGACTCCGCTCAACAAGACAGTGACGAATATATACGTCAGTGGATCACCGGCCCCGACTCCATAGAGTAGCCTTCTCATCAACCGCGCTAGCGCTGCCGCGGTGATCAACCCGATGCTGATGCCGATCAAGATGACGGTCATTCCTTGCCTGATTATGAGCGTCATGACGCTACCGCGTTGCGCCCCCAGGGCCATTCTGATGCCGATCTCGTGCGTCCTCTGGGCGCCAGCGTAAGACGTCACCCCGTAAATGCCGACCGTGGCCAGCGAGAGCGCGAGGACCGCGAATATGGAGAGAAGCGCGAGGTTGAAGCGCCTGCTGGAGACGGAGTCGGAGACGAACTCGTCCATAGTGGCGAAGCGGAAGATGGGTACCTCCTGGTCGGCAGTCCAGATTGCTTGGCGGACGGCGGCCGCCAGGCTCCGTGGGTCGGAGGTGGTCCGCACGACGATGCCCAGAGCCCAGTCGGATTGTTGTAGTAAATAAGGGATGTAGACCTCCGGCTGTGGCTCCTCCTCTAGCGTCCTATGCTTGATATCGCGGACAATACCGACAATCGATTGCCAGGAATCATCTGGATCAGCCCCGACCTTCAGGCGCTTGCCGATGGGGTCTTCCCCGGGCAGGTAGCGGCGGGCGAAGGTCTCATTGATGATTACGACGGCAGGGGCGTCCTTATTGTCTTGTTCGGTGAACCCTCGCCCCTGGATTAATAAAATTCCCAACGTTCTGAAATAGTCGACAGTCACCGCCTCGACCTTAGATAGGGGCAGCTTGTCCATCGAGTCCGCCTGGGGCCGGCCCTCAATCAGCACACCCGCGCCAATTTCCACCCCCGACAGTGGGATGGCGGAAGTACCTGCAACCGAGGCGACTCCAGGTAGCGCCTTGAGCCGCGCGACCACCTGCTGGTAAAAGGCCATCCTTTGCTCGACCTTCGGGTAGCGCGCAGTGGGCAAGCTCAGTTGCGCGGTCAGCACGTGATTCGGATCGAACCCGGCGTCAACTTGATAAAGCCTGATGATACTCCGGATCATCAAACCGGCGCCGATCAGCAGCGCTAACGCCAAGGCCACCTCGGCCGTGACCAATGCCTCGTGTATGTAGTGACGCCGTCGGCTCACTCCTCGCGTCCCCTCCTTCAATGAATCATAGAGGTTGGGCTTTGACGCCTGATATGCGGGGATGAGCCCGCATATCATCCCAGTCAGCAAGGCTGCGATTAGGGTGAAGGAAACCACACGCAGGTCGGCGCTGACCTCCTTGACGCGCGGGAGATTTTCCGGCGCCAGGGCGACGATCACCTTCGCTCCCCAGAAGGCCAGGACGAACCCAAGGACACCCCCTATCAGTGAGAGCAGGGCGCTTTCCGTCAGCAGTTGCCGAATGATACGCGGCTGGCGTGCCCCAAGCGAGATACGGATAGCGATCTCCTTTTGTCGGTCGACCGCCCAGGCCAGCAGAAGACTGGCGACGTTGGCGCAGGCGATCAGTAACACGAAGCCCGCCGCCCCGAGTAGGATCAGCAGGGCGGATTTGAAATCGCCGACGATCTGATCTTGCATCGGCACGATGATGACGTCGAAGTTGGCGTCGGTCTGGCGGTACTGTCCCCTGTTTCTCGCAGCAATGTTGCTGAGCTGCGTCCGGGCCTGTCGCAAGGTGGTGTCGGGCCTGAGCCGGGCAATGACGGGATATTCCCAATTGAAACGCATATTGATCTGCTGCGGGGTGAACGCTACTGGCGCCCAGACATCGGTCTGGGCGGGGAATCGCAACAGTGCTGGGAGATCTGTACCGTGCGGATAGTGGAAGCCTGGCGGCATGACCCCGATGACAATGTAGCTGGCGCCGCTAAGTGTAATCGCCTGCCCAATGATGGCGGGATCACCGCCGAAGCGGCGGCGCCACAAACTGTGACTCAAAATTACCACCCGGTTATGTCCCGGTTGGTCCTCCTCTTGCAGGAAGGTCCGGCCGAGTGCGGGTTCGACGCCTAGGACGGCAAAGAAATCCGCCGTCACTAGTGTGGTCCCGAGTTTTTCTGGCTCACCCTTGCCCTCCAGGTTCAAATCACCCGTGTCGATGGCGGCAATGTGGTCGAATACGTCGCTCTGGTCCCGATAGTCAATAAACTGCCCGGGCGAATTGGGAATTTTGTCCAGGCCAAGGTTGAGCTTCGGATTTGCGCCCCAGACAGTAACCACGCGCTCCGGGTGTGGGTAGGGTAATGGGCGGAGGAGAATCGCATTCGCGACGCTGAAGATCGCTGTGTTTGCGCCGATGCCCAAACTGAGCGTGGCGACGGCAATCAACGTGAAGCCGGGATTTTTCAACAACATTCGCGCGCCGTAGCGCAGGTCTTGCCAGAGTGTCGCCATTTTTCCTCCTTTAGATGTCAGCTATTGGCTGCAGATGGAGCGGCTTCTGGCTGCGGCTCTCGCCCCTGGAGCAGGTCATCAAGGTACTGGCCGCGCGAGCGGGAACCTCGGCGCTCGTCGATCAACTCCAGCCTATGCCCCTCAACGGTCGTATTAAAAAAAGCGCCAGGAAAACTGAGATCATTGCTTTTCAAAAACCCAGATCTTCTCGGCCATTCCGCCATTAGGCAGGCTGTGCTTGAGGTTGATGGTCATCGTCTTGCCGTCGGCTGAGAGCGTTAGCTTGCGGACAAAATACCGGCCCTCCTCAGGCCCTCTAAAGTCAATGACGAGCGCATCGCTATCCCATTTAGCGGTGGCTTTGATCGTCGCGTCGCTGGTCGGGATTTCACTTTCTTTGCCATCGATGGTGTATTTGGCTTCGAACTCGCCACCCTGTCCGGCATTGAAGGCTTCGGTGAGATTGTTATCTTTTTGATTGAACTCGATGGTGATGCTATCTGAACTCTTGCTCTTTTGCTGGTTCAGATTCCATTTCCCAGTGAAATTTGGCTTGGCTTGCGCCATTGCGGTCAACGCACACAGAGGCGCCAGTAAAAAGGCGGTGAGTAGAGATCTCGTAGTAATCATGGTTTTCGGCTCTCGCTTCCTTTGTTAATCGATAATCGAATGCTCGGCCACTGATTGGGAATTGAATCGAACGCGACAACAAGAGAACGTCTGATTACTCATATCTTGCGCGTTAATTCACAGCTTGCTCATCAACGGGGTTGTTGAGGTGGTCGGGGTTTGACGGACATGAGGGTGAGATGGTCTCACTTTAGTGGACACGAGTGTTGCTTATGCGACAAGTTATGTGGCCGAAAACGACTATTTATGAGTCTTGTGACAGTAATCCTTGGCAATGACCAGCCCGAATAAAAAAGAATGATTGGCAGTCTGTGAAAGGAAAGCCCGGTCAGCAGATCGGGCTTTTGCCATTACCCAGTTCGACTTTCCGTCTTGTTTCGCCGATCGGAGATTTGGCTGCTGGTAAGCAACGAAGGGAGGAATTTATGATCGCGATAGAAAATAAAAAGACATATCGAGGCAAAGGAATATATATCGGGCGCGAGATGCCGGGCCAGCCGGGCAGCGCGCTCGGCAATCCGTTTAAAATCGGTCGGGACGTCACGCGAGAAGAAGCGCTCGTCAAATATCGTCGTTGGTTGTGGGAACAGATCAATCTCAAAAATGAGGTCTATCTCGAGCTGAGACAGGTCGCGCAGCTGGCGGCGCATGGCGATATTGTGCTGCTTTGCTGGTGCGCCCCGAATCCTTGTCATGCGGATATCGTCAAGCGAGCCGTCGAGTGGATAGACTCAGCAGAATCCGCCGCACACACTTCTACTTCGTGAACGCCAAGTTATGCTCCCAGCAAATCTTCGTCCGGACGAGACACTTTCTCCTCTATTGCAAAGCCTTGTTTGTAGTCTTTGAACCTGCTCACAACAGAAAGGACCCGTTCCGGGTAGTGCCGTCTGAGTACTGGGTGTGCGACGCCGATCTCGTTAGCGATCTCGTTAGAAATTTGCCTAAAAGATCGCGGGGGATTTTCCAGGAGCGCTTGCCGTAAACGGTTTCCTGCCTCGGCAAGTCTCATTTTTTGATACCGCAAGCGTCGGGCTGAGATTTCGCGGCACTCCCGCGGAAAATGGTACTTCAAAAATGGGTAACCCAGCCCCAGTTGCACCATCACTGAATGCAGCGTCGGAGGCGGTTCTTCCGCTAGCGCGGCCGTTAACACCTGCCGGCAACGGCTTAAACACTCTGCTAACTGCCTCGCTTTATACCGGCATCGTTTTTCTGCCAAGGCACGGTAGAGTTCGGGAAAGATCTTTCTTGCGCCGGGCTGACTGGAGTACCCCAGTTTACGGCTGATCTCTTCCAAGGTTGCGGGACACGATTGACCCAGTTCTTGCTCGAGCAACTTTCTTTGATTCTCCCTGTCCGGAGGGTGGCTGCGCGCCGCCTCCAATTGCGATCTTCGGACTTCAAAATACCTTTCAGACGAATTGTAGTTATTAACAATCTGTTTACTCAACTCCGGGAATTTCTCTCGCAAAGAGGATGAGTGTTTATATCCCACACGCCGTGCAACTTCGGCCAACGACTGAGGCGGAATCTCAGTTAATGCGGCCTCCACTCGCTCACGCAGCCTCTGACAACCGACTGGATGATAACGGCGAGAATAGAGAGCTCGCTTTGTTGGACGATCTATGATTTCGACTGGATATTTTGAGAGATAATCCAACACGTAGTCGGAGTCCGTTAACAACTTGAAGAGTGGAATTTTGGTCAGATAACTGAGTCTTACCAGTGTCTTGATAGACGGAGCGGCATTACCTCCTCGTATCTGGCCGAGCGTTGTCTCTGAGATATCAAGCGCATGCGCAAGCAGATTACGATTACCTTCCGCTACTAGATTACAGCAGTGGCTCACAGCCAGGATCAGATGGTGTGTTGTCGGCGCTGCAGGCAACGTCGGAGAGGCGGCGATTACATTTCCGATCTGCTCGGCCGCCCATAGTTCATAGGTCCGGTCATCGCTCACTCCTTCCATCGCACTCGATGCCGATTTTGTGTCCTGTTTCCCCATCCAGGAATGACAGTATAGGCAAAAGCCGGGAAGATAAGAGCGCAGGGCCGCCGGGATTCGCTTTCTGCAAGTAGGGCATCTCTCCGTTAATGCGCAATTGTGTCGCGAACAGATTTTCACCGGCCCTACCGCCCATCGTAAATGATCGTAGATCGGGCCTCCCGCAGCGGCTTGGTCGGCATAACACTCTGCACACCAGGCGCGAGAATCTTTCAGCAACTTCGCATGTTGAATGACATTAGCCCACAGGGCGAAAGTGATCGGCCTGATCCCGACGCCCAATGTGAGCTGTTCAATAACGTCAACCAACTCGTTGGCGACAACACTCACTCCATTTGCCGATGATAAGCCTGGCTGCACGATCTTCGTCATCGGGAAGAGATACCGCATTGTGAAATCTATAGTCCGCGTGTGATGCGCATTCGCCAGGCGCGCCAGATAACTAGCCAGACTTTCGGTCTCCGCCGTTCCGATTCCAATCGGACGGATCTGATATAAAACACTGCGCGCCGGTAGCTCGGGTAAATTCAAGTCCCAGTGCTCATAGCTCTCAGGCCGATTGTGTTTATCGTCTGTCTTCGGCATTCAACTTTTTCCCAACCGGATCACGTCGCGGACGGCGCTCGCCAGGATGTCTTCTATACCGGCCATTGCTCTCCGGCTCTTCTCGATTCACTTTGGCGACCGGAACGCGCTGCTGCAGCCGTAACCGCAGACTCTCGATCTCAGCCTCGGATTCTCGTAAGGACTCTTCCCCCTCCAACAAACAGGTCGCAATGCTGCGCCATTCAGCGACGGTCGGCTCATGTTTTTTCAGATGGTCGATTGTCAAAGCTCTGGCCTCCTTGTCCAACGCCGCGCCAGCGGCTCTGACGAACCAGCCTTTGAGAATACCTACACACCCCAGGCTGCGCTCCATCAGGTATTCGCCGTGCTCACGCAAATCCATCTGCTCACAGAATGGCAACCGGTGTTGAAAATTCCAGATGACATTTTGAAAAGCACTCACGTCGGACGCCTGGCCGGACTTGTAACGCTCAAAATGGAAGGTACGACTTCGGCGGCTCAACTGATCACTGAGGTTGAGTAGAAGTTGAAGCTCGTAGGTACCGACCAGAATGTGCAAGATTTCAGCGGTATTGGCCAATGATTTGATAACGTCGAGATGATCCTGAAACTTCCGCCCACCGGAGACTTTGCCCAGGTGATGCGCTTCGTCAATAAAGAAAGCCGCCGGACGTCGGCGTTTAAGGGAGTCTTCCAAGGATCCGCGCAAAGCTCCGGCGGTGGTCCTGGCGTGAATGATGATGCTTCCGTTTCGCCGGGCTTCAGGAACCTGCCAACTCAAATCGAACCTGTAATCAATCAGAATTTCATTGAGCGCCTTCAATGAGCGCTTGAAATGTTGCTTGAAATCGTAGTTGCCCTGTGGCGGCGCCTCGGCCTCGATCCCGGCGACGGCTATTCGTTCCCGATCTTGCTCAAGCTCCGGCAGCAGATCGAGAGTAACCTGTCGCATTAGCCGGGAAATGAGCGTGGTCTTGCCGACCCCCGTCGGACCCAGGATGAAGAGCAACGACGAGCCTGCGGGTTCGCGAATCGCCTGCAGAACTTGCTCGTGCATGCTCTTCAGTTTTGGATGCGCCATGGTGTACTGCTTGAAATTGGTCAAGAGCTCGGGTGCTGTTTGTGTCGGTTTTGATTTGGCGGCCATTGTCAATAATCGGAGTAGAGTTCAGGTTCGTCGAGTTGAATCATCGCGGGCGGCGGTTGTTCAGAGTCAGCCGGAAAAGAATCTGCGGCGCTTGTGGCGGCTGAGTGCGGGTCGCGCGAGAGAAAGTTCTCGCCGTCAATTGCAGACAATACTTTCTTCGTCTCAAGGTCCCGCAACCGTTGCGCCAGAAGTGTCTCTTGCGCTTCCACGCTGGAGAGGAAGGCAGCCAGTTTTTTCGCCGAGGCATTGAAGACGCCGCCGCCGCGGCTCTGTCGCTTCCGCAATTCGCTGCTCGCCAGCTTGATTTCTCGTTCGGTTCGGCCCTGGAACAGGTGATAATGCTCCGAGTGGCATCTCACCCAGATCCCTTTGACAAATGCGTAAGCTTGCCCGGCGTCATACGGATCGTAACGCACCGGGACACTCATATCTCCCAATTCGGCATCCCGAAAGGCGTTCGCCCAGTAATACCGATTGTTGATTTTGACGCCGTTATTGGGAATCACCCTGGCCACGCCACGGCGGGTGGTCGGCAAGGTGAGCAGCCGGAAGGCCTCGTCATACCGGAGCATCCGGTGCAAGCGATCTCCCGCCATTTGCATTCCACTCTCGAATGCCGCGCGCGGGCTCTGTTCCAATCTTGTGTGAAGGCTCGTGTCATAAACTTCATATGCCCATTCGCAAAGCTGCTCGTAGAGCAAGGGCAGCGTCCAGATTGCTTGTGTTGCTGGCGCGACTGATCTGGTCACTTGCCGGACGTTTTTCGTGATCTGCGTGTTGCCTTGCAGGTTGTGGACGAATTGTTGATTGGAAACGCCGAAGAGCCGCTCGATGACCGAGCCGAATCGTGATTTGCCAGCGGGCCTGATCCGCTTCGTGCATTCCTGCGCCGCCAGTAGCGCGTCAAAATAGAGCGAATGGAAGTCCTTCCCCCCGTCCACGACGATGGTTTGCGGGAAACGATGGCGCCGGCGCACGCACTCGCGCAGGATCATCATGTCGGTGCGGTAACTCGGCGGGTCATACAACAGAAGCACGGCCAGCAGGCGTCGTGAGAAAGCGTCAGTCAAAAATGTCGCCCAGGGGCGTCCGAGGTTGCGGCGTGGTTCGGCGCAGATCAGCTCGACATCCAACTCGGTATGATCAACGTGCGCGATCTCGAACGGGCGATCACCATGACGAGGAACTGTTGGGCTCAACTCGTAATAAAATGGTTCATGCGAGTAAGCCGCCCTTGTCCCTTGGCGTTTAAGAGTCTGTTCAAACTTTGGGCGACGATTAATCTCCGCAGCGAAGGTTTTATAGCTTGCCGCCTGAATACCTTGGCATTCACATTCCATCAGATACTGACCATAGACCGCGAATTTACCCTTCTGCTTGAGCGTCTCGTAATTGTCTTCAATACATTTATTCATCAACGCACGCGCATTTTCTGGCAGTCTGGGCTTGGTGTTGCCTCTGGTTCCGGGTAATAGCCCGAGAAATCCGACGCCGTGCGTCGCCTGGGCAGTGCGGAACTGCAGCATCCAGCGTTGGCGAGTGCGCGCAGGGAGCGGTTGATCTGGGCCCCGGGAGCCGTTCAAAAAAGGCTCAATCAATCGATAGCGACGCGTAGCTTCACGCAGCGCTTCTGGGCCGGCTTGCCCGATAATCTCTGAAGCCTTCTCCCGCCCGGAGAGTGATGGAACCGGAGTAAGGATTCTCAGGCTGCCTCGCTTCACGAGTTCATCAAAGACGCTCAGCGGCAATTCTCGACAGCCATCTTGATCATCCAACAGGCTGACTTTGCTTTGGCCGAGATTGATGACTCGCCACTGCCTGCCGTCCCAGGACAATTCCATTCCCGCAGCATATTCAAATGTCGTCATTCCATCGGCCGGCGATGGAGGGCGAAGCCTGGCGATCTGGGAATAGGCGAAGGCCGTTTCTTGATCGAGAAAAACGTAGACGTGATCAGGATCGACCATCGGAGCCGCGCATAAATCTATAAAGATCTGATTGGTGACCAGCAGCAGATAGATTTCATCAACCGTCGCCCTGGCAGCGCCCGACAATTCGCTCAGCGTCATTCCGGGATGAGCGGTCAAGAGCGAAGTCACTGAAAGTCTGGCAGGCTCGCTGATCAATCGCCGTTGATCGTCGGCGCGCAGGTAATCTTCCAGGAACCGCAGATTCCGCTGCAGCGACCAGTTGATCTCTGCCGAAGTACGGAGGCGATAGTAGAAACCAAACTGGCGGGCATACTCATCACCCGGCGGACAATGCCATCCTTCGTTTTCACTGCGCACATATCGAGCCGGCATTTTCTCGGCCAGCGCCGGCAGTTCGCCCTCCATTTTCCATTCTTCCCATCCGGCGCTGTCACGCCGGAGAACAAAGAAGTCTGGCGTATGTGTATGGCCGTGATTGGCGCCGACTTTGGTTTTGTATCGCAGAGTGAAGGGAGGCGGCTGATCCCAATACTCCCACAAATCCTCTTCGTGATATTCCATCAGGTAGATGGCCGACAGTTCATTGGTAAGGCTTTCATATTGAATGGTGTGCCCCATCTTGCGGCTGGGGAAACAACCGCGCACGTTGCCGCGACGGCCCTGCACGCGCCGTGCGGGATCAGAAGATCTGACCTGTCGGATCACTTGCCCGGCCTGCTCGCTGAGGCCAAGCCTCTGGCGCCAATCCTGCAATTGTTGATCGTCAAGCATCCACAAACTCCCCGGGCAGGAAACATACAATGAGACGCCTGACGCGACCACTTGCGCGTCAGACTTCGGAAATAGCGATGTCAGTTGGGAATTGAGTTGGTAATGATGGAACGTAAAGCGCCGAGGTGATTGCAGGGTGTGGGGGCGTTATGGAAGTGATTTGATGGTCCTCTTGATAATTTTTCTTCTGCGCGCCACATTTTGCTTCCAGTTTCCACTGGCCGCCATTTCATGCTTCTACCCAAGCCTCCGCAAGCGCCTCGCAAGTTGTTGCTTCCCCGTGGAGGGCGCGCCATCTTTTGGTTCCACCCGACGCCATCTTTTGGGTGAAGTCACACCAAAGCCGGTGGCGAACGGATAATTACGGCAGACCAGGCGCGCCGCGAGTTAGAAGCTGAGCGAAAGCCTGCGCTCGCGCCAGGCGCCGGCGGCTGCTTCCCCGCGCTGCGCGACGGTGAAACGCTTATGGAATACATTTACCGGATGGCGCTAGCGGTTTATGAACAAGAGCGGGCCCATCTGGGAAGTCATTCGGCGGTGGCTCATCGGCTGGGAATGCGCCGCAAAACGCTCTACGATTGGTTGGATTGGGCGCGAGAACAAGTGACAAAGTGAGTTGCGATCTTCAATTAGGCAAGCCGGAATACGTTGCTGGCTATATCTCAGCAGTGTCTTCAAGCACCGGCTCATCAGCCTATTACTGGCTAGCGCCGGACGCGCTCACAGCAGTGCAGGCCTGGGTCACGCCCGGTGATCTGGGGGTCGCCATCTCGAACAGCGACGAGATAAAGGCCACGCTCTCCGCGCTCAGATACAAACGCATGCAACACGGGCAGAAGCTCCACGCTGGCAGAAGCAGTCAACAGCGTATTAGGAATATTCTTGACGCTTCCCACGTAAGCTTGACGGTTTTACGTGGAGAGCGTCAATCAACTTGAATTAGAGCGGATTTCAATAGCATTGCAAAATTTGCAAACATCCTCAGCGCGAGGCGATCGAGGCCGAACTGTCAGGATCATGGGAGCGTTCGTTGCGCTCCATCGGCCATCAGTACGGCGTGAGCAAGGACAGCCTTTCGAGACATTCTCAGGCTCACATGCGCTCCATCGAAGACGACTGCCAGGCTGTCGCGGATTCGGCCGGAGCTCATACCGTAACATCGCGGAACGCTTTACGATCTCTGAAAGATGACGACGACCAGGTCGTCGAAGGTACGACCGAGGCCGAAAGCGCGCCGCCAGTCGAGCAGGAATATCAAGACTTTTTGCGCCAGTGGGAGCGATGCTTGTGGATTGCGCCGGCAAATCTGCAAGCCGCATTCTTGGCAGAGTTCAACGCCGATCGCGCCTCAAAACTGGCCGGGCTTTTGGTCGAAGCTGTCGAGCGCGGCGACCTGGTTCAAAGGGCCGGGCTGTATTTCCGGACGGATCAATTGACAGCGTGGCTCAACGCCGCGGACGCGACGGCCTGATGTCGCCGGCGGGCGGTCGTCCCCGCAGGCGCGTTCCATGTGAGAAATAGTGAGACACAGGGGCGAGGATTCCCCGTCGCCGCGTTTTGCAAAATTTGCGACATCCTCGCGAGAGACAGACCGCTTCTTCGCGCTTTGCCGCCTTCCTTGCGCGTTTCGGGCGAGAGCCGATGCGTAGGGGGTATCAATCGA
>Ga0137374_10008392_pt1 | contig 12212 bp, 10 predicted proteins | sample SagtaG_20_FD_104811 | JGI IMG/M metagenome (GOLD analysis project Ga0137374, IMG submission 104811) | Vadose zone soil microbial communities from Sagehorn Ranch, Mendocino, California, USA - Sage1_R_100_16 metaG | ecosystem: Environmental > Terrestrial > Soil > Vadose zone | place: USA...
CCCCGTGTCGAGGGGGTCGAAGCCGATTCGGTCGGCGATCTCCTCGCTCGAGGGGCGCGTTCCCTCCCGGAACAGCGCCCGTAGCTGCTCCCCGGTCTCCGGGGAGTGCCACCAGCCCTCACCCACCCCGGCGATCAGGTGCGAGCGAAGCTGCGCGGAGCGGATCCAGGCGCGGAGATAGTCGGCGGAGTAGAAGCCGGGATCCATGTCGGCGAGGTAGCCGTCCTCGCGGTAGGAGACGCCGGTCGCCTCGGTGAGTGTCTTGGCGTATCCATTTGCAGAGCCGCCGTCCGTCTCGAACCGCTCCCAGAACGTGAGCTCGAACCCGAGCTTGGCCGCATAGCGGCGGAAGAGATAGGCCTCGAGAAACGTCGTCGCCTCGGCGTTCTCGGCCGCGTCCTCCGGCGAGAGGTCGAAATACTGCTCGTGCCAGGCCGGCTCGCGCGTGACCGCTTCGCAGATGTAGGAGTAGATCTCGGTCAGCGCGTGGTCGCGCGACAGCTTGCGGAACGTGTACGAGAGCGATGGGTCGCAGCCGGCGTAGTGGAGCGCATGGCCCGCTTCGTGAAGGAAAGCCTGATAGTCGTGCAACCCGCCCATCGCGCGTGTGATGAGGTGGACGACGGTCGGCGGATCCGAGGCGATCACGCAGGCGCGAGGCATCTTTTGGGGCCGGTCCTCGAGGTCGAGCTTGATGTTGGGGTCGGCCGCGAGATCGAGGCCCATCCGCTGGAGGGTGTCCAGGCAGACCTCGACCGCCCGCTCCTTCGCATACGTGTCCTCCAGCGGGGAGAGCCGCCGCACGTAGGCCATGTGATGCGAGGACGGCCGGCCCGGGCGGTCCGGCCCGAGCAGGCGCTCGAACCAGAGCTCGCGCAGCTTCACGTAGTGCGCCTCCACCCGTGCGCTCGCGTCAGAGAGGACACGGGCAAGCTCCCGGAGGGAGACGCCCTTCTCTTCCTCGTTCCGGGCCACCGGGTCGGGCTCGCGGCTTACCTCGGCTTCGAGCTGCTCGCCTGCCTGCAAGAGCTCGAGCCGGCCCGCGTTGAAGCCGGCGGAGACGTCGGCCTGGGCCTCGCCGAGCTCTTCGCGGTCGTCGTATCGCGGCAGGACGGCCAGTTGTGCCTGTGCGGCCCGCAGGGGTATCTCCTCGTCCTGGAAGAGAACGCGGGCGGCGAGGAGCTCGTTCTCCAGGGCGTCCTGGCGCTCGGCCAGCTCGGCGGAGAGGATGCCGCCCTCGCAGGTCTTGCGCAGCCGGTACAGCCGTTCTCGCTCGTCCGCTCCGGCCGCCTCCTCCGCCTCACACAGCGCGTCGAGCTGCTCGCGGGAGAAGAGATCGGTGTAGCGAGCGACGATCTCGGCCTGCTCGGACACCTCCTTCTCCCCCACGCGGACGGCGCGGGCCTCCTCGGACCGCTCGTAGACGTACCGCTGCAGGCGGGACTCGTACTCGGCGGGGCTACGGACGGTCAGTGCGCCGCTTGCGATCGGGCGAGCCCCCGTACCGTCGTCATCAGGTCCTCGATCTTGAACGGCTTGGGGAGGACGGCGTCCACGCGTTTCTCCTCCTCAGGGCCGACCTGGGCCGTGCCGGTCAGCAGGGCGATCGGGATGCCCTTCTGCTCGCGGGCCGGCTCGATCAGCTCGTAGCCGTAGTCGCCGCCGACATGCACGTCGAGGAGGATCAGGTCGATCTGCTCGGAGTCGATCAGCGCGCGCGCCTTCGCCACCCTGTCGGCCTCGAGCACGCGGTAGCCCTCGAGCTCGAGGTTGACGCGGCAGAGCAGCCGCATCGAGTCGTCGTCTTCCACCACAAGCACAGTGGGCCGCTCGGAAGTCATCACACTCCCCCATACCCGTCAGATCCGGAACTATGCCAGCGCGGCGCGAATCCGCGCCAGCGCGGCGTCCTTGCCGAGCAGCTCGAGGCTCTCAAATAGGCCGGGCGAGACCTTGGATCCGGTGACCGCCACGCGGATCGGCTGGAAGGCCTTGCGCGGAGAGAGCTCGAGCCGCTCGGCCAGCGAGCGCAGGGCGGCTTCGATCCGGTCGGCCGTGAAGGGCTCGACCTTCTCGAGAGCGGCCTCGGCCTCGATCAGCACCTTGGAGTCGAGCGCGTCCGCATCGGGCTCGACCTCCTCGAAGAAGAACCCGGCGAACTCGGGATAGGCGCCGAGCGTGGTGATCTTCTCCTGCACCAGGGGCACGGTCCGCCGGACGAGCTCATCGCCCCATTCATAGCCTTGCTCGCGCAGGTAGGCGACGAGGGCGTCCGCGTATTCGTCAGGAGAGAGCGCGCGCAGATAGACGCCGTTCATCCACTCGAGCTTCTGGTAGTCGAAGGTCGCGGGGCTCGACTGGACGCGCTGGAGGCTGAAGCGCTCGATCAACTCGTCCCTGGACATGATCGTGGTCTTGTCGTCGTAGCTCCAGCCGAGCAGCGCGAGGAAGTTCATGAGCGCTTGCGGGAGATAGCCGGCCTCGCGGAACTCGTCGATCGACTGCGCGCCGTGACGTTTCGAGAGCTTGCGCCCGTCCGGGCCGAGCAGGCTCGGCGCGTGCGCGTACACCGGAACCTCGGCTCCCAGGGCTTGGAGGATGTTGATCTGCGTCGGCGTGTTCGAGACGTGGTCCTCTCCTCGGATCACGTGGGTGATCTCGTCGAGCCAGTCCTCGACCGGCGAGGCGAAGTTGTAGGTCGGGCGGCCGTCAGAGCGGACCATGACCAGGTCGGCCAGCTGCTCGTTCTGGAACTCGATCCTCCCCTTGACCGCGTCGTCCCACCCGGTCACGCCTTCGTCCGGCATGCGGAAGCGGATCGCGCCCTCGTCCTCGTAGGCCTTGCCCTCGTCTACGAGCCGCTGCGCCTCTTCCTGGCACCGGGCCATTCGGTCGAGCTGGAACGTGATCTCTCCGTCCCAGTCGATCCCGAGCCAGGTCAGCGAGCGCTGGACGTGCTCGACCGACTCGGCTACCTCGCGACTCGTGTCGGTGTTCTCGATCCGAAGCCGGCATTCGCCGCCCTGCCCGCGCGCGAACAGCCAGTCGAACAGGAACGTACGGACACCCCCGATGTGCTGGAAGCCGGTCGGGCTGGGCGCCATGCGGACGCGAACCACGCGACTATCGTAGTTCCGTGCAGTTCGGCGCCCATGTCTCCTCCTCAGGAGGGATCCACACCGCCATCGACAGGATCGAGGCGCTGGGCGGGGAGTCCTTGCAGCTCTTCACGCAGAGCCCGAGGACGTGGCGGCCCACGAACCACGATCCCGCCAACTTCGAGCGCTTCAAGGAGAGGCGCGCTGAGGCCGGCATTAAGGGCGTCGTCTGCCACGCGCTCTACCTCGTGAACCTGGCGAGCCCGAAGAAGGACTTCTACTCCAAGTCGGTCGCGGCCCTCCAGAACACTGTCGACGTCGCGTGCGCGATCGAGGCCGACGGAGTCGTCTTCCACGTTGGCTCGCACCAGGGCGCCGGCTTCGAGGAAGGGCTCGAGCGGGTCGTGCCCGCCCTCGCCGAGGCGCTGGAGCGCTGCAACGAGAAGACGTGGCTGCTGATGGAAAACACCGCCGGCGCGGGCGGGACGATCGGCCGCTCCATCGATGAGCTGGCGGCGATCTTCGACCGCCTGGACCGGCATCCTCATCTAGGTCTCTGCCTCGACTCCTGCCACCTGTACGCCTCCGGCTACGACGTCACCAACCGGAAGGCCCTCGACAGCGTCCTCGGAGAGGTGGCCGAGAGGATCGGCCTTGATCGCCTGCGCGCGCTGCACGTCAACGACTCGAAGATGCCGCTCGGATCGAACCGGGACCGGCACGACAACATCGGCGAGGGGTTGATGGGAGAGAAGCTCGGAGTCTTCCTCTCGCATCCGTCTCTGCAGGGCCTTCCCGCCATCCTCGAGGTGCCCGGGAAGGACGGCCACGGGCCCGACAAGGCCGAGATGAAGAAGCTGAAGGAGCTCTACGCGCGCTGGGCCTGAGCGGCTAGCGGCGGCCTCGACTGACGACGAGGCTCACCTTGGCGCCCTCCGCCAGCAGCTTCTTCGGGCTCGGCTTCTGCGAGATGACGTGCTTCCTCTTCACCTTGCTCGAGAAGGCGGTTTTCACCTTGCCCAGGCCGCAGTGTGCGCGCCGGATGTTGCCCGTCGCATGCACCAGCTTCTGGCCCTTCACGTTCGGGACGACGCAGAACGCGACCGAGGTGTTCACCTTTCCGCCCTTGCCGAAGCTCGTGTCCAGGGAGCCGTTCGCGCGGTAGCGGGCGAGTGCGAAGAGGTACTGCTCGGTGTGCGGGCCGAACTGGCTGTACCCGGCGGCGAGAATCTTCCCGTCGGACTGCAGCCCAAGCGCCGCGGCGACGTCTCCGCTCGTTCCGTTGGCGGGCTCGGGGAAGCCGAACGAGGTCCTGACGACGCCGCCGGAGCCGAAGCTCGTGTCGGCCGAGCCGTCGGGCTCGTAGCGGGCCAGAGCGAACTCGCCGCGGGAGCTGCTTCCGTCGTACACCTGCCCCGCGAGGACGAGCTTCCCGTCCGGCTGGAGCGCCACCGCATCGGCCCCGGCGCTGCAGAGGTCGCACTCGAAGGGGATGAAGATCGTGGACGAGACCATGTCGAGCGAGCCGTCCGGCTTGTAGCGGGCGAGCGCGAAGCTGTCCTCCGACGTCGGGGGTACCCCCACGCTCGACCGCGCCGAGCCGACGGCCACGATCTTGCCGTCCGGCTGGAGCGCGAGCGCGTTGGCGGCGGCACTACCCGTCCCGATCGACGTCAGAACCGTGCCACCCGTGCCGAAGCTCGTGTCGAGGGAGCCTTCCGGGTTGTAGCGGGCAAGAGCGAACTTCCCGGAGCTCGAGCCGGCCACGACGATCTTGCCGTCCGGCTGGATCGCGAGCGCGGACGCTGCGCCCCCTGAGTCGATGGTCGTGGTCACCTTCCCGTCCGCGCCGAAGCTGGTGTCCAGTGACCCGTTCGCGCGGTAGCGGACGAGAGCGAACCCCGCTCCCGTCCGCGTGCTCTTCTTCAGAATCGCGCCTGCGGCCACGATCCTGCCGTTCGCCTGGATCGCAACGGCCTCGGCCTCCGAGGGGCTCGAGCCAAAGGCGGTTCGCACGGCGCCGCCCTTCCCGAAGCCCGCGTCGAGCGTCCCCTTCGACGTGTAGCGGGCGAGGGCGAATCCCGATCCCGCATAGCCGGCGGCGACGATCTTGCCGTCGGCCTGGAGCGCGAGGCCGCCGGCGCGGGCCTCCACCCCGATCGGCGTCGTCACCTTCCCGCGCAGGCCGAAGCCGGTGTCGAGCGCCCCGTTCTTCTCGTACCGGGCCAACCCGAAGACGCGCTGCGTGCCCCGCTCTCCCCAGCCGGCGGCGACGATCTTGCCGTTGGGCTGGATCACCGTCGAGTACGCGCCTGAGTCCGAGCCGGCGCGCGCGGATCCGGCCGCCAGCACGACGAGCGCGGCGAGCAGGCCTGCGACCGAAAACGTTTCGCGAGACATCTCTACGAGATAGGACCGCGGGCGCGTCGCGCGGTTAGGCCCCGCCGCCGACCTGGGCGAAGACGCGGAAGCTCGAGTGCTCCTGCGGGAGCTCGTGGAACTCCGGGTTGACGCAGCCGAGCTCATCTGCGCGCGCCTCGTAGCAGGGGTCGACATCGGCGGGACAGATCGGAAGCGGCCCGCGCACGGCCCTGATACCTCCGAACCCACCCGTCTCGGCTTCGGCCTCGCGGAGCAGGTCGAGGTCGATGTCGACGTCGAAGACCCTCTGCATGCAGCCGACGAAGGTCTGCCCGTGATCCTCGTAGGCGTAGAGGAAGGGGCAAGCCCGCTCGACGCACGCACCTGGATAGACGATCTTGTCGCAGTGAACGGCGCAGCGGCGGCACTCGACTTCCTCCTGGGGATGGAGTGGAAGCTCGGCGGCGACAGCCACGCGATCGACCTGCATGACGGGATTTTGCAGATGGAGGACGTTCTGCGCAAGACTTGACATCGAACGACCGAAGCGCTATGAGCCGGCTCTGCTAAGTTAGCCACCACTAAGTTGACTACCGCCGACAAGATCACACCCAACGGAACGACCGTCGTGACCGGCCGCGACGTCAGCCGCCGGTTTGGGGCCGGCGAGACCGCCGTCGACGCTCTCCGGGGCGTCTCGCTCGAGGTCGGCAAAGGCAAGCTGACGGCCGTCATGGGGCCGTCGGGCTCCGGCAAGTCGACGCTGATGCACATCCTCGCCGGGCTCGACCGGCCGACGTCGGGCGTGGTCACGATCGGGGACACGAACATCACCGACCTCGGCGACACCGAGCTGACCAAGCTCAGGCGGGAAAAGGTCGGTTTTGTCTTCCAGTTCTTCAACCTGCTTCCGATGCTGACCGCCGAGGAGAACATCGGCCTGCCGCTTTCGATCGCGGGCACGAAGCCCGACGACAAGTGGCTAGGCGAGCTCATCGACAAGGTCGGGCTCGGCGCGCGGCGCAAGCACCGGCCGGCTGAGCTCTCCGGCGGCGAGCAGCAGCGTGTGGCGATCGCCCGCGCGCTCGTCTCGCGTCCGGCCGTGATGTTCGCCGACGAGCCGACCGGGAACCTCGACTCTGCGACCAGCGGCGAGATCCTCGAGCTGATGCGGGACTCCGTCGACTCCTACGGCCAGACGACGGTGATGGTGACGCACGATGCCCGCGCGGCCTCGATCGCAGACCGGATCCTCTTCCTGGCCGACGGGCGCATCGTGAAGGAGCTCAGCCAGGTCGAGCCCGAGGCGGTGCTTTCGGCCATGTCCGACCTCGGCGTCGGTTGATCCTCGTCGCTCTGAGAGGCCTGCTCGGGCGAAAGCTCCGCTCGGTTCTCACGGCGTTCGCGATCGTGCTCGGCGTTGCGACTGTCAGCGGCACTTACGTGCTCACCGATTCGATCTCGAACGCCTTCGACAACATCTTCACCGGTGTCTACCGGGGCACGGATGCCGTCGTCAGCGGCAAGTCCGCGTTCGACGTCTCGAGCGAGCACGGCGTTCAGGTCCCCGGCTTCGACGAGTCGCTGCTACCGAAGGTGCGGGGGCTACCCGATGTCGCGGCCGCCATCGGCGGCGTCGCCGGCGAGGCGCAGCTCGTCGGTTCGAACGGCAAAGTCATCCGGTTCGGCGGTGCGCCGAACCTCGGTTTCTCGGTCGATCCCACGCAGCCGCGCTTCAACTCGCTTACGTTGGCAAAGGGAAGCTGGCCTCACGCCGGCGAGTTCGTGGTCGACAGCTCGACGGCGGGCAAGAAGCACCTCGAGATCGGCGACCTGCTGCGGGTACAGGCTCAGGGCTCGGCGATCCCGCTTCGCATCTCGGGGCTAGTCAAGTTCGGCGCGGTCGCCTCGATCGGAGGCGCCACGCTTGCGGGCTTCGATCTCCCGACGGCGCAGGCGCTCTTCCACAAAGCGGGCAAGCTCGACCAGATTCGCGCCGCATCGAAGCCCGGGATCTCCAAGGCCGCCCTTCTGGCCCAGATCCGCTCGATTCTCCCTCCGGGAACGCAGGTCAGGAGCGGGACGACTCAGGCGGAGAAGGACTCCGCGGACACCACGAGCTTCCTCGGCTTCCTCCAGAAGTTCCTACTCGCGTTCGGCGGGGTCGCGCTCTTCGTCGGCGCGTTCGTGATCGCCAACTCGCTTTCGATCACGATCGCCCAGCGGACACGGGAGTTCGCCACGCTGCGGACCCTTGGTGCGTCACGGCGCCAGGTCCTGCGCAGCGTGCTCGTCGAGTCGACGGTCATCGGCGTGCTCGCCTCGGTGACGGGGCTCTTCCTCGGCCTCGCCCTTGCGAAGGGGCTTTTCGCCCTATTCGAGGCGATCGGGTTCACGCTGCCGAACAGCGGACTGCTGCTCAAGCCGCGCACGATCGTGGTCGCGCTCCTGGTCGGGATCCTCGTCACCATCGTCGCCAGCCTGCGACCGGCGCTACGCGCCACGCGGGTGCCGCCGATAGCCGCCGTGCGCGAAGGCGCGAGCCTCCCTCCAGGGCGGTTCGCGCGCTATCGCGGCATCGGCTCTGCATCGCTGGCCTTGCTCGGATTCGCGGCGCTCGTCTTCGGACTGTTCGCGCCTGGGCTCTCGACGGGACAGATCCTGCTTTTCATGGGCCTCGGTGCGCTGCTCGTCTTCTTCGGCGTCGCGCTGTTCGCCTCGCATCTCGTCACGCCGCTCGCCGGCGCGATCGGCGCACCCGGAGCCAAGCTCGGAGGCGCGCCGGGGGTACTCGCGCGGGAGAACGCCCAGCGGAACCCGCAGCGCACGGGCTCTACCGCGGCCGCGCTGATGATCGGCCTCGCGCTCGTCACGCTCGTAGCCATGCTCGCCCAGGGAATCCGCAGTTCTTTCTTCAACGCGGTGGACAAGCTCTGGGCGACCGACTACGCGGTCAGCGCCCAGAACAACTATTCACCGATCCCGATCAGCGTGGAGAAGCCGCTGCACGGGGTTTCCGGCGTCCGGGCAATTGTCGGCGTCCGCGCCGGCGAGGCGAAGTACTTCGGGAAGCGGCACGGCCTCACGGCCGTCGGTCCCGGGGCGAGCGAGGTCTTCCGGCTCGACTGGAAGCAGGGCTCGCAGACGACGCTCGACTCGCTCGGACAGAGCGGCGCGTTCGTGGACAAGGATTTCGCCAAGAACCACCACCTGAGCGTCGGCTCCAGCGTGCGTCTCCTCGTCCCCAGCGGGTCGCAGCCCACGTTTCGCATCCAGGGCATCTTCGATCCACCCACCGGCGGTTCGCCCTTCGCGCCCCTCACCATTGGGACGTCCGCGTTCGACAGGTTCTTCTCCCAGCCCGAGGATCTCTTTATCTTCGTCACCATGCGCGGCGGCGAGACGGCCGCGAATGCCGGGAAGCTCGATCGCGCGCTGGGCGCATTCCCGAACGCCAAGGTGCAGGACCGGCAGACCTTCAAGGACAACCAGGCGAGCGGGCTCAATCAGGTCCTGAACGTCCTCTACGTGCTGCTTGCCCTGTCGGTGATCGTGAGCCTGTTCGGGATCGTGAACACGCTCGTCCTGACGGTGTTCGAGCGCACGCGCGAGCTCGGGATGCTTCGCGCCGTGGGAATGACGCGGCGGCAGGTGCGGCGGATGATCCGCTACGAGAGCGTGATCACGGCCCTGATCGGCGCCGCGATCGGCATCGCGCTCGGAATCGTGCTGGCCGTGCTGCTGATCGCCCGCGTCGACTTCATCGTGCTGGCCTGGCCGGTGGGCTCGCTGGTCGTGTTCGCGATCGCCGCTCTCGTCGTCGGCCTGATCGCTGCGATCTTCCCGGCGCGCCGCGCCGCCCGGCTCAACGTGCTGGAAGCGCTGCAGTACGAGTGAACGCAGTGGCGATCGCCTCGATCGCCCGCTCGACGTCCTCGTCCGTTATGCCGAGGTAGGTCGCGAGCCGCAGAACGCCCGGCCGGAGATCGCCGGCGCGCACTCCCTGCTCGGCAAGCCGTTTCTTAGCCTGTTCGGACGTCAGCCCGAGCGGCTCGAGGTCGATGCCGACGAAGTTGGTCTCGACCGCGTCCAGGTCGACCGGGACGCCGGCCTCGGCGACTCTCTCGGCGAGCCGCCGGGCGCGCCGGTGGTCGTCGGCGAGCCGGTCGACGTGATGGTCGAGCGCGTAGAGCGCGGCGGCGGCCACAATCCCCGCCTGCCGCATCGCGCCGCCGAACAGGAACTTCTCTCGCCAGGCCTGCTCGATCCGCTCAGCCGACGACGCGAGCACGGCACCGAGCGGGCAGCCGAGACCCTTCGAGAAGCAGAGGGTGACCGTGTCGGCAAGCCGGCCGTACTCCGCAGCAGGGATGCCGGCGGCGACCGAGGCGTTCAGCAGGCGGGCGCCGTCCAGGTGGACGGCCAATCCGAGTTCGCGGGCCGCGGCGACCACCTCACCGAACGCGTCCAGAGGCCACACCCGGCCGCCGGCGCTGCGGTGCGTGTTCTCGAGCACGACCACACTCGCCGGCTCGACGTCCTCACTTTGCTGCGTCACCGCTCGGAGCTGGTCGGGTGTCAGCCTGCCCGCCACTCCCGGGAGCCCAATCATGATGAGACCGGAGTGCACGGCGGGCCCACCCGCCTCGAAGATCATGCAATGCGTGCGCTCCTCGGCGATCAGGACGCATCCGGGCCGCGTGAGGATGCGAAGCGCGATCTGGTTTGCCATCGTCGCCGTCGGCAGGAAGAGCGCCGCTTCCTGGCCCAGCAGCTCCGCCGCTCGGCGCTGAAGCTCGTTGACGGTCGGATCCTCGCGCGACTGCTCGTCCCCCACCTCCGCAACGGCCATTGCCGCGCGCATCTCGGCGGTCGGGATGGTCGCGGTATCGGAGCGAAGGTCGATCATTTCCTGGGATGTCGTTTCGCGATCAGCGGCGCGATCCTCCGCTGCTCGCCTGCCCGCTCGAGCAGAGCATCCTGTAGAAGCTCGCGGTCCTCCGGCTCGAGCCCGTCGGCGAAGCTCACGACCGCGTCGATCAGCTCGCTGCCGCTCAGCTTCTCCTCGAAATACTGGAGGCGCGCGGCCAGCGCCGGCTTCGTCCAGCGGATCGGAGCCACTACACCCCCTTCGGGGCCTCGGTGACAGCTGCCGCTACGGGCTCGCCGCGCAGATGGGGATGCTGCTCGAACCCGTACTTGACGACGGGCCGCTTGGCCGCCCTGACCTCGTCGAGCCGCCCCACCGGGCGATGGTGCGGAGCCTCGTGAAGCAGCTCCGGTTTCTCGGCCGCCTCGCGCGCGATTTCGATCATCGCGTCGGCAAACTCGTCGAGCGTTTCCTTCGCCTCGGTCTCGGTCGGCTCGATCATCAGGGCTTCCGGGACGATCAACGGGAAGTAGATCGTCGGCGGGTGGAACCCGTAGTCCATTAGACGCTTGGCCACGTCCAGCGCGCTGACGGCGTGCTCTTTCTTCAGCCGCCGCGCGGAGAGGACGAACTCGTGCATGCATGCTCGATCGAACGGCAGCTCGAATGTGTCCTTCAACCGGGCCAGCAGGTAGTTCGCGTTCAGGACAGCGACTTCCGACATCTCGCGCAGGGCCGGGCCGTACGAGCGCATGTACGCATACGAGCGGACGAAGACGCCGAACGGCCCGTAGAAGCCGCGCACCTTGCCGATGGACTTCGGGCGGTCGTAGTCGAGCCGGAAGGCATCCCCTTCCTTCACGAGGGCGGGGACGGGAAGGAACGGCTCCAGGACGTCGCGCACCGCCAGCGGGCCCCCTCCGGGACCGCCGCCGCCGTGCGGCTGGGAGAAGGTCTTGTGCAGGTTGAAGTGCACGATGTCGAAGCCCATGTCTCCGGGGCGGGAGATCCCGCACACGGCGTTCAGGTTCGCGCCGTCGTAGTAGAGGAGCGCGCCCACGTCGTGGAAGACCTTCGCCACCTCCTCGACGTTCTCGTCGAAGAGGCCGAGCGTCGAGGGATTCGTCAGCATGAGGCCGGCAGTGCGCTCGTCGACCAGCTCGCGCAGGTGGGCGACGTCGACGTTCCCGCGCGCGTCGGTTTCCACTTTCGCCAGCTTGTAGCCGGCCATCGTCACGCTCGCCGGGTTCGTGCCATGAGCGGTGTCGGCCGTGACGATCGTGTCGCGCTCCTCGCCCCGGTCGGCGAAATAGGCGCGCATCAGCATCAGCCCGGTGAGCTCCCCCTGGGACCCTGCGGCGGGCTGGAGGGTTATCGCGGGCAGGCCGGCGACCTCCGCGAGGATCCGCTGCAGCTGCCACATCAGCTCGAGCGCGCCTTGCGCCCCTTCTTCCTCCTGAAGTGGATGGAGGTCGCGGAACCCCTCCAGCATCACCACGCGCTCGTTGACCCGCGGGTTGTGCTTCATCGTGCAGGAGCCGAGCGGATAGAAGCCGGTGTCTATGCCGAACGTGCGGTCGGCGAGCGCGGTGAAGTGGCGCACGAGCTCGGGCTCCGAGATCTCGGGCAGGCGCGGCGGCTCGGCGCGCCGCAGCTCGACCGGCAGCTCGGGAATCGGGAGATCGGGACGCGGAATCGAAGACGCCCGCCTTTCCGGCTGCGACTTCTCGTAGAGGAGCTTCATCCGCTCAACACCTCCACGAGCCGGTCGATGTCGGCGCGCGTTTTCTTCTCTGTGACGCAGACGAGGAGGGCGTTCTCCATGCCCGAGTAGTCGCGACCCAGCGCGTAGCCGGGATGGACGCCGTGCGCGCGGGCCTCTC
>Ga0137374_10008400_pt1 | contig 12209 bp, 10 predicted proteins | sample SagtaG_20_FD_104811 | JGI IMG/M metagenome (GOLD analysis project Ga0137374, IMG submission 104811) | Vadose zone soil microbial communities from Sagehorn Ranch, Mendocino, California, USA - Sage1_R_100_16 metaG | ecosystem: Environmental > Terrestrial > Soil > Vadose zone | place: USA...
CCGGCCTGGGGCTAGTCACCTGCTTCCAGGCCCGGCCATTCCACCGCTCGATCAGGGCCTCGTCGACCGTTCTGGTGCCCACGTTCCCCGCCGCCCAGGCCCCGGACTCGCCTACAGTGGTCACCGCGTTCAAGGCGCCGCCGTCACGGCCTCCGGGGTTCGGGCTGGTCACAATCTTCCACGCGCGGCCATTCCACCGCTCGATCAGCGGCCTGAACGGAGGGCCGAAGTAGGAGCCAACCGCCCAGGCGCTGGACTTGCCAGCAGCCGCGACGCCATTCAGGCGGGCGTCCGAGCCACCCGGGCTGGGACTGGTCACTTGCACCCAGGCGCGGCCATTCCACCGCTCGATCAGAGTCTTGATCGTTTTGCCGGTGCTGAAATAGCCGACCGCCCAGGCACTCGATAACCCCGCGGCGGCGACGCCCAGCAGGAAACTGCCATGCACGCCGCCCGGGTTCGGGCTGGCCACTTGCGCCCAGCCGCGGCCATTCCACCGCTCGATCAGGGTCTTGATCGTTTTGCCGGTGTTGTAGTACCCGACCGCCCACGCATTTGATGACCCGGTGGCAGCGACCGAGTTAAGCAGACTCTCCGTAGCGCCGCGCGGGCTGGCGCTTGGCACCTGCCTCCAGTCCCGGCCATCCCAGTGCTCGATGAGCGGTTTGCCGGTTGCTGCCGAACCCACCGCCCAGACGCTATGCGCGGACACCGCAGCGACGCCGTTCAGTCCGTTGACCGAAACCCAGCTATACAGTGCATCAGCCACATTTCTGTGCGGCGTTCCCCGGCTCGAAAACGAGGTTGCGGGAGACCGGGTATGACCGCACGAAACCAGCGCTGCGAGGACTGCCGACGCGGCGGCGACCCTCACCGCGGGGCGAACCCAGGCCGGACTGTGCATAGCCCACCTAAGCGCCACGGTGCCCGCTGGCCCAGGTCGCCTGGCTGCCCCATGGCGGCATCCTCCCTTCCGGCGGCGGCGCCAGGCCGCGAGGCAGGCCCGGGCTTCTTCTCTTTGGTAGTTAGCGCCGATTTCCGCACAGGAGGTTCGGGGCAACGTTCAGGTGATTTCGTAGCGGATGGTGCGTCCGCCCCACCAGGGGATGGGGGTGGCGGCGGGGAGGTCTGCTTTGCGGAGGACGGGTGAGAAGGCGCGGCGTTCGAGCCGGACGGTGATCGTGTCAGGGGCGGTGATGATCCGGCCGGGGGTTTCGAGGAACCGCCGCTGGATGGTGTCGGGGGTCACGGTCGCGTAGCCGGGGAGCCGGGCGCGCAGGGCGGCGGTGAGGGCCTGGGCGAGGACGGCGAGCATGACGTCGAGGTCGACGTTGAGGTTGACGGTGGAAGACAGGGCGTCGGCGCAGAACGCACGGATGATCTCGGCGAGCCGCTGCTCGATGGTCATCCGGCGGGCGTACTGGCCGATGAGCGCGCGGGTGGTGATCTGGTCGTCGTTGGTGATGATGACGGTGGGGGCGTCACGGCCCAGGCCGGTGACGATCAGCTGCCGGACGGTGCCGGGGTAGCTGGTCAGCTTCACTGCGGGGTCCTCGTGGACCTTGGGCTTGTTGTGCGGGCCGGGCCGGTCCAGGGTGATCGTCGCGTAGTCCGCCGGGGCCAGGCTGGTGATGTGCCGCATCAGGGATGCTGAGCGCATGCGCAAGGTGGCGAACTTGACGCCGCGCTCGTTCAGCTCGCCGAGGACGTCCTGGGTGGTGACCTTCTGGTCCATGATCAGCATCTTCGGGTCGGCGCCGGACACCTGTTTCCAGTGGTCGCAGAACGCGATCACCTCGCGGGCCTGGGTGGCCTTGGAGATGTCGGCGCTGGCGTAGACCAGGTTGCGGGTTCCGGTGTCCTGGGCGAAGAACGTCAGCACCGAGCGGGCGCGCTGGGACCGCGTGGGCACGTAGTGCTTTTCCAGGACCGGGTCGCGGCCCCAGTGCATGATGGCGTGGAAGTCCAGGTCGAAGACCGCCTCCTCCGCGGCGGCCAGCCCGCCGGCGATCATCTGCTTGTCCAGGGCGGCCAGGAACCGCTGCTGGTGGTCGTGCGACAGCCGGTAGGAGTAATCGGTCAGCGCGGTCTTCTTCGGCAGGACCGCCAGCCCGGCGAACAAGGCGGCGGCGGGGTCGGCGAGCAGGTCATCGACGTGGGAGACCCGCCGGGTGCGGGTCAGCTTCAGCGCCAGCAAGGACAGCAGCCAGCTGACGGCGGGGATGACCCGGGTGCCGGGGTACCCGGCCGCGGCAGCCAGGGCGGGCAGGTCCAGGGACACCAGGTCGGGGATGGCCAGCAGCAGCCCGGCCCGGGTGGTGTCCAGCTGTTCTGGCCAGGTGCCGAAGTCGATCACGGTCGCGGCCGGCAGGTTGGTGTCCCGGCCGGGCGTGGCCGGGGAGATGCTGGCCTCGGGCGCGGGGCCGCGCAGCAGCCGGCCGAAACCCTCCTCGGTCAGGATCTCCGCGACCGAGGTGCGGTTCAGCGGGGTGCCCTCCGCCGACAGCCGGGCGGAAATCTCGTAGGAGGACATGCCCTGCCGGCGCAGCGCGATCACCCGCCCCCGGACGCGGTCCCGGGCCGGGGCCGTGCCGGGGGCCGGGCCCGGCCTGCGGGGCGGCGCGAACAGCTCCAGCTTCCCGGCCCGGTGCTCGCGGACCAGGTTGATCATCGCCCACCGGGTGTAGCCGAACCGCGCGCCCGCCTGCGCGTACGACAGCCCGCCCACGAAATAGGCGCGCAGCGCCTCATACCGCCGCTGGTTCACCTGCTGCGGTGACGTGAACCACCCCGGCTCCCCCTCATGTTGCCCCGATCTGGCTGTCATATGAGAATTATCGCACATTAACTGTGCGGCTGATGAGCGTGAGCAGCCCGCCCGCATCATGCCGCTCTCTGCCCGCCTGTCACCATCCGTCCCGTTCCGCATCCGGCAGACCGGGCATCATGCAGCAGCACTCAAGGCAGATAACAAATCGGCTTCGCGCCATCCGGCACCCGGATCGCGCTACCGCCGACGCTAACCATGATCAGCAGGCCGTAGCGTTCTAGCAGGTCAGGACGCTGACCACCAGCCGGCTGCCACAGCGATCACGCGGCAAGATTGCGCCGAACATCCTGCGCGGAAATCCGCGTTAGACGCTTCACCGCGCTCATCGGTGCCCAGCCGGGCAGGGCTTGGCGTTCTGCTGCCGCTTCCTGGTAGCTGCCAGTGAACGCGGATGCCGCGGCAGGGTCAACGTGCAGCGCCCGCAGCGCGCAGCGCGAGGAACGACGTTGACGCCCGCAAGGCCCGGGCCGAAGGGAACTCAGAGGTTATTTTTTAATACAGCGGGTTACCACCGCGTCCGCCGTGAGTTCATCGAAACTGAAGGTCCCTCATCGGGAACTCGTGGTTGTTTGGGAGCTGACCGCCTCGATCACCGTGAGTTCGCGGTGTGGCGCCCGGCTTGGGCGTGAAGCGCGATTGGCGGGCTCAGGGGAGTTGGCCTGCCAGCCATCCACGCCGCAGCCGCGGGCCCGCGGCCCCTTTCGGGCAGTTGGGACTGCGGGCCGGGCGGTTCGGGCCTTACCAGGCGGGCAGCCGGAAGAGCGACCCGGGTATGGGGGTTTGACGGGTGAACAGGCGCTGGGTGCTGGGGGGCAGTGGGGTGAATGTGGTCGGGGTCTGGACGCCGAACACTGGTCCCCGGACGGCGATCATCGCGGTGCCGTGGGTGTTCACCCACCACACGGCTGTGGAGCCTGCCTCGGTGTCGGTCCGCCGCTGGTATAGGACCCGTATGGGCTTTCCGGTGCGCACCGAGAACTCGGTGATCGTGAAACCAAACACTTTGGGCGGGGCAGCCTGATGGTAGAACGGGGCGACGAGCTTGGTGCCGTCGCCGGTGATGAGCGGCATCCCGGTGATGCGGTGCTTGGCGTTGTTGTGTAGCGCTCCGAGGTCGGTGCTCGGGACGGGGATCCGCGTGCTGGATGCCGGCAGGCTGCCACTCGGGGCGGCGGTGTCCAGCAGGTAGAGCTGCTTGGGCTCGTTCCCGTTTCTGGTGCGGGTGGTCACCTCGAACATCAGCGTCCGGTTGTCCGCCTCCCACTGCAATCCGCCGCTGGCCACAAGCATGGCGATCGAGCCGAGCGTGCCTCGGCCAGGCCACACCCACTCCCGCGGGGTCCCGGTCGCGAGCGAGAAAACCTGAATCCTGGACCCAATCTGCCCGTGGGCGGGGAGGAATGACACGGCGAGCTTGCTGCCATCGGGCGACACCGCCACGCCCGAGATGCCCGTTTCCGGGGATATGGGCAGGGGCACCAGGCGGCCCGGATGGCCCGAGCGGCCCAGGACCAGCCGGAACAATTTGACCGGCCTCGGCTTATCAATCGGATCCCCCCGGTGCAGCCTGGGTGAGGCGCCCAGAACGAACGTCCGGCCGTCACCGGCGGCTGCCACCCACGAGAACACCGTGTACGGCTTGGGCGGCGCGATGGTCCCCAGCACGGCTCCGGTGGCGGTCGCGCCGACCACCGCGCGGCCTGACACCTCGGGAATGGCGACGAAGTACCGGGGAACCTTGGCGAACACGCCTGAGGAGTTCACCGGGCCGCTCCTGGCGGGGCGCAGAATCAGGCCGGAGGTGGCCAGCGACCCGATTATCACGCCCGCCACTGCTGCCGCGGCGGCCACCGGGGCCAGCCACCCCGGCCAGCGGCGCGGGCCAGCTGCCCGGCGAACCAGGCCGGGCGCATGCCAGCCCCTGCCAGCGGCGCGGGTGCGCAGGGGCGTGCGGCCCAGGGCGGCACGCTCAAGCCTCAGCCGTGCCGCCTCGACGACCTCTGGCCCAGGCGGTGGCTCGGCCAGCAGATGCTGGACCGCGCTCAGCTCATCCATGGGGTTGCTCCTTCCGTCCCCCGGCCGGGCTGATGCGATCCGCCGAGCCGTAACTGTCTGCCGGGTTGGTGCCGCCGAGCGACTCTCGCAGCCGCGCCCGCGCCCGGCTCAACCGTGAACGCACGGTGCCGTAGGGAATGCCAAGCGACTGCGCGACCTCCTGGTTGTCAAGGCCAGCCACCGCCACGAGGAGCAGCACGTCCCGGTCGCCGCTGCCCAGCCCGGCCAGCGCGGCGGCCAGGGCTGGCCCGGCAGCTGCGGCGCTGACCCGCTCAGTGGCCAGGTCCTCATGACTGGGTGCCACAGCTTGGGTGCCGGCCCGCGCTAGCGCGCGGTAGCGGCGCTGCTCCTGGCGGCGGTACGTGCCGGCCAGGTTGGTGGCGATCCCGTACAGCCACGGCCGGGCACACTCGCGGGCCAGATCATAACGCTGGCGCTGGGCAAAGGCGATGGTGAACACCTCGGCCGCCAGATCGTCGGCGATCCTTGCGCCGACCCGCGCCGCCAGATACTGGTGGATCCGGCCGAAGTAGCGCCGGAAGATCGCCTCGAACCGCTCCGGCTCAGCCCACGACTGCTCAATCACCGCAGCATCGGTCGCGGGTCGGCCCGTGGGTTCACCGGTCACAATCACCACTCACATCCTTCATGAGGGCGGCTCCCTCACCCTGTTGTTAGCCCAAGCCCCCCGCCGTGTTCGCGGCGGCCGGCCGGAATCTCTCTCAGTTGTCTCACAGACCCCCGAGAAGACATCGGATTCAGGCACTCCCGTTGAACACCTGATGGGCCCTGGCCTGCGGAAGCGGACCGGCAAGCACGCGCTGGACCGGCCGCCCACTGGCGGAAGCCGGTCCGCGAGCGCAAAGCGATCAAGACGCTGACCACGACGGCCCACGATCACGCCTGCCACCCGGCGCAGGACGTGGACGTGCGGGCGCTCATCGAGGCGCTGCCGCCACGGCTGCGCAGCACGTTCCTGCTGCGCTACTCCGCGGGCTCTCGGATGCTGAGATCGCGGACGCGCTGGGCTGCCGGCGATGGTAATGCGGCGACTGGGCAGGTCGAGGTCTTCCAGGTGAGGTCGCGGATCGCGGCCCAGCGGGCAGCGTCCTGGCTCCCCCCATCGTTCGCCTCCACCAGTTCTTGGGCGAAAGAGCCGCGAGCGTTACCGCCGAAGCCGGTAGCGCCGGGAACGCTGTATTTTCCCTTCCTGCCGCTGGTCGTCGGCGCCATGCACGTCGCGTCAGAGGACGGCAACGTCCGCGCCTTCCACCGGGACGCTCAGGAGATTGCGGGCGGCATTGGCGTGGGCCATCGCGTTGGTGTGGTCGATGTTGAAGACCAGGGCAAGGTGAAGAGGATCGGCGCCGGTAGCCAGGGCTTCCTGCCGGGGTTCCCCTGAAACCGTGGAGACTTCGGTAGTAGAGGCCGCCGGTACCGGTCACGTCCTGGAACAGCAGCACGGACAGGCCGAACGCGGCCACGTAGCTGACCGCGACGGAGGCGATGAGGTAGAGCGGGGCGATGAGGCTGCGCAGGACGAGCGCCAGCAGGATGGCGATGATCGCGACCGGGACGATGTGCAGCAGGTCGGTGTCGGAGGCTTGGCCCACGTCGTACCCGGATGGCGCATCACCGGCGCCGCCGTAGGCACGGGCGCCGGTGGCCCGGGCCACGGCGGCTACGGCGGCGCGGATGGCCGGCACCTGGTGGAGCGCGGCGTTCGAGTCCGGGTCGCCAGCCGCGAGCCCGGCGTCGAACAGCACGGTCCGCCCGTCGGCGCCGATGAGCTGGCTCTCGGCGCGGTACAGGGTCCATATGGCCGCCGGGAGGCCGCTGCCGGGCGGCGGAAGGGCGGGCAGTTCGCGGGGGTCGCCGAACGTAGCGTGCAGCGCCTCCAGCCGGGCCGGCGTGAGGGTGACGCCGTTGACGTCGAGCGGGCCGGTCAGGTCGTTGAACTCGGGGATCGCGGCGAGCCCCTGCTCAGCGCGGGCAACCGGTGCCGAGTCGCTCCAGACTGGTGTGGGGAAGCGCAGCAGCACGAGGGTCGGGTTGCTGCTGGCGGCCGGGAAGTGGGCGGCGAGCAGCGCGTTGCCGGCGGCGGAGTCCGAGCCGCGGGGGGCGGCCGGGGTGCTGCCGGAACCGGCCGGCATGTAGCCGAGGACGGCCGTGGCCAGCGCGCCGAACAAGACCAGGCCGAGGGCGAGTGTTGCGGTCGGGTGGGTGACGATGCGGCCGGCGGTGCGTCCCCACCAGCCGAGGCGCGGCGCGGGCTGGGTCGTGTTCGAGGGCCAGAACGCGGCCCGGCCGAAGATGGCCAGCAGGGCCGGTGTCAGGGTGAGGCCGGCCAGCAGCATGAGCCCGATCGCGATGGCCAGCGGGGCGCCGAGGCTGGAGTACAGGCCGAAGACGGCCAGCAGCAGGGTGAGCAGCGAGGCGATGACGGTAGCCGCCGAGAAGGTGATCGACTCCCCGACCCCGGGACAGAGCGTACGCGACCGCGTCGTGGGGAGATCGGCCGGTCCGGAGTTCTTCCCTGACACGGAAGACCAGGAACAGGCCGTAGTCGGTGCCGGCGCCCAGTGTCAGGATGAGCAGCATGATCTGGGTGAGCCCCGTCACCTGAAGGCCGGCTTTGCTGGCCTGGGCGATGACCGGCCCGGCGAGCTGGGTGACGAGCACGGCGGGGGCGAGGGTCAGCAGCGGTGCCAGCAGTGAGCGGAAGACGACAAGCAGCAGGGCCACGATGAACAAGATCGACAGATCCTGGCCCAGGTTGATCGCTCGCTGGCCGTCCTGGCTGGCGTCGGCCTGGGCGGCCACCGGGCCGGCCAGGTGGGCGTGCAAGTCACCGGGCAGCGTGCTGGCCCGGATGGCGTGGCGGAGATGTTCTGCCAGGAGTTGACCACCAGGGCTGGGCCTGACGGCGGGGTGTGGGTGTAAGAGGCGGCGAACGCCGGAGCCTGGGCGGGGTCGGCCAGCTTGAGGTTCAACAAGTAGGAGATCCCCACGTCAGGGGTGGCGAGGCTCATCGCGTCGGAGCGAGACAGCCAGATGAGGCCCGGCTCGTACTGCGAGATCTGCTCGTGCGATATGGACGTGCGGTAGGTCAGGTCGCACCCGACGCCGCAGACGTGGGGGTAGGGCGGTACGGCCGCATCGACGGCGATCCCCGTGACCTGGTAGGAACGGCCGTTGAGGGTGAGGGCGTCCCCGACGCGCGCGCCGAGCGCGTCGGCGAAGCTGCGCTCGACGACCACCCCGCCAGGCCGAATCCAGCTGCCGGCGGTGAGCGAGAGCTGGTCGAGCTTCGCGGCGCGGGGTCGCGGCCTTCCAGCATGGCGCTGGTCGTGATCCCGTGTGCCCGGACGAGCGGGAAGGTGACCGGGTACGGCCCGCTATATGTGGTGACCCCAGGCGCGCGCTCCGGCGCTGCCAGATCGGCCGGGTTGGCGTTGCCAGTGATTGAGCCGTTGTTCGAGAAAGTCGCGGAGAGGTTGGCCACCACATCGGGGCCCTTGGTTGCTGCCCGGGTTGTGTTGTAGGGGTTGCTGGTCTCTCCGCCGCGCTCGTGCGATCGGCGGTCACCCCGCCCGTGGCACCCTCGCGCACCACCGTCGGCCTGGCGGAGCTGCGCCAGGCCGTGACGGCCGTGCCCGGGATCGGCGTGCCCGGCGGGATTATCGACGCGGTGTGCACGCTGCGGGCTGCGCTGCGGCGGCAGGAGCTGGTGTGCTCCGACCGGCGGTGGAAGCAGGCCGTGCGGCTGCTGCAGGCCAGCGCCTACCTGGACGGCCGGCCCGAGGTGGCCGACACAGACCTGGCGGTGCTGACCGCCGTGCTATGGGACTCCACCGCGCAACGTCCTCTCATCACCAGCGCGCTGACACTGCTGATTCCCCCGCACTGAGGTATCTGCGTTCACACGCGCGGTACCTCAGCCGTGGAACAGGCCGTGAACACCAGTTGTGGCTGCGGTATCTCGTCTGCTACTCGCTGGGCGGATCTACGAGCAGGGTCGTGGTGACGGTCTACGGTCCGACCGTCAGATAGCTTCCGGCGTCGCCGGGCGTCAAATTTGCAGGCCACCGGGCGCGACCCCCATTGTTGGGCATCGAGATCCTCGCTACCAATTCACGAGCGGGTCACTTCGGCCAGGTCGACGGGCTCTCTCTTGCCGAGGCCGGCCTGCCCCTGCGCGAGGGCGAGCAGCCTGATCGCCGATTGGTGCCTTCGGCTGTCACCCGGCGCTGCATGCGTAGAAGCAGATCGGCAGGATCCGCCCCGGCGGTGGTGTCACATCAGGAAGACGACGTCCTGGATGAGCCCATCGCGGACCTGGTAGACCACGACGGAATGCATCTCGGACGGCCACCCGGGTGCGTTGAGGCCGGTTCCTGCTTCCTCGTCGACTACGTAGTCGCCGAACGCGATCCGGTTCAGGATCCGCACGCTGAGCTGCGGGCTGTCCCGGAACGCTGGCCCGTACATCGCGCTCAGCCCTTCCGTGCCCTCAGCTATCACGCTGCCGTCGAACTGCCTGATCCGGGCGTCCTTGGCGTAGAAAGTCAAGAATGCGTCGATATCACGCGCCTGGAAGGCAGCGACCTGCCGGTCCACCACCTCTGTTGGTTCCGGCATCGCGTTGCTCCCTTCACGCGGATTCATCGGCCTGGTTCCAGCCTGGACTGCTGTCGGGCGGATGACCACACGTAGCGACTCACAGGAGCGCCCACAGGAAGTAATGGCCTGGCCCGCCGGGCCTGCATAATCTTGGTGCCGACGCCCGCGCGTCCCGTGGTCACCTCGGGCGCCGGGCGTTCGGAGGGGCAATGGCATCAGCAGGTGAACCGCCGCACTTGAGTTTCAGCGGCCTGTTGCGGCAACTGCGCGCTGAGGCCAGGCTGACGCAGGAGGAACTCGCGGCGGCGGCGAGGCTGTCCCCGCGGTCGGTCAGCGACCTGGAACGAGGTATCAACCGCACTGCCCGGAGGCTGACGGCCGAGCGGCTGGCCGCAGCGCTGGGCCTGGCCGGGCCGCAGGGCGAGTTGTTCGTAGCCGCCGCCCGGGGACGCGTGCCGGCGGCGCAGGTGCTCGCAGCCCGAAATGGCGTGCCGGACGGGGCGCCCGCGGTGACGGTTGCCCGTGCGCTGCCGCGTGACATCGCCTGTTACACCGGCCGCGAGGCCGAGCTCAAGGTCCTGCTCGCGCTGGCAAGCCCGGCGGCCGCGGACGGCCGCGGGCCGGGCATCTGCGCGATCGACGGAATGGCCGGGGCCGGCAAGACGGCGTTCGCCGTGCACGCAGCGCACCGGCTGGCACCGGATTTCCCTGACGGGCAGTACTTTTTCCCGGACGAGGCGTCAGACCTGCTGGCGCGGCTGGCCGGACGGCCGGACGTGGTCTCCGGGGCCGACGCGGCCGCGCTGATCACCAGGACCTGCGGCTACCTGCCGTTGGCGATCGGCATGCTCGGCCGGCAGCTACGTCACCATCCAGCGCGCTCGCTTCCTGGGCTGGCCGCTGACCTGGCCGCATCCCGGGACCGGCTGGCCATGATGCATGCCGAGAACCTGTCGGTGGCGGCTGCCTTCGATCTGTCGTACCAGGACGTCGGCGCGGACGCGGGGCGTCTGTTCCGCAGGCTCGGAGTGCTCCCCGGACCTGATTGTGATGCCTATGCTGCCGCGGCCCTGGACGCGACCAGCCTGGCCGCTGCCCGGCGGCACCTCGCGTTTTGCACGACCATCACCTGATCACCGAGAACGCGCCCGGCCGCTACATGCTGCACGACCTGCTCCGGGAGCACGCCCGCGCGCTCGCGGACCAGGAGCCGGAGGCGTCGGCGGCCGCCGCCGGGCGCTTGCTCGACTACTACGCGCACACCGCCCTGGCCGCTGCGCGCCAGATCCCATCGTGGACGCCCGTCCGGCCGGAGCCGCCACCGCTGGGTCATCCACCCGAGTTCACGCAGAGCTGTCCACGCTCGGAGGGGCCACGGAGTGGATGCAGGCCGAGCGCGCGAACCTGCACGCCGCCGCGGAGCACGCGACCGCGCGGGGGCTGACGTGGCACGCGATTCAGATCCCGGCCGCGATGGGTGACTTCCTCCGTAACGCCGGTGACATCGGGCCGTCGGCTGCCCTGCTCCGGACCGGCCTGTCCGCCGCGCGGCGCGCCGGGGACCGCGCCGGCCAGGCCCTGGCGCTGCGCAACCTGGGCATGCTGAGCTGGCTGAGCGGGGACTTCCGCATGGCGGCTCGCAGCCTGGCCGAGGCAGTGGAGCTCTACGACGCTGCGGTGATCGCGCCGGCCAGGCCTTCGCCCTCAACAACCTGGGCTGGGTAGCGCAACTGACGGCCGATTACCCCGCCGCCGCCGCAAGCCACCAGCGGGCACTTGCCCTGGCCCGCGACGCTGGCGACAAGCAGGCAGAAGCCTTCACCCTTGCCGTGCTCGGCAACAGCCAGCGGCTCGCCGGCGACTACCCGGCGTCAGCCGCGAGCCTGACGCAAGCACTGGACCTGTCCCGGGCCGCCCGCTACCGGCTCGGCGAAGCCACAGCGCTGGCTAACCTAGGCGGCCTGCACGACAGCAACGGCGACGACCTCGCCGCGGCCAGATGCTACCAGCAGGCTCTCGCCATGTTCCGGGACCTCGGCGAACGGTCGTTCGAGGCCACCGCCATCCAGTACATCGGCAGGATTCACATGCGGGCCGGCGACTTCGCCTCCGCCGCAGCCTGCCTGCATGAGGCACTCACGCTCCGCCGCGACCGAGGCCTGCGGTTCGATAAGACCGAGACCCTGAACTACCTGGGCGAGCTGGAAACCCGCACCGGGCGCACCGTCGAGGCCCGCGACTACCACGCCGCGGCGCTAGCCATCTCCCGGCAGGCTGGCATGCCCCTGGACGAAGCGACCGCCCTGGAGACATCGGCCTCAGCTACCTCCACGACGGTAGTCTCGCCCAGGCAAGCGGATGCTTGCACGAGGCGCTCGCCATTTACCAGCGCATCGGAGCCCCCGACGCCCGGCGAATCCAGCAGACGCTGCACGACCACACACTCCCGGCACCAGGGACCTGAGCACCAGGCATGTGAGCGGTCGACGGCCGGTGCCCGGCCAGCCGTAACGCAGGTGTTCGGCACCGCGGACGGAGGACGTTCCTGGACCTGGCCGGCACCGATCCACGCCCCTGGCGTCGCACCCGGGCCCGGGCTCGCCTGGCGACGCCGGGCACGATCCGCGGTGACTATGCGTTGGAGTCACGTACAACGTCGTGCCTGGCTCCGGCTCACCTGAGCCAGGCGAGCGGCAAATCA
>Ga0137374_10008401_pt1 | contig 12209 bp, 9 predicted proteins | sample SagtaG_20_FD_104811 | JGI IMG/M metagenome (GOLD analysis project Ga0137374, IMG submission 104811) | Vadose zone soil microbial communities from Sagehorn Ranch, Mendocino, California, USA - Sage1_R_100_16 metaG | ecosystem: Environmental > Terrestrial > Soil > Vadose zone | place: USA...
CGCCGCCAGCGCCGCGGGCGCCACCACAACCAGCATGCAGAATAAAAATGTCCTGATGGCGCGCGGCATCGGCAAGACCGTGAAGAGCGGGGATTCCGACCTCGTCATTCTGCGCGACATCGATCTCGACGTCACGCGCGCCGAGGCGGTCGCGGTGGCCGGAGCGTCGGGCTCGGGCAAGTCGACGCTGCTCGCCATCCTGGCCGGCCTCGATACGCCGACCAGCGGCAGCGTCGAGCTCGACGGCGCGGACCTCTTCTCGATGAACGAAGACCAGCGGGCCGAGCTGCGCGGGCGCTCGCTCGGCTTCGTGTTCCAGTCGTTCCAGCTGCTTCCCGCGCTGACTGCGCTCGAAAACGTCATGCTTCCCCTCGAGCTCTCGAATCACCCGGATCCGGAGAAAGACTCGAAAAAAGTGCTGGCCCGCGTCGGCCTGGGCGAGCGGCTGCACCACTATCCGAAGCACCTTTCGGGCGGCGAGCAGCAGCGCGTCGCGCTCGCGCGCGCCTTCGTGGTGCGGCCGAAAGTGCTGCTCGCCGACGAGCCCACCGGCAGCCTCGACCCGGAGTCGGGCGCCGGGGTGATCCAGTTGCTCTTCGAGATGAACCGCGAATACGGCACCACCCTCGTCATGGTGACGCACGACGAGACGCTCGCTGCGCGCTGCGCGCGCATCGTGCGGCTGGTCGCCGGGCGGATCGCGGCATGAAGCAGTCGCTGCACATGCTCGCGCGCGACTGGCGCTCGGGGGAGCTGCGCGTGCTCGCCCTGGCGCTGGTCATCGCGGTAGCGAGCGTTTCGAGCGTCGCCTTCCTGGGAGACCGCGTGAGCCGCGCCATCGTGCGCGACGCGCACCAGCTGCTCGGCGCCGACCTGGTGCTGCTCTCCGACCATCCATGGAATGAGGAATTCATTGAAAAGCTGACTTCCGAAGGCCTGGAAGGCGCCGAGGGCGTCAGCTTCATGAGCATGGCGATCGGCAAGGACAAGAGCCAGCTCGCCGGAGTCAAGGCGGTGACCGAGAACTACCCGCTGCGCGGGCGCCTGCGCATCGCGCCGCGCCCGGGGGCGCCCGACGCGCCGGCGACGCGCGGCCCGGCGCGCGGCACGGTATGGCTCGAGGAGCGCCTCGTCACGGCGCTCGGCGCGCCGGTGGGCTCGCGCATCCGCCTCGGCGGCGCCGCGCTCGAGGTCGCGGCAGTGCTGACGCAGGAGCCCGAGCGCAGCGCGAACTTCTTCAACATCGCGCCGCGTCTCATGATGCACGGCGCCGATGTCGCCGCGACCGGGTTGATCCGCCCCGGCAGCCGCGCCTGGTACTACCTGTATGCGGCCGGCGCTCCGCAGCAGGTTTCACTTTTTGAGAACTGGGCCAGGCCGCGCCTCGAGCGCGGGCAGCGCATCGATACGCTGGAAAGCGGCCGGCCCGAAGTGCGCGCGGCGATCGATCGCGCCGAGCGCTATCTCGGCCTCAGCGCGCTGCTCGCCGCGGTGCTCGCCGGGGTCGCCATCGCGCTCGCCACGCGGCGCTTCGTCGAGCGCCACCTCGACGGCTGCGCGGTGATGCGCTGCCTCGGCGCGACGCAGGCGAAGCTGGTGCGGCTCTTCGGCATGGAATTCATGCTGCTCGGCCTCGCCGCCGCCGCGGCGGGCCTCGCGCTCGGGCTGGCGGCCCAGCAGGCGGTCGCTGCGACGCTCGAAAGCCTGCTGCGCGCGAGCCTGCCCGCGCCCGGCGCGCTTCCCGCGCTGCAGGGATTTCTCGTCGGGCTGGTGCTGCTGCTCGGCTTCGCGCTGCCGCCGCTCATCCAGCTGAAGAACGTGCCGGCGGTGCGCGTGCTGCGGCGCGAATCGGGCGCGCCGCGACGCGGGACGATCGGCGCTTACGCCGCGGGGCTCGCTTCCCTCGCGGCGCTGCTCCTGTGGCAGGCGGGCGACCTGAAGCTCGGCGGCTACGTCGTCGGCGGCTTCGGCGCTGCGCTCGCCGTGTTCTTCGTCGTGTCGTGGGGCGCGCTCAGGCTTTTGGCCTCCCGCGTTTTGATCTCGAAGATAAGAAATCGGAGCTTGCGCTACGGTCTTGCCAATCTCAGGCGCCACGCGCACGGCAACGCGGTGCAGGTGGCGAGCCTGGCGCTCGGGCTCGCCGCGGTATTGCTCCTCAGCTTCACGCAAAAGGACCTGGTGGATGCCTGGCGGCGCGCCGCGCCGCCGGATGCGCCCAACCGCTTCCTCGTCGGCGTGCAGCCGGGCGAGCTGCAGCCGGTGCAGCGCTTCCTCGCCGCGCACGGCATCGCGCCTGCCGAGTTCTACCCGATGGTCCGCGGGCGGCTCATCGCGGTGAACGGCAAGCCGGTGAGCGAGGCCGATTTCAGCGACGAGCGCGCCAAGCGCCTAGTCGAGCGCGAATTCAACCTCTCTTACCGCGATGAGCTTCCGAGCCACAACTCGCTTGCCGCGGGACGCTGGCTCAAGCTCGATGAAAACGAGCTGTCGGCGGAGGAGGGCATCGCCAAAACACTCGGCTGGAAGCTCGGCGACGAGCTCACGCTCTCGGTGGGCGGCGAGCCCTTCAGCGCGCGCATCACTTCGCTGCGCAAGCTGCGCTGGGACTCGATGAAGGTGAACTTCTTCGTCATCGCGCCGCCGCGCCTGCTGCAGGGCTATCCGGCGAGCTTCGTGAGCGCGTTCCGCGTCGAGCCGCAGAACGCCGCTGCGCTGGACGAACTCGCCGCGCGCCATCCCACCCTCGCCGTGGTCGACGTGGGCGCAGCGGTGCGCCAGCTCCAGGGCGTGATCGAGCAGCTGATCGGCGCGGTGCGCTTCCTGTTTCTCTTCACGCTCGGCGCCGGGCTGCTGGTGCTGTATTCCGCCCTCGTCGCGACCGAGGACGAGCGCCGCCGCGAGGCGGCGGTGATGCGCGTCTACGGCGCCTCGCGCGCCCAGGTCGCGGGCAGCCAGCGCGCCGAGTTCCTCGCCATGGGCGTGCTCGCCGGGCTGCTCGCGACGCTCGGCGCCGCCGCGATCGGCGAAGTGGTCGCGCAGCGCGTGTTCGAGCTCGACCTGCCGCCGAGCCTCGGCCTGTGGCTCGCCGGTCCGCTCGCCGGCCTGCTGCTGCTTTCGCTCAACGCCTGGCTCTCCTCGCGCAAGGTGCTGCGCGCCTCGCCGGCGCTGACGCTGCGCGATTCGGTGTGATCCCGGTTGACGCGGCGGCCTGCGTGGCGTAACCTTGTTATACGTTGTTATACGAGAATCGCCGCCATGCTTGCATTGCGCCTTGAGAAGGACCTTGAAGCGAAATTAGCCGCTCTGGCGAGGGTCAGGGGACGGACCAAGAGCCAGGTGGTGCGCGACGCGATACTCAAGCTGATCGAGGACGAGCAGGATCTCGAGATCGCGGAGAAAGCGCTGCGCAAGACGCGCTCATCCAAGTCCCTGCGCCAGCTCAGGAAGGAGCTTGGCCTGGACCGTTGAAATCGCCGCTACGGCCGAGCGCCAGCTGCGCAAACTGGACCCGCCGGTGCGGCGGCGTATCCTCGATTGGCTGCACGACCGGATCGAAGGCTGCAAGAACCCGCGTCACTTCGGAGAACCGCTGAAGGGCGGCCGCGCCGGGCTCTGGCGCTACCGCGTGGGGGACTACCGGATCATCTGCGAGATACGCGACGAAGTGCTGGTGGTTCTGGCGCTTGCCGTCGGCCATCGTCGCGAGATTTACCGGCGCTAGAATCGCGCATGACCGAGCTTGCCGTGTTTGTTGCGCTCGTCACCCTCGGAGTCGCGGCGTGGCTGGTGGTGCGCATGCAGCGGCTGCTCGAGGAAAAGCACCGCGCCATGCTCACCGATCTGCACGACGGCCTGACGAAGCAGGGCGATCGCCTCGGCGGGAATCTCGCCGAGCTGCGCGAGTCGCTGGGCGCGAAAATCGATCAGCGCCTCGACCAGATCTCCAGCCGGGTGAGCGAGCGCCTCGACGAAGGCTTCAAGAAGACCAACGAGACCTTCGTCAGCGTGATGCAGCGCCTCGCGACCATCGACGAGGCGCAGAAGAAGATCGAGACCCTGACCGGAAGCGTGGTCAGCCTGCAGGAGCTGCTCGGCGACAAGCGCTCGCGCGGCGCCTTCGGCGAGGTGCAGCTCGAGGCCCTGGTGCGCAACGTGCTGCCGCCGGCGGCGTTCGAGATGCAGTACACGCTGTCGAACGGCGCGCGGGTCGACTGCGCGCTGCGGCTGCCCGACCCTACCGGCTTGGTTTGCGTCGACTCGAAGTTCCCGCTGGAAAATTACAAGCTGATGCTCGATCCGAAGGCAGCTCAGGCCGAGCGGGCACTGGCGCAGAGGGCGTTCCGCGCCGACCTGCGCCGGCACATCGACGCCATCGCCGGCAAATACATCATCGAGAACGAGACTTCGGACGGGGCCGTGATGTTCATTCCCGCCGAAGCGGTATTCGCCGAGATCCACGCCTATCACTCCGAGATCGTCGACTACGCCAACGCGAAGCGCGTCTGGATCGTGTCGCCGACCACGCTGATGGCGGTGCTCAACACCGCGCGCGCGGTGCTGAAGGACGTCGAGACGCGCAAGCAGATCCACGTCATCAAGGAGGCGCTTGGGCGCCTGGGCCAGGACTTCGGCCGCTTCGAGGAGCGCATGCGCAGGCTCGCCGACCATATCCGCCAGGCGCACGAGGACGCCGAGGACGTGCAGGTATCGAGCCGCAAGATCACCCAGCACTTCCAGAGGATCGAGGCGGCGGAGCTCGACCAGCCGCCCGAGCAGCCCGCCGCCAAGGTCGTACGCCTGCCCGAGGGCTGAAGGCCGGGCTTGAAGCGAATCGCGGTTCTCACCAGCGGGGGCGACGCGCCCGGCATGAATGCCGCGGTGCGCGCCGTGACGCGCGCGGCGCTCGCCGAGGGCTGGCAGGTGTTCGGCGTGCGCAACGGCTACGCCGGGCTGCTCGCCGACACCATCACGCCGCTTCTTGCGCGCGACGTCGGCGGCATCGTGCAGCGCGGCGGCACGGTGCTGGGCAGCGCGCGCTGCCCCGAGTTTGTCGAGAGCCCGGGGCGCAAGGCCGCGCTCGCCAGCCTGCGCAGCCACCGCATCGACGCGCTGGTGGTGATCGGCGGCAACGGCACGCAGACCGGCTCGGCGGCGCTGGCGGGCGAGGGCTACGCCGTGGTGGGCGTGCCTTCGACCATCGACAACGACCTCTACGGCACCGACGTGAGCATCGGCGCGGACACCGCGGTGAACATCACGCTCGGCGCGATCGACAGCCTGCGCACCACGGCTTCCTCGCACCAGCGCGCCTTCGCCGTCGAGACGATGGGGCGCGAGTGCGGCTACATCGCCCTCATGGCCGGCATCGCCGGCGGCGCGGAAGTGATCGCGCTGCCCGAGAGCGAGATCGAGCCCGCGGAAGTCGCCGAGCGGCTGCGCGCCGCCTACGAGCGCGGCAAGACCCACGCCATCGTGGTCGTCGCCGAAGGCGCGCGCTGCGGCATCCACGAATTAATGGGCTATTACGGCGCGCACCGCGACTCGATCGGCTTCGAGCTGCGCGTGACGCGCCTCGGTCACGTGGTGCGCGGCGGGGCTCCGACCGCCGCCGACCGCGTGCTCGCCACGCGGCTCGGCGCCGCAGCGGTGGACGCGCTCGCGCGCGGGCAACACGGCGTGCTGGTCGGAACTGTGCGCAACGACTTGCACGCCACGCCGCTCGCCGAGATCGCCGGACGCACGCGGCAGGCGGACGCCGCGCTGCTCGAGATGGCGCGCGTGATGGCGATCTGAGTTGGTCACGACAGGTAGACCTGCCGCTTCCCCGCTACTTGTCTTCGCGTCGAGAAAACTCGGCCCAAAGTCCCACGGCGGCGACGACAAACGGAAGGATCAGCAGGAACAGGAATGATCTGTCCAGGCCCGAGAACCACTGCACCCAGAGACCCCAGTCGAATATCTCCGATACCTGACCCTTGAACCCCCGGAAGCAGGCGACAGCCACCAGCGTCGGCGGCAAGGCGGCAAGGAACAGGCCGAACGCGTTGATCGATTGATCCTCGAAGTGGTCCTTGAGGATCGCGAAGCCCGCGGGATTCGGCGCATTGGCGATCACGGTCAAGCCGCCGCCTGCCACCGCACCCGCCACCAGCGAATACTTGTATTCGCTGGAAACACCATCCACGAGGGAACCGAGATAAGTGAGCGCCGCGTTGTCCGTGATGGCTGTAAGTGCGGCGGCGCCGTAGAACAAGGCCGATTCATCGAGGCGGGACAGCACGTCCTGCAGCCACCAGCGTTGCTGCCCGCCAAGCACAACCAGCCCGGCGAGGAAGAACGCGACCATCAGGCCCTCGCGCAGCATCAGGCGGTCGTGGTGGCGGCGGTAGGCCTCCGCCAGGCCGAGGAACAGCAGGAACAGCCCCATGAATGCCTCGGGATCATGGTTGGTGAACACCACGGCAGCGAGAATGGCGAGATTCACAACCACAAACACAGCAGGCACGCGGGCCTCCGTGTTCTGCGCAGGCGGCTCGGTACGATCCGACAACTCGCGACGGAAGAGGTACGTAAGAGCGAAGGCATTGATTAGTACCGCAAGGGCAGCCTTGGCGCCGAACGTGGACAGCATAAATCCTGTGGTCCAATCCCACTTCGCCGCCACCATCAGAACCGGAGGCGCTGCGAAGCTCGTCAGCGTGCCGCCTATGGATACATTGACGAATAGCACGCCCAGCGTCGCGTACTTGAGACGACTCGAGGCATCGGTCGCGAATACGCGTTCACGCAGCATCAAGGCGGCGAGCGTCATCGCTGCCGGCTCTGTAATAAATGAACCGAGAAGCGGCACGAGGGAGAGGCTTAGGAAGAATCCGGCGACGGCCGGTTGCGTTGGCAGCAGTCGCCCTACGGACCGCACGCCGTCGGAAGCGAGCTGCATGACGGGCCTGCTTGCAGCGACGATCATGATCACGAAGACGAACATCGGCTCGGCGAAGTGCCGGCTGTCCAGGTAGGCCGAGGCGGTGCTCCAGCCATAGGCGAGCGCCATGAAGACGACCAGCACCAAGGCCCAGAAGCCGAAGACGGTCTCGACTTCTCCCAGCAGGTGCCATAGGCCGGAGTGCGCAGTCCGGGTGTGAGCGAGATGCTCGAAATAGCGGGTCGAGAAGGTGTGCAGAACCGCGAGTGCAAACAACGCGGCGCCGATAACCTCGAGGGTTCCGATATGGCCCGTCATGCAGGCAATCTACGGCGGCGCAATCCGGTGCGTCAGTCGCAAAGCCGCGTACGTAAAAGCGCTTACTTGCCTTGCAGAATGCCTCGCCGGAAGATGCAATCCTGCGATGAAAGTCCTTCGATATCTGCGCGATGCGGCGGTTTTTGCGCCCTGCTATATCACGCTCGATTGGGCCAGCTACATCGATCCGGTCGGCCCGTTCAACATCACGCCGTGGAATCCACAGCCTGCGCTGGCCATCGTATGGATGATGCTTGGCGGCGTCATGCACGCCCCGGCGGTCCTGGCGACGATCCTGCTGGCGGACTTTCTCATTCGGGATGCGCCCGGCGGGTATGCAATCTCCGCGGTGACCGCCGTCGTCCTGACCAGCGGCTACGCGGCGATTGCATGGACGCTAAAGTCCCTGCTGAGCGATACCGGCTTGCGCTCGACCCGACAACTCACGATCTTCGTAACGGTAGTGGTCGCAGGGACTGGCGTAGTCGGAGCGGCATTCATCGGGGCGCTGCGCGCGGCGGACTTGCTTGCGCCAACGGCGTTCGGCAATTCATGGGTACGCTTCTGGATAGGTGATGCGGTCGGCATACTGGTGACAGCGCCGCTCCTTTTTGCCGCGGCGGACGCTGCTCGAAGGTCGGCTCTCCTGTCCCTGATGCGCCGACCTGAAGCAATACTGCAGGCGGCAGTCCTGGCGGCGACTGTCTGGCTGATATTCGAAGGATTCGTCACCGATCCGTCGCGCCAGTTCTATTTGCTGTTCCTGCCTCTCATCTGGATCGCGGTCCGATTCGGCATGAACGGGGCCATCCTGGCTACCGCCATCGCGCAGGTCGGGGTCGTGCTCGGCATTCACGGCGTGCGTGGAATCGCGCTACCCGTCGTCGAGCTTCAGGCCTTGCTGGTGGCCTTTACATTGACGGGGCTGTTTCTGGGGATCATGGTGGATCAGCGGCAGCGCGCCGAAGAGGGTTTAAGGCAGACGCTGCGCCTTGCCGCGGCGGGCGAGATGGCGGGGGCCATTGCGCACGAGGTAAATCAGCCTCTTACCGCGGTAACTAACTACGGACGATCGGCGCAAATGCTGCTCGACCGGGATCGGAGCGGACCGCCGCAGGCGAGGGAAATCATCGACAAAATCCTCGCGGAGGCGGAACGCGCTGCTGAAGTAGTCCGCAGGCTTCGCGACTTCTTCAGAGCCGGCACTACCCGGTTGGAAGTCGTGAAACTCGAAGATCTTCTGGCGACCGTGCGCCGCATCGGCGACAGCGCCGTCGATGCCAAGCATGTTTCGTTCGAGGTCGAGCAGGCCTCCCCAGCGCCTGCGCTCTTCATCGATCGGCTGCAAGTGGAAGTGGTCCTGCGAAACTTGATCGCAAATGCGGTCGAATCGGTGATCGGATCGGGCCGCCATGGCGGCCGCATACGGGTCCTGTTTCAGCGCCACGATGACAGGCACTTGCGAATCGTGGTCGCGGACAACGGGCCGGGCATTTCCGCGGCAAGCCGCGAAGGTCTTTTCGAACCGTTCGTGTCGGGCAAACCCACTGGCATGGGCCTTGGCCTTGCCGTCAGCCGGGCGATCGCCGAAGCTCACGGCGGCTCGCTTGAAGCGGCCGCGGTCGCGCACGGCGAATTCCATCTCGTCCTGCCATGCGTTCAGAGCGCCTGACCGTCTTCGTCATTGACGACGATGCCTCGGTGCGCGATTCGATTGCCCTCATGCTGGGGCTTGCGGGCTATCGAGCATCGGTGTTCGCCGACGCCGAGGCCTTTCTCGCCGCGTGGAGGGAGGATTGGGCGGGCTGCGTGGTAGCCGACGTGAGGCTGCCGGGATTGAGCGGGGTCGAGCTGCAGGATGCCCTGAGAAAGCGCGGCACAGTCCTCCCATTCGTAATCATTACCGCCCATGGAGACGTACCGACCGCGCGTGCCGCATTCCGATCCCAGGCGCTGGAATTCCTCGAGAAGCCTTTTGACAACCTGCAGCTGTGCGCGGCGATCGAAACCGCCTTCGGACTGGAAGAGCGCCGGATCCACAGGCACGAGAACCGGCGTGCAGATGCCGCGAAGCTGAGCCGACTTACGGCCCGTGAGCGCGAGGTGCTGGAGCGGGCCGCGCAAGGACTGCACGCGAAGGAGATCGCGGCAGGTTTGGGCATAAGTCCTCGTACCGTCGAAGTGCACAAGACCCGGATCATGGAAAAGCTCGGTGTGCGCAATCTCGCGGAGTTGGTGCGTTTCGCGATTGCCGCTACGCCACCCGACGATGATCGAGAGTAGGCCGCGCTGGCGCGCGGCCTGACATTTTTGTAAGATTGGGAGGTCGCCCCAGGCCGGCGTTCCTCGCCGGACGAGTTTCCCCATGCGGCTATCCCTTCGATTCATCGTGCCACTCGGAATCGCGCTCGCAGCGATCGCCTACGCGGTGGTGCCGCTGGTCGATCGCCTGACGCTGCAGTGGTTCGTGCGCGACCTGGAGATCCGCTCGACCACCATCGCCAACGCGGTGCAAGATTCTCTCGCCGCGCTGGTGCGCGAGCCGCGCGCACGCCAGAAGGTGCTGCGCTATTTCGAGCGCATCGTCCAGGACGAGCGCATCTTCGCGATCGGATTCTGCGACCCGGCCGGCAAGATGGTCTATGCGACCAACACGTTTCCCGGGAGCGTGCGCTGCCCGCAGGCCGGCGAGGCGGCGGCGCGCAACGAGGTAGTGCAGCTGGCGCGCGGGCCGCTGCACGTGTCGGTCAACCCGGTCGCCGCCGAGGGCGAGGCGCTGGGCGAGCTGGTGATCGTGCACGACATGAGCTTCGTGCAGCGGCGCAGCGAGGACACGAAGAAGTACATCTTCTACCTGTTCGCGGCGATCGCCGCCGTGGTGGCGCTGATCACGGTGGTGATCGCCGAAATCAGCTGGCGCGGCTGGGTGGCGGGAATCAAGCGGCTGATCTCGGGCGAGGCGCTGCTCGGCCAGCGCGACGGCCTCGGGGTCACGGCGCCCGAGCTGCGGCCGATCGCCAGGGACTTGCAGGCGCTGGTTCGCGACCTCGAGGCCGATCGCCACGCGCGCGACGAAAGCCAGATCCTCTGGGGTCCGGAAGCGTTGCGCCGCATCCTGCGCGAGGACCTGAAAGGCGACGAGGTGCTGATCGTCTCCAACCGCGAGCCTTACATCCACGTGCGGCGCAAAGACAACGTGATCGAGATCCAGCGGCCGGCGAGCGGCCTGGTGACCGCGCTCGAGCCGGTGATGCGCGCCTGCTCCGGGACCTGGATCGCGCACGGCGGGGGCTCGGCCGATCGCGACACGGTCGACCGGCAGGACCACGTGATGGTGCCGCCCGAGAAACCCTCCTATCGCATCCGGCGCGTGTGGCTGTCGAAGGAGGAGGAGCAGGGCTACTATTACGGCCTCGCCAACGAGGGCCTTTGGCCGCTGTGTCACATCGCGCACACGCGGCCGGTGTTCCGCGCCGAGGACTGGGCGCACTACCAGTCGGTGAACCGCCGCTTCGCCGACACCGTCGTGGCCGAGTCGCGCACCGAGGACCCGATCGTGCTGGTGCAGGACTACCACTTCGCGTTGCTGCCGCGCATGATTCACGAACGGCTGCCGCGAGCGACGATCATCACCTTCTGGCACATCCCGTGGCCCAACCCCGAGGCCTTCGGCATCCTGCCGTGGCGCGAGGAGGTGCTGGCGGGCCTGCTCGGCTCCTCGATCATCGGCTTCCACACGCAGTTCCACTGCAACAACTTCTTCGATACGGCTGACCGGTTCCTCGAGGCACGCGTCGACCGCGAAACGTTCAGCATCTCGCACGGCGGCGAGCTGACCGAGGTGCGGCGCTACCCGATCTCGATCGAGTGGCCGCCGTCGCCGCTCGCCAAGCTGCCGCCGGTCGAGGAGTGCCGCAGCCGCGTGCGCGAGCGGCTCGGCCTCGCCGCTGACCTGCGCCTGGGCGTCGGTGTCGACAGGCTGGACTACACCAAGGGGATCCTCGAGCGCTTCATGGCGGTCGAGCGCCTGCTCGATCTCGAGCCGAGCTGGATCGGGCGCTTCTGCTTCGTGCAAGTGGCGGCGCCGTCGCGCTCCTCGATCGACGAATACCAGAACCTCGACGCCAGGGTGCGCGCGCTCGCCGAGCGCATCAACCGGCGCTTCGGCCGTCCCGGCTACGATCCGATCGTGCTCAGGATCGAGCACTACGATGCGGAGCAGGTGTACGAGCTCTATCGGGCCGCCGACCTGTGCTACGTCTCCAGTCTGCACGACGGCATGAACCTGGTGGCGAAGGAATTCGTCGCCTCGCGCGACGACGAGCAGGGCGTGCTGATCCTGTCGCAGTTCACCGGCGCCGCGCGCGAGCTTGCCGAGGCGCTGATCGTCAATCCCTACGACATCGAGCAGAGCGCGGTGGCGATCCACATCGCGCTCACCATGCAACCGGGCGAGCGCAGCGCGCGCATGCGCACCATGCGACACCTGGTGCAGGAGTTCAACGTCTACCGCTGGGCCGGCAGGATGCTGCTCGACGCCGCGCGCATGCGCCACCGCCGGCGCGTCATGGCACGCACTCGCGCAGCGCGTCGCGAGGCCGGGGCGCTTTGATGTCGTCGCCCGGGCGGCGCGCCGTTCCCGCAGTGGCCGGCGCCGGGCGCCTGCCGGAGCTTGCCGCCGACTGGGTGTTCTTTCTGGACATCGACGGCACGCTGCTCGAGCACGCCGAGCGGCCCGACGCGGTGCGTCCCGGCGAGCCGCTGTTCCGGCTGCTGGCCGAGCTGCACCAGGCGACCGGCGGGGCGCTTGCGCTGATCAGCGGCCGCTCCGTGTCCGACATCGACGTGCTGTTCTCGCCGCTCAAGCTGCCTGCGGCCGGCCAGCACGGCATCGAGCGCCGCGATGCGCGCGGCGCCGTGCACCGCCACGCGTTTCCGGCGGATGCGCTGCGCGGCGCCGCGGCGCGCA
>Ga0137374_10008402_pt1 | contig 12208 bp, 14 predicted proteins | sample SagtaG_20_FD_104811 | JGI IMG/M metagenome (GOLD analysis project Ga0137374, IMG submission 104811) | Vadose zone soil microbial communities from Sagehorn Ranch, Mendocino, California, USA - Sage1_R_100_16 metaG | ecosystem: Environmental > Terrestrial > Soil > Vadose zone | place: USA...
CCTCCTTTGAGGGCTGCTGACCTGCGCCTGTCCGGTACCCGGAATCAAAACCAGACCACCGGTGACGCAGGTCCTACCGCCATCGTGCCCACCGGGTGGCACTCCGCAACCGCGGAACGCCCGACCGTGTCCGGATCGCGATCAGATGGCGCCGAAGCCGACCTTGCGCATCGACACCTCGCCGATCTCGACGTACGCGAGCCGGTCGGCGGGCACGATCACCCGGCGGCCCTTGTCGTCGGTCAGCTGCAGCAGACCGGTCTTCCCGCTGAGCGCCTGCGCGACCGCCTCCTGGACCTCGTCCGGGCTCTGTTCGCTCTCCAGCACCAACTCACGATTGGCGTGCTGCACGCCGATCTTGACCTCCACGAAACCCTCCGGGCACGTTCCGACCGGCGGCTCTCGCCGGTGACGCTTCGAGCCTATCCGCTGCCGCCCCCAACCTCTCACCCGTCCGCCGAGAGCAGAACCGGAGTACGACGTACGCCGGCGGTGCGGGCAGGACGTCGTACGGGAGTCAGGCGTCGGTGCGGGGGAAGCCGCGGATGCCGCGCCAGGCGAGGGAGGCGACCAGGTCGGCGGCGTGCTCCTGTGCCAGCGACGGGTCGTCGGTAGCCAGCCAGTAGCGAGCGCTGACCTGAGCCATGCCGACCAGGCTGACGGCCAGCACCATGGACTGCTCGCGGTTCAGCCCGGCGTCCGCGCTGATCACCTCCGAGACCGCCTCGGCACACGCCTGGGTGACGCGGTCGACCCGCTCGCGGACGGCCGGCTCGTTGGTCAGGTCGGACTCGAACACCAGCCGGAACGCACCCTGCGCGTTCGCCACGTAGTCGTAGAACGCGTGCATGGTGGCCGCGACCCGTTGCTTGTTGTCCTCGGTCGACTTCAGCGCGTCCCGGACCGACGCGGTGATCGCGTCGCAGGAGGTGTCCAGCAGGGCCAGGTACAGCTCCAGCTTGCCGGGGAAATGCTGGTAGAGGACCGGCTTCGAGACGCCGGCGCGGTCAGCAATGTCGTCCATCGCGGCGGCGTGGTAACCGTTCGCGACGAAAACCTCCTGGGCCGCCTCGAGCAGTTGCGCGCGGCGGGCCAGCCGCGGCAGGCGGCTGCCGCGCTTGGGCGCGGTCTCGGGTGTCGTCGACACGTCGGCTCCTTCGATGCTGTGGCGCCGGCGACTGAACCCCGTCGCCGCCGGGTCGTTCCCCGAATCCTACCCAGCAGTCCTCCCGGCCAGTAGCTTCCCCGCCGGTGTCGGTTCCATCGTGGAAGTGGCGGCCGTACCGGATGTGTGGGCTCAGACTCGGGTCAGCGGTATTCGTCCTCCTCCGGGTCGACGATCTCGCGGCGCTGATCGTCGACATCGGCCGGGTCGGCCTCGATCGGTACGCCGGACTCCTCCGAGCGGTCGTCCACCACTGTGGAGCTCCGGCGTTGTTCCAGTACATCGGCCTCAGGTGCGTCGTCCGGGACGCTGCCGAAGCCGGGACCCTCGTACTCGGGCTCGCTGGTCATGCGACTCACTCCTCTCGGTCAACGACGGTCACGACTCTTACGACGGTAGCGGCTTCGGGTCGTCGTACAGACCCTCCAGGACGTCGCCGTACTCCTCGATCCGGGCCAGCACCTCGTGGGGCAGGAACTTGAGCTCCTCCGGGTCCGTCGCCGAGGCCACCTCGTCCCAGTCGATCGGGGTGGAGACCCGCGGTTCCTCGGCCCCGCGCAGCGAGTACGGCGCCAGTGTGGTCTTGGCACTGGCGTTCTGGCTCCAGTCGATGAACACCTTGCCGGGGCGGAGCGCTTTGGTCATGTTCGCGGTCACGTTCTCCGGCAGTGCCTCGGCCAACTGCTCAGCGAGCTGCTTGGCGAACGCGCTCGTCTTGCGGGACGAGGCAGGCTCGATCGGCACGTACAGGTGCATGCCCTTGTTGCCGGACGTCTTCGGCCACCCCTCCATCCCGTAGTGGCTCAGCAGCTCGCGCAGCGCCAGCGCGACGTCGCAGCACTCCACGATGGTGGCTCCCGGCCCCGGGTCGAGGTCGAACACGATCAGGTCAGCCTGCGGATCCCTGCCATCGTCGGACAGACCGATCCGCCATTGCGGCACGTGCAGCTCGAGTGCAGCCAGGTTGGCAAGCCACACCACGGTCTGGATGTCATCCGCGACCACGAAGTCGGCCACATCCCGGCCGGTCGAGCTCCCGGGCGTCGGCAATGTCACAGTCCGCACCCAGGACGGCGTACCGCGGGGAGCGTTCTTCTCGAAGAAGTACGCCGCGTTGGTGCCGTCCGGCCAGCGCTTACGGGTCAGGGGCCGGTCTGACAGGTGGGGCAGCAGCAGTGGCGCGACCTGGTGGTAGTAGTCGATCACCTCAGCCTTGGTGAACCCGGTCTGCGGGTACAGCACCTTGCCGAGGTTCGTGAGCTTCATCGTCTGCCCGTCGACCTCGGTGGTCAGTTGCTGCGGCGCTGCTGCCATGTGTCCCAGTGTCCAGTGTCGGAGCGTCTTAACATGGGTTTCGTGGAGAGTTACGGGGCAGTAACCGGCACTGGAGTGCCGTTGGGGGCTCAGGAATGGCCGGCGCGGACAGTGTCGGTCGCCGGGATGGACCTCCACGTCAGGGACGTTCCGGGCGCGGCGAAGAGCCTGCCCGCTGCCCTGTACGTGCACGGGCTCGGCGGATCGTCGCTGAACTGGACCGCACTGGGGCTGCTGCTCAACGACACGGTCCGCGGCATCGCACCGGACCTCCCGGGCTTCGGGCGTACGCCGCTCTCCGGTGCTGCGGGCATCAACGAGCAGACCGACGTACTGACCGAGCTGATGGAGCGGGAGTTCGACCAGCCGGTGCACGTATTCGGGAACTCCATGGGCGGAGCGACGTCGGTAGCGCTGGCTGCGCGTCGACCGGACCTGGTCGCCTCGCTGACTCTGATCTCTCCTGCGCTTCCGCACCCGCGCGCGTCTGCGAGCGCGCTGTGGTTCACGGCGGTCGCCACGCCGCGACTGGGCAAGGTCGTGCTGGAGCGGACTCGACGGCTGCCGTTCGATCGGCGGTTCCAGGCGTCGCTGGCGATGGTGTTCGGTGATCCGCGGTCGCTGCCGCCGGAGGTGCGGGCGGCGTACGAGGCGGAGCTGCGCCGCCGCGACACGGATCCGTGGGTACTGCAGGCGACGGTTGACGGCGCGCGGAGCATCCTGCGGTCGTCGCTGGCCCCGCCGCGCCGGTCGCTGTGGGCGGACGCGGCCCGAGTGGAGTGTCCGGTGCTGCTGATTTACGGCGGCAAGGACCGGCTGGTCGACGCCCGGATCCGGACCAAGGCCCAGCGCGCCTTCCCGAACGCCCGCCTGCTCTACCTGCCGCACTCGGGCCACGTCGCCCAGATGGAACACCCGGAACAGGTGGAACGCGCCTTCCGCCAGCTGATCGCGCGATCGAGTCACAGCTGAGGCCGGACCGAGACACGGCCGTGCGCCTGATCGGATCAACTTTCCTCTCGCTCGACAAGTCTGACGAGCAACGTGTTCGTCGAAGCGAGAGGGACCACTGTGGGGGTACTGGGCAGACTTACGCGAAGCCTGTCGTTGGGGATGGGCGCACTACTGGGTGTGGGGGCGTTGACGGCGACGGCCGCGGCACCGGTGCAGGCAGTTGCTAAGAGCAACAACTGGGACGCGGAGCCGGTGGCCGGCGGCTACCAACTGACCTTGCGACTGGACGCGCCGGCGCCGATGCGCGCCTCGTTGCCACTGCTCGCGGTCGACGGCATTCCGATCGGGGTGGCCAAACAGTCGCCCGACCGCCGCACGCTGACCTTGATCAGCACGGATCCCAAGGTTTTGAAGGCGTCCGACGTACGCCTGATCTGGTCGGGGGATGTCGGTAAGAGCAACGCAACGAGGCGGAGTCTTGCGGCCGGAACGACTGATGCCGACTGGCTGAAGGCGCGTCGCGGCCCGCTGTTGAAGGACGACCCCGGTGCTGTCGGTAAGTATCAGGTGGAGACAGCCGAGTACAACCTTGGTGACGAAGCCGTCTACCTTCCGGGCCTGGGGCAACGGTCCGAGATCCGCGGCAAGGTTTACTCGCCGCGCGGAGCCATCGGCCCGCGGCCTCTGGTGATCTTCCTGCACGGCCGGCACGAGTACTGCTACGGCAACGACACGATGCCGACTGACAAACCCTGGCCCTGTTCAGGCGGCACGAAGCCGGTCCCGAGCTTCCGTGGGTACGACGGCCCGGCGACGGCGCTGGCCAGCAACGGCTACCAGGTGGTGTCCATCAGCGCCAACGCGGTCAACGCGTACGACGGTGACGTCTACGACTCGGGCGCGCAGGCACGGGCCGAGTTGATACTTGATCACTTGGCGGTGTGGAAGAGGTGGTCGACCGTCGGCGGCGGGCCGTTCGGCCGGAAGTTCGTCGGCAAGGTCAACCTGCAGAACGTCGGCCTGATGGGCCACTCCCGCGGTGGTGAGGGTGTCGCCCGTGCCGCGGTGCTGAACGCCGACCGCGGCGGGCAGTACGGCATCCGCGCCGTGCTGCCGCTCGCCCCGACCGACTTCGCCCGGGCGACCGTCCCTGGTGTCGCGATGAGCGTCCTCCTGCCGTACTGCGACGGCGACGTGTCCGACCTGCAAGGCCAGAAGTTCTACGACGACACACGCTATTCCGTGACCGGCGACACCGCACCGCGGTCCACCGTCACCGTCCTCGGCGCGAACCACAACTTCTTCAACACCGAGTGGACGCCGGGCCAGTCCGAGGCGCCGTCGAACGACGACTGGTACGGCGAGGAGAACGAGTCGCCGTGCGGCGCCAAGTACGCGGGCCGGTTGACGGCCAAGGAGCAGCAAACGGTCGGTACGGCGTACGTCGCCGGCTTCTTCCGCTTGCAACTGGGCCACGAGACGAAGCTCCTGCCGTTGCTGGACGGCTCCGACTCGCGGGCCGCCTCGGCCGGGCGGGCCGTCGTACGGGTCGTCTCCCAGGCGCCGCTAGTACGACGGCGGGACGTCAGCCACCTCGACAAGCCACTGCCAGCTGGGTCGGCCACCGGGAAGGTGTGGGCCGAGGTCTGTGCGGGTGTGAGCGAGCCGTCTGGAGGGGCAGCGGTGACAAAGAGCTGCATGACGACTGACGACTCGTCAGACGCTCCGCACTGGGGCGCAGCCTGGTACGCGGCCAGGACACCGACCACTGCTGTGACCAGGCTGACGTGGACCGGGACCAACGGCGTACTGCGACTCAACCTGCCTCTCGGGCAGCGCGACGTACGACGCTACGCGGCGCTGTCCTTCCGTGCGGCGCCGGACCCGCTGGGGCGCTGACGACCGACCTGAGCGTGCGCGCGGTCGACGGGCGCGGCCGGGCGGCCGTCGTACCGGTGTCGGCCGTGAGTGACGCACTGGTGCGGATGCCTGGACGCAACGACAGCGGACTGCCGAAGAACCTGCTGCGGACAGTGCGGATCCCAGTGGCGTCGTTGAAGGGTGTGAACCTACGTGACGTGCGTGCTGTCGAGTTGCGGACGGACCGGGTGGCGCGTGGGTCGGCGTACGTGAGTGATCTGGCGTTCTCTTCGCCTGGCGTGGGCTTCTCGGCTCCCGCACGGCTGTTGCCGCGGCTGTCCGCGTCGAGTGTGACGGCGAAGGAGGGCAACGCCGGCACGACGTCGATGGACTTCTGGGTGAGGCTGTCGCGGCCGAGCATCCGTCCGGTCAGCGTGTACGTCGAGACGAGCGGAGAGCTGGGCGACGCCGTCGGCGACGTGGCCCGGCAGTTGGTCTTCAAGCCGGGCCAGGTGAGGCAGAGGGTGAGTGTGCCGGTCGTCGGGAACACACGCGACAGCTACGACGTGCCGTTCAGCCTGGTGCTGTCCGCGCCTCGGGAAGGGCTGCTCGACCAGTCGTTCGGCCACGGTCTGGTGCTTGACGACGACCCGACACCGACGCTGACGGTCGGGAACGCTCAGACAGTGGAGAAAGCCGGCATGCTGCGCTTTCCGGTCAAGCTGTCCGCGCCGAGCGACAAGTTCGTGTCCCTCTCCGGCGTACTGAAGGACGGTACGGCGGTGATCCGGAAGGACTACACCAGAGCGTACGACGACGGGTCGAACCCGCCCGATCGCACCGCCGACGGCTACATCGAACCAGGCGGAACCACCGGCGACCTGTCCGTCACCATCGTCGACGACAAGGTGAAAGAGCCCACCGAGATCTTCACGGTGGTGATCAACTCCGCCGAGGGCGCCGACATCAAGCTCCCGACGACGGTCACCGGCACCATCACAGACAACGACTGACACCTGCTCCCGCCTGCGCAGTGTCACCCCGCAGGCCCGTCAGGTGGAGCTGGAACGCCGGGTGCGCCGAACAGCTGGGCAACCATCTCGGCGCGGCTGCCGACGCCCAGTTTGGCGAAGATCCGGCGCAGGTGTGTCGAGACGGTCCACAGACTGATGTCGAGAACGGATCCGATCGCGCGGTTCGTCGCTCCGTCCGCGACCAGCCGCGCGATCTGCCGTTCGCGCGGGCTGAGGGTCCGGCTTCGCGACGCGTCGACCACCAGTGCGACCTTCAGATCACCCCGCTCGACAACGAGGCCAAGACCGGTCCCCCCGTCGACCCCGGTGAGTGCGAGTCCACCGGTCTCGGCGCGCACGCAGTCGCCGCGCGATGCGGGTCGCCCCGCGGATGAGCGCTGGAGCGTTGCGTGCCAGGACCGGCGCGGCCCGCGGGATGAGCCTGGCCGCGATCGGCACCAGGGCGCCGATGAAGGCTTCCGCCTCGTCCTCGCTCTCCGCGTTCGACGCACGGCGGGACAGGTGGGCCATCAGCTCGGCGTCGCGGTAGATGCGCTGGACCGGGTTGACGAAGGACTCGCCCTCGTTCTCTCCTTCGGCCTCCGCTTCCGCCTCGAACTCGAACTCGAACTCGTACTCCGTCTCGTCCTCGTACTCGCCCTGGATCGCCGGATAGCGGTGGTCAACTGAGGTCGTCATGGCTGTCTCCCGGTTCGTCCGAAGCTCAGCGGGCCCGTCGCGTGTTGCTGCTGGTGGTGGGCCGTCCGGCAACCGCTCCCCGGGGGACCTTGACGTCGCTCACGACCCGGATCGTCCGGGGCCCGCGTCCGTTGGCGGCCGGCAGCCGGACCGGCGTCACCACGCGCACATGGCCAGGTCGCGGCCGCCCACTCACGGGACGGGTCTGGATGCTCGTGCGGACCGGGGTCCGGGGCGCGCCGTACGAGGTGGTCCGCCGGGCCCGGCGGGGAGTTCCGTAGCCGTTGTAGTAGTGGCGAGAGCGATGCCCATGCCGACGTACGCGTGACAGACCGCGGGCGTGCCGGCGAAGAACCGATCCGGTGGCGGTGCCGCCGGACAGCACGCGTCGGACCGCCTGGCCGATCGCCTGACCAGCCTCGACGGGACCGACCGGCTCACCAGCCGCGACGCGCCGGGCCAGCGTGGCGCCGGCCGCGTTGACGATGCCCGGCACCATCCGCACGCCAGGTCGCGTCGAGCGGTTCGAGTACAACAGGCGCGTGACGGTGGCGGCCCCGCGCAGCAGTGCCGGGAGCATCCGCTGGAGCTCGCGCCGCTCCCGAGGCGAGATGGTGATGTACGCCGCGACTCCGGCGAACGCCTCGGCCTCCGCCTCCGACTCCGCCTGCGCGGCCCGCGCGGCGTAGTACTCGGCCATCGACTGAGCGGGCGACAACGGAGCGGTGGCCATCTCCTCGAGCTCGGCCTCCAGCTCCTCCTCGCCTTCGCCCTCGAGTTGCGAGGCGACCGCCCGGGCCAGGGCGCCGGCGGCCGGTCCACCGACCGCGGTCGCCACCAGCGGGCCCGCCGTCTTGGCCAGGGTGCGGAGGAAGGGGGCGGCCTTCCGGAAGGCGCGGCCGATGGACTTGAAGAACTCCTCGGCCTCGTCCTCGCCTTCCTCCTCCCACTCGTCCTCGAACTCGCCCTCGAGTTCGTCTTCGAGTTCGTCCTCCATCTCACCTTGGCCGAGGAGGCCGCCGACGGTGCGGGCGATGCCGCCGAGAGCGCCGAGGAACTCCTCGCCCTCGTCCTCGCCTTCCCACTCGTCTTCGAGTTCGTCTTCGTACTCGGTCTCGAGCTCTGCTTCGAGTTCGCCGGCCAGACGGGACATGGCAGCCTCCTGGGTTGTCCGTCGCAGTGACGAATCCATGGCACCGCCCGGCGCCGCCGGGCGGCAGTCGCACCTGCGCGTGAGACCGGGACGCGCTGCCACGGCCGCCTGACCACAGACAGGTGACACAGGCGCAAGCCACCACGTCCGGGGTAGCTCATCCGAGGGGTACGGCGTCTCGGCCGGTAACCCTGGGTGAGACGGCGGTCCCGGGATGCGGACCTGCGCGGGGCGGGTTGGAATTGTGCGGGAACATGGGGGAGGCAGGGATGGTTGAAATCCGGAGAGCCTGCCAGACATCGTTCATGAGGAGCCGACACGTGTCACTGCCACCGCTGGTCGAACCGGCCGCCGAGCTGACCATCGACGAGGTTCGCCGGTACTCGCGGCACCTGATCATCCCCGAGGTCGGGATGGCCGGGCAGAAGCGGCTGAAGAACTCCAAGGTGCTGGTGATCGGCGCCGGCGGCCTGGGCAGCCCCGCGCTGCTCTACCTGGCCGCGGCCGGTGTCGGCACGCTGGGCATCGTCGAGTTCGACACCGTCGACGAGTCGAACCTGCAGCGCCAGATCATCCACGGCCAGTCCGACATCGGGAAGTCCAAGGCCCAGTCGGCCAAGGAGTCGATTCTCGAGGCCAACCCGTACACGAACGTCGTACTGCACGAGGAGCGCCTCGACAACGACAACGTGTTCCAGATCTTCGAGCAGTACGACCTGATCGTCGACGGCACCGACAACTTCGCCACCCGGTACCTGGTGAACGACGCCGCGGTGCTGCTCGGCAAGCCGTACGTCTGGGGCTCGATCTTCCGCTTCGACGGCCAGGTCAGCGTGTTCTGGGCCGAGCACGGACCGTGCTACCGCTGCCTCTACCCCGAGCCGCCGCCGCCCGGCATGGTCCCGTCCTGCGCCGAGGGCGGCGTACTCGGTGTGCTGTGCGCGTCCGTCGGCGCCGCGCAGGTGACCGAGGCGATCAAGCTGCTCACCGGTATCGGCGACCCGTCGCTGGGCCGGCTGAACATCTACGAGGCGCTCGACCTGAACTGGCGCACCCTGAAGGTCCGCAAGGACCCGAACTGCGCGATCTGCGGTGAGAACCCGACCGTCACCGAGCTGATCGACTACGAGAACTTCTGCGGCGCGCTGTCCGACGAGGCGGCCGACGCGGCTGTCGGCTCGACCATCTCGGTGAAGCAGCTGAGCGAGTGGATCAAGCTGAAGGACAACGGCGAGAAGGACTTCCTGCTCATCGACGTCCGCGAGCCGAACGAGTACGAGATCAACCGCATCCCAGGCTCGGTGCTGATCCCCAAGGCCGACTTCCAGACCGGTGTCGCGCTGGAGAAGCTGCCGCAGGACAAGCAGTTGGTCTTCCACTGCAAGTCCGGTGTCCGCTCCGCCGAGGTGCTCGCGATCGCCAAGGGCGCGGGCTTCTCGGACGCCGTCCACGTCGGTGGCGGTGTCGTCGCCTGGGTCGACCAGATCGACCCGAGCCAGCCGTCGTACTGATCCGAGAAGGGGGCTGGATAATCTCCAGCCCCCTTGTCTAGAAGGGCATGCGACAGCCGGCGACGGCCTGAACCGCGACCGGATCACCGGTGACGATCGGTGAGTCGTCGCGGCCTGACACTGTTCGCATGTACGCCACGGCATCCACGGCGGCGCGACCCACCGGCTCGCCCCTCCCCAGTCGGTAGGTCCCGCCGCCCTGTCCGGTGAGTTCCAGTACGACGGCCGGCCGCTCACCCCAGAACGGCCCCGTATCCACGTCGTACATCACCTGCGCGACGATCTCCTCGGCGTACGGTCCCGCGTCGAACGACCGCCCGAGCGCCTGGCACACGTCGTCGCGATGCATCCACAGATCCCGCGCGAGCAGGATGTCCTGCACGTAGCCGAGGTCGAGTCGCTCGAATCCCGGGATCCCCTCGACCTTGAACGTCAGCCGCCGCATCAGCGCAGGGTTCCGCGAGATCGTCCGCGTCGCCCTCGCCCAGATCCGGTCGAACGAGGCGCGCAGTTCGTCCGGCGGTGTACCGCGGTGCTCGTCGGCCTGCACCATCATGTGCGCATCCAGCAGCACCACATCCGGATAGACCCGCCGGGCCCGCCGATCCCGCAGTGGGAACAGCCATGGCCGGATCACGTCCTCCGCCTGACCGATCAAGTGGCCCGCGATGTCGGCGACGTCCCATTCGTCGCAGACGGTACGGCGCTGCCACTCGGCGCCGTCGATCGATGCCAGCAAGTCGTGCCAGGCCTGGATCTCCGCGTCGCGGTGGACCTTCGACCTTCGTCTGTCGGCGCGCCCGATCTGCTGCGCGAGTACTGCTGTCATGGTTTCCCCCTCGTTGGTGCATACCGCTGGTAGAACATTTCGAGTACGACGGGCAGCAGCCGGATGTACCGGCCTTCCGCGAATGACGCGTCGGGCTCGTTCGCGATCTGCTGCGAGAGCAGACCGCCCGTCAGCGACGTGTAGAGAGCGATGGCTTCCTCAGTGGCCGCGTCCGGGTGCAGCCGACCGGCGTCGACCGCCTCCTTCAAGTGCTGCCGGAAGTGCTCGATCGACTCCTGCGCCGGCGCGAAGGCCTGCGGACTCGGCTCGAAGCCGGGGATCGTCCGCCAGAACAACAATTGCGAGTAGACCGGGTGATCCAGGCACCACCGAAGGAACGCGGTCGTGCCGACCTCCAGTACGTCGTCGTCCGGGCTCGCGGAGGCGACGGCGTCCTGCTGGACGGCCAGGACGAGTTCGGCGCCGCGCTGGAAGAGCGCGTCGTAGATCGCCATCTTGGACGGGAAGTACTGGTACAGCGACGGCGGCTGCATGCCGAGCCGCCGGGCCACCGCGGACAGGCTGAGCGCCGCGACGCCCTCGGTCTCCATCAGCGTGATGGCGACCTCGAGGATCTCCTCGATGGTCTCCTGGCGGCGACGTGTACGGCGGTCGAGACCCGTAGTGCTCATACGCTGAGGAAAACCTAAAGGCATTAGGGAAGTCAATAGGTCGTAGGAATCGAGTTGGATTGTCCTCGCCGGGACGTAGTGTCTTGGCATGTGCAGAAACATCACGGTTCTCCGGGGACTCGAGCCGGCCGCGACCTCTGAGGAGATCTACGCGGCCGCGCTGCAGTACGTGCGCAAGGTGACCGGCGTCGGCTCGCTGAGCGCCACCACGCGCGGCCCGATCGAGCGAGCCGCTTCCGACGTCGCGCGGATCACCGAACAACTGCTCGCAGAGATGCCCGAGCGCCGGGTGCCGCCGCAGACTGTGCCCCCGCTGCGACGTCCCGAGGTACGGGCTCGGCTGGGTCTCGACTGAGGAACATCAGTGGGGCGGGATCTGCTCGCCGGCCGCCGTCGACAGGGGCTGGTGTTCGGGCTGATGGTGGTCGGCGTCGTGCTGTCGCTGGCGAACACCAACGCCCAGACCGAGCTGGTGCGTCGACGGCAGGACGCCTGCGACGGGACACTGCCGCTGCCGACCAGCGCTTACCTCCTCGGCGCCGCGGGTCTGATCGTCGGCGCGGTCGCGCTCTTCCTGCTGCTGCGGTGGTTCGGCCATAGCCGTCAACCGATCGCGCTGATCCTGTTCGCCACCGCGATCGCCGCCGTCATCTTCGAGGCCGTCGCCCTCATCACCGCCTTCAAGGAAGGCCGCCCGGTCCACCCCATGTGCGGCGGTTGAGGTCTTGACGCCGTACGACGATCGGCCGCGGGGCTAGCCGGCGACCTGGGGAAGGAAGGCGGCCAGCGCGCTGATCAGCAGTGGTGCGAAGACACTCAGCACGGTCAGCGGATTGCGCAGGATGGAGATGTCGAGGTGCAACAGACGCTCGAGCCGGCGCCGTTCGTTCTCCCACTCCTCGGCGGGCTTGCCGTCCGGCGGTAGCGGGCAGGCGTGATCGAGCAACTGCTGCGCCCGATTCCGCCATTGCACGGCCATGGGCACGGCGATGATCGCGAGTCCGAGTGCGAACATCCCGCCGTACAGCAGCACGTTCGACGGCGGGAACTCGTCAGCCCGGTCAGGATGAGCCGCCAC
>Ga0137374_10008418_pt1 | contig 12201 bp, 11 predicted proteins | sample SagtaG_20_FD_104811 | JGI IMG/M metagenome (GOLD analysis project Ga0137374, IMG submission 104811) | Vadose zone soil microbial communities from Sagehorn Ranch, Mendocino, California, USA - Sage1_R_100_16 metaG | ecosystem: Environmental > Terrestrial > Soil > Vadose zone | place: USA...
CGACGGACGCCGTCGAAGCCGGACAGTAGGACGGCGCCCGGCGTGTCGTCGATGATGAAGTCGATTCCGGTGAGCGTCTCGAGGGCGCGGATGTTTCGCCCCTCGCGGCCGATGATGCGTCCCTTCAGCTCGTCCGACTTGAGCTCCACCACCGAGACCGTCGTCTCCACGGCGTGGCTCGATGCCACCCGCTGCATCACCGCCGCCAGGATGCTGCGCGAGCGCCTGTCGGCGTCGCGGCGGGTCTCCTCCTCCACCTGCCGGATGACGCGCGCGCTGTCGTGGCGGAGGTCGTCCTCCAGCTCGCGCATCAGGATCTGCTTCGCCTGCCCCGCGCTCAGTCCCGACACACGCTCGAGCTCGCGGAGCTGGCGCGCCTTCTCGGTCTTGAGCTCCTCGCGGATGTGGTCGAGGTTGCGGCCCCTGTCCTCGAGCGAGCGCTCGCGCTCGGTGAGCTGCTGCGACTGGACCCCGAGCGAGGTCTCCTTCGCCCGCAGCCGCTCCTCGAGCCGGGCGATCTCGGTGCGGCGGGCGAGCAGCTCCTCCTCGAGCCCGTCGCGCCCCACCGGCACGGGTGCTGCATCCGCAGCGGCCGGGGCCGCCGCCGGCGCCTGTGCAACCGGCGCAGGCTCGGCCCTCCGCGCGCGCGCCGGCACTTCGGCCCCCGCGGCGCGCGGGCGCTGAACGAGCATCACCACCGCTACCGCGACCCCCGCCGCGACCACCGCCGCCAACACGATCTCCATCTCCGTCTCCTCACACGGCGCACGGGGCGCCGGACTCAACATTCAGTTCGTTGAGCGGTGCAGCGTGGGGCCACGAGACTGCAGACGGCTACGGACCCTCCCGAGGACTCCTTTCGGGACGGTCGCAGGTGGTTATCAGGATCACGTTCAGGTGAAACACGAAATCAGGCGATTTGCTCGTCTTTTTGGTCTCGCGCCGGCCACGCCGGCCGCTTGCACATGAGACTAGCTCCGGGAGCCCGGATCGGCAACCGGGTGGCATGCTTCGTGCGGCTTTTGAAGCGGAGCCGGCCGCGGGGCTGTCATCGAATCCGGATTGTGGTTGTGCGGCTTGCGGGCCCACTCGCCGTTTGGTTCGTCTCGGTGCTCGCGGTCAGAATGTCCGCATCCTCGGCTGAGCCGAGTGACAAGACGAACTGGCCGGACCGCTCATCGCGGATTGCCATCTGCTTGCTGCTGCCGGGCAGGGAGTCGTCCTTGAGTCAGCGCTGAATTGAATGACTTCGGCGCGACATTAGTCGTCTCCGCCGCCGATCTTGTAGGTAATGAGGATCCGCTTGGAGTCGAGCCGCTTAGCGGTTACTCCCGGCGGCTGCGGGATCGCGACCTCAACAGACTGAGCCACAGCACGCACGCCACCAGGATGCGTAACCGCTGTTTCGGGCAATTAGGCGGCGCGGCGGCGCTCGCGCTCCGCCAGCTCCCACGCCTTGATCGCGTCGTAGCCGATCTCGGGTGAGTAGCCGCGGCGCACGAGCATCTGCCAGGCGCGGTCGCGCTCGCGGTCGTCGCGCGGTGCGTGCGAGTAGCGCCTGCGCAGGAGCAGTAGCGCGGTGCGGAGCTCGGAGTCGCGGTCGTGGGTCGAGACGGCGGCGTCGATCAGCTGCGGGGCGATCCCGCGGCGACGCAGGTCGGTCTGGATTCTGTCCGTGCCCCACTGGTCCAGCTCGCGCTTGTCCTCGGCGAACTGGCGGGCGTAGCGGGCGTCGTCGAGAAAGCCGGTCTCCTCGAGCTCCGCAACCGCGTCGTCAATCGCCTCCGGCGGCACGTGCTTGCGCTCCAGGCGCGTGCGGAGCTCGGCCACCGTGAGGTCACGGCGGGCGACTGCCTTGTAGGCCAGGTCGATCGCCCGCTCGGTCTCGGTGCGTCTCACGGCTTAGGCGGCCTGCTCCTCCGCCACCGGGCCCTCCGGCGCCTCCTCGACATCCTCTCCCTCCGCGTCGGGCGGCGGCGTCTCGATCACGCCCAACGGCGAGGCCGGCTCCACGCCGAGCGCGTCGTAGACCTTGCGCTCGATCTCCTGCGCCACCTGCGGATTCTCGCGGAGGTAGCCCTTCACGTTGTTGCGGCCTTGGCCGAGCCGCTCGTCCCCGTACGAGAAGAACGAGCCGGACTTCTGGACGATCGCGTGCTCGATCCCGAGGTCGAGGATGCAGCCCTCGGAGCTGATACCGAGGCCGTACTCGATGTCGAACTCGGCCTGCCGGAACGGCGCCGCGACCTTGTTCTTGACGACCTTGACGCGCACCCGGTTACCGACCGCCTCGGTGCCCTCCTTGAGCGTCTCGATGCGGCGGATGTCGAGGCGCTGCGATGAATAGAACTTGAGCGCCCGGCCGCCTGGCTGAGTCTCCGGGGAGTTGTGCACCACCACGTGGTCGACCAGGTAGGTGTGGTTGCCCTCGACTTGGAGGTCATAGCGACGACGCTTTGACGGCCGTTCGTGTTGCTGCGACGGCGCCGGCTTGCGGTACTTGCGCAGGACGCGCATGCCCACAGGGCGTAGCGACCTGCGGCTCTCAAGCTCCGCCTTGTAGTCGCTGTGCGTCGTCGACGCCTGCCATTCGAACCGCCCGCGCAGCTCTGGGTGGAGCTTGTAGTCGAGCGACGGGTGGACATACGGAGCGATCCGCTCTTGGAACTGTCTCGTCCGCTCGCCGCTGAAGAGCAGGTTGTTGCCGCTCAGCGTCGGCCGGCCCATGCCGAGTTCTTCACAGCGCTGGGCTACGAGCTCGCGATCCTCCATCGACAGGCCGGCGACGCAGATGGTGGCCTTGCCATGCCCCCAGCGCTTGTAGTTCCCGCCGAACGTCCCGTCGTCGCAGTACCACGCCGCGAGCGCCCGGGCGTCAAGCTGGGACAGAAGCTCCGGGGTAACGGTCTTACGGCCGTCCGCAGCGTAGACCGCGTCCCGAAGCGTGGCGAGTTGCTGCATCGGAATCGTGTCGAAGCCGATGCCGTTACCGGTGCGGCCGATGTTGTGAGCGAATGGAGCGAGCATCGCCTGCTTCCACTCGCAGTACTCGCGCTGCTTCTCGCCGTGCCCGACTCGGATGGCCGCGTTGTGCGAAGACGCATAGCGGAGCGAACCGTCACCGAGCAGGCTGCCGACGATCAACTTCATCTGATCCTCGGCGAGGGCGTACTGCTTGACCGCGACGAGGACCTCATCGCCCTCCTCGATCTCCCATGCCTGGCGCTCGCCCTCAGGCGTGAAGATCACGTGATTGGGCGTACACGCGAACTTGCGCTTGCCCGATCCGCCGCCGGCCTCGACTTCGAACTGAAGCCACTCGTCCGTCTCGCCGTTGTCGTACCACTCGACCACTCGACGTGGAGCGATCTGGCCGGTCTCGGGATCCATCGACATAACTTCGACCGGCATGCGCTGGTTGACGAGCTTGCCGATCTTCTCCGTGCGGCCGTCCGCGAGTACGACGCGAGCGTCGTAGTGGAAGCAGCCGAACATCACTCCGACCTTCTCGCGGATCTGGTTCGTGAAGACGCAGAGCGTGTTCGCGCGGTTCAGGTTGCCGGCCAGCTTGCGCATCGCCTGGGACATCATGCGTGCCTGTAGGCCCACGGTCTGGTCCCCCATCGCGCCCTCGAGCTCGGCCTTCGGCGTGAGCGCCGCGACCGAGTCGATCGCCACCACGTCGACAGCGCCGGAGCGAATCAGGAGGTCGGCGATCTCGAGCGCTTGCTCGCCGTGGTCGGGCTGCGAGACCAGGAGCTCGTCCACGTCCACGCCGATCCGCTTCGCGTAGGCCGGGTCCATCGCGTGCTCGGCGTCGATGAACGCGCAGATCCCGCCCAGTCTCTGGGCGTTGGCGAGGATGTGGTAGAGCAGCGTAGTCTTGCCCGAGGACTCCGGGCCGAAGATCTCGACGATGCGCCCCCTCGGCACGCCGCCGACGCCCAGCGCCAGGTCGAGCGAGATCGCGCCTGTCGGCACCGCCGCCACGCGCACCTGGGCGGCGTCATCCCCCATCTTCATGATCGAGCCTGCTCCGAACGTCCGCTCGATCTGCGTGAGCGCGCCCTTCAGCGCCGCCTCACGCGCCTTGGCGGCCTTCTCTTGCTCCTTCTCCATGGTTGTGTTCTCCTCTAAGTCTTGAGGTCACAACGTAGGAGCACGGTCGGATGGATACTCGCCCCACATACCGCCACACCGACGCCAACCTCCTGAGGCGGGCGATCCGCCGCTCCGCGGGCTGGCGGCCGCTGTCCTGGTTCTACGCGCGCACGCTCCACCTGTTCGACCGGGCGGTGTTCCGGCTCACCCGCGGCCGGGCCACGTTCACGTCCTGGCTGGCGGACCTGCCGGTGGCCTGGCTCACGACGACCGGCGCCAAGAGCGGCGCGCAGCGCACCTCGCCGGTGCTCGCGATCCCCTGCGGCGACGGCAGGCTGATCGTGATCGCCTCGAACTACGGGCAGAGGAACAACCCGTCCTGGTACCACAACCTGCGGAAGACGCCGCAGGCGCGCGTCCTCGTCGACGGCTCCGAACAGGCCATGGTCGCGCGCGAGCTCGACGGCGACGAGCGCGCCCACTGGTACGAGCGCGGGATCGAGATCTACCCGGGCTGGGTGCAATACCGGAAGCGCGCGGCGCACCGGCGCATCCCCGTGATCGAGCTGACGGCGGAGGAGTGACGACGAGGACCGCAGCCTCGACGCTTGCCCTCGCGACGACGCTGCTGCTCCCGTCCGGCGCCGCGGCCCAGGTGAAGACCGGGCCAGTCGCCGGATTGCAGGCGCGCCTGCGGGCGGGTCCCGAGCAGGCGGGTGACGACGGGCGAAGGATCCACTCGGGCAGCGCCCCCACCTTCTCCCAGACAACCCGCAGCGGCCGGACGGTCGCCCGCCGGCCGCGCTACCGCGTAACGATGACGAGCTAGCCCGGCAGCTCGATCGAGCCGTCGTCGCGGATCGTCCAGCGCGGGTTGTGGGCGACCTCCCACGGGTGGCCGTCGGGGTCCGTGAAGGCCGCCGAGTAGCCGCCCCAGAACGTCTCCCCGGGCTCGCGGACGATGTTCCCGCCCGCGCGCCTCGCCTCCTCGGTGACGGCGTCCACCTCCTCCGGGGAGCGCACGTTGTGAGCGAGCGTGGCGCCGCCCCAGCCGCCGGAATCCTGCACGCCGCTGTCCTCGGCGAGACGGGCGCGGTCCCAGAGCGCGAGGACCATGCCGCCCGCCTGGAAGAACACGACGTCGTCCGCGGGCGCCGCGCCGGTCGTCCAGCCGAGCGCCTCGTAGAAGGCGCGGGCCCGCGCCAGGTCGCGGACTCCGAGGGTGAGAGCGCTAAGCCGCTGCTCCATCGGGCGAGCCTACCGGCGCGCGCAGATCTGCACCTCGGTGCGGTACGGCACCGTGACCGGGCCGGCGGCGGCAAGCTTTCGAGCCGCGGCCAGAACTGGGCGGCGGTCCTGTTCCGGAAGCGAGGCGATGAAGCTCACCGAACCGACCCTGTCGGCGAGGCCGTCGGCGTCCAGTGTCTGTTCGTTTGCGAAGAAGTGCGTCTCGAGCGATCCGAAGAGGCTCGTGCGGTCGAAGGCGGCGCGCCACTCGTCGAAGCGATGCGTGGGAACACCGGCGCGGTGCGGGGCGAAGATGCGCTCCAGCGCCTTGTTGACGGGGTCCTCCTCGATTCGCCGGTTCCAGAGGAGCGCCAGCCGGCCGCCCGGGCGCAGCACGCGGTGGATCTCCGTGAGGGCCGCGTCGCCGTCGAACCAGTGGAAGGCCTGGGCGACCGTGACGAGGTCGACGGAGGAGTCGTCGAGCGGGATCTGCTCGGCCGTTCCGTCGAGAGCCTGGACCGATCGAGGCAGGACCGCGCGCATCTCGGCCACCGGCTCGACGGCGATGACGGTTGCGCCGCTTGCCGCCAGCAGCCGGGTCAGCTTGCCGGTGCCGGCAGCGAGATCGAGGACGGTGAGGTCGGGCGAGAGGTCGAGCGGGGCGAGCGCCCCGGCGGGGTAATCGGGCCGGCCGCGCTCGTAGGCGTCCACGGCGCGCGCGAAGCCGGTCGCGGCCGCGTCGTGAACCGGGGTCACTGGTCGAGGTCCTCCGCGAGCAGCGAGTACATCACCAGGTCTTCGCGCACGCCGTGACGGCGACGGTAGAGCCTGAGCGTCCCCTCGCGCGTGAAGCCGGCCCGCTCGGCCAGCCGCTGCGACCCCTCGTTGCGCGGGTTCGCGAGCAGCTCGAGCCGCTCCAGGCCGAGCTTCGTGAGCGCCCACACGGACAGCAGCCGCGCGGCGCGCGCGCCGACCCCGCGGCGGCGGTGCTCCGCGACCGTCCAGTAGCCGATCTCCGCCTTCAGCTGGGACCAGTCGAAGTTCGACATGCCGAGCGCGCCGAGTAAGCGGTCGTCCGTGTCGACGATCGCGAGTGCGAGCTCGCGCCCCGCGGCGATATCGGCGGCGGTTCCGTCGACGAAGTCGCGCGCGTGGCGCTCCGTGTAGTGGTACGGGACCACGGTCCAGCGCGGGATCTCCGGGTCCTGGCAGGCGGCCGCGACCGCCGGGACGTCGCGCCGCTCCCATGGCCGCAGCACGATCTCGCCGTCAGTCAGCGGCGGGTGCGGTATCGGTATCGGACGCATCCCCGGCAACCGTACGACGTAGCGGCTCGTAGAGCGCCCCCTGCGGCCGGAGCGTGGAGCGATAGAGGGTGACCACACCCGCCTCGAAGGGATCCGCGGGCGGCGGCGGGCGGTCCGGCGGCGGCGCGACGCGGCGCTCTCCGCGTTTCACGCGCGCGAGGGTCATGTGGGGCCAGAACGGCCGCTTTTCCGGCTTGTACCAGCGACCGGCCTCAAGCGCGCGGGAGATCGCCGCCTGGAGCGCCGTGGCGCGGCCGTCCTCATCGTCCAGGTCGAGGGCGAAGAGGCGCGCGTCGCGCGGCGGCACGGGGCGGACGCCCGTGGCGGACAGGCGCGGCGCGGGAGCCGCCGGCAGCGAGCCGAACGCGGCCTCCGCGATCTGTTCCGCCGCCGACTCGTCCTGCCACCCGAGGAATACGAGCGTCACGTGGAGCGCCTCCGGACGCACTGGACGCACGTCGCGCCGCCCGTCGAGGAGCAGGTCGCGCCAGCGGACCAGGCGCTCGCGCGCGTCCTCGGGGAGGTCCAGCGCGACGAACATGCGCGCACGCGGCCCGCTCACCGCGGGTGGGAGCGGGCGCTCGCGGGGTCAGCCGTCGCGCGGTCGCCGGACGCGGCGGCCACCGGGGTCAGGGCCGCGGGCTCCGACAGCACGCGCCGCAACAGGTGCATCGCCACCGTCGTCGAGCGGTCGCGGATGTCGGCGCGGTCGCCCGGCAGCCGCACGGTCCGGGTGAGTCCGCGCCCGTCGGCGAGCTGCACGCTCCAGCAGACCGTCCCGACGGGCTTCTCCTCGCTCCCTCCGTCCGGACCGGCGATCCCGGTGATCGCCACCGCGGTGTCGGCCTCGAAGCGGCGCAGCGCGCCCTCCGCCATCGCGTCGGCCACCGGCTCCGAGACCGCGCCGTGCCGCTCGATCAGCACGGGATCCACGCCCAGGAGCTCCACCTTCGCCTCGTTCGCGTAGGCCACCACCCCGCCCGCCACGTAGGCAGAGGAGCCCGGCCGATCCGTCAGCCTCGCCGCGAGCAGCCCGGCCGTGCACGACTCGGCCGTCGCGATCCGCCGGCTCGCGAGCAGCTGCACCACCTGGTCGTCGATGCTCGAGCCGTCCTCGGAGAAGATGTCGCGCGCGTGGCGGTCGCGGAGCAGCTCGAGCAGCTCCGCGTAGACCGGCGCCGCCCGCGGCTCGAAGCGCGTGACCATCTCGATCTCGCCGCGCCGCAGGCAGGTCGTGATCTCGAGCTCGCCGTAGCCCTCGATGCCCTCCTCGGCGTCGCGGAGCGTGTCCGCCAGCCCGGACTCGGGGAGGCCGAACATCCGCACCATCTCCTGCCTGTACTCGGTGTGGCCCGCGATCGCCTCCCGCACCGGCTCGCTGGCGACCGCCGTCCGCCACATCGGCTGGAGCTCGCGCGGCGGCCCCGGCAGCACCACGACCGCCGGCTTCCCGGGCACCACGACGCCCGGGGCCGTGCCGACGGGATCGATCACGTACGCGCCCTCCGGGATCAGCGCCTGCTTGCGGTTGGCTGCGCGCACGGCGTCGAAGTCTCAGTGGCTGAAGCGCGCCATCAGCGGCTTCAGGATCGCCGCGATCTTGTCCTCGAGCTCCTGGTCCAGCACGAGCGCGCGTCCCGTGAAGCGAGCGACCATCTCGACGGTCATGTCGTCGGCGGTGGGCCCCAGGCCGCCGCTGGTCACGATCAGGTCCACGCCCTGCTCGGCGATGAAGCGCAGCTGCGCCTCGATGTCCTGGGGCCGGTCGCCGCAGATCGTGATGTGCGCGAGCTCCACGCCGAGCTCGAGCAGGCGGTCGGACAGCCATGGCCCGTTGCGGTCGCGGACGCGGCCGGTCAGGACCTCGGTGCCCGTTACGACGATGCCCGCGCGAGCGCTCACGCCCTACGAGACTAGTCGCGAAGGCGCTAAGCGCAGGGCCGCTCGCCGCTCGGAAGCTCGCGCGTGTGCCTCGGCGTGAAGGCGAAGCCGACCGGCTCGCCGCCGGGAGTGACCTGCACGCGCTTGCCGTTCTTCCACAGCCGCACGTCGCGCTTGCCGAGATTCACGCGCACCCGCTTGCCGCGGAAGGTCTGCGGCGCGTCGATCGTGTCCTGGAAGATCACCTCCGTCCCCACCCCGTGGTCGACGCAGACGTAGACCGGCGTCGCGGGGACAACGCGCAGCGCGACGCGCTTCGGGACCGCTCGCTTCTTCTTCTTCGGCTTCGCCGTCGTCCGCGTCGCGGTGGTCGACGGGCTCCTGGCCTGCTCATTGCCGCCGCCGCCGCCGCTCGCGAGCCCGATCGCCACGAGCACGGCAACCACCCCCACGAGGACGAGCAAAGCCAGCGTCCCCGGGCCGAGCCGCGGCGCCCGGTAGCGATCGCGCGCGGCCGAGGGCGGACTGAGCGGCTGGAGCTCGAGCTCGTCCTCGCCCTCGTGACCCGCGCGATACTCCTCCACCAGCACGTGCGGGTCGAGCCCGAGCGTCTCCGCATAGGTGCGCAGGAACGTCTTGACGAACGTGGGCCCGGGCAGCATCCCGAACTCCTCGTTCTCTAGCGCGCGCAGATACTTCGCGCGAATCTTGGTGCGCTGCTCGACGTCGGCGATGTCGAGCCGCTGCCGCATCCGCGCCTCGCGAAGCGTTTCGCCAATGCCTGGCATCGGCGACCTATTCTGCCGGAACGTTTATTCGTCGACAGGGCCGGCAACCGCGGGCTCGGCAAGGGACTCGAGCACCCGCGCGAGGTCCGCCTCGGTGATCAGAACCTGGCGCGCCTTCGAGCCCTCGTAGCCCGAGATCACGCCGCGGCGCTCCATCATGTCGATCAGCCGTCCCGCGCGCGTGTAGCCCACCCGCAGGCGCCGCTGGAGCATGGACGTGGACGCCGTTCCCATCTGAACAACGGTCGCGATGGCGTCGCCGAGGAGGTCGTCCTGGTCGGGGTCGAAGTCGCCGTCCGCGCCCTCGCCCGAGTCCTCCGGCTCCACGGCCTCGAGCAGCTCCTCCTGCAGCTCAGGCTCGCCCTGGCTGCGCCAGTGGTCTGTCACGCGCTCGATCTCCTCCTCGGCGATGAACGCGCCCTGGATCCGCGCCGTGCGCGACTCGCCCGCCGGCCGGAACAGCATGTCGCCCTGGCCGAGCAGCGACTCCGCGCCGTTCTGGTCGAGGATCACGCGCGAGTCGGTCTGTGAGGAGACCGCGAAGGCGATCCGCGCCGGCACGTTCGCCTTGATCATCCCGGTGATCACGTCGGCGCTCGGCCGCTGGGTGGCGAGCACGAGGTGGATGCCGACCGCGCGCGACTTCTGCGCCAGCCGGATGATCGAGTCCTCCACGTCGGCGGGCGCCACCATCATCAGGTCGGCGAGCTCGTCGATCACGCACAGGATGTAGGGCAGCGGCGCCTCGCCCTCGCGCACGCGCACGCGGTTCAGCTCCACGAGGTTGCGCGTCTTGGAGCGGCTCATCACGCCGTAGCGCTCCTCCATCTCCTTGATCAGGTTGCTGAGGACGTTCGCCGCGAGCCGCGGCGAGGTCACGACCGGCGTGAGCAGGTGCGGGATGCCCTCGTAGTGGTTCAGCTCGACCCGCTTCGGGTCGACCAGCACCATGCGCACCTCGTTCGGCGACGAGCGCAGCAGGACGCTCGACAGCATCGCGTTGACGCAGCCGGACTTGCCGGAGCCGGTGGTGCCCGCGATGAGGATGTGCGGCTGCTTGGCGAGGTCCGTCCCGATGGCCTTGCCGGCGATGTCCTTGCCGAGCCAGACCGACAGCGGCGACCAGCCCTTCGGCGCGTCCTGGAAGACGTCGCCGAGGTGGACCATCGTGCGCACCCGGTTCGGGACCTCGACGCCCACGGCCTGCTTGCCCGGGATCGGGGCGAGGATGCGGACCTGCTCGGCGGCGAGTGCGTAGGCGAGGTCGTCCTTCAGCTGGGCGACCTTCGACATCTTGATTCCGGGAGCAAGGCGCAGCTCGTAGCGGGTCACGTGCGGTCCGCCGACGGTCCCGATCAGCCGGGCCTCCACATTGAAGTGGCTGAGCGCCTCCACGAGCTGCGCGCCGACCCGCTCGATTCGCTTCGTGTCGAGCTTCTGAGCGCCGCTCGAGCGCTTCAGGAAGGACAGCTTCGGCAGCTGGTACTCGATGTCGTCCGACTCCGTCACCGGCGAGCGGCGGTTGCCCATCGGCGTGAGCTCCGGCTCCTCCTCGGGGGTCAGACCCCTTGAGTCGTCCACACTTAAGGGGTCTGACCCCTTTACATGCTCGTACTCAGGTTCGGGCTCCTCGTAGTCGTCGTAGTCGTCCTCCTCCGGCGCCGGCACCTCGACGTGCGTCGCGCGCACCACCGGCTCGCGGTCGTCGGGCTCCGGAGGCGCGATCGGGGGCAGCGGCTGGTACGGGATGCGCGCGGTCGCGGTCGTGCGGCGGACGCGCTCGGTGGTGTTGAGCGCGGCCTCGCGCGTCGCCGTGATGATGCTCGCGATCGACGCTCCCGTGAGGAGCAGCACGCCGGCCAGCAGCAGGAAGACGAACAGGATGTGCGAGCCCGCGGTCGAGAACAGCTTCGCGGACGCCCAGAAGAGCGACTCGCCCACGAGGCCGCCGTGGTGCTTCAGGTACTGCGGGTCGAGGAAGCCGTCGCGCGGCGTGTCGCCGGGTCCGAGCCCGAGCGACCCTGCCGCCAGGCCCAGCATCAGCGCCGAGGTGAGGCAGACGGCGCCGGTCTTCAGCGGATGCAGCGCCGGCATCATCGGCCGGATCACGATCAGCGCGCCGGCGGCGAACAGCAGCACCGGCGCGGCGTAGCCCACGCCGCCGAGCATGAACAGGATCGCGCCCGCAAGCGCCTCCCCCACCTCGCCACCAGCCCAGTCGAGGTAGAAGACGCACGCGAAGAAGGCCGCGAACGCGACCAGGCCGAGGCCGATGACGTCCCAGTGGCGCTGCTCGAGCACGGGCAGGTCGAGATCGGGCCACCACGCCCTGCGGGCAGGGCGGCGCTTCCGGCGCTTCCGGCTGGACATAAAGCCTGCATTCGACGGAAGATCGCCGCACCCTCCCTACCATGGAGCCCAATGAGCGGACGCCCTCGTGTGCTCGTGGTCGAAGACGACGCCGATATCGCCGGCGTGCTTCGCCGCTCGCTCGACAAGGAGGGCTACGACGTGCGCGTCGCCGGCGACGGCGAGGCCGCGCTGGAGCAGTCCGGCGTCTTCGAGCCGGACGCGGTGGTGCTCGACCTTGGTCTGCCCAAGCTCGACGGAATGGAGGTCGCCCGGCGAATGCGCGCGGTGGGCGACGTGCCGATCCTGATGCTCACCGCCCGCGACGCGCTCGACGCGCGCGTGGAAGGTCTCGACTCGGGCGCGGACGACTACCTCGTGAAGCCGTTCGAGCGTGACGAGCTGCTCGCCCGAATCCGGGCGCTGCTGCGGCGCCGGCCGCCGCGCGGCAGCGCCTACCTCGTCGTCGGCGACCTGCGCCTCAACCCCGACAGCCGCGAGGTCTACCGCGGTGAGCGCAAGCTGGACCTGACGGCGCGCGAGTTCGA
>Ga0137374_10008419_pt1 | contig 12199 bp, 12 predicted proteins | sample SagtaG_20_FD_104811 | JGI IMG/M metagenome (GOLD analysis project Ga0137374, IMG submission 104811) | Vadose zone soil microbial communities from Sagehorn Ranch, Mendocino, California, USA - Sage1_R_100_16 metaG | ecosystem: Environmental > Terrestrial > Soil > Vadose zone | place: USA...
CCTCACGCGTGCCGGGATCGAGCTCGATGTCGGCAAACCGCAGCACCTCGTTCGAGCCGGCCGAGGTCCGCCGCAGCAGCGCGCGGACACGCGCCACGAGCTCCTCGAGCGCGAACGGTTTCGTAACGTAGTCGTCGGCGCCGGCATCGAGACCGGCGACGCGGTTCTCAACCGCGTCCCGCGCGGTCAGCATCAGCACTGGGACTCTGTTCCCGCTGCGGCGCAGCCGCCGGCACACCTCGAGTCCGTCCACACCCGGCATCAGGACGTCGAGGATGACGGCATCCGGCTGCCCGTTCCCTGCCTGGAGAAGTGCGAGCGCGTCCGCCCCGTCTTCTGCGAGCTCGATCTCGTACCCCTCCAGCTCGAGCGCGCGCCGAAGGGATTCGCGCACGGCCCGTTCGTCGTCCACGACGAGGATCTTCACGGGCCACATTGTGCGTGTTGAAGCTGAGAAGGGGCTAAGAGGTGCCGCTCAGGGCTTTGCGACCGCCAGCCGGAAGGTGCCCGTTCCGCGGACGGCGCTGATACGGATCCGGAGGCTCCGCTGGCCGCAGATCGTGATCGAGCGCGAGAGCGCCCGCGCCGACGGCGTGCACGAGACGCGTGGACGACGCGTAGACGTCGAGCGCGAGCCGTGTGCCGCCCGAAGGCCTCAGAGTCACCTTCAGCGTGCCGTCCAGCTGCGTCGAGACGGTGTAGCTACGCGTCCGTGTGGTGCGCGTGACCGTTCCGGTTCGGTTGGTCGCCGCCCCCTGCTCCCACGGCGACGTCACGTCCTGCTCGGCGGCCGTGAGGGACGCCACACTCGGATAAAGCGCATCCGAGACGACCTGCCACGGCGACTCCGGAACTCCACGCTTGCGCTCGTTCAGCACGCGGTACGTCTCGGCGAAACCTTCGCCGGGATTGAGGTCGTAGCGCACGGGATCCTCGGCGCCGGGAGCGAGGTCACCTCGCCGGGCTTTCGCACACACCTGCATTGACGATGCCCATCGCTTCGTGCCGTAGTCGATGGCGGCCCAAGGGGCGTTCGAGCGCTGCGCCGCGACGTGGTGCCCGTACTCGTGGGTGATGACAGCCTCCGCCGAGAGGTTGCCGTCCGGATCCTCGCCGGGCGTGACGAGCGCACCGTCTTGCGCGCTGTAACAGGCGACGGCATCCGACCCGCAGATACGCGCGATCAGCGATGGCGGAGCGAGGTAGACCGCGAGCGAGGAGAGCTCCGAGCCGTGGACGAGGCTCGCCAGGAAATCGGCCCAGCGCTGGCCGAGCGCCGGGTCGACGGGATAGACGTTCGAGGCGTAGACCGTGACGGACTCGCCTGAAGACGTCCGGTACGTTCCGCCCCAGTACGTCCCCGGCGCGAGCAGGCCGAGCACCCGAGGTGAGACCATCGCGTCAGGGATCGGCCGAGCCGCTCGCGCGATCTCCGCGAGGCGCGGGGTCTCGAGTCGCCGCGAAGGCGTCGACTCTGCCGCCGCCGCTGCCACCAGGGCGGCGGCGGCAGCAGCGGCGCACAGGGTGAGCAAACGGGCGGAGGGGGAACGTGCCGCCCGACCTGGGCTTCGCGAGCGGAGGGTCGCTTGGGGTTCCAGTTCCCGCGATGCCACCCGACGACGGTGCCAAGCCCGACTAAGACACGACTAAGACCCCCGTAAGGACTTTGTGAGATCGGCTTCGCCGGTAGTCAAGCTGACCCTACCCTGCTCGGCCCACACAGGACCGCCTCACCTAGAATCGAATGTTGCATCGCCCAGGGCGCTTGGTCGCCTCAACTCTCCCCGGGAGCGACTGAGCTGCGGCGTGAGCCATAGACGCCGCACCCCTGGGCGCCTTTCCGCAACGCAAGACCCGAGCTTGAGTTGGCGTCTATTGACCGGAGCCCGGGTTGCTCGTACCTGGGGGCTGACAGCCCTTTGGGGAGAGGGGCGGCCGGCCCGGGCTCTGAACTGACCCACTACCGGTTCTTAGCGAGTTCTTACCCCGGTCTCAGACGGGTCTTAAGGACGCCTGGTGCCATAGAGGCCGTGTGGCGACCCACCCCCACCCTCCCCCTCGTGGCAGCTCTCGTCGCCGGCGCCTGCATCGGTGCCGGCGGCGGCGCAGCCACCTATGCCGCGCTCTCGTCCGGAAACACGAAGACAGTTGTCCACCAGGTCACCGTCGGCGACTCGGGACGCGACGCGAGCACGAGCTCCCTGTCGGTCCACGACATCTACGCGCTTGCGCACAAAGGCGTCGTCGAGATCACCGTCTCTGAACAGTCGGAGGGGTTCGGATCGCGACCGCAGCAGGGGCAGGGATCAGGCTTCGTCTACGACGCCGACGGCCACATCGTCACGAACGAGCACGTCGTGGACGGCGCGGACTCCGTCTCGGTCAAGTTCTGGAACGGCGCAACCTACGACGCGAAGGTCGTCGGCACGGATGCCTCCACCGATCTGGCGGTGCTCAAGGTGGATGCTCCCGATTCCCTCCTGGAACCGCTCTCGCTCGGCGATTCGAGCAAGGTGGATGTCGGCGACAGCGTCGTCGCGATCGGCAGCCCCTTCGGCCTCGAGGAGACGGTGACCGCCGGGATCGTCAGCGCGCTCCACCGGCAGATGACGTCGCCGAACGGGTTTGCGATCGACGACTCGATCCAGACGGACGCGGCGATCAACCACGGGAACTCCGGTGGGCCGCTGCTGAACGCGCAGGGAAAGGTGATCGGGGTCACCGCCCAGATCGCCAGCGACTCCGGCGGCAGCGACGGCGTCGGCTTCGCGATCCCGTCGCGCACGGTCCGCTCGATCGTGTCGCAGCTCATCGCGAGCGGGAAGGCCGAACACGCCTTCCTGGGCATCGGGCTCGAAGATGCTTCCGCCTCCGGCGGCGCAAGGGTGACGCAGGTCAGGTCCGGAACGCCTGCGGACGACGCGGGCCTCCACGCCAACGATGTCATCACCCGCGTCGACGGCAAGCGCATTACCTCCGCCGACGAGCTGAGGGCCGCGATCAGCGCGCGACAGCCTGGAGACACGATCGCGCTGACGTACACGCGGAACGGCAACAGCCACACGGTGGAGGTGAAGCTCACCAGCCGTCCGTCGTAGCCGCGTACTGTCACGGGATGGAGCGCGGCACCGAGGATGCGTTGGTCGCGGGCACAATCGCCGCGGCGGTGAGTGGACTCCCGTCGACGGTCTGGGCGCTCGGAACCGGTCGAGATCCGCTCGAGGCGACCCTCGCGGCCGGGGCAATCGTGTTGCCGGAGGAGACGCAACGCGCCCGCCTCCTCGGCGCCGCGGTGTCCGTGCACGTCGCCGTCTCGTTCGGGTGGGCTCTCGTCCTCGCGCGGATGTTGCCGCGCGGGCGCGAGGTCGCGCTCGGCGCGCTCGCAGGGCTTGGCATCGCCGCCTTCGACCTCGGCGTGGTCGGGCGGCGTTTTCCGCGGTTTCGCGCGCTCGCACTTGTGCCGCAGCTCGCCGATCATGCGCTCTACGGCGCGACGGTGGGCTACGTGCTCGCACGGCGGCGCCGGTAGGTTCAGCGCACATTGACGGCGCTGCGACGGATTGTCTATCCGCTGGGGCTCGCGTGGGCACGGCTGACGCGGCGCGCGGAGCGCGTCGTGCTGGTGGCACTCGGGATCGCCGCAGGCGCGGGGCTGCTCGCGGGCGTCCTCGCGGGGAGCCTCGTCGCGCAGGACCGCAGCGTGGAGCGCGCGACCGCCCGAATGGCTGCCGCGGACCGAACCGTCCGCCTCGTCTGGGGCGGGATCGCCAGCGGCCCGGGCACGAACGTGGACGCGCTCGATCGAACCGCGCGGCGCGAGTTCGGCCCGCTGGCGGATTCGCCGACGCGCGCGATGCTGTTCCGCACGACGCAGGCGAACGGACATCTCTTCGATCTGGGCGCGATCGACGGGCTCGCCCACTACGTCCGTGTTCGCGCCGGCCGGCTCCCGAGGACATGTCGGGCCGAACGGTGCGAGGTCGTTCAGCTCGGCGGGGGCGGGCCGATTCCGAGGATCCCCGGCCTCCGACTCGTGCGGGTGGGACGGGCAACGCTCGACTCCCCGATCCCATTCGGGAACCTGATCACGCGTGAGACCTATGCGTCCGTCCTCAGCTCCGCGTTGCTGTATCACGCCGCCGCGACACCGCCGCTGCTGCTCGCGAACGGTGTGAAGGGGCTTGCGACAGCGGAGGTCTTCGCGCCGAGCTATCGCAGCTACACGTGGACGGCGCCGATCGATCCCGCCGACGTCCACCCGTGGACGATCAACGCGTTCTCCGGCGCCGTGACGCGCGCACGCTCGGAGCTCGCGAGCAAGTCCCTCGCGTTCGATCTGACCGCACCGATCGCAGGGCTTCGCTCGGCCGAGGAGTCGGCACGGGTGGCCGCCCGCAGGCTCCTGCTCATCGGCGGCGAGGCTGCCGCACTCCTGCTTGCCTTCGCCGTGCTCGCCGCGACGGGACTGCGACGGGACGCCGAAGCGCAGTGGCGTCGGCTCACCTGGTACGGCGCCCGCCGCTGGCAGCTCATCCTCGGATCCGCGGCGGAAGCGGCTGCGGTCGCACTCGTGGGCGCAGTGCTGGGGTGGCTGCTCGGGAGCGCCGTCGGCGCGATCGTCGCGGATCGCGCCGGCGCTTCTGCAGGCGCCATCCTCAGACATTCGGTGATCGCGGGGCGCGCCTTCGTCCTCGCGACCGCCATCGCCGCGGCCGCGGCTGCCGTGGTCCTGCTCTCGCTGCGGGCGGGGTCGGCGCGTCTCGGCGCACTGACGGTCACGCCCGTCGACGCCGCCGCGGTGGGCGCGGCGTTCGCCGTCGTGTTCGCGCTCGCGCGCGGCGCAGCGGACGCGGGCGCACTGGCCGACGAACGGGGAACGGGTGCCGTACTGCTTCTGTTGCCGGCGCTGATCGCGTTCGCTGCCGCGGTCCTCTTCGCGCGCGTACTCGCTCCGTCGCTACGGCTGCTCGAGCGTTGGGGACGGAGCGGACCGGTCGCCTTACGACTTGCCGCGCTGTCGCTCGCGCGCAACCCCGGGCGCGCCGCCGTCGCCGTCGCCTTTCTCGTCGTCAGCCTCGGCCTCGCTCTCTTCGCCCAGGCGTACCGTGCGACCCTCACCCGAGGCCAGCAGGACCAGGCCGAGTTTGCGGTCCCCGTCGACGCGATCGTGCGCGAGGACCTGACGAAGCTCGTCCCGGTGCTGCGGGTTGCACCGGTCGACCGTTTCCGTTCGTTGTCATCCGACGTCCGCGCCATCCCGGTCGTGCGCCTGCCGGGCAACGTCCGTCGCCTCGAGACGTCCCGCGGCTTCACCCTGCTGGGACTGCCGGCCCAGGATCTCACGGCGCTCAGCTGGCGCGGTGACTACTCGTCTCTCTCACAGGACGAGCTTGCGCGACGACTGCGGCCGGCCCGCTCGGTCGCGCCGAACGGCGTGCGGCTGCCGGCGGAAGGGAAGCGCCTCGAGCTGCCCCTTCGAGCGCGCGGCGACGAGCTGGCCGTGCGCGCGATCGTCGTCGCGAACGACGGGACGGCAAGCGGCATCCCGCTCGGCACCACCTCCTCGTCGCGCCTCGCGGGACCCATCCCAGGCGACGCGCGCGGCGGTCGCCTCGTGTCGGTGACCTTCGACCTCACCGGCACCGGGCTGCACGGCGTGCCCAACGCCGGCATCAATGCCGCACCGGTCGCGCGGGGCACGATGAGTCTCGGTAGGCCACGGGTCGACGGTCGCCGGCTGCCGTTGCCCTTCGCGGCGTGGACAGGCACGGGTGGCATCACTGCCGAGGGACGCACGCTGCGCTACCTCGTGACCACGGACAACGTGGCGCGTTTCCGCGCCCGTCAGCCGACCGATGCTGGTCCGATCCCCGTCGTCGTCTCCCCCGACCTCGCGGCGGCCGCGGGACCCGGCGGGATTCTCCCGCTCGACGTGGGCAAAGGGACGATCGTGAGCCGCATCGCCGGCACCGTGCGGCGGATGCCGACGGTCGAAGGGGACGCGGTGCTTGTCGACGGACCAACCATTGCCACCGCCCTTGATGCCGACGCACCGGGGGGAGGCGCGACGAACGAGATCTGGCTCGAGGCTCCGAAGAACAGCGAGAGTCGGCTCGAGTCCGCGCTGCGGCGGCCGCCGTTTGTTGCGCTCGCGACCGCGTTCAGGCGAGACGTGCTCGAGGAGCTCCGCTCCGAGCCACTCGCGCGCGGCACCCTGATCACGCTCGCAGGCGCAGCCCTCACCGCGCTCGTGCTGGCGCTCGTCGGTCTCCTGCTCGGCGTCGTCTCGGATCTGCGCGACGAGCGTGGCGACCTGTTCGACCTCGAGGCGCAGGGCGCCGCGCCTGGCACGCTGCGAGTTCACCTGCAGCTACGCAGCATGCTCGTCGCCGTCTTCGGGATCCTCGGAGGACTCGCCACCGGTGCTGTCCTCGCCGCGCTGATCGTCGCGCTCGTGACGCTGACCGCAAGCGCCGGCTCGGCTGAGCCGCCGCTCATGCTCGGCTTCAACTGGCCGGTCGTGTTGCTCGGCCTCTTCCTCTACGGGGCCGCCGCCGCGATCCTGGTCGGCGTCGCGACCCGACGCGCGTTTCGACACGACGTCGCGGGGCGATTCGCAGAGGTCGGGACGTGAACGCGATCGAGGTGCGCGACCTCTTCCGCGTCCACCAGACACCCGAAGGAGACGCGGCGGCCCTGCAGGGCCTTTCGCTCACGGTCCGCGAGCACGAGACGGTCACACTCCTCGGCCCCAGCGGATCGGGCAAGACGACGTTTCTCCGGATCCTCGCAGGCCTCGACCGTCCCTCCGCGGGAATCGTGCGCGTCTTCGGCACCGAGATCGGCAAGCTCCCGGCGCGCGACGTCGCCCGCTACCGGACGCGCACCGTCGGGTACGCAGACCAGCACTACGCCCGGGCGCTCACACCGGAACTGAGCGTCCGGGAGCTCGTCGCACTCGAGCTCGGGCTGGCAGGCGCGACGCAAACGGAGCGGGTGCACCGCGCCGACGAGCTGCTCGACCGCGTCGGGCTGTCCGACAAGCGCGACGCACGTCCGGCGGACCTCTCCGGCGGCGAGCAGCAGCGGGTCACTGTCGCCGCCTCGCTCGCGCACCGTCCGCAGCTCTTCCTCGCCGACGAACCGACGGGGGAGCTCGACGCGGAGAGCGCCCGGCTCGTGTACGCCACGATCGGCGAGCTCGTCCGCGCCGAGCGCTGCACCGCCGTGATCGTGAGCCACGATCCCGAGTCGGCGTCGATCGCCGACCGCGTCGTTCGGATTCGCGACGGACGCGTGAGCGAGGAGTCGGGCGGCGAGCTCGGCGAGGAGGCGATCGTCGTCGGCAGGGGCGGCTGGCTGCGGCTGCCGGAGGAGCTGCTGCGCCGTTCGGGCATCCGCGGCCACGCCAGCGCGCGCATGGCCGGAAGAGACATCGTCGTCTCGTCGGCCGAACGCGAAAATCCCGTGCCGGCGACGGCAGCCGAGCGCATGCCGGCTCCGCGACCCAGCGACGAGACAATCGTCCGGATCCGGCGATTGACGAAGACGTACGGCCGCGGCGAGACGGCGCGGGCCGTGCTCGACGGTCTCGACGCCGACTTCAGTGCCTCGGCACTCAGCGTCGTCACCGGCCCGTCGGGGTCCGGGAAGACGGCGCTTCTCCACCTCCTGGCCGGGCTCGAGCTGCCCGACGACGGCGTGGTCGAGATCCTCGGCACCGCCGTCACGCCGCTGGACCGCACCGCGCGCGCGCAGGTGCGCCGCGACCACATCGGGTACGTTGGCCAGGAGCCGGGCCTCGTCGCCTCTCTCAGCGCCGTCGAAAACGTCGAGCTCGCGCTGGCGCTGCGGAGCCTGCCATCCGGACGAGCGCGCGAGACGCTCGTCGCGGTCGGGCTCGAGGACCGCGCCGACCAGCGCGTCGCACGGCTGTCCACGGGCGAGCGAGGCCGGGTGGCGATCGCGAGGGCGCTGGCGCCGCGGCCCGAGCTCCTGCTCGCGGACGAGCCGACGTCCCGCCTCGACCAGGCGAACGCGCTCGCGGTCGGCGCGCTCTTCGTGCGGCTCGCGCGCGAATTCGGTGCCGCCGTCGTCTGCGCGACGCACGATCCGCTCCTGATCGAGCAGGCCGACGCGAAGCTGCAGTTAGGCTAGTGAGGGGCCGCGCTCTGGTACGTCTTGGACATCGCCTGAAGCAGCTTCCAGGCGATAGAACCGTGCGTCTCGACGAGCGGACGGAACTCCCACGACGTCAGGCCGTAGCAGCGCAGGTCGGTCTCGGCGGTGATCGTCGCGGTGCGCGCGCTCTCGTTGAGCAGCGCCACCTCGCCGAAGTAGTCGCCCGGGCCGAGCCGGCGCCGCTCCTCGCCGCCGATCGTCACCTTGGCCTCGCCGTCCTCGATCACGAAGAAGCCCACGCCGGTCGCGCCCTCCGAGGTGACCTTGTCGCCGGCGCGGAACGTCCGTTCTTTCATGGATGCGGCGATCCGCTCGAGCTCCTTCCGGTCGAGGTCGGAGAAGATCGGGACTCGCTGCAACAGATCGGCCGGGCCCTGCGCCATGCGAGGACTATGCCACACTGACAAGGTGAAACTGACGGTCGTCGGGTGCTCGCCGGCATGGCCGAATCCCGGCGGCGCGCAGTCTGGATACCTCGTCGAGGGATCGGGCCGCGCGCTGCTGGACTGCGGCCCGGGCGTGCTGCCGCGGCTGCGTGAGCGTGACGGCTGGCCGCGCGTGGACGCGATCGTCATCACGCACTTCCATCTCGACCACTGGGGAGACCTCGTGCCCTGGACCTTCGGGGCCATGTTCGGGCCCGGCCGCGACTCGCCGAAGCCGGAGCTCTGGCTCCCTCCGGGCGGCGAAGCCGAGCTCGGACACTTCGGCGAGAAGTTCGGAGTCCCCGGGATGTTCTCGGAGGCGTTCGAGTCGCGCGAGTACGCCGAGGGAGCGCCGTTCGAGACCTGTGGCTTGCAGATCACCCCCGTGCGCGTGCCGCACTATCAGCTCCAGACGTTCGCGCTTCGTGTCTCCGACGGACAGGCGACGCTCGCCTACTCCGGCGATTCGGCTCCAAGTCCGAAGCTCGCTGAGGTCGCGCGCGACGCCGACCTCTTCCTCTGTGAGGCGACGCTCGCGCAGAGTAAGGAGGGCGGGAACGGACTGCGCGGTCACCTCTCGGCCGAGGAGGCCGTCGCGGCCTTCGAGGAGTCGGGCGCGCGCCGGCTCGTCATCATCCACCGTCCCGACGAGCTCCCGATCGCCGACGGCATCGAGCGAGCTTGCGACGGCGACGTGTTCGAGCTCTAGGTCCGGCCAGGTCCAGCGGACGGCAGCGGCAGTCGGGCCTGTCCCCGTCAGCCTGACCAGAAGGCCGCGAAAGCAGCCGGATCGTGGAGGTAATGGAACAGCCGTGTGATGCGGCCGCCTTCAATAGCCACACGGCCTCGTGAGAGTCGAGGCGACGCTCGCCGCGCTCGGCGAGGAAGCGGTCCATGATCACCGCATGCCACGGACTCGTCGATCCACGCCGCCTCGGGAGCAACCAATCTTGCGAGCGCCGCCCGATCTGCAGCGAGAAACACGCGGTAGAAGGCTCGACAAGGTCCGCCAACGCATCTCTGTCCACCGCGAGCATTCTGTACGGCGTCGAGGTCAAGTGGGCGCTGCTGTTCGTTCTGAAAGGAGTTCTTGAGAGATCAAGACGCTCACCGTCGCGACGGGCTTTGCCCGGCGCGACTCCCAGCGCTCTAGGAAAGCCGCACGCAGCTAAGTCATCATGTCTCGCGCGAAGCGCGAGACGGACTTAGCTGCGACGTCGCCGAGGCGGCGATAGCCTTCGATGGAGGGGTGGTCGCCGTCGGAGGTCCACTCCTCGCACATCCGCCCCGGCCTCTCGCGATCCTCGAGGGTGTCGTGGAAGGGGAACAACGGGACGGCCTCGTCGTGCGCGATCTCGGCGATGAGCTCGTTCAGCCGGCGAATCTTCGGCTCCGCGTCGGGCCAGCCGTTGTTCCACGGGAGCACGTCGACGAGAGCCACGCGTAGGCCGAGCTCCTTGCCGCGGCGCACGATCGCGTGCAGGTTCTCGGCGGCGTTCTCGACGGAGCGCCCCTGTGCGATGTCGTTGATCCCGCCCTGCACGACGAGAGCGTCCGCGCCCGGCGCGCACTCGTCGAGTCTCGCCATGATCTCGTCCGTGCGCTGGCCATAGATGCCGCAGTTGCGAAACTCGAGCCGCGGATCGGCGCGAGCGGCCCAATACTCCCACTGACTCGTCTCATCGCCGCCGCGGCGCGAGTCGTAGCCGGGGGAGCCCTCCGTGATCGAGTCGCCGAGCGCGGCGACGAGGAGACGTTCGCTAACCGCGGGGATCTGTCTGCTCCGCAACCCGCGCGGGAGGCCCCTCGCTTTTCTCGACGATGTAGTAGGCCTGCTGCCTGTCGACGACGCGTTCGACATCCTCCTGCTCGTGGCCCGGATGGACCGCGAAGAGATGCGCATCGGACCGCAGCCGCTCGTACTCGGCGTGCGTCATCGTGATTCGCTGGACGCAACTGGCGTCGCCGCACTCGCACACGAGGTCGAGCTCGTACGTGAGATCGAACGTCTCGGCGAGGTCCTCGATCCGTTCGTTGACCTCACGGAAGACCGCTTCGTTCAGTCCCTTGCGTTCTTCACGTCTCATCTCTGGAGCCCCGGTCGGCACTAGCTTCTACGACTCGGTAAGCAGCCGTCAACTCTGCGTCGGATTCGGCACGGCGTCGGCCGGCATCGGCTTCTGGACCACGACGTGCCGCTCTTGGCGCGAGATCACACTTGCGGCAACACCTTCAGCAGCTTCGTGACCATTAGCCGTGAAGAAGTGCTGGGGGCTCCCGCGAACATCGAGGTACTCCGCCGATGTCAGACGCACGATCTCGACGCACGAGGGGGACGCGCATTCGCAGAGGAACGGAATCTGCTCCAGCGGCGCGTCGTACTGCTCTGCCTTGGCGCGGATCTTCTCGTTGGCCTCTCGGAAGATCGCGTTGTTCTTCGCGATTCGCTCCTGGGTCGCCTCACCCATGTTCACCCGCTGCCTTTACGCGCGGGAACCCGCCTAAACGCCTCCCTCGCGGGGACCGGTCTCCCGCAGCACGGCCGTCAGCTCTGCCGGGGTCGGTGCTCCGGGGCGAATCGCCTGGATGAGGACGCGCAACTTCATGCGATGCGTGCGCGCCGCCTGCCGTATGAGCATGAAGGCTTCATCGGGCTCGAGCCCGTAGCGCTCCGCGACGATCCCCTTGGCCTGTTCGATCGCAACTCGCGACTGCAGCGCCTGCTCGAGCTGTGCTCGGCGCTCGTACGTCGCCTGTGTGACCGCCAGCAGTCGGGCAATCGCGGCGGTGGCCTCTTCGACAGTTCCCGCCCCGAGTGACTCGATCGCCTGGATCTCCGCCCGTTCGTCCAAGGCCGGATGATTCTAGGGCCTGACTGGCTCTCACACACCTGGGTGCAGGCTTCGGCTGACCGAGGGCGATAGTCCCGTAGGGGACGCGGTTCTATCGGCGCGGTCGCAAGTCGACCACCAGGTCGCAGTCGAGCGCGTCAGCGATACGAAGCAGCGTGTCGATTCGAGGCGGACGGCCGCCGCGCTCGAGCCGGGCGATCGCCGACTGCGTCGTGCCGACGAGCTCGGCCAGCTCGCGCTGAGACAGTCCCTTCGCCTGTCTCCGCTCCGCCACCTTGTCGGCGACGGCCGCGAAGAACCAGCCGCGGTCGGCCGTGCGAATCCGCTCCTGTAGGCGCTCGAGAGCACCTTTCTCGCTGCGCGTGCGAGGCGCCATCGCAGAAATGCTATCGGTCGAACTGCGCGCTCAGGCGTTGGTAGAAGAAGCCGCCCAGAAGCAACACGGCACCCATCGCAAGGAACGACAGCGCGCGCTGCGCCGAGCTGAGGCTGGTCAGGTCGAAGAGGAAGATCTTGCCGAGGCTGATGCCGAAGAGAACGAAACCGCCGCCGCGCAGCAATCCCCGTCGCCGGCTGAGTCCGACGTACAGGGACACGAGCGCGAGCAGACCCCAGAATGCGCTCACGGCGGTGTGCCCACGTTGGAAGTTGGTGTGCACGCTTTCGGGCGAGATTCGCTGCGCGGCTTCGAGGATGGCGATCGATGCGGCGTAGACCGCAAGCGCGCCGCCTGTCCAGATC
>Ga0137374_10008424_pt1 | contig 12196 bp, 10 predicted proteins | sample SagtaG_20_FD_104811 | JGI IMG/M metagenome (GOLD analysis project Ga0137374, IMG submission 104811) | Vadose zone soil microbial communities from Sagehorn Ranch, Mendocino, California, USA - Sage1_R_100_16 metaG | ecosystem: Environmental > Terrestrial > Soil > Vadose zone | place: USA...
GGTGTCAGAACGGGGATCGAGAAGCGTTGCTGCTGAATAGCGTGCCTGACCAGGTCGACCCATTTGATCAGGTCGCCATCCACGCGCCAGCACTTCACGCCAGCAGCGGGGATTGACGTGACGAGTTGTGCGTTGATCGCGAGATCCAGCACCGCCTCGGCCCACGCATCGGCCACGACGACGCCAATCGCGCGCAGATGCCCGAGCAGGGCGTGCGAGTCGGGGGTCATGGCGGACGCCGTGCCGACGACGTAGTGTGGGGGCGGCGTGGCAGGTGGCTGGTTGGTCGGCGCGGCAGGCGCTACCTCGGCGGTCGCCGGCAGAGGCGGGGGTGGCAGCAGCTGCGGGGGGATGAGTGGTGCCCGCCGGCGGCTCTCGGCGATATTGGCAGTCGCGATCAGCAGACACCAGTTCTTCTGGTTCAGCGAGCCGCCAGGGGTGGCGAGTGCGCTGCGGAAGGTGCTGTAGCGGATACCGGGATGGATGCTGAGCTGAGTTGGGATGTTGGTCGGCTGGCGTGCAAAGAGGGTCGGCATGAAGCCGACACCGTTGCTCTTGCTCCTGAGCAATTCCATGATGACGGCGGAGACCGAGGCATCGGCGCCGACCAGGTTGAGCAGAACCAGGCCGCGATCGGGATCGACCGCGACCGCGCGCACGCTGGGCATGTGCTTCTCGTGGGCGGCGCTGCCGATCTCCTCGTCGATGAAGGGAATGGGTGGATCGGCGTCGATGGCGGCTGGGAAGGGTGGTGGGTGCATAAGTTGCTCCTTCTAGTGCTTGTCACAGGTCGGAGCAGGTTCACCACCGCAGGTCAAGGTCGAAGAGCAAGCGCGAGTGCGCGCAGCGTACCTTGACGCGGTGGTACAATCGCCAGCGCCTGTGACACGCACAGACGACAGGTAGGAACGAGTATGTGAGAATGGGGGTGAGTGCAGTCAGTTGGGATGGGCGAAAAGAAAAGGCGCGCTGCAATCACAGCACGCGTCTGCGGAACTCCAAGGGGAACGGAGAATATTACTGTGAAATAATGCTCTCATTACCATTCTGCCCGTTGTCAGCGCAGTGGTGGAGAGCGCGGGTGCAGAAATGTGCCGACCTTCATCACGGTCAGCTAACGTCGCATTTTGGAAGATTCCCAATACATCAGTCGTGTGTAAGCGACCAGAGAGACGCTTGGTGTCGATCTACGACAAAGGGAGTGTTGGTCAGCACACTAAAATCGGCGCTGCACCAGCATCAGCTTGCTGTGCGTTACTGCACCATACAACAAGCTGTCATCTGTTCAGTAAGACGGATAAGCTATCATGCGCGTTATCATGGTCCAGGGCTGATGCAGTAGTAGCTCCAGGTTGCCCTATGAAGCCATTCGTCCCATCGTCTTGTTTGCCGAATCGGTCACCACGCGCAGTGAGCAAACCGAACTCGATCGCACCACTGTCGGCGACAAGGCTCGGCGGTTTGTCCAACAGGGCATGCTCGGCCTGCTCGACCAGCGCTTGAGCAAAGTCGGCCACAAAGCGCATCAGTTTCCCGATCCGGCAGTTTAACCGCTTGTTAGCTCGCCCTCCCACTTCACCCCGCTCCGGGACAAGGCTATACGTCCGGTGCGCCGCGTGGCCGTATTCATGCATAGCTTGTAGCACCGATCCTGCGCTAGCCGCTGCCTTTACCACGGTCGGGATCGGCAATTCCAGCCCCCCAGAAGAAAGGCCCAAAAAGCGGGGTCACCCTGATGCGCCACCCGAGGCGCTCAAGTCGCTCCTCGAGCGCTGCCGGCGTGTACGGAACCTTCACCAATCGGAAGCCGGTGCCGTCAGTGAGACGGCGGCGGATCGCCGTGGACGAATCGCCCTCGATGAGCTCCTCCGGTGTGCGGTCGTTGTCATCGACGAAAAAGACCCGTCCCGCCGGCGCGAGACTGTCGGCCACCATCGACCAGAACGACTCGAATCGATCAAACGGCACGTGGGAGAGCCAGAAGCCAAAGAAGACGAAGTCGTAGCGCTGGTCCGGCGTCCAGCGGAAGAGGTCGGCTTGGATGAAGCGCACCCGCTCCACGCCAACACGGGCCTTCGCACGGGCCAACATTTCAGGCGCCGAGTCAATGGCGGTGACACTCGTCGCATAGCGGAGCAAGAGCTCGGTCCACGCCCCTGGGCCGCAGGCGAGTTCGAGCACGCGCCCCGCGGGCTGATAGGCTTCGAGCGCCGCAGCCAGCGCACGTGCGGCATCGACGTCTACCGTATATTCCATCGCAATGGCGCGGTAGTAGGCGATCTGCTCGGCAAGTAGGGGGTCGATCGATTCTGAACTACTCATTACGTCTCCACGTCGCTGTGGCCGCAGGCAAACACCCGAGCGGCGCTCAAGAAAGGGCCAGCATGTTCTTCAACAGGTATGGACACCTAGCCCCCTTTGCTTCGGGATGCAATTCTGTCCCTGCATTTTTGTCCGCGCGAATGTTGGAAGGGCAATCAATGTCGTGATGGGGCGAGCTAACACCCTGCGTGTCAGGCACTGCCCCTTCGGTTCTGGCTGTTTGATGCGCTCTATTGAGTCTTTTTCTGGTTTCTTGATGTGCTCGATCGGCGTGTGGTTTTCGGCCCGCCCAACGCCGGGCATGAGCCGCGCGCTTCAGCGCGTCGGCTCCATCCGGCCATCACGGTGGGCGTGACTCCCTACCAGAGAAACCCCCCTTGGCGCCTTCCCTCGCTATAATGTTACCACGACCAGCAGCAAGCGATCGTCACGGGCACTGGAGCCGCTGAGCCCATGCTCCATCCTGGTTCCCACGCATCGGTGCCCCCGTCACTGGTGGCGCTCGTGGCTTCGGCCGCGAGCGACCCCGATCAGGATGCTAACTGCACAGATGCGGGGGCTGGTCGCTCAGGTAGTGTTTCTATGTTCCAGGAGGTTGTCATGGCACAGATGCGCCGCACCCCCAAGACCCTTCAGATCGAGGGACTGCCGACTATCCATCCCAACGCCGCTGGCATGGATATTGGCGCCGATGAGATTGTCGTCGCGGTGCCTCCCGACCGTGACCCCCAGCCCGTACGCGTTTTCCGCACCTTTACGCCGGACTTAGCCGCGCTGGTCGCCTGGTTGCTGGCCTGTGGCATCGATACCGTCGCGCTTGAGTCGACTGGGGTGTACTGGGTGCCGATCTATGAACTGCTCGAGCAGCACGGGATCGTTCCCTATCTGGTGAATGCACGGCATGTCAAGCGCGTTCCCGGTCGCAAGAGCGATTGGAATGCTGCCCAGTGGCTGCAAAAGCTCCACGCGCTCGGGCTGCGCGCGGCCGCGTTTCGCCCGGACGCGGAAATTGCCGCATTGCGCACGCTGGTGCGCTATCGGGCCGAACTCATCCAGCATCGGGCGCCGCATATCCTGCACATGCAGAAGGCGATGCAGCAGATGAACATCCAGGTGGAACGGGTGCTGAGTGCCATCATGGCACCACCGGTCAGGCGATCATCCGCGCAATCGTCGCTGGCGAGCGTGACCCGGTACGCCTGGCGCAGCAGCGTAATCCGGCCTGCAAATCGAGTGAGGAGACGATTGCCAAAGCGTTGACCGGCGCCTGGAAGGACGAACTGCGGTTCGTGATGGAGCAAGCGCTGGTGATCTACGACGTTTACACGGCCCAGATCGCGATCTGTGATTCCCAGATCGCGCAGTATCTGGAGCGCATAGAGTCGCGTGGCGCAATGGATGCGCCATTGCCGGATCTGCCAAGGGCCAAAGCCCACTCGAAGACCAAAAACGCACCGCCTGCGGAGACCCGTGCGCAGTATGCGCGTATTCTGGGGGTCGATCTTGTGGCGGTCATGGGCCTCTCGGCGTCGAGTGTGCAAACGATTGTCAGTGAGATCGGCACGGATATGAGTCGCTTCCCGAGCGTGAAGCACTTTTGCGCTTGGCTGGGATTGGCGCCGCGCAACGACAGCTCGGGTGGCAAGGTGCTGCGCTCACGGATCCAAAAGGTAGTCAATCGCGCCACCCAAGCCTTCCGCCAAGCCGCGCAGTCGGTGTCGCGATCTGACTCGGCGATTGGCGCTTACTATCGAGCCATGCGAGCGCGGAAAGGGCCGCAACAGGCGACGGTGGCGACCGCGCACAAAATTGCGCGGATCGTCTATCACCTGCTGAAAGATGGTGAAGCCTATGAAGCGGAAAGTGCCGAGGCGGATGACCAAAAACGCCAGGAGCGCGAGCTGCGCCAGTTGAGTCGTCGAGCGCAGAAGCTGGGGTATACCCTCACGCCTGCCGCCATGAACCAACCAGACAGCACGACCGAACCCATACCAGGTTAGGGGTTTCTCAGGATGCCCGTGTTCGGCGGCACGCCGACTAGTCCTGCTACGGCTTCTCGCCGCATATCATCAAACTCAGCCAGAGGGTATACGCATCAGGCAAGGCAGCGAACGCTATCAGCGCGGCACGAAACCGTTCGAGGTCCTCCTCTGACAGGAGCCCGCGTTCGACGAGCGAGCGCATTCGGTCCGGGTGTATATGCCGCAAAAAAGGTTCGACGCCACTGTCGGCGCTGTGTGACCCAACGACCTCCAAATCGATAGTGCAAAATCCCGCAGCGGTGAGGATACGCCACAGACCCCGCCCGATATGCCGATTGCCGCCCCGTGCTGCTTGCCCCTGCCCGAACGCCTCGAGCACAGGTGCGAACTCTGGAAGCGCTGGCTGGAAGAGACCGAAGAGCTCATCATCAATATCATAAATGACCAGCTTACCACTTGGCTTGAGCACACGCCAGATCTCTTTGGCTGCACCGATCGGATCACGGAGATGCTGAAACAACAAACGTGCGTAGGCAAAGTCAAACTGGTCACTCTGCAGGTGTGTATCCATCACCGACCCTTCCACGAACCGGACGCGCTGGTTGGCTTTGTGGTGCAGGTGCTGCTCAGCCTGATCAAGGAGGGTGCGGTCGATTTCGACACAGGTAATAGGGCTGGTCGGGACAAGCGTTAAGAGTTGCTCGGTAATAAAACCGGGCCCACTGCCGAGTTCAAGCACGGACATACCATCTTTCAGTCCGAACCAAGACAACGTGCGTGATTCTTTGTCCCAGCCCGAGTGTGCCTGAGCGGCCAAGCGCTCGATTTCCGCTTGCGCATCGCGGTGTGAGGCAGGCAGATGGTATGATCCTGAAGCACTCATCGTCTTCTCTTTGAGCGTGCAAGCCGCCGAACTCGTTGCTATTATACCCCTTCAGATAGCCCCCGGTCGAGATTGATTTTAAGGCTCTGTGAGGCCTTTGTGAGATCACGCAGCGCGATTAAACTGCACGTTCGGTATAACTTCGGAATAACGCGCTTTCAACCGCAACCACATGGGAGGAAAATTCTTCCCAGAGATGACAATCGTCATGTGGCCAAGTCCAGCAGCGTCAAAAGCCTCTACCACCGTTTTACCCCCTACCTCCACTGTCGCTTCTTCCGACGATCCCTTCGATCGCACGCGTCGGCGATTCATGCCGACCCGTCGTAGGTGCTTGTCACTGGAGCTGCTGATTGTACCACCGCGTCAAGGCCCGCTGCGCTTCTTAAGCCTTGACATGCGGTGGTGACCCATTGTTGCCGGTGACATGCCCACACCAGCGTGCATACCGGCATTGGTCTCACACGCTACAGCTTTGCACAATGGAGCAACAACGATGGAGATATGAGCGTTGGTAACTATCCGGTCACGCTAGATAATGTGTGTTGTAGGAGGTTGAGAGCGCCTCCACACACGACATCCAGGCGGAATGTGTTGATCCTGGAAAATGCCGGCCAACCCACCGTGCCTCAAGCAGGACGCTGGCTCGGCTGACGAGAGCATGACGAGCCTCGACGCCTCGACGCGCTGACGTGCGAGCATACCTTATCCGCTGTATACTGCTTCGAGGATGGCTCCCAGGTCGCGGGACGCCCCGTGAGCAAGCAGCGGTCCGTCGTTTGGCTTGCTGGCCTGCTCGTTCACCCCGAGTATTGATACGCTCGACAGGGAGGTCATGGTGAATTCCAGCATCAACCGCAGCCGAATCGTTCCGGTTCAGCGCTCGATTGTATCGGCTGATGCGCTCGCGAGCGTCGTGGCCGCGGCCTATGGTCTCGACGGCGTGCGCTGCCACCTGATCAAATCCGCCATGCTGGATACCTACCAGGTCACAGCCGCTAGTGGTCCTGCGATTCTACGGATCTACCCGGCAAGCCGACGCACCGAGGCGGAAATCCTGGCCGAGTTGGATGTGCTGGCCTACCTCCACGCGGCCGACGTCTCGGTGTCCGTACCGATCCGGCAGCGCAGCGGCGAGCAGCTGCTCACCATCCAGGCACCCGAAGGCGTACGTTGTGCTGCCCTGTTCACCTATGCGCCAGGGCGTCCGCTCAGCCAGCAGTGTACGCCACAATACGCTCACGCGTATGGGCAGGCGCTGGCCCAGGTGCATACAGTTGCGGATACCCTACCGCAGCTGCCGCTGCGCCCGCGGCTTGACCTCGCGACCCTGTTGGATCAACCGCTTGCAGCCTTAGCGAGCGCGTTTGCACAGCGCGACACTGACTGGGCGTTCCTGCGCCAGGTTGCTGCCGCCATCCGGCCACACATCGCGGCGCTACCTACCGAACCACCCTGCTATGGCTTGTGTCACGGCGATGCCGGATCTGCCAATGCCCATGTTACGGCCGATGGGCGCCTTACACTCTTCGATTTCGACATGTGCGGAGTCGGCTGGCGGGCGTATGACATTGCCACATTCCTCATCGATGAGCCGGAGTCGATCGCCGCTTCGTTCCTGGAAGGGTACACAGCTGTGCGAGCGCTTACAGATACAGAGCTGGCATCCCTGCCGCTGTTCCAGATCGTCCAGAGTATCTGGGTGCTGGGACTGCGCGCCGACTACATCAACGATTGGGGCAGCTCGTTGCTCTCCGAACGGCTACTAAACCACATCCTCAGCTTCATCACCCATACGATGGCGACGATGGAGCGCGGGCCTGTGACACTCAGCACTGCTCTTTCGTTGTCAGAAGCCTCCACGCTCATCTCAGTTACCGACTCGGTCGTGCTGCTCGCCCAGGCTCGACTTGCAAAGTTACCGACTCGGCTGTAGAGTAGACCAAGTTACCGATCTGCTCCATCACGGCAGTCTGAAAGGGCACGGCGATGGCGCGCACGACCCCACGAGTGGAGCGTAGCACGTTGGTCGGCGGTGCAGGCGATGGGAGCACGATCGCCATCGACACTCCGGCCTGGTACGCCTGGCTAGAGGCGGCGACCACATTTGCCTTTGTCGGTGACCAAGGTAGCTTCACGGCGCGTAAAGAGCGCAGCGCGCGGGCCGGTGGCTATTGGAAAGCCTATCGCAAGCACAAGGGCACACTCCGCAGCGCCTATCTCGGGAAATCGGCTGATCTGACGCTCGAGCGGCTCACTGCCGTGGCGCTCAGTCTCGCAACTCCAGCCGCAGCTCCCAAGCGCGAGCCAGTTGACGGATCCATCCCCTCAGCAGCATCAGCGCCCAGCTTGCCCGCCGGAACCGTCACCTTCCTGTTCACCGACATTGAAGGCAGCACGCAGCTCTGGGAGCAGCACCCGCACACGATGCCCACTGCCCTCGCCCGTCACGACGTCATCCTGCACCAGGCGATCGAGTCGCATGGCGGGGTGGTCTTCAAAACCGTCGGCGATAGCGTCCATGCGGTCTTCGCCCGCGCCAGCGACGCGCTCGTCGCCGGCTTGGCCGCACAGCGCGCGCTAGACATAGAACCGTGGGAATCGAGCGGCCCACTGCGGGTGCGCATGGCGCTGCACACGGGTGCGGCGGAGCTACGCGACGGCGACTACTTCGGTGGGCCGCTCAACCGCGTCGCCCGCATCCTCGCGCTCGGCCACGGGGGGCAGGTTCTGCTCTCGCACGCGACCCACGACTTAGTCGCTGATGATCTGCCGGACCGGACGACCCTACACGCCTTAGGTGAATATCACCTCAAGGATCTCACTCGTCCCGAGCAGATCTTTCAGCTCGTCTGCCTGGATCTGCCCGCCGATTTCCCGCCACTCGGCACCATCGATACACCCCCTCCGTCTCAGCCTGCACCTCCCAGCCCACTCCTGGCGACTAAGCTCTACATTCCGCCGCCACGCCCACACCTGGTGGCGCGTCCCCGCCTCGTCGAACGCATCCAGGCCGGGCTAGCGGGCAAGCTCACATTGATCGCGGCTCCCGCCGGCTTCGGCAAGACCACCCTCGTGAGCGAATGGATTGCAGATCGCAGATTGCAGATCGCAGATTACACCAAGCGGGATCTCAATCTCCAACCTCTCGTTTCCAATCTGCAATCGCCGGGGATGGCCTGGGTGTCATTGGATGCCGAGGATAACGATGCAACTCGCTTCTGGAGCTATATCATTGCCGGTTTCCAGACTATTGCGCCGATGGTCGGCACGACCGCGCTGGCGCTGCTCCAATCGCTCCAGTCGCCGCCGGCCAAGATCATCCTGACCATGCTCCTGAATGACCTGTCCGCACTGGCAGCCGACGCCGTACTGGTACTCGACGACTACCACGTGATCGATACACCAGCCATCCACAAGGCGCTCGCCTTCATGCTCGATCACCTGCCACCGCACGTCCATCTGGTCATGAGCACACGGGCCGACCCGCCATTGCCACTGACCCGGCTGCGCTCGCGGGGTGACCTAACCGAGCTGCGCGCGGCGGATCTGTGTTTCACTGCCGACGAGGCCGCCGCATTTCTAACCAGGGGTCTTAACATCAACGGAGCAGAATCTAGCGCTAAGCGCATTTTTCACAAAGTCGTCACTGACATTGCGCATTGGAATGCGGTTTCACTCATGGGAACAGCGCGGCGCATCCTAGTCGTGACGTTCTCTAGGAGTGAGAACCGTGCGCGAATGCGCGCGATCATCCCCAAGATTCCAGTGAGAACAGGCGGTTGAGTTACCAACCAAATAGTGCATTTTACCGCATTCGGGTGCAGGGAACCTTACGGTTTCTTGTGACAGTGGTCTTTCTCACAAGCACCCAACCTTGTGATAGTTTTCGCTAACGCTACTTTCTGTTCGCGTGCTGTCGATACCCCTAGCTGTCATGGTACCGGCCACCAGATGGCAACACGCCCGCACACGTTGGTAGCAATCGCCTGATGCCGCGTGCAAGGTGCAAGAGGTGAGAAGCGAGGTACAGTGATGGTAATGAAGCTGTCTTTGCAGCGCACTACGACGCGCCGGACGCTGCCGCTCCGCATCTGGCAGCGGTTGGCCGTGGGCACGGCGCTGGTCGTCGCGACCACAATCAGTGCCGCGCTGATCTACTTCCAGCCGGGGACGCGCACCTTCACCGTGCGGGGGACGGAGCGTCCCGTCCCAGTGACTGCCACTGCACCAGCGCTGCCGCCGGGCACGGACATGTACTACTATTGGGGGCAGTGGAAGCCACTGGACCAGCAGCCCTAGGGTGGCACGGTGAACCCGCCACGGAGACTGTTGCTGAGACTGTAAAGAAAAGGAGCTGAGCCATGCAAATCATGATGACACCTGGGTTGTGTTCGAACGAATACAGCAGTACCGGCGGCACCTTCAGCGAGAGCTGTTTCGCCTCCTTTTTGTTGCACGGCTGCTCGCCCGATTGCGCCTGCATCACCAATGTGGCAGACGATGATAAGGAAACGACGACATTGGTCCTGCAATACGGAGCGTATGAGAAAGTGGTGGAACTTACGGATGAGAATCGGGAGGTGCTAGCATTTGGCGGCTGGCCCGGCTGGGTGCAGTTCGTCGAAGAACTGCCCAGTTCACCCGTGGTAGATGCCCCTGACGCTGAGCGACCGGTTCGCCGTTGATGACTCAGTGGTAGGGTTCGTGCCATGGAGGAAGCGTAGGCAAATGGAAATGGCTGACCCGGCGATCAGCCGTTCTCGGCTTGGCGTGTGGCATCCACTCATCCTATCTGCGGCATCAAAAGGGCATGTGAGATTCTACACTACAGCCTTGACAAAGCGACTACAATAGAGCCGTAAGGGCCATCTTGCTCCGGATTTTCCACATCGTTGCTGACGACATCTCCTGCCCCTACACCGTCGGGATTGGCTTGGAGCGCGCGACCGCGCACCGCGTCTTCTACCATCCTCTTCAATGACGGGCGACGAGTCGCGGCCTCGTTTCAGACGGAGGCACTCTAATGTACGAGCTCGTTATCGTCGGTGGTGGCCCCGCTGGGCTGTCGGCGGCCATCTACGCCCTCGGCAAGCAACTCAACTTTCTGCTGATCTACGAGCATCTCGGCGGAAAGGCAGGCAGACGCCAAGAGCTGGCGGGCCAAGTCGCGACCGAGTATCTGGCCGGTGAGGAGGCGGTGCGCCAGTTCGAACGTACCCTGAGCGCCCAGACCGACCGGACGCTCAACGACCGCGTCTTGAGCGTCAACCACCAGGATGGCGGCTTCCTGATCACGACCGAGCACAATGGCGTGTATGAGAGCGTCACGGTGATCGTCGCAACCGGCGCCTCGGCACGACCGCTCCTGGTGCCCGGGGCCACCGCGTTGCTCGGCCAGGGGCTGGGCTATTCCGTTACGACTCACGCGCCGCTGCTGGCAGGCAAGACCGCCGCGGTCATTGGCGGGTCGTCGCGGGCGCTGCGGGGAGTGGTGGAACTGGCGCACACAGCGACACGGGTCTATCTGATTATCCCCGACTGGAATACGATGGGCGCGCCAATGGTGCAGGCGGTGCAGCACCTGCCCAACATTGAAGTGCTGTTGGGGTATCAGGTGCGTGAGGTGGTCGGGCCGGCACATGTCAGCGAGGTCGTCGTCGCATACCAGGGGCAGGAGCAGCGGTTGCAAGTCGATGCGGCCTTTGTCGCTTTGGGACTGATTCCCAACAACGCAATCGTGCAGCCTCTCGCGCAGACCGACGATGATGGCTTCATCGTGGTGGATCAGCGAAATGCAACGACCGTGCCGGGGTTGTTTGCGGCTGGGGACGTGACGACGGCGTTGGTTGAGCAGGTACTGATTGCGCTCGGTGACGGGGCGCGGGCCGCTGTGAGCGCGTACGATTACCTTCTATTGCGTTCACCTGCACAGCTCTCGCGCTGACGGTCATAGGCTGTGGATCACTTTCTTGGCTCTCTGGGGTCAGCGCGCGCCTGCGGGCTCTATGCCGCGGAGCCGGCGTCGAAAGGCGCCTGAGGGTAGTGCTGACCCGACCGTTGTTGGCGCGCTGAGGTCGCGGTCGGGCTGAAGCCCTCGGCTACAGATATGAAGGCGCCGGCGTCATGCCGAGCGCCTTTTTTATCGAAGGGCAAAAACTTGGCCGAGGTTGGTCCCGTTGTCCCGCATACCCGTCCACTGGATGGGTCTCGCGTGGAATCTCAACGGTCTTACCTCGGCCAAGTACGGTTAAGGAGACTCCTTTAGTATTCCCTTTCGGTTCTACCCACTTGTCTCCTTAATCATCAAACTTTGTGTCGGTATATTACCACGCTTCTTGACCGATGTGTGTTGCGGTCCGATCGCTTTCGCGTGGAGAAATCGTAACCAAAATCGGCACGAATTGTGTGCGCTACCGATACAGCCGGTGGTGGAGCTTGTGGCTCAGATGGTCGGGACGGTGCGTTGGTGCCTGAGAAGGCGCTAAAGCGCGTCCTGACCATTGGTTTGTGCTCCTGCTCGCTCCATGCCAAATCATCGCGCTGGATGTGCTGCATGACACCTTGCCGCTGCCACAAAGGCCCAGTGTTAGGGTAGCTTCCACCAATCGCAAAGGAGCACCCCCAATGTGCTCTCTCTGCCGAGGCCCACGACTCCCACCAGCATCAGACGGGAAATGTACCAATCACTGGTCCTCCCTCTATTGATGGTGGATAATTCCGTGCCACACTTTCTGACGACTTGACGACCCTGGCCGGCCTCCGATATCCTTCCTCTATGCTCCCGTGTGGTCTCGCTCCCATGTGACGAGGAACGATATGTTGGTCGATTGGTTCTGGCCCTGGCTGGTGTTCAGCATCCTGCTGCTCTGGCTGGTGTGGCACTGGCCGCAGGTGTGGCCGCGCCACCAGACGGCCACCGTCACCGCCGCCCGAGAGCGGCTCCTCACGCCCCGCACGCCCGCGGATTGCCCAGTGTGTCGGCAGGCGGGAGCGACCGCCGCCAACC
>Ga0137374_10008426_pt1 | contig 12195 bp, 10 predicted proteins | sample SagtaG_20_FD_104811 | JGI IMG/M metagenome (GOLD analysis project Ga0137374, IMG submission 104811) | Vadose zone soil microbial communities from Sagehorn Ranch, Mendocino, California, USA - Sage1_R_100_16 metaG | ecosystem: Environmental > Terrestrial > Soil > Vadose zone | place: USA...
AGAGTACTTCCATTCCCATGAACCGGTAACCCTTGCGGCGGTGCTGGCTGCTCATCCAGCGCCCTACCCATCTGCTGACCGGGCCAGACGACCTCGGTGCGCGGGCACCTCGGGTACCGGCCGGGGTGTCAAGGCTCATGATTGGTCTCCCATCCTGGACCGGCACAGCGGCACTGCTGGCCGCCCGATCGGCCTATTCGAGGGTCCTCCGGAACACCCTGGCTGGGCACCTCGACGAGCATGATCATGAAACCCTCGGCGCGATCACCGGCAAACTCCTCGGCCAGCTGGCAGCCGAGCATGGACTCCACTGCCTGCCAGCGACACGCTGACCAGCAGCCACCCGCTCGGCGGCCAGGCTCTGGGTCGTTGCCGCGCCAACCCAGCCAGATCGCCATGCCGGGCGTGCCGGTTGCCATGCTTCCCTGCCTGAAACGCCACACCCAGCGCGCATCACCCGCCGAGAATCAATAAGGAATCACTCGTCTTGAGGACCGAAGGCAACGGGAGACCCGCACTTGCCCAAGCGCCAGCACGCGGCATCCGCCTCGGTTGGACATCGCTTCGCTTGGGGCGGTCACGCCACCCGCCTCCAGTGAAGCTCGTCCGCCTTCCAGCGGGCCAGGGTCTTGTTCCTGCTGATTAACTTGACTTCCCGTAGATTCCGGCCATGGTCGTGCATGGCCTGCTCAGCCTCGAGCAGCCCGTTGATCGCGGACGGCTGCGGGATTTCCCGCTTGGCGCCGGACTGCTCGATCAGCACCAGATTGGCCGGACGGGGAACTCGCCCCGCGTCGCTACGATCGCTCATAGCCCTTAGACCTCCCAATAGGCCCTGGGCGTTCCCCCCAAAGCCGATGCCATGCAGGCTACGCAAAAAACTCCGTCACGATCGCCTGTGGCTTGTGACACATTGCCTACCGCAACGTACCAGTGCTTGGGCAGACTTCACTTCAGGCGGTGCCCGCGACGGGATCATTGGGGAGAGGCCATGCGAGGCGAAGCGGATGCCAGAAATGATCTCCGCCAACCGGAGATCATGGAGCTGGCGTCGGTTCCTGGGTTCGTGGTGTTCGACCTTCCCGGCGCTCCCTTGTCCGCTGGGGGAACGCGCTTGGCGCCGGACGTCACAAGGACCGAGGTGGCTTTACTCGCCCGGGCCATGACTTACAAGTTCGCGGCGCTCGGCGAGCGGGTCGGCGGCGCCAAGGCAGGCGTCGTCGGCGACCCGGCTGACCGCGTCGCCAGTGCCGAACGGATGGCCCTCTTCTGCGCCGAGATCCGTCCGCTGGTCGACGCCGGACGGTTCCTCACCGGGCCGGACATGGGTACGTCCGAGGAGGACTTCGCGCCCCTGCGCGTGGGGCGCGCGGCGCCGGCGGCCATTCGCGCCGTCGTCGGCGGCGTGCCGTTCGAGGATGTCCTCACCGGATATGGCGTGGTGGTGGCCGCGGAGATGGCCCTGCGGGTCGGCCGGGTCGGCCCGGTCAGCCCAGTCGGCCCAGTCGGCCCAGTCGGCCGGGTCGGCCGGGTCGACGGCTGGGAAGGCCGGTCGGCTGCCATCGAGGGGTTCGGCAAAGTGGGCGGTGGCGTGGCGCGTGAGGTTGCCAACCGGGGCGGCCATGTTGTTGCCGTCTCTACGGTGGTCGGCTGTCTTGCGGACTCGTCAGGGCTCGAGGTTGAGCGGCTGCTTGCGCTGCGCGGCATTCACGGCGACAGGTGCGTGGTTCACTATGGCCTGCCGGTCAGGCCGCCGGATCGGCTTTTCACGGCGGTGGATGCCGAGGTCATTGTCCCCGGAACTCGGCCGGGGGTAATCAGCCGTCGCCTCGCGGAGGCGCTTCCGCGCGCCGTCCAGGTTGTCGCTCCCGCCGCCAACGCCCCCTACACGGCGGCAGGAGCCGATGTCCTGCGCCGCCGTGGCATCATTGCGCTCCCCGACTTCGTGTGCAACGCGGGCGCGGTGATCGGGTACCGGTCGGCGCGTGACGCTACGCCCGAACGGGTCCTCGCCGATGTCGAGGACAGGATCGGCGAACTCGTACGTGCAGCGCTTGGCCACCCGAGCGGCCCGCTCACGGGTGCGTGTGAGCGGGCGGCAGAGTTCCTGCGTGGCTGGTGGGGCGATCCGCCCGGCCCGCCATTCGCGGCTCCGGGCTGACACTCTGCAAAAACGAACGGTAAACCCGCAGGCCAGCGCAGCGAACCGGGGTTCTCAAGCAGGTTCTTAGTTGTGGGCGGCCGGGGGTGCGGACGAGTGCGGGTGATGGGGGTTGAAGCGACTGGGTGGCCGGGAGCCTGACACCGCAGTCAGCAATAGGTCCCAGAGTTGGTCGCTGACCCGCTCGCCGGTCAGGTCCTGAGTCAACGCGAGACTCACCGCGGTCGCTGAGGGGATGTCGAGTTGGGACCTGGCGGCGAGCCGCAGGGCGGCGGCGGTGTTGGTCACTCCCTCAACGGTGCTCCCGATCGTGCGGATCGCGCTGGGCACCGTGGCGCCCAGGCCGAGCAGCCGCCCGAAGCGGCCGTTGCGGCCGTGCTGGCAGGTGACGTAGAGGTCTCCTGCTCCGGCGAGCCCGAGTACAGTCGCCGGCCGACCGCCCTGGACCTCGGCCAGCGCGAGCATGTCGAGCATGCCGCGGGCGAACACCGCGGCGCGGGCGTTTCCGAAACTGGCGACAAGCGCACTCTCACCCAGCCGGTCGGACAGGCCCTCGGCGATGCCGACGGCGACGGCCACCACGTTCTTGAACGCGGCCGCGGTCTCGGCGCCGGCGACATCGCTGGTGGTGAACACCGCGGTGGCAGGCGAGGCGAGCACGGAAGCCGCGCACCGGCGGGCTTGCTGGTCCCGGGAAGCGCAGAGCAGGCCGGTCGGGGAGCCGGCGAGGATCTCGGCGGCGAGTGCGGGCCCGGCCAGGGAGACCATCGGCACGTCCCCGAGCGCCGTCGCGGCCACCTGGCTCGGGGTCTGCAGCGTGTCCTCCGCCCAGCCCTTGGTGGCGAGCACCCAGACCCCACCGGGCGCGCCGATACGCGCGGCCTGCGACAGCACCCGCGGTAGCCCGGCGCTCGACACGGCGACGAATACCACATCAGCGCCCGGCAGCACCTCGGCCCATTCCCCGGCCGGGACGCACTCAACATAGTGGTGAAACGGCATCCGCAGCGTCGGGTGCGGTAGCCCTCGCCGCCACAGGTCAACAACCGCCTCGTCCCGGTCGGTCGCCAGCAAGACGCTGCTCGCGCCGTTGCGGGCAGTGTGCACCGCCAGCGCGGTACCCATCGCGCCCGCGCCAATTACCGCAATCCGCTTGACATCTCCCACGCCAGCAATGATCCATCACCCAGCCAGCCGCGCCAGGGACCGAAGGACCTGCGTCGCCCCGCCGTAGGACCTGGCCCGCCACACTGCCGCGACCCGACCCATGCGGCGGGCACAGGGGATCGGGCCCTTGGTCCCGGTCGTGACGGGCATCACGGCCCGCCACTCGGCCCCGTTGTGACGGGCGTTGTTTCTCTGCCGGGCCGCGAGGTTGCCATGTCAGGCTGCAGGTAGGCCTCAAGATCCCTGCGACGGCACGGTCGAGTCCGATGGATTCGTCCGCATCAAGGAACGGTGAGATGATGTTGACCCGCGATGACCTGGATGCCCTTGGCACCGACCTGCTCGTCGCCGACGATGCGGCCGACCCGCTGAGGCTCGCGGCTGTCGCATGGCGGCTGTACAGCGAGGCGGGGATCGAACACGCCGAAATTGAGCGGCTGCACGCTGCGTTGCGGTCGATAGGCGTCGTGATCGACCGCCTGGCTGTGTCACCGCGACCGCCTCGCCTGCGGGACCTTCCCCAGCCAGTGCTAGAGCACCCAGCCAGCTAGCTGCGGGCGAAGCGTTCCCGCTGCTCCGCAGTGAGATGTTGATCGCGAAAGAAGATGACCCCATGGTCGTTCCATGCCTGCCGGATCGCCTCGTAGGCGGCGTCTGGGTAATCGCGGGACAGATCCAGGCCGTGGATCTCCGCACCGATCATCCCGCCAACCAGCCGCACCTCCAGCAGGCCGGCACCCATCGCGTCATCTCCCTTCGCCACAGCAGCGGTTTCTGGTTCCCCCGACCCAGCACGCATTACCCCAGCGGGCGTGGCACGGATTTCTCCCTTGATATCGCTCGCCTGGGCGTCAGGCAATGGCGGCTGTACCGTCGGGATGTTGGACTGCACGGCCGGTCACAGGTGCGGGCTCAGGTTTGCTTGCCGGGCGCTGTGGCGTGACGCTGCCGGGAAGGTCAGCAGAGCGGCGCAAAGAGGGCGGGAATGGCAACCACGGGTGTGGCCGTCGTAACGGGGGCAGGATCCGGGCTCGGCCGGTGTATCGCCAGAGCCTTGCTCGAGGCCGGGTGGCGAGTGGCGGTGGCCGGCCGCCGCGAGCAGGCGCTTCGTGAGACGGTGGTCTCGGCGACGTCGCCCGTGGAGTCCGCGTTGACTGTCCCGGCCGATGTCACTGTGCCTGAGTCCGTTGCGGAATTGTTCGAGGCAGTTCACCGACGCTGGGGACGGGTCGACCTGCTCGTCAACAACGCGGGAGTGTTTGGCCCGGCGGGTGCGGTAGATGAGATCTCCTGGTTTGACTGGCGGCAGATGGTGGACACCAACCTCACCGGTGCTTTCCTGTGTGCGCACCATGCGGTGCGGCTGATGAAAGCCCAAGCGCCCCGCGGCGGGCGGATCATCAACAATGGCTCGATATCCGCGCACAGCCCGCGGCCGAAAAGCGTCGGCTACACCGCCACCAAACACGCGATCACCGGGCTTACGAAGTCCATCGCCCTTGACGGCCGGGAGTTTGGCATAGCCTGCGGCCAGATCGACATCGGTAACGCGGCCACCGAGATGACCCAGGTCATTAGCCAGGGTGTGCTGCAGGCGGACGGTTCTGTGGCCGCCGAGGCGACCTTCGATCCCGAGCACGTCGCCGCTGCTGTGCTCTACATGGCGGCCCTGCCCCTGGACGCCAACGTGCAGTTCCTTACCATCACAGCCACGAAGATGCCTTTCATCGGCAGAGGATGACGGGCCAGGGATGTTCGGCGGGGTTTGAATCGGGAGGGTGCTCGGCGGAGGGATGAGACGTCCACAACGGCTGTGATCCCTTACGCCGGAGACTTTTCAGCGCCATCCGCTGAGAACTCTCCGATGCAAGGGATCATGCTCTTGATGCACGCGGTTGAGCCTGGCCGGACGCGGACCGGAGGTTAGATGCCTCCGGTGATGGTCGCGGGGCCGGCGCTCTTGCGGGCCGTTCCCGCGCCGGCGACCTCGTTCCCGCTGGAAGCGACAACCAGCCTGCTCGCCCCGCTGCTGGAGCTGCTGGAGCTGCTGGAACCGCTGAAGAAAAACCCGACGTCGTCGGGCCGGACACTGAGGATGATGTTGCCGGTGACGGACAGGTATCCGCCCCCGCGGTTGGCCCCGCCCACCTTCGCGGCGGATACATATATATGTTTGGCGCCCGCCGTCTCGCCACGGTTGTTGAGGACTTTGTTGCCGAAGATCGTCGATGCCCCTCCGCTCTGCACGGTCAGCGCGATGCCGTACCAGGTCCCCGAGTCCTGGCGGTCGCCAAAGTCCTCGATGTAGTTGCCGGAGATCGTCGTTCCGTAGAGCCGCATGGCGACGATGCCGTCCTGGCCGTCCTTGTACAGGTGGTTGCCCGAGATGTCCCAGCCCGCCGCATTGTCGAGGTGAATCGCATCGTTAGCGGACGAGCCGATCTGATTGCCCGTGAGGAAACCGTCGGTGACGGCGTTTCCGCTGTCGTGTACCTCGAACCCATACCTGCCGCTGGCCGTGATGAAGTTGTCGTCGAAGCGGCTGTTCACGCTGGTGTTCTTGATCGCCGTGCCGTTCGCGGTGGTGTTGGTGTCCACGATTCCGGACCCGCCGCAGCCGGTCACGTCCACCCGCCGCACGTCCGCGTGCCAGTTCATGACGACGATTCCGTTCGTTCCGCCCGAACCGTCGCACGCCACCGTCAGATCTCGGATGGCGAGCGGATCGCCCGTGGTCGACGAGTTGGCCGCGTACGCTTGCGAAGCCAGCACGTAGCTCATCCGCCCATCCTGTTTGAGCACAGTGCCCGCAGCGCTCCCGCCCGTGTAGGTCCGGTTCGCCAGTAATGCGATCCCGCGGGTGAGAAGGCAGGTCCCGGCCTGGATTTCAATGACCGCACCGGCCGGGCTCGCGTCGATCGCTTGCTGCAGCGTCGCCGCGTCCTGTGAGGCATCCGCACAGCTGACCCGGACGACACGCGGCCCGCCGCGCGCATTGGCCGGCGCCGATGAACAGCTTGACGTCACGGCGGCCCAGCTGGCGGTGATCAATACGACCATCGTGACCGTTTTGGCTCTCACCTCGTGACTCCGCTGCTTTGCGTAAATTTTTGGTGACGAATATTCGGCGGCGAATATTCGGCGGTTCAGAATTGTATCTCGTGGGTAGCGGTTCATGAGTCGTGGCTCATGGGTCGTGAGTCATCGATCGGGGGTTGGAGCTTGTGGTGGGTCGGGGGTTGGAGCTTGTGGTGGGTCGTGGTTCGTCGGGTCGTGGCTCGTGGCTCGTCGCTTGTGGGTCGTCGGGTCGTGGGTCGTCGGTTCGTGGCTCGTGGGTCGCGGCTTGTGGCTCGTGGCTCGTGGCTGGTTCCTCCTGGCTCGTGCTCAGGACGGTACCCAGCGGCAGCCTACTGCGCGGTCGGGGCGGCGCCCGAAGCCGCCCGCCCTGCGATCGCCAAGGCCATCGCCATGATCGTGAGCTGGGGGTTCACCTCGGGGCAGGTAGGAAGCACCGACGCGTCAGCGATCCAGACCCCGTCGGCGCCGCGCAGCCGGCCTGCCTGATCCACGGGACACTGCTGCGGATCGGCGCCCATCCGCGCCGAACCGGTCGGATGGAAGGCGGCGACGTGCAGGGCAGTCAGCGGAGCACTGGCGACGATCCCGGCCAGGTCGCCAACGTTACGCGCCGGCGGCCGGCCGGGCAGCCCGCTCAGCACCTCACGGGCTCCCGCGGCGAACAGCACCCGGCCCATGGCGACGATGGCCGTGCGCAGCCGGGCGCCGTCTTGATCAGCGACCTGGTACCGCACGACGCAGCGGCGGCGCCCGTGTACCGCCCCTGATGGCGCGTCACCGATCATCGCGCCGAGAAAGGCCAGCCGGTCCGTACGGTCAAGCTCATGGCGCAGCGCACGGCCGACTCCGGGGAGCACGAACGAGTTCATGCCGGGCGGGCTCGCCGTGGCCTCGATTAGGATGCCCTGGTCGTGCAGCTCCTCGATGCCAACGCTCTGTAGCACCCCTGACCAGGACACCACCGGCTCACGAAACCGGCCCGCCACACTAACGGCGGGATGGATAGCGAGGCCGCAGCCGATGCCAGGATGCCCGGCGAGGCCGCTGCGCCGCAGCAGCAGCGGCGTCTGCAGGGCGCCCGCGGCCACTACCACGGTCGGAGCGAGGATCTCCAGCGCCGATCCGTCGGGCCGGAGCGCTCGCACACCGGCCGCGCGACGGCGGCCGCCAAGCCACGGCTCGGTAAGCACGCGCTGCGCCCAGCCGTGCGTCACAATCCGTGCGCCGGCCTCGCATGCCTGCGGCAGGGCGCTGCGGTGCACGCCGTTTTTGGCGCCCCGAGGGCATCCGACGGCGCACTGGCAGCAGCCCCCGCAACCAGGCGCGTTGCGCTGCAGCGGCGCCGCGCGCCAGCCGAGTTCGCGGGCGCCGGCCAGCGCGATCAGTCCGTTGCGGCCGAGGATGTCGAGCGGGGCCTGGGCGACCCGCAGTGTCCGCTCGACGTCGTCAAGCAGCGCGCCGAAGCCGTCCATATCTATCCCGAACGGCTGCCGCCAGCGTGTCACGACCCGATCAGGTGGCCGGTAGCACGTGCCGGAGTTCACCAGCGTGGTGCCGCCCACGCCGCACCCTGTTACCAGCAGCACGGGCGGTCGGCCAACCGCGATGGTGATCCCGCGGTTCCCGTGGGGGCCGGCGCCGCGGTCGTCGGCGTACAGGTCGAGGAAGCGGTCGAGCGGCGCCCGGTGGCGGAACTCGGCCGTGGTGTAGCGACGCCCTGCCTCGACGATGACGACTCGCGCTCCTGATCGAGCCAGCGTGCGGGCCGCCATTGCGCCGCCCGCGCCCGAACCGATGACAACCGCGTCAGCGGTGGTGCAGGACGGCCAGTCCGGGGCGTTCGTGCAGTCAAGCGGCGGGTCAGGGCGCACGCGGCCGGCCCGGTGAGCAGGTGCCACCTGCGTGCCTGGCGCGGCGCGCGTGAGCCGTTCGGAACCTGCTGCGAGCAGCATCGGAATCTTGAGCACCTCGAGCAACTGGCCCCCGCCACGTGCGGCCACCGTGCCGCATACCCAGTCGCGTTCGGCCGGGGCGAGAGCGGCAAGCGGCCTGCCTGCCAGCAGCCGGGCGGCCATATCGAGGACCCCGGCGCCGGCGCGTACCGCGGCGCCGGCCGGTTCGCCGAGCCGGGCCGCCACTTCACCCGCACGCGCCCCGACCCGCTCCGCCTCCGTCGGGTCCTCGATGGCCAGCAGTGCCGCCGCCGCGGCGGCCAGCCGCCGGTCACTCACGCGAGCCGACCTCCGCGTGCGCCGTGCCGGCGAGCCGCCACTGCCGCTGCCCCTGCCAGCCCCCGGTGGTGCGGCGCTGCAGGGTGATGACGGCGTCGGCGCGCTCGCTGTTCCTGCAGATGGCGGTGGACCCGTCCGGGTCGGTGTATCCGACCGCCACAGTTCGCTCGGGTGGCTGAGTGACCTGGATGCGGATCCTGTGATGGCCCGCCATGCCGAGCACTGTCCAGGTCGGCAAACCGATCTTGGCGACGAAACGAGCCGAGTGCAGCATCGGGTCCCCGCGCGGCCAGTCTCTGCCGCCAACGCGCAGCCGGACAGCGGGGAGGGGTGGCATCCCGCGGAGGCCCGGACGGGTGGAGGTGGCCGCCACCACCTCACAGACGTCACCACCGCCGAGGTCGGCATGCAGCCAGGACCACTGCTTCGGGTTTCCGTGCCCGTAGACGCGAGCGGTCGCGCCGCGGGCCGCTTCCAGGGTGAGGACGTGGTCGCCGTAGCGAACCGCGCCGCGGAAAAGAGCCGACGGCACAGGTACGATCTGCGCCCCGGGCAAAGCCTCCCGTTCCCACGCCCATCGCGGGAAGGTGAAGAGCGGGACGCCGTCGGGGTCGGCGGTCAGCTCCCAGCTGATGTGCGTTTCCCCCGTTCGCTCTGCCAGCAGTGGCTGACCGCCTGGTGCCTGACCGCCTGGTACCTGACCGCCTGGTGCCTGACCGCCGTCCGCGCCGGTGCGGGCATCGGCGCTGCCGCGCAGGGTGTTGGCGGTCATTATGACGTCGCCGCCGCTGGTGAACACCGCCCCGCCGTCCGGCGCGCGCCACTCGTGTGGACCGAACCTGGCCAGGACAGGCGCGCGGTCCGGCGGAAAGACCGCGGCCCAGCCGTGTGTGTACGGCTTTCCGTCGCCCGTGGGCGCGACGAGTTCGTGGTGGAGCCAGATGCCGGTCCCGGTCGCGGGGTCGGTGAGCGTTGTGTACCAGACCTCGAGGCGGCCGGGCTGACCGCGCCAGCGCGACGCAAGGTACGCGCGTGCGGGCGGCGCAGGTGCTGGGACCTTGCCCGGTACCGCACCTGGCGGGAGAGCCGTACGGCGGACGCGGAAGCTCGCGAGCATCGGGCCGAGCGAGCGCAGCACGTCGAAGCCGAGCTGCGCCTCACCGGTTATGTCATCGCTGCGGTCGGTGATCGTCACGGGAAGCGTGGTCATCGACCGCAGCAGCCGGGCGAAGCTCACCGACTTCCAGCCGTCCAGGCGCATCCTGCGCCCGTCGCTGGTGACGAAATCGATCGTGTAGCGGATTCGCCGCGCGGTGACGGGAGCGATGCGCATGGTGCCGCTGGCTCTTGGGTCATCTGCCCAGCCAGCGACCCTGACACGGCCGGTCACCGCCGCCTGAACGTCACCCCGGGGCCGCAGCAGCCCTGGCACGCTGGCGGCCAGGTCCAGCAGGATCTCGCGGGACTGCTCTTCGCCGGCCAGCCGCGCCTGACCGGTCATAGTCTCATGGAACGTTGTGTGCATGCCGTGCACCTCCACGCGAGCGTGGGCCTTCCCCAGCAGAGGGGTGCGTCACCTTAGTTGACACTGCGACCACCTATGTCAACGATGGAGCCAGTCCAGTCCATTGTGTATCGGAGCCGTACCGAAGCTGTATCGGAGCCCCCGTTGCCAGACAGTTCTGCAACCGCCGCCGTCTCGGCGGACGAGCTGTTCATCTCGATCATCATCGGTGGCGAGGGCCCGGATCCCTACCACGCCTACCATCGTCTTCGTGCCGTGGCGCCGGTCCTGCGCACCGAGGGCGGCGCGCTCGTGCTGACCCGCTACGCGGACTGCGATGCCGCGCTGCGCCACCGCAGCCTGGGAAAGGCGCGAGAGCCGCTGGCGGCCCGCGTCGCGGGCGGCCTGCGGGATGAGGACACCCGCCGGGCGCTGGCCTGGATGCGCCGGTCCATGCTGTTCAGCAATCCGCCTGACCACACGAGGTTGCGGCGCCTGGTCAGCTCCGCGTTTACCGCCCGGCACGTGGATGAACTGCAGCAAGCGATCAGCGGCCGCGCGGACCAGCTGCTGGACGGCCTCGCCGGGAAGCCGGGCGCTGACTTCATGTCGGCCGTCGCACTGCCGCTCCCCGTCAACGTGATCGCCGATCTGCTCGGCGTGCCGGACGAGGACAGGGAGAGCTTCACCCCTCTCATCCACGATGTCACCGCGCTGCTCGAGCCGTTGGTCAGCGACGAGGCGCTCGCCCGCGCGGTCGCCGCGCAAGCCGAGCTGTCCCGTTACTTTGGCGGCCTGCTGGCCGGCAAGCGCCGCACGCCCGCCGCCGACCTGCTTAGCCGGCTCGCCGCCAGCCGTGCCGATGACAAGCTGGACGACGAAGAGATGATCGCTGCTGCGATATTGCTCTTCGGGGCCGGCTTCGAGACAACGACCAACCTTCTCGGCAACGGGCTGCGTGCGCTGCTCGAGAACCCGGCCGAGCTGCGGCGGCTACGGGAGCGGCCCGAGCTGATGCCTGCTGCGGTCGAGGAGATGCTGCGCTTCGATTCACCCATCCAGCTGGACGGACGCACGGTTCTCGAGCCTGCCGCGGTCGCCGGGGCGGAGCTGCCGGCCGGCCAGCTCGTGGTGATGCTGCTCGGCGCCGCCAATCGAGACCCCAACCGTTTCACCGAACCTGACCGGTTCGATGTGGGCAGAGACGAGGGCCCGCACCTCGCCTTTGCCTCCGGCATCCACTTCTGCCTCGGCGCTCACCTCGCCCGCCTGGAGGCAGCGGTGGTCTTCACGCGGCTGCTCGCTGGCTTCGCGTCGATCGAACTCGCTGGTGACCCAGAGCCCCGTCCGGGGCTCAACCCCCGCGGCCTGGCCCGCCTGCCGGTGACGCTGGGCTGATCTGCGGTGCCAATGCCGCGGTGGGCAACGGGCTGTTGGCACTCCCTAGCAGATGCGCAACGAGCTGTTGCCCCCATGGAAGGTGCGCGAGGGCCGTTGCCCCCCGCGCGTCACGTTGTGGACCTTGGCACCGACCTCACGCCGAGCGCGGCCGCGCCGTACGGCGAGCGCGGCCCCGCCGTACGGCGAGCGCGGTCCCGCCGTACGGCTCCTCGAGCCAGCCGCTTGTTAGCGATCACATTCTTCCCTTCAGAAGGGAAGAACTTATCCATTCATTCGGCGCAAACTCTTGACACCCGCAGATGTGAGCGCAAACATTTTCCGAGTAGCGCCCCGGTTGTCCGCACAACAACCCCGCTGAGAATGCCTCCTGCTCTTGGACCGTCGGATCGAGGGCTGGTGATGGTGAACGGTGACGACGCCCGTCGTCAAATGATTTTCCACACAGCCTCAGACTCCCCAGCCGTACGGCGCATCAGTATCGCGACCCACAAGCAGGAGGAGGAACGAGTCATGTCACGACTACGCCGATCGCGACCAGCACCTGGTCGCGTGTGTTCGACTTCGGCAACGGTCCGGACGTCAACATGTTCCTGACCGTCAGCGCGGGCACCACTCCGCGGTTCGCGATCACGGCGAACGGAAACGGCAACGAG
>Ga0137374_10008440_pt1 | contig 12186 bp, 9 predicted proteins | sample SagtaG_20_FD_104811 | JGI IMG/M metagenome (GOLD analysis project Ga0137374, IMG submission 104811) | Vadose zone soil microbial communities from Sagehorn Ranch, Mendocino, California, USA - Sage1_R_100_16 metaG | ecosystem: Environmental > Terrestrial > Soil > Vadose zone | place: USA...
CGAGGTCGAGGACCGCGATGGCGGTCTCGACGAGGCTGCCCAGCCAGACGGCGCCGTGGTGCTCGCGGACGCCGGTCACCAGGTGGTACGACCTGCCGGGGCCCTGCAGGTCGTGCACCAGGGTGCCATCGGCGTCGTAGGCCAGCACCCAGACGGTGCGCTTCTCCTGCGGCTGGAGCCGGTCGGGCAGCGCCCAGGCGAGTTTGCGTAGGACGGGCGGGCGCGGCAACAGCTTGTCCAGCACGGCGTCCCGCGGGGTCGCCTGGGTCACCCAGATCAGCCCGTCCGTGCCGGTGGAGATGTTGTCCGGGAAGCCGGGCAGGTTGTCCGCGAAGACGTCGGTGCTGCCCGCCCTGTCGCCCGTCAGCCACAGCCGGGTCAGCCGGTACGCCGTCGTCTCGGCCACGAGCACGAACGACCCGTCCGGCGCCAGCGCGACCCCGTTGGCGAACTCCAGGCCCTCGACCACCGGCTCCACCGCGCCGGACGGGTCGCGGCGCAGCAGCCGCCCGGTGCCGGAGTGCTCGAACAGCTCCGCTCTCCAGTGGTCGATCCCGAACCTGGCGGAGGAGTCGCTGAAGTAGATCGTGCCGTCCGGGGCCACCGCGGCGTTGTTGCAGAACACGAACCCGGCGGCCAGCGACTCCACGGCGCCGCCGTCCGGGTCCACCCGCAGCAGGCCGCGCCGGGCGTCGCACACCAGCAGCGCACCGTCCGGCAGCAACTCCAGGCCGAGCGGCCGGCCGCGGGTGTCGGCCACCGTGTCGATCTTCTTCCCGTCCGGCGTGATCCGCAGGATCCGGCCGTCCACCAGCCCGGTGAGCACCCGCCCCTCGGCGTCGACCACCACGTCCTCCGGGCCGACGCCGGGCACCTCGACCCGGCGCAGTGGCGGCAGCGGCCGCGTCCCGATGTCGGCACGTGCCCGGGCCGGCGCGGGCGGCGGCGTCCAGACGACCGGACTGACCTTCGGTCGGGCCATGCGTGCGTCACTCCCTCGGTACGACGGGGACGGTGCAGCCCACAGCATGCCCGATCGTCAACGCCGTTCGCCGTACCCGCACGGGTCCCGTACGTCGCCGCACCGGCTCCCAGAGGTACTCCTCGTCCGTGACGCCCGCCAACCGCTGCCGCAGCAGCTCGTAGGACGCCTCCATCTCGAAGGCCAGCAGGGGTATCCGGGACACGGTGCCATGACAGACCGGCACCGCCGCGCACACAAACAAGATCTCTGGACGGAGTGCGCAGGTCGTGCAAAGGTCTGGCAGATGGGACCGCGCGCCCTCGGAGGTACACATGCGACGAACCGGCCGTGCCCTCGCTGTGGCTGGCTCACTCACCCTGCTGGCAACCGGCTGCCTGGGCTCCAACAACAATGGCGGTGACGCCAGCCGCAATGCGCAGGCCAGCGACGTCACGCTGACGATCGCTGCGAACGCCGCGTCCGGTGGCAAGAACGCCCAGGAGGCGGACTGGATCAACAACTGGGTGATCCCGAGGTTCATCGAGGCCGAGAAGGCCAAGGGCGTCAACGCCCGGGTCACCTTCCAGCCGTCCGGCGTCGGCGACGAGGACTACAAGAGCAAGCTCGCGCTGGACCTGCGCAGCAAGTCCGGCGCGGACGTGATCACGCTGGACGGCATCTGGGTGGGCGAGTTCGCGGATGCCGGCTACATCAAGCCGCTCGAGGACGTGGCCGGCGCCAAGGCCAACGACTGGGACGGCTGGGCCCAGGTCCCGGACAGCGTGCAGCAACTCATGTCGTACAACGGCAAGCGGTACGGCATCCCCGCCGGCACCGATGGCCGGGTGCTGTTCTTCAACAAGAAGCTGTTCGCGCAGGCCGGCCTGCCCGCGAACTGGCAGCCACACTCGTGGGCCGACATCATCGCGGCCGGCCAGAAGCTCAGGTCGCTCGCCGGCGTCACCCCGATCCAGCTCAATGCCGGTACCGCGATGGGCGAGGCGACCACCATGCAGGGGGCGCTGCCGCTGCTGGTCGGCGCGGGCTCGAAGATCTACGAGGGCGGCAAGTGGCAGGGCGACACCGCGGAGATCCGCGACGTGCTCGGCTTCTACCAGCAGATCTACTCCAGCGGCCTGGGCGACAAGACGCTGCAGCAGGAGGCGAAGGGGCGGGACGAGTCGTTCGCCAAGTTCGCCAAGGGCAAGATCGGCATCCTGCTCGAGAGCGACTACCTGTGGCGCGGCGTGGTGGAGCCCAAGCAGGGCGTTGCTCCGATGCCGGACCGCGACCAGACCGTCGGCTACGCGCTGATACCGGCCAGGACGCCGCAGGCGGGCATCAACGGCCAGGACTACGTGAGCATGTCCGGCGGTGGCGGCCGGGTGGTCAACCCGAACAGCAAGTTCCCGCAGCAGGCCTGGGACCTGCTCACCTTCATGAACTCGGCGGAGGCCACCAAGGCGTACCTGGGCGGCTCCGCCAAGATCACCCAACGCACCGACGTCAATAACGAGGTGCTGAAGAACGACCCGATGCTGTTGTTCGTCGCGCAGAAGGTGCTGCCGCTGACCGCGTTCCGGCCCGGTCTGGCGGCGTACCCGGCGGTGTCGCAGGCGCTGCAGCAGGCCACCCTGGACGTGGTCACCGGGAAGAGCCCGGCGGACGCGTCGGCCGCGTACGGCAAGGCGGTGGTGAAGGCCGTCGGCGGCGCGGGCAACGTCGCGTCGGGCTAGCGGATGGCGACGGGGGGCGGCACGGCCACGCAGGTAGACCCGGCCGTGCCGCCGGAGGCGCGGGTCGGCGCCCCCGAGGCGGCACCGGACGTCTCCGGTCTGGGCCGGGCGCGCGCGTTGTCGTTCCTGACGCCGGCCATGGCGCTGATCGCGGTGTTCCTGGTGTTCCCCGCGGTCTTCACGCTGTACATCGGCGTCACCAACTACCAGCTCACCGGCGCCGCGGCCCGCTACCCGAAGGTGGTGTGGCTCGCCAACTACCGCGAGGCGCTGACCGACCCCGGCTTCCGCAACGCGCTGTGGCTGACCGTCCTGTTCGTACTCGGCTCGGCCGTCATCGGGCAGAACGTGCTCGGCTTCGCGCTGGCCTGGGCGCTGCGCCGCTCGGCGGGCTGGCTGCGCCGGCTGGTCGAGGCGATGGTGCTGCTGGCGTGGGTGCTGCCCGGGTCGGTGGTCGCGTTCCTGTGGATCGCCCTGCTGGACCGCGACGAGGGGACCCTGAACGCGCTGCTGCACACCCCGGGGACGGCGTGGCTGGTCGACCACCCGATGGCGTCGATCATCGTCTTCAACATCTGGCGCGGCACCGCGTTCTCCATGCTGCTGTACGGGGCGGCGCTGGCCAGCGTGCCGCCGTCGCACCTGGAGACCGCTCGGCTGGCCGGCTCGTCCGGCGCTCAGACGCTGCGGGACGTGGTGTTCCCGCACATCCGCGGGCACGCGCTGACCAACACGCTGCTGATCACGCTGTGGACGTTCAACGACTTCACGCCGTACCTGATCACCGCCGGCGGGCCGAACCACCGCTCGGAGACGCTGCCGGTCTACATCTACAACACCGCGCTGTCGATCTCCGGCGGCCGGATGGGGTACGGCGCCGCGGTCAGCGTGCTGGTGCTGGTGGTGAACCTGCTGCTGGCGCTGTTCTACCTGCGGCTGCTGCGCGGGCGGGGGCCGTCGCGATGAGCCGCGAGCCGACAGCGAGTGAGCGCGGAGGCGGGCCGTGAGCCGCGAGCCGACAGCGAGTGAGCATCGCAGGGCCGCCAGGCCCGAGGAGCGGAGCGAGCGCGGAGGCGAGCCATGAGTGCCGCGGTGTTCGCCCGCCGGGTCGGGTTCTACACGCTGGTCTGCGTCGTTCTGGCGTTCTTCGCGTTCCCGCTGCTGTGGCTGGTGGCCACGCCGTTCGACGCGCACCCGGCGCTCGGGGTGACCTGGCCCGAGCTCACCCTGCGCAACTTCAGCGCCCTGCGGCACAACCCGTATGCGCTTCGTTCCCTGCTCAACTCGGTACTGCTCGCGGCCGGCACGGCGGCGATCGTGGTGGCCGCGGCGGCGTTCGCGGCGTACCCGCTGGCCCGGGTGCGGATCCCGGGCCGGAACGCCCTGCTGTACCTGCTGCTGCTGCTGTCCTCGATCGTGACCGGTACCGCGGCCATGGTGCCGATCTACCAACTCGTGTTCCAGCTCGGCCTGATCGACAGCCGGCTGGGCGTGGTGCTGGTGGTGTCCGGCGGGCTGCTGCCGGCGGCCATCTTCATCCTGAAGGACTTCATGGACACCATCCCCCGGTCGTACGAGGAGTCGGCGCGGGTGTTCGGGGCGTCGCCGTTCCAGATCCTGCGCGACGTGGTGGCGCCGATCGCCCGGCCAGGGCTGGCCACCATCGCGGTGTGGACGATCGTGCAGGTGTGGGGCAACTTCCTGCTGCCGTTCATCCTGCTGCGCGACCCCGGCAAGCAGCCGGCTGCGGTGCTGATGCGCACGTTCTACACCGAGGGCGGCCAGCCGAACCTGGCTCTGCTGTCGACGTTCTCACTGGTGTACGCGGTGCCCGTGGTGGCGATGTACCTGTTCGTGAACCGGCGGTACGGGTTCCGCTTCCACGGAGGGATCAAGAGCTGATGGCCTCGATCGTCCTAAGTGGACTGTCCAAGGTGTACGGCGGGACGGTGCGCGCCGTGGACCGGCTCGATCTGTCCGTTGTGGACGGCGAGTTCTTCGCGCTGCTCGGCCCGTCCGGGTGTGGCAAGACCACGCTGCTGCGGACGGTCGCGGGCCTGGAGGAGGCCACCGAGGGCACCGTGTCCATCGGCGGGGTGGACGTCACGGCCCTGCCGCCGGGCCGGCGGAACGTCGCGATGGTGTTCCAGGACTACGCGCTGTTCCCACACATGACGGTCGCGGACAACATCTCCTACCCCCTGAAGATCAAGAAGGTGCCGCGGGAGGAGCGGCGGCGGCGCGCGGCCGAGGCCGCGTCGTCGCTCAGCCTGGACGGGCTGGCCGAGCGGCGGCCGGCGGAGCTGTCCGGTGGCCAGCAGCAGCGGGTGGCGTTGGCCCGCGCCGTCGCCTACCACCCGGCGGTGTTCCTGTTCGACGAGCCACTGTCCAATCTGGACGCGCGGCTGCGGCTGGAGGCGCGTACGTTCCTGAAGAAGCTGCAGCGCGACCTCGGGGTGACCACCATGTTCGTCACGCACGACCAGGCGGAGGCGCTGGCGCTGGCCGACCGGATCGCGGTGATGGAGTCCGGGCGGATCCGGCAGCTCGGTACGCCGCGCGAGGTGTTCGGCCGCCCCGCCAACACCCTCGTGGCCAACTTCATCGGCTCCACGCCGATGAACCTGCTGCCCGGCACGATCAGCGGCCCGGACCTTCTCGTACACGGGCAGCGGCTCGCCGTGCCGCCGGGCTCGCCGGTTGACCTCCGGCCGGTGACGGTGGGGATCCGGCCGGAGTATCTCGACCTGTCGGTGTCCCACTCGGACGCGGATGCCCCGCAGGAACACGGCGACGGAGCGCTGCGCGGAGTGGTGGCCATCGTGGAGAACCTGGGCACGGCGTCGCTGGTGACGCTGGAGGCGGAGGGGTTCTCGGTGGCGGCCACGGTGCCCGAAGGGGAGGAGCCGGCGGTGGGCACCGAGGCGTGGGTGCGCCCGCGGCCCGGGCGACTGCTGCTGTACGGCGAGGGCGGCGAACTGCTCGGGGCCTCGCCGGTGCCGTCGGCCAAGGGCTGACATGCGGTACGGGGGGATCTGGACGCCGGCCGACCGGGCCGAGTCGATCTACCGCGCGGTGCCGTTCGACGTACCGCCGGCGGGTGCCGGCATCGCGGTTGCGCTGTCCTACGACCGGTCCGCGGGCGTGCTCGACCTGGGCTGCGCCGGGCCGGCCGGGTTCCGCGGCTGGTCGGGCGGGGCACGGGACCGGTTCGTGATCGCGCCGGACGCGGCCAGCCCCGGGTACCTGCCGGGTGGGCTGGAGCCGGGCGAGTGGCAGGTGTGGCTGGGGTTGCACCGGGTGGCGGCCGCGGGGATGCGCTGGGAGATCGAGGTGGAGGTCGGCCCGGCGACGGTACCGGCGCCGCCCGAGCCCCCGCCGGCGCCCGCGGCACGCCCGCGGCGGCGGGACCTGCCCGCGGAACCCGGGCTGGAGTGGCTGGCCGGCGACCTGCACTCGCATTCCGTGCATTCGGACGGCTCGCTCACCGTGGACGAACTCGCCGTGGCCGCGGCCGCCGGCGGGCTGGACTACCTCGCGGTGACCGACCACAACACCACCAGCCACCACCCGTTCCTGGCCGCGGCCGGCCGGCGCGCCGGGGTGCTGCTCGTCCCCGGCCAGGAGATCACCACCGACCGCGGCCACGCCAGTGCGTACGGAGACGTCGGCTGGATCGACTTCCGGGCGCCCGCCGACGACTGGGTGTCCGAAGTGGACAGTCGCGGCGGGCTGCTGTCGGTGAACCATCCGCTCGCCGCGGACTGCGCCTGGCGGTGGCCGGTGCGGCGCCGCCCGCCGCTGGCCGAGGTGTGGCACTGGACCTGGCTGGACGGCTCCTGGGGCGGCCCGCTCGCCTGGTGGGCCGCCTGGGGACTGGACACCGCCCCGGTCGGCGGCTCGGACTTCCACGACCCCGGGCAGGGCCGCCCGCTCGGCGCGCCCACCACCTGGGTCCAGTGCGCCGGGGGGGACGTGCTCGGCGGTCTCCGCGCCGGACGTACCGCCGTCTCCGCCCACCGCGGCGGCCCGCTGCTGCTCCGGGTCGGCGACGAACTGCTGGCCTTCGACGCCGAAGGCCTGCTCCTCACCGACCCGTCCGGCCGCCGCCGCGTGGTCACCCGCGACCCGGCCACCTTCTCCGGCGGCCCCGGCCCGTACTGGCTGGAGGACCACCGCACCGCGGTCCGGGCGATAGTTGCCTGAATGTCCGCTGCGGGCCACCGCGGTGGACCCAGCGGAGGCGGGCCGGGCCGCCGAACCCCGGCCGGCTTGCCTACCTGGCGGCGACCCTCCCCGGCCGTCCGCGTGCTGCCCGCCGGGTCATGGGCTCGGCCTGACCGCGGTCGGCGCCACGGCCTCCGGAGTACGGACGTGCTCCAGCCGGAGGCCCCGCCCGAACAGGATCGGTGGCACCGCCCGCACCAGCGGGATCCGCAGCAGGATCCTGCCTGCCCGCGGCAGCCGGACCGGACCGCCGTCACCGTGCATCACCGCTGCGATCAGCCGGTTCTGGATGAGGACCTGCACCGCCTGGGTGATGCGGGTCGGCCACTCCCGCCGGCGCTGCACGGCGCGTAGGTGATCGGTGCTCAGGGTGCCGGCACGCAGCGGCCCGGCCAGCGTGTTCGCCGCCGCGACGGCGTCCTGGATGGCCAGGTTGATGCCGACGCCGCCGACCGGGGACATCGCGTGCGCCGCGTCGCCGATGCAGAGCAGGCCGTCGCGGTACCACCTGCGCAGCCGGTCCACCCGCACCTCGAGCAGGCTCACGTCCTGCCAGCCGCCGAGCTCGCCGGTGCGCTCGGCGAGGAACGGCACGTACTCGCCGACCCGCCGGCGGAAGTCCTCGATCGGCTCCTTCTGCAGCTTGGCCGCCTCGCCCTTGGGCACCAGGTAGGCCATCTGCCAGTACGTCGTCCGGTTGATCAACACCACGAAGATGCCGCGGCGGATGACCGCGAAGGTGTCCTCGGAGTCCTCGGGCCGCCGCGAGATCCGGAACCAGAGCACGTCCATCGGCGCGCCGCGCTCGATCAGCGGCAGCCTGGCGGCCTCCCGGATCACCGAGTGCCGGCCGTCGGCGGCGAGCACCAGGTCGGCGTAGACCTCGCGCGGCCCGTCCTCGGTCTCTGCGTGGACACCCACCACCCGGCCGTCCCGCTCGATCAGCCCGGTCGCCTCGGTACGACGCAGCAGGGTGAAGGTCGGGTACGCCTCGGCGTGGTCGGCGGCGAAGTCCAGGAAGTCCCACTGCGGCATGAGGGCCACGTAGCGGAACCGGCGGAGCCAGTGGAAGTCGCCGACCGTGGCCATGCCGTCGGCGAAGTCGGCCTTGATGTAGCGGACCTTGCGGTGCGGCAGCCTGAGGAACTCCCCCAGCACGCCCAGCTCGGACATCACCTGCAGCGTGGACGGGTGGATCGTGTCGCCACGGAAGTCGCGCAGGAAGTCGGCGTGCTTCTCCAGCAGCACCACCGACACGCCGGCCCGGGCCAGCAACCAGCCAGCCATGATCCCCGCCGGCCCTCCGCCGACCACCACGCACGTTGTCCGGATCGCGTCGTCGTCTCCCGAATTATTCATCACGGTTGAATTTTCGCTCGCAGGATTGGACCGCGCAACCCTCGACCGGGTGATGTGTCAGCGGGGGGCGCCGAAGTCCTGCGTCCAGTAGGTGAGGTACCGGCTGCCGGCCGAGGTGGCGTAACCGACCCCGATCTCGGTGAACGCGCAGTTCACGATGTTGGCCCGGTGTTCGGGGCTGTTCATCCACGCGGTCATGACCGTGGCGGGCGTGCGCTGCCCGGCCGCGATGTTCTCACCGGCCGTGGCGAAGGGGTAGCCGGCCGCGGTCATTCGCTGGAAGGGCGACGTCCCGGTCTGGGTGTCGTGCGAGAAGTAGTCGTTCCTCGCCATGTCGGTGCTGTGCGCCTGCGCGACCGCGGTGAGAAGGGGTCTGGCGTGCAGCGCGCCGCAGCCGTTCTTCGCGCGTTCGGCATTGGTGAGGGCGATCACCTGGGAGACGAAGTCCGGCGGCGCCGGCCGTGCGGTCGTCGGTCGGCTGGGCGCCGGTGCGGTCGGCGCGTGCGCCGGCCTCGTTCCCGGCGCCGGGGTGGTCGCGGTCGGTCCGGGGGGTGCCGGGTGGTTGAGGATGCGGAACGCGCGGGTGGTGGCGACGGCCGGCCGGTTCGGCGCCAGGACGAGCACGGTGAGCGCGTACGGGCCGTCCGGCAGCCTCCTCGTGTCGAGGGTGAGCTGGAAGGGCGCCACGACGTCGGTCCGCACGAGCCGGCGCGGCCCGTTCACGGTGAACACCACCCAGGTGCCTGGTGCGGCCTTTACCGGGCCGTTCAGGGTACGGACGCCGGTCAGGGTGCCCAGGCCGGCCGGCTGACTGTCCGGACGGGCCGCGTGGTGCCACCCGCCCCCGCCGTGCGCGCCGGCGACGTTGACCGCGGTCGCCGACCCGGCGGCGATCAGGCCGGCGACCACGAGGGCCGGTACGGCCAGCCCGCGTAACGGCCGGCGGCGGTGCTTGGCGGGCAACGGAACCTCCGGGCGATCGTTCCTGAGAACGAAACCTCGGCGAACGTAGCAGCGCCCGGCGAGGTGCCGCCGGCCGGGAATTGCGGCGCCTGCGCAAATCTTGAGTACTTCTTGAGATGCGCTTCAGAATTGCGTCCGGGCCGGACCGGAATGGCGAACGGCATGCGCAGGCAGCAGTACGCGAAATGATGAGCCGGGCTTGAGCCGGGCTTGAGGTGGCTGCCCGGGGCCTGCCGCTAGGGCCTGCCGCTACGGCCCGTCGTCGATCTGTTGGGCGCCGAGGGTGGACTGGAGCAGCGAGAGCGCGTCCCGCTCGGGGTCGCGCCGCGCCGCGGCCGGCGGCGGGTCCTCCGCGGACATCTCGTCCCGCGGGTCGTCGTCGCGGACCACGCCCGGGGCGGCCGGCACCGGACCGCCGTCCGAGCCGTTCGCGACCTCGACGCGGACCTTCCAGTCCACGCCGAGGATGTCGCGCAGCGCGGTACGGATGTGCTCGAGGTTGCTGTCCTCGGACAGCAGCCGGGCCAGCGGCGCGGTGGACATGGCCAGCACCAGGGTGTCGCCGTCGACCGCGGAGACCACAGCGTTGAGCAGCAGCGCGTGGGTGCGGCGCCGGCGCTTGATCATCTCGAGGACCTCGGGCCACACCCGCCGTACCGCCGCCGCATCGATCCCTCCAGCGGGCGTGTCCGGCTTAGTAGTACCCGGCTGCGGCTCGGCCCGGGGCGGCTCGGGATGGGATCCGGTGCCGGCCGGTTCGCTGCCGGGCGGCTGTGTGGGGGCGGGTTCGGTGCGGGCCGACTGGCTGCGGGCCGGCTGCGTGCGGGGCGACTGGCTGCGCGGCGGCTGCGTGCGGGCGGGTTCGGTGCGGGCCGGCTGGGTGCGGGCCGGCTGGGTGCGGGCCGGCTGGGTGCGGGCCGGCTCGGCCGACGGCGCCCCGGCCGGCTGTCGCGGCGCGGGCGGCTGGCCGGCTGGCCGGCGTTGGCTCAGCGTCTCCCGTACCAGGTCGGCGGTGTCCTCTGCGGCCGGCGCGGCGGATCCGCCGGTCCGCGACGCGGCCGAGGGCGCCGCCGCCCGCTCAGTGCGCGACTGCTCGGCGCCTGGCCGCTCGCCGCGCGACGGCCCGGCGCCTGGCCGCTCGGCGCCGGCCCGATCTCCGCCGACTCGGTCGCCGGCGGACCGGTCTCCGGAGGGTCGCTCTGCCATTGGTGGCGCTGCACCAACGATGTCGGCGCGCCGCTCCAGCCGCTCCAGGCGCTGCAGCAGTGCGCCAGCGTCCGCCTCCGCCGAGGGCAGCAGCATCCGGGCGCACACCAACTCCAGCAGCAGCCGCGGCGCGGTGGTGCCACGCATATCGACGAGCCCGTTGTGCACGATGTCGGCCAGCCGGGACAGGGTGCCGGCGCCAAGCCGCCTGGCCTGGTCCACCATCCGGTCGATCTGGTCGGCCGGCCCGTCGAGCAGGCCCTTGGCCACCGCGTCGGGTACCGCGTCCAGCACCAGCAGGTCGCGCAGCCGCTCCAGCAGGTCCCCGGCGAACCGGCGCGGGTCGTGCCCTGCCTCGACCACCCCGTCCACCGTCTGGAACACCGCGGCGCCGTCCCGGGCGGCCAGCGCGTCGATCATCGCGTCCAACAGCGCCGCGTCGGTGACCCCGAGCAGCGCGACCGCGTGCCGGTAGCTCACCCCGCCCGGGCCGGCACCGGCCAGCAACTGGTCCAGCACCGACAGCGAGTCCCGGGCCGAGCCGTTGCCGGCGCGCACCACCAGCGGGAACACCGGTGCCTCGACGGTCGCGCCCTCCTCCGCGCAGATCCGCTCCATCAGGCCGCGCAGCGTGCCCGGCGGGATCAGCCGGAACGGGTAGTGGTGGGTACGCGACTTGATCGTCGGCAGCACCTTGTCCGGCTCGGTGGTGGCGAACACGAACACGAGGAAACCCGGCGGCTCCTCGACCAGCTTGAGCAGCGCGTTGAAGCCCTGCGAGCTGACCATGTGCGCCTCGTCGATGATGTAGACCTTGTACCGCGAGCTCACCGGGGCGAAGAACGCCCGCTCGCGCAGGTCCCGCGCGTCGTCCACGCCGCCGTGCGAGGCCGCGTCGATCTCGATCACGTCCAGGCTGCCCGGGCCGTCCGGGGCCAGCGCGACGCAGGAGTCGCAGGTGCCGCACGGCGTCGGGGTCGGCCCGTTCTCACAGTTCAGCGAGCGGGCCAGGATGCGGGCTGAGGAGGTCTTGCCGCAGCCGCGCGGCCCGGAGAACAGGTACGCGTGGTTGATCCGCCCGTTCGCCAGCGCCTGCTGCAGCGGCTCGGTGACGTGCTCCTGCCCGACCACCTCGGCGAACGTGGCCGGCCGGTACTTCCGGTACAGCGCGAGTGCCACGGGACGACCCTAGGCCATCGCACCGACAGCGCCGACCCGGCTCCGACCCCGCTCCGCACCGGCTCCGCACGGCGGCCCTCGGGAACGCGAAGACCCCTCGCGCACCCGCCAGAGCCCGCTTACCCTTGCTGCCTTCCGGCCCTGGGGGATTCCGCAGGATGAGCGCCGCACGAGGGGCTACGCCAGTCTAACCTGCCGGCTCCACACCACGCCCCGCGGCGGCTGTATCCTCTCCCGGGTAACCAGGAGGATTCGCCTAGTGGCCTAGGGCGCACGCTTGGAAAGCGTGTTGGGGGCAACCCCTCGCGAGTTCGAATCTCGCATCCTCCGCCCCGCTGACCAGCACGAACGCCGGGCCGCCCCACCGTGGGCCGGCCCGTGCCCCACCTCGTGGTCTCGTTTCTGGTCTCAGTTGCCGCCGGCAGCCCGGCCCGCCGACCCCTCGGTCGCGTCGCCACGACCCCCTGATCGGCCGCCGCGGAGGGGTGTGCCGCCGAGCGTCACCGCAAGCAGAACTGCGGTGACCAGCCCGGGCGGGTGCACCGTGCAGAG
>Ga0137374_10008465_pt1 | contig 12172 bp, 9 predicted proteins | sample SagtaG_20_FD_104811 | JGI IMG/M metagenome (GOLD analysis project Ga0137374, IMG submission 104811) | Vadose zone soil microbial communities from Sagehorn Ranch, Mendocino, California, USA - Sage1_R_100_16 metaG | ecosystem: Environmental > Terrestrial > Soil > Vadose zone | place: USA...
CCGGCTTTGCCGGCGCAATCCTGTTCTTTGGGGGAGGCTAGGGAGGGGGCCGTCGAGGCCCCCTCCCACTGATCTAGCGCCGGCTTTGCCGGCGCAATCGATTCCTTGGGGGGAGGTTCGGAAGGGGGCGAAGCCCCCCTCCGAGCTCAGCCCCCCATGAACTGGCCGAGCAGCGTGATGCGTTCGCCGCCCTCGAGGGGCGTGCCGAGATCGTGGCTGACGCCGAGGACGGCGTCGTTGACCAGCACCTCGATGTGCTCGCCGAGGGCGGTCCTCGTCGCGTCCCAGAGCGCGGCGTCCAGTTCCGGGAACCGCATCGAGTAGCGCTGGAGGAGGTCGCCCAGCTTCTCGCCGGGCGTGATCGGCTCCTCGAAGGCGCGCGGCCCGGACCCGTCGCCGCCGACGTACTTGCTCACCCACGTGGTCACCTCGACCGTGACCGTCGGGCGGTCCGGAGCCGTCACTTCCCCCAGAGGTCCCGAGCGAGCCAGTCCAGGCCGAGCTTCTTCAGCGTCTCGCGCTTGGGCTTGCCGGTCTTCCGGTCGTAGCCGACCGTCTCGTACCAGACGTCGAGCATGTGGTCCCACTGCTTCAACACGTGGTGGTCCTTGGCGGGACCGTCCAGCGGCTGGGAGCCGTAGCGCTCGGACGGGTATTCCAGCTCGGGCCCGATGCCGCAGCGCAGGTTGAAGGCACGCAGGATGGCGGCGGTGCGCCGGCCGAAGCGCATCGCCTCGTCGAGGCTGTAGTGCCAGCCGGTGGCCGCCGAGAGCGCGCGCGCCAGCATCTCGACGCGCGTGCGGAAGGTGAACGAGCAGCCGCCGAGCGAGTCCTCGAAGTGGCGGCGGCCCAGGATGCCGCCGGTGAGCCGCGCCACCTGCTCGCCGTCGAACGGGTTGATACGCGCGGGCAGCCCGATCTCGGTCTGGAAGGTCGGATTGGAGCTCTCCATGGTGCCGTTCGAGGACGTGGCGGTGTCCAGCATCTCGTCCCACCGCCCCCGATGGTCGTGGCCGCGCGGTGACGCGCCCTTCCCGGTGTAGATGGCGCAGCGGGCGGCCTCGCCGCCGACCTTCTCCGAGGCGCGCTTGACGCCTTCGGCGAGCACGTCGCCGAAGCCCTCGCGCTTGGTGACCATCTGGAGCAACCGATACGCGCCCTCGACGTCCCCCCAGTTGAGCCGGAAGCCCACCTGCTTGTCCGTGAGATATCCCTTCTCCATGCACTCCATCACCCAGCCGCACAGCCACCCGAACTCGTTGACGTCCACGCACGCGCGGTCGATGCGCGTGTTGAGCCAGGAGACCGCTTCCGCGTCGGTGAGCCCGATCGTCCAGCCGGCCCCCGACCACCCCTCGTACTCCGGCTCGTCCACCAGCTCGCCCCGGTGGGGGCCGTGCCGGATCACCTGGATATGGCAGTGGTGCATGCCGCAGGCATTGCACTGGTGCCCGCGGTGATCGAAGCCGTTGCGCAGCCTGGCCGGCGCCCAGTCCTCCATGTTCACGGTGGTGACGTTCGTGGTGTAGTTCTTGATCGGCAGCATGCCCAGCTTGTAGAGGTTCGTCACCCCGAACAGGGTCCCCCAGTTGTAGAGCGTGCTGGTCGAGGGATCGGTCTTGAGGTCGTGGGCGATCTCGTCGGCCGCCTGGACGAGCCCGCGCGGGTCGTGCGCCGTGAGCGCCTTGGTGCCGCGCACGATGCACACGGCCTTCAGCCGCTTCTTGCCCATGACGGCGCCGCAGCCGTTCTTGGAGGCGACATGGCCGTAATCGCCCTGGATGGCGGCGAAGCGCACGAGGTTCTCGCCGGCGGGGCCGATGGAGTAGACCGACATGCGGTGGCCCGACAGGCCGTGCTCGGCCTCGAGCGCCTGCTGCGTCTGCCAGGTGTCCTTGCCCTTGAGGTGCGCGGCGTCGCGGATCTCCACCGTGTCGTCGTTGATGTAGAGATACGACAGCTTCTTGGCCTGGCCCTGGATCACGATGGCGTCGTAGCCCGAGTACTTGAGCGTGGCCCCGAAGAAGCCGTTGGCCTGGGTGGAGGTGGCGCCGTCGGTCAGCGCGCCGCGCGTCACCACGGTGAGTCCGCCCGTCCCCCACACGGGAAGGCCGGCGAGCGGGCCCGTGGCCATGATGAGGCGGTTGTCGGGATGGTCCCAGTGGACCCTGGCGCCCACCTCGTCGTAGAGGATCTTGGCTCCCAGCCCGATGCCGCCCACACACTCGCGCATCTCCTCGGGGCTCCAGGGCTGGGCGGAGACCTTCCCGGTGGAGAGGTTCACGCGGAGGAGCTTTCCCGCGTAGGCGCCGGGCAGCGAGGCCGTCGCCGCGGCCTTCTTGGAGGGACGTTCGACCGTTCCAGTAGGGCTCATGTGATCACCACCGATTGGGGGAGTTCGGGTGAGCGAGAGGGCCGGCCGAGTATGGTCTCGGGCAGGAGGCGCGCCACCGTGCGCGTGGCCAGGAAGGCCGGCTTGACGTCGAAGGGGTTCTCTCGAAGGTGCGGCTTCCAGGCCGAGAGATCCGCGCCCGAGTAGACCAGCCCCTTCAGCATGCCGACGTCGTTGGTCGTCCAGATGTCGGCCGCGGGTCCGCAGATCACCGCCCCCGTGAGCCGGCCGCCGCGGAAGAGCAGCTTGCGGTACTGCGAGCGGTCGGGCCGCACGGCCGCGTAGACCTCGGCCGATGGGTCCTCCCACTGGCCGAAGGACGCCACGTCGAGATGGCAGACCTCGACGATGTTCATCACGAGGCTGCCGCGATACGCGACGTTCCGCCCGGCCATGTTGGCGCCCACCACACGCCCGTGCTCCTGGGCGGTGGGCTCGATGGCGTGGACCTCGCGGGCGTCGGTCAGGAGATTGCGGCCGCGGGCCACGTCACCCGCCGCGTAGACGTTCCGCACGCTCGAGCGCAGGTGATCGTCCACGACGACGCCGCCGCCGGCCTCCGCGCTCACCTCGATCCCGGAGCCGTCGAGCCACTCGAGATTGGTCCGGATGCCGGTGGCCATGATGACGACATCCGCGACGATGGCCGCGCCCTGCTTGAACGAGAGCTTCCGCTTCCCGCGAGCCTCCTCGATCTTGGTGAGGGTGGCGTCGGTCCGGAGCGTCACTCCGTGCCGGGTCAGCCAGGTCGCGACGATCTCGGCGCAGGCTCCATCCACCATGCGCGGCAGGATCCGCGGCGCGACCTCGACGATGGTGAGCGCGGCGCCGCGCGACAGGATCGCGTTGAGGATGGTGAAGGCGATGAACCCCGCCCCGACCATGACGACGCGGCTGCCGGGGGTCACGCCCGCGATCACCGACCGGGCTTCCTCGAGCGTCCAGAAGCAGTGCACGCCGGGGCCGTCGGCGCCGGGGATCGGCGGCTTCGCCGCCCGCGAGCCCGTGGCGATCAGGCAATCGTCGTACTCGACCTTGGCCTCGTCGTCCAGGGTCAGCGTGTGGTTGCGCGCGTCGAGCCGCGCCGCCTTGCGCCCGATCATGGTCTTCACCTTCCACGCGGCGAGGGAGGCCGGCGTGGCGGTGAACACGTGAGACTCGGCGATGGTCTCGCCGAGGTAGTACGGCAGCACCATGCGCGAGTACGGGCGCTCGGCCGAGACCAGGGTGATCTCGGAGGCGCTCTGCTCTTCCTCGCGGATGGTGCGGATGCAGTTGAGGCCGGCGGTGCCGGCGCCGATGATCAGATGACGGGCCGGCATCACACCACCTCCCGCCGCCCGGCGGCGACGCCGCCGTCGGTATCCGCCCGGAGCAGCCGCGCCGTCCGCTGGCCCGCGAAGTCGCCGATGAAGTCGCCCATCGCCATCTCCTCGTAGGTGATGGCCTCGGTCGGGCAGGCGACGGCGCAGGCGGGCGCGCCGCCGCAGAGGTTGCACTTGTAGGCCTTCCCCGTGTCGCCGTCGTAGAACATGGTGCCGTAGGGGCAGGCGATGGTGCACAGCTTGCAGCCCACGCACTTGTCGTCGATCACGTCCTTGGCGCCGGCGGCGGTGATGACGATGGCCCCGACCGGGCAGGCCGTCATGCACCAGCCTTCGTCGCACTGGGTGCACGTGTAGGGCGCGTAGGAGGTGTAGCCCTCGAACGGGGCGACCCGGATCACGGACTTCGACGGCTGGAAGGTGCCCGTCTGCATGTACGAGCAGGCCAGCTCGCACCGGAGGCAGCCGGTGCACCGGTCGGGATGGAGCGCAAGAACCTTCATGGGGCTAACGCGCCTTCCTCGGCCGGCCGCCGCGCTGGCGCTGCTCGAGCCGCTCGATGAAGGTGTCGAGGGGGATGGCCGGCATCGTCATCATGTTCACCGAGCCGCGCGCCCCGATCTCGATGGAGATCGCCGAGACGGTCTCGTTGTCCGGGGCCTCGAGCACGGTCACGAAATCGTAGGGCCCCAGGACCGCGTACTGCGCGCGGACCTTGGCCCCCTTTCGCTCCAGCTCGCGGTTGACCTTCCGGATCCAGCCCGGTCGCTCGCGCAGCACCTTGCGGCCGGATTCGCTCAGCGAACTCAGCATCACGTAGTGAGCCACAGCGCGCCTCCTCGGAGTGGAGAAACCGTGAAGGCATTATAGCAAAGCCGTCGATGGGGACGTCCGCCGCCGATCGGCGCCCGGGGCAGACCCGGAAGTCGTCACTGCGCGGCGATGCTGAACTCGACCCGTCCTTCCCCGCTCGCGCCGGACGCCGCGGCGGCCGCCTCGGGGACGGCGGCGGTCAACCGCTCCGGGGGAATCCCCTCCGCCTTGACCAACCGGTCGCGCGTCGCGTCGGTCCGGCGCTTCAGGAGATCTCCCAGCGGGCCCGCCGGCACCGGCTCGCGGCTCCTCAGCAGCGCGAGCTGGTCATCCACGGTCTTCGGCAGCGTCGCGTCCGGCACCCGCTGCATGTAGTACGCCCGCAGCGTGTCGGCCAGATCGCGCAGGCCTTGCTCGCGCTGGAGGCGCTGGAGACGCCCGCTGACCTCCTGGGCCTTGAGGGCTTCCACGTCGGCCGCGGAGACGGCGGGCGCCAGCTTGAACTTGATATAGGGGGCGCGCCGCAGGAAGTCGGCGACCTGGGTCAGGTGGCGCTCCATGGGCGGCTCGATGACCGAGCTCGCCGCCGCGAACGTCACGGGGTCCACCTCGAGCTTCTCGACCTTGTCGTCGCCGCTCGTGAACGCGCGCCCGATGGCGCTGAACGGCGAGACCACGAGCTTGACGATGACTTGCTTCGCCGAGGCCAAGATGGCCTCCCGCCAGTCGAAATTCCGGTCGCTCAGCGTGCCACGCAGCGGGATCGAGAGGTCGATGTCGCCGTGGCCGTCCTTGAGCATCGCCACCACCAGCCCGAGCGGCAGTCCGATCCGCTGCCGGGCCTCGTCGGACGCCCCCGCCCGCTCGACCTGGAGACCGGCGAACTTCATCTCGTGATCGGCGACGAGCCGGTCCCCCTCGACGCGGTAGTGGAAGCGCGTCGACAGCTTGCCGCGCTCGATGATCCACGACGTGAGGCTCTCGGCATAGGGATTGGCGGCGGGGAGGGCGAAGCCCTTGAGCTCGCCGGTGAGCTCCGCGCGAAGGCTCTCGCCGAGCCCGGAGAGTTGCCCTTGCATCTCGAGCGCGGAGTCGCCGCCGACCTTGGCCCGGGCGGTCATGCTCGTGCGCTGCCGGCCCATCTGGTTCGAGAGGCCGCGAATGGTCAGGGCGAATGCGCTCATGTCCTCGGAGAAGGGCGGCGTGGTGGTGCGGTCGAGGAACCGGAAGTAGCCGTCCTCGATCGCGATCTCGTTGAAGTCGATGACCAGCTCCTGCATGAGGCCGCCCGAGGGGGCGGGCGGGCTGGCGCCCGGCGTGGCCTCGGCCGGCTTGGCGGCGGCGATCGCGTCCGGCACCGGAGGCGGCGGCGTCGCTTTCGCCTCGCTCGCCGTGAACAGGCGCCGCAGATTGATGGTGCCGCTCGAGTCCCGCTCGACCTGGGCCTGCGGCTGGGTGAGGGTGACGCGGTTGACGAGGGCGTAGTTCGGCCAGGAGAAGTCGAGGCCCTGGATCTCCAGCCGCGCCAGGCGCGCGACGGGCGTGTCGGCGTCGGGCGGGCGGACCTCGAAGTCGCGGGCCGACGCCTGCCCTCGCGACGCCAGGATCAGCTTGCCGTCCTTGGCGCGCTGGATCTCGCTCAGGCTATCGCCGCTGAAGAAGCCGACGAAGCGCGCGGGAAACGGGAAGTAGGCCTGGTACGGCGCGATCGGCGCGTCGCGCGTCGAGATCGTGATCTGCACGTCGAGGGGGTCGAGCTTGCCCCTGCCCTTGACCTCGGTCCGGCCTCCGCCCGGCATGGCCATCGACGCGCTGAAGGTGGCGGGACTGGTGGAGGGCCACGTCACGCGCTCGGCGGTCATCTTGAGATCCGTCAACGCGAGCGTGGTGGCGGGCGAGACCGCCCGGTCCTCGAACGTGGCCGTCCCCTTGGTGAAGTCGAAGCGGTCCAGGCTGATCCGCCACGCGGGCGCGCCGGAAGCCGGGGGCTTGAGCGGCTTCGCCGTCGGGGGTGGGGGGGCGCCGGCCGGCGCGCCGGCGCTCGCGGGCGCGGCGCTGATCATCTCGAGCAGATCGATCTTGCCCGCGGCGTCGCGGACCGCGCGGGCGTCCACGCCCTCGATGGCGATGCTGCCGAGCGCGACGGTCCGGGCAATCATGTCGGCCTGCTTCAAGCCCACCGTCAGCTTCGGCACGGTCAGAAAAGGAGTCGACTGATCGCGACGGACCAGGGTGAGGGCGTCGAGACGGACGCTGCCGGAGGCCACCGCGCGGCTCAGCCCCGTCTCGCCCCGTTCGACTCCCGCGTTCACCGTGACGCCGAGAGAGCCAGCCTGGGCGAGCGCGGGAAGCGCCGGCGGCCAGTAGGGTCCGAGCCCGGCGAGGTCGAAGCCGTCGACGACCATCCGCGCCGTGGCGGACAGAGGGATCAGCCGGAGGGAGCCGGCATCCGCCGAGAGCCGCGCGGGCTTGCGAGCGCCCGGCGTCGAGTTGAGCAGCGCTTGAATCTTGAGCGTGCCGGGCGCGTCGTCCGCGGAGGTGCTGAGTCCGGCGCCCTCGACCCTCACCTCGTCAAGCCGCCATTCGCGGGCGGGCGTCACCGCCTGGTCGCTCAAGGTGACGCTCGCGGATCCGAGTGTCAACCGCTCGAGCTTCGCCTTGAAGGGCAGCGGCGCTCCGGTAGCAGGTCGGGGGTCTGAAGGCGGGGCGGACCCCCGGGTGCTCTCGCTCCGCGCCGGAGTTCCATCGGTGGGGCCGCCGGCCAGGGCGAGCAGATCGATGTTCCCTGCCTGGTCGCGCACCGCGCGAAGATCCAGACCTTCCGCCTCGACGCTCTTGAGCGTCACCGACTGCGCGATGAGGTCCGCCTCCTTGATGGAGACCGTCACGCGCGACAGCTTGACGAACGGGGCCGGCCGGCCCGGCTGAGCCAGGGCGACGCCCTCGATGCGGATGTCTCCGGACACCACCGCCCGCGTGAGCCTGTCCTCACCTCGCTCCAGTACGACCTCGAGGGCAACGCCCAGCCTCCCGCTCTCGAGCGACGCCGGAAGGCCGGGCGGCAGGTATTGACGGAGCTGGGTCAGATCGAAGCGATCGAGGGTCAGGTGCATGGTGAGGGCGGTCGGCGTGAGGACGACGGAACCGGCGTTGGCGTCCAGCGGCGCCTCGTTCACGCGGGCACGGACCTCGAGATGGCCCGGCTGCTGGGCCGCGCGCGTGGTGAGCCCTCCCGCCTCCACCGTGATGCCCTGGATCTGCCAGTCCCGCGCGGGGGAGACGGCGCGGTCGGAGGCCAGGACCGCGCCATCGACCAGCGCCAGCCGCCCGATGCTGATCGTCCAGCGGCTCTTCGGCTTGTTCGGGTCGGCGGGCGGGATCAGCGCGAGCAGATCCGAGAAGTTGAACTCGACGGGCCCGGTGCGAACGATCCGGATCCTCGGCGCGGTGAGCGTCAGGTCGGCGAGGCGAACATGCCCGACCACCAGCGAAAGCGGCGAGACGCGCAGGTCGATGCGCTCGGCCTGAAGGAACGTCTCGGACGGCTCGCGCTCGGCGAGCCTCAGCTTCTTGAGCGCGAGCCGCCCGGTGAAGAGGTTCAGATCGATGTCCTCGATGCTGGCGGCGCGACCCGTCAGCTTGGGGATCTGCGTCACGACCGTCCGGCGCACGATCTCGGGCAGCACCCAGAGGAAGGCGCCCCCTAGCACCACGACGCAGCCGCCCACGATGAGCCAGAGCCTGAGGCGAGGGCTCAGCCGCGCTCGCGCCGCTGTCAGCATCGCACTCAATCGATCGAAGTGCGTCGGACTAGCCTCCGTTTCACAGCCTCGAGACCCGCGCTCGGACGTCGATCACTTCGCACCAGCTCTTCTCCGAAACGTGTCAAACGGGTGCCGTGTCCGCGGACGCCTTGAGCAAAGTGTACACGCTGGTGAAGTCCTTCCGGCCCAGCCCGTGGGAGGAAGCCAGGCGATAGAGCTGCTGGGCCGCCGGGGCGGCGAACACCGGCACGCGCAGGGCGCGGGCCGCATCCACCGCCAGTCCGAGGTCCTTGCACATGAGGTCGGTCATGAAGCCCGCCTGGTAGCCGTTGGTCGAAGCCGCCTTGGCCACCAACCCTGGGACCGGATGCATGTGCTCCATGACCCACGTGTGACCCGACGACTTCGAGATCACGTCGGTCACCACCTTCGGGTCCACGCCGAAGCCTTCAGCGATCCTGAACGCCTCGCTGATGGCCACCGCCGCCACCCCCGCGATGAGGTTGTTGCAGAGCTTGACGACCTCGCCGCTGCCCACGGGCCCGGCCCGGATCACATTGGCCCCCATGGCCGAGAGGGCGGGGAGGGCCTCGTCGAAGTCACCCGGCGAGCCGCCGACCATGATGGCCAGCGTTCCCTCGGCGGCACGGGGCACGCCCCCTGAGACCGGCGCGTCGATGAAGCGCAACCCCCGCTCGGTCGCGCCCGCCGCGATCCGCCGAGATACGCTCGGGTCGATGGTCGACATGTCCACGCAGAGCGTTCCCTTCCGGGCCGCGGCGAGCACGCCGCCGTCACCCGTGTACACGGACTCCGCGTGCGGCGACGAGGGCAGCATGGTGATGACCAGATTGGCCGTCGCCACGGCTTCGGCCGTGGAACCGGCGGCCGTCATGCCCGCCGACGCCGCGGCCTGCACGGCCTCCGCGTTCGTGTCATAGGCGGTGACGGCGAACCCCTTCTTGACCAGGTTCTTCGCCATGGGCAGCCCCATGGTTCCCACGCCGATGAAGCCGATCCGTGTCATGTCTATCCTCCGATGTAAACTCGGAAGGGGGGCTTCGCCCCCCTTCCGAGACCTCCCCCCAGGACGCAGTGCGAGCCGCAGGACGGCCGCGGGCTGGGCCCCGCGCGTCCGAGGCGAGCATCCAGAAGCTTGCGCCGGCAAAGCCGGCGCTCGAACAGCGTCCATCACATCGCACGACGTCTTCTCGACAGGCCCCTAGCGTCGGAGCATGGTCTTGAGCGAATCGAGGGCGGCCTGGAAGACGCCCTGGCCGATGGTCTGGGCCAGCTCGCCCTCGCGCTCCGGCGCGCAGTCGAACTCGGCCCACCACTCCGCGAAGGTGCGGCCGCCGTCCGTCACCGGCGTCAGCTTGAGCGTGGCCACGTAGTTGTTCACGCCCATCGGGGATTCCAGGATCGAGTACGTGCACTGGAAGTCGTAGTCGGACAGGGTCAGGAGCTGCTCGCGGATGACCCCACCGTCCTTGAGGCGGAAGTTGCGCACGCAGCCCACCGTGTCGGGGGCCATCCCGCCCTCGATCCGCGAGTCGGCCACGAACGGGGTCCACTTGGGCAGGCCGTTGAAGTCGCGAATCTGCGCCCACACCACGTCCGCGGGCGCGTCGATCACGCTCGAGACGTAGACCTTGATCATTCTGAACTGGGGGGGAGCGGCGCCGCTCCTCCCCCAGGCCCCCCCACCGCATTACCCGGAAGCCCGGCTACGTTGGTCATGTCAGCGTCGTCCTTGTCCCTGAACTGGGGGGGAGCGGCGCCGCTCCTCCCCCAGGCCCCCCCACCGCATTGCTCAGAAGCCCGGCTACGCTGGTCATGTTTGCGTGGTGCTCACCTGGCTACTCACCCCGCCCCGACTCGCCCTCGCCGGTCCGGGGCAGCGTCGCGCCCTGGCTGCGGTCGAGCAGGCCGCGGGCCACCTTGCCCACGTCGCCCGAATCCACGCCGATCTCGCGCAGGAGCTGGTCCACCAGCGGCGCCTGCGCGCGGAACCGCAGCGCGGAGTTCACCACGCTGTCGGCGAAGCTGCCGCCGCCCTCGCGCGCGTCGCCACGGCCACCCCCGCCTCCGCCGAGACCGTCCACCTGCAGGATCTTGATGCCCTCGATGCGCTCCATCGGCTTCACCGACTCGCGGATGATGCCCTCCAGCTTGTCGATCAGCCGGATGCGCATCGCGGACAGGCGCGCCTCCGGGGACAGCAGGTTCTGCGCCTCGTTCATCAGCCGGGTCCCTTCCGCCTCCACCTCGTTGCGGATGCGCGCGGCCATCGCGCGCACCCGTTCCGCGTCGGCGTACGCCTCGGCCTCCGCCCGCACCGCGGCGCCCCGGTCCCCGGCCGCCGCCTTCTCCGCCTCCGCGCCGATGCGCAGCCGCAGCGCGTCCCGCTCCGCCTCCTGCTCCGCCCCGATCAGCTCGATGCGCTTGCGCCGCTCGGCCATCTCGGTCTCGCGCGCGGTGAACACGCGCTCCTCCTCGGATACCGCCTTGGCCCGGGCCAGATCGGCCACGGCCTGGGCGTCGGACTGCGCCTTGGACTGCTCGGCCACCGCGATGGCGCGCTGCTGCTCGGCCAGCTCGACCGCCTGCCGGCGCCCGATCTCGAGCTGCTGCACCTCGCGCTCCTTGACGATGCGCTCCTCCTCCACCGCCCGCTCGGAGGCGATCCGCGCCCGGTCCACCGCCTCCCGCGCCCCGATCTGGGCGCGCTCGGCCTCCTGCTCCTTCTCGGCGCGCTGGCGGGTCACATCCGCCCGCTGGGATGCCCGCTGCATCTCGATCTCGCGCTCCTGGGCCAGGCGCGCGTACTCCAGCTCGCGGTCGATGTCGAGGGCCTGGCGCTCGGTCTCCAGGTTCTTGTTGCGCACCTGGATCATGGTGTCCTGCTCGATGTCGTTGCGGATCTTCTTGCGCCGCTCGATCTGCTCGGTGAGCCGGGTCAGGCCCTCGGCGTCGAAGGCGTTGGACGGGTTGAAGAACTCCATGCCGGTCTGGTCGAGCTGGGTGAGCGAGACCGTCTCCAGCTCGAGCCCGTTCTGGAGGAGGTCGGCCGCCACCACGCTCTTCACCCGCTTGACGTACTCGCCGCGCTTCTCGTGCATCTCCTCCATGGTCATCTCGGCGGCCACCGTGCGGAGCGCGTCCACGAACTTGCCCTCCACCAGCTCCTTCAGCGTCTCCGGCTCCAGCGTGCGCTGGCCCAGGGTCTGGGCCGCCGACGCGATGGCCTCCGGGCCTGCCTTCACCCGCACATAGAACTCGGAGAGGACGTCCACCCGCATGCGGTCCTTGGTGATCAGGGCCTTGTCCCGCCCCCGCGACACCTCGAGCCGCAGCGTGTTCATGTTGACCGGCACCACCTCGTGGACGATCGGCAGCACGAAGGCCCCGCCGTTCATCACCACCTTCTGGCCCCCGAGGCCGGTGCGCACGAAGGCGCGCTCCTTCGAGGACCGCAGGTACAGCCAGTTCATCAGCCACACCCCGATGGCGACCACGATCGCCGCGACCACGAGCAGGAGGATCACCCCACCAAACTGTGCTCCAGTCATGACTGTCTCCTATGTTCCACGTCTCACGCTCCCCCTCACCCTGGCCCTCTCCCCCTCCGGGGGCGAGGGAATCGGAGAATATCTCAGCGGCGGATCCGCTTGAACTTCCTCGTCGTCTCGGTCAGCGCCACCTCGGTCGGCAGCCGTTCCATGCTGGAGGCGCCGTAGAAGCCGTGGCACTGCCGGCAATGCTTCAAGATGAAGCGCGCATCGGCGGGCCGGGCGATCGGTCCGCCGTGGCACAGCACGATCACGTCCTTGTTCACCGAGCGGGCAGCGGCCGCCCACGCGTCGACGAGCGGCACG